>Ga0209345_10000066_pt1 | contig 156850 bp, 145 predicted proteins | sample Cruoilmetagenom7_FD_187294 | JGI IMG/M metagenome (GOLD analysis project Ga0209345, IMG submission 187294) | Oil polluted marine microbial communities from Coal Oil Point, Santa Barbara, California, USA - Sample 7 (SPAdes) (version 2) | ecosystem: Environmental > Aquatic > Marine > Oil seeps ... | reverse complement strand
ACCATGGCCATCGCGCCAATCCTCATCCTCGGCTGGTTCAGCCAGAAGCAGCTTGTCAGCGGCCTGACATTCGGCGCAGTCAAGTAAGTAAGGGACAGTCACATGGGACAAATCAAACTCAATCAGGTTTCTAAAAGCTTCGGCGACGTGCAGGTCATTCCGCCCCTTGATCTGACCATCGAAGACGGCGAATTCACCGTCTTCGTCGGCCCCTCGGGTTGCGGGAAATCCACATTGCTGCGGCTGATCGCGGGGTTGGAGGATATCACCTCGGGCCACATCGACATCGATGGCACGGATGCGACCCATGTGCCGCCCGCGAAACGCGGACTGGCGATGGTGTTCCAATCCTACGCGCTTTACCCGCATATGTCGGTGCGCAAAAACATCGCCTTTCCAATGAAGATGGCCGGGCTGCCTGCGGATGAACAGAACCGTCGGATCGAAGCGGCTGCCAAAGCGCTGAACTTGACTGACTACCTTGACCGTCGTCCGGGCCAACTGTCAGGCGGCCAGCGCCAGCGTGTGGCCATTGGCCGTGCCATCGTGCGGGAGCCGTCGGCGTTCCTGTTCGACGAGCCACTGTCGAACCTCGACGCCGCGCTGCGGGTGGGGATGCGTCTGGAAATCAGCGAGCTGCACAAGCGGCTGGCCACGACGATGATCTACGTCACCCACGATCAGGTCGAAGCGATGACCATGGCCGATAAGATCGTCGTGCTGCGCGCAGGCTATATCGAACAGGTCGGCACCCCGCTGGAGCTTTACTACAAGCCGCGCAATGAATTCGTCGCGGGCTTCATCGGCTCGCCCAAGATGAACCTGATCAAAGGTGCCGAAGCCGAAGCGCGCGGCGCGCCGACCATCGGCATCCGGCCCGAGCATTTCGACGTCTCCACGACTGAGGGCGCGTGGGAAGGCACCATCGGCGTGGCCGAGCATCTGGGTTCTGACACCTTCTTGCACATCCATGGTGTCGCGGGCTGTGACGCGATGACCGTGCGCGTGGATGGGGAACTGCCGGTGAAACATGGCGACCGGATTTTCCTCACCCCGCAGGCAGACAAGCTGCACCGTTTCGATGCGCAGGGCCTTCGGGTCGAGTGATGCAAGCGACAGGAACGACAGGCCGACCCCCGCACCCTTTCCCCGGTGCGCGGCCCTACAAGGATGTGGATCATGGATAAATTGGTAGACCTCTCAAACGCGACGCTGGGCGATCTCGACATCGCACGCCCAACCTATGATCGCAGCGCCCTGACGCCCGGCATCGTGCATATTGGCGTGGGCAATTTCCACCGTGCGCATCAGGCGTGGTATCTGCACCGGTTAATGCAGGACGGGCAGGCGCATGATTGGGCGATCCTTGGCGCAGGCGTGCGCCCCTATGATGCGGCGATGCGCGAGAAGCTTTTGGCGCAGGACTGTCTGACGACGCTGATTGAACTCGATCCCGCGCAAACCTCGGCCGAGGTTGTGGGCTCCATGATCGACTACCTCCCGATTGAAGAGGGTAACGGCGCGTTGATCCGTGCCATGGCTGATCCGGCCATTCGCATCGTCGGGCTGACGGTGACCGAAAGCGGCTATTACATTGATCCGGTGAGCAAAGGCTTTGATGCCGCTCACGCCGATATCGTCCATGACGCGGCCAATCCTGAAACCCCGCGCACGGCCTTTGGGGCCATCGTCGCGGCCCTGCGGCTGCGCCGCGATGCGGGGCAGGGGCCGTTCACCGGGCTCAGCTGTGACAACCTGCAAGGCAATGGTGATATCCTGCGCCAAGCGGTCGTTTCCCTCGCGCGGCTGTCCGACCCGGCGCTGGCCGATTGGATCGAGGCGAACGCCAGTTTCCCCAACTCCATGGTCGATTGCATCGCCCCGGCCACCGGCCCTGCCGAGATTGCGCAGGCGCGGGAGTTTGGCGTGAACGACGCGGCTCCGGTGACGCATGAAGCCTTCCGCCAATGGGTGATCGAAGACGATTTCTGCGCAGGCCGCCCCAATTGGGATCAGGTGGGGGCCACCTTCTCGGACGATGTGCATGCCTATGAGAAGATGAAAATCCGCATCCTCAACGCGGGCCATCAGGTTTTGGCCAATGTCGGTGAGGTGCTGGGGATCGAGACGATTTCGGCCACTATGGCGCATCCGGCGATCCGCGCGATGTTCCACCGCGTGCAGGCCGAAGAGATCACCCAGACAGTCGCTCCGGTGCCCGGCATGACGCCCTTGGCGTATCTAGAGCTGATCGAACAGCGGTTCTCTAACCCGCGCATCGTCGACACCACCCGCCGCGTCGCATTTGATGGCTCTGCACGGCACACCGGGTTTGTCCTGCCGATCTTGCGGGATCAACTGGCGGCAGGGCGTTCAGTCACCGGCTTGGCCTTGGTCGAAGCACTCTGGGCGCGGATGTGTGCCGGCACGCGCGAAAACGGCAGCGAGATTGTGGCGAATGATCCGATCTGGGACGAGTTGCACTCCGTGGCGCAGGCCGCGCGGGAACGGCCCGAAGCGTGGCTAGAACAAGACCGCCTTTACGGTGATCTGGCGCAGGCCGATGCCTTCCGCGATGCCTTTGTCGCTTGGCTCACGCTGATCTGGGACGCGGGCGCGGTTGCGGCGATGAACGCCTATACGCAGGTCGATCAAAGCAACGGTCGCGCCAGCAAAGCAGGCTAACGGTCAAATTTGGTCGGGTTTCAAGAACCCGACCAGCAGCGCCGACAGGGCCACCATGATCGCCGCCGCCCCCAGCATCAGGGGCAGCCCACCGATTTGATAGCTCAGCCCCGACATCAACGTGCCCAACAGCCGCCCGGCGGCATTGGCCATGTAGTAGAACCCCACATCCATCGTCACCCGCTCGGCCTTGGTGAAGGACAGGATGAGGTAGGAGTGTAGGGACGAATTCACCGCAAAGACCGCGCCAAAGGCCAGTAGGCCGATGACCAGTGTGGCGGTCAGCCAGTCCTGCGGTCCGTCGCTGAACAGCGCGGCGAGTGTCAACGCCGCAGGCACGGCGGCCAATGCCCACGCCCAGCCCTTCGCGGCCAAGATCAACTCACCCGCAGGTCGGGATTTGGCGCGCAGCAAGCGCGGCGCATAGATCTGCACCAGCCCGTAGAGGATCACCCAGACCGCCATGAAGGTGCCGATCATGAAAAAGGCCGCGCGATTGCTTTCTTCCGTGCCGTCCGACAGGACCGCGTAAAAGTAGATGGGGATGCCCACCACGAACCACACATCCCGCGCGCCGAAGAGAAACACCCTTGCCGCGCTGAGCCAGTTCACATTGGCGGATTTGGAGAAGACCTCGGAGAACTTCGCGCCCTTGCGCCCCTTGGGCAGACCGGGTGGCATGGCGGTCAGCACGGCGATCAGGATCAGCGCAAGGATCGCGGCCATGCCCAGCACGGCCCAGACAAAGCCGAGCGTGGCCAGCAAGGCGGCCCCCAACAGGAAGCCCAGACCCTTAACCATGTTCTTGGACCCGGTCAGCAGCGCCACCCAGCGAAACAGGCCGCCATCCTCAGCCGGGGCCAGCAGTTTGACGGCGGATTTCGAGGACATTTTGGCCAAGTCCTTGGCCACCCCGCTTGCGCCCTGCACCAGCATGACGAACACCACCGACGTTCCAACCGCCCAAGACGGATCAAGCTGCGCCAGCGCCAGCAGCGCCACGATCTGCAAGCCCAGCCCCGCATAAAGCGTCGAGGCCAGCCCGAAACGCGCCGCTATCCAACCCGCGCAGAGGTTGGTGACAACGCCCGCGATCTCATAAAGCACAAAGAGATAGGCCAATTGCACCGGCGAAAAGCCAAGCCGGTGAAAGTGCAACAGCACCAACATGCGCAACGCGCCATCGGTCAGCATGAAAGCCCAATAGGCCGCCGTGACCGCGATGTAGGCCGAGAGCCCCTCGGGGCGGGCCGCGCTCTGGCTCACAGGCTTGCCCCGACCATCAGCGCTACATCGACCAAACGGTGCGCATAGCCCATTTCATTGTCGTACCATGCGTAGATTTTCACCTGTGTGCCGTTCACCACCATGGTAGAGGGCGCGTCGATGATGCTTGAGCGCGTGTCGTTGGTATAATCAGCTGAGACGAGCGGGCGCTCCTCATAGCCGAGGATGTCTTTCAAACCCCCTTCGGCAGCCGCTTTGAACAGGGCGTTTACCTCTTCCACCGTCGTCTCACGCTCCACCTCGAACACGCAATCGGTCAATGAGGCGTTGAGCAACGGCACCCGCACCGCATGGCCGTTCAAACGGCCTTTGAGTTCGGGATAGATCAACGTGATCGCCGTGGCGCTGCCGGTGGTCGTGGGGATCAGCGAGTTCAGGGCCGAGCGCGCGCGGCGCAGGTCTTTGGCGGGGCGGTCGACGATGGTCTGCGTGTTGGTGACATCATGGATCGTGGTGATGGAGCCGTGCTTGATGCGCAGCGCCTCATGGATGACCTTCACCACCGGGGCGAGGCAGTTGGTCGTGCAGCTTGCCGCCGTGACGATCCGGTGGCGCGCGGGATCATAGATGTCATCATTGACGCCATAGACGATGTTGGCCGCATCGCCGTCTTTCACCGGGGCCGAAACCACGACCTTCTTCACACCCGCATCGAAATAGGGGGCGAGCTTGGCCTCGGTCTTGAAGACCCCAGTGCAGTCGATCATCACATCCACCCCGTCGAGCGGCAGCGCGCTCAGGTCGCGCGTGCCGATGAAGGGCAGGCGGGTGCCGTTGATACTCACGCTGTCGGCGTCATGAGCAAAGTCTGCCTGCCAGCGGCCATGGACCGTGTCGAACTCCAGCAGATGGGCGTGCATCTCTGGGTCGCCGACGGCGTCGTTGATCCATGCGATTTTGGCACCCCGATCCAGCAGCGGTTTCAGGGCGAGCTTGCCGATGCGGCCAAGGCCGTTGATGGCGTAGATGGTCATGCGGGGTTTCCTTTTTGGTCAGTCTGGCCCGCCGCGTCGAGGGCTTTTTGCAGCGAGATACGGTCGAGCGAGGTAAGCGGCAGGCTGGTAAAGCCCAGCATGCGATTGCGCAGGGTGCCATAGGCTTGCTGGAACGCGAGGCTCTTTTCGGCGTCGGACCCGTCGACCTTCACCGGGTCGGGCAGTCCCCAATGCGCGGTGATCGGCTGGCCGGGCCATGTGGGGCATTCTTCGTTCGCCGCCTGATTGCAGACGGTGAAGACAAAGTCGAAGGCTGGCGCGTCCTTGGACTGGAACTCGGATATATGTTTCGACCGCAGCTGCGCCACGTCATGACCCTTTTGCCTAAGCACCTCTACAGCGAAGGGGTTCAATTCGGATTGTGGCCGGGTGCCTGCGGAATAGACGTTAAATCGGTCCCCCGCGAGGTTACGCAGGATGCTTTCCGCAAAGATCGACCGCGCCGAATTGCCCGTGCAGATGAACAGGACATTGAACTTGTCATCAGGCATGGGAAGGTTTCCATCTGAAGAGGCGAGGGGCACACAAATCTCCGGCCGGCCGCGGCAGCAATCGTTCAGCAGATAGCCGATGGTGTCGCGGGCCGCCTCTAGATCAATTGCATAGCGCAGGGACGTGCGCTGCCGTTCTTGAGTGACCAAGCCGGACTGCATCAGCGCGCCGATATAGGTCGAAAGCGTGTTGGGTTTTAGACCAAGCGCCAGTGCCAGTTCGGTTGCGGGCACGCGATCGGGGTAGCGCCGCATCAACAGCCGAAAAAGGGCGAGGCGCTGCGGATGGCCAAGGGTGGCAAGGCGGTTAGGGATTGTTTCTTCCATAATTCGTGAATTACGGAATTAGGCGGATTTGAGCAAGTGAAGTTTTTGTAACACAGACGCGGGTGATAGGATCATCTGGCGCCGCATCGCGATGATTCACCGACCCTGTAAATTCTACCAACTTTACACAGGCCAGCCGTGGAAATCAGCCGAAGTATGCTGAAAATTTAACCAAATCATAACAAATGCTTAAGGATCGAAAGGGCGAATCTTGTTATTCCTGTTTGCGGCTGCACTGAATGAAAGCCAGACAAGAGTTGCGTGCTACGGCTGACGCAACCTTTCAGCAGGGCCTGCCATTTGGCCTTGCCGCGGTCCTCGCCATGGAAATCGCACCCCTGTCCGGTGTTTTGGACGACTGAGTTTTTGTAAGGGGTGCCACGGTTTTCAGGCGGGGGCCGTATTATACTGCGCCGCGCCTAACGCCCCCTCCATTGGCTGGGGTGGTCCGTCCCTTTTACCTTAGGTAATGGGGGTAATTATGCAACGCTTGGGCCTGTTTCGCGTATTCCGAGAAGCCATTCAGCCCACCGCATATTCCCTCACGGGTTGTGTCGCCCTATGGTGAATGCTCAATTTAATATCGTTTGAGTATTTGAGCGCCGCCCCATGGTGACCCCCCTTTCCGACCGCTATCTCGACTTGAAAGAGCAGCAGCCAGATCTCAAAACTTCTGAGATCCTCAATGTTTTGGCGCAGGACATGGGGCTTAACAATCTATCTTATCTTGGGTTTCACAAGGACCCCTGCGGCGGCAGTGACCCAGTCATCCATACAACCTATGACCCCGCTTGGCTGGCCCGCTACCAAGAGGAAAACTATCATCTGATTGATCCCGTGGTGGACAGTGCGCTTGAGGGCACCTTGCCCGTGGACTGGAGCGAATTGCCCAAAGTCGACCGGATGACACGGGACTTTTTTGGGGAGGCGATGGAGTTTGGCGTGCGTCAAAACGGCGTGTCGATCCCCATTCGGGATCATGTGCATGGCAAGGCGGTGCTGACCCTGAACTCTGATCTGCGCATTCACGAATGGCGCAAATACAAGCGCGGGATCATTGCCGATGCGATCTATCTGGGCTGCCTGCTTCAAAGCGATTTGGTGGCTGGGATCGCCGGGGAAGAACCGGGGCCAAGGTTAAGCCGCCGTGAAAAGGAAGTGCTGAAATGGGCCGCCGTGGGCAAAACGGCTTGGGAGACGGCGCAGATCATGACTGTGTCCAACAGCACCGTGAACCACCACCTATATAACGCCTGCGCTAAGCTGGACGTGGCCAACAAGACCCATGCGGTGGCCAAGGCAATCCGGGCGCAGCTTATCACGATCTGACGCGGGTCTTTGCAAAACGCGGCGCGTCGCGGTAAGCGGCAGCCAGCATAGGAGAGCGATATGGAACTGCGCGACAAACGTATCTTGGTCACCGGCGGTAGCGACGGGATAGGGCGGCACATCTGTCTGAAGCTGGCAGAGACTGGCGCACGGCTGGCCATTCTGGGCCGGGATGAAACGCGCCTTCAGGCGGTGGCCGAAGCCTGTAAAGCCGCAGGCGCGTCCGAGGCCATCGGGCTGACCTGCGACCTTCAAGACCCCTTGGCGATTGATCAGACCGCCGCGCAGGTGGTGGAACGCTTTGGCGGGCTCGATATTCTTATTAACAACGCGGGCATCTGGCATAAGGCCGGGCCACTCGACACCATTGCCCCTGAGATGTTGCAGGCCACGGTGCAGACCAATTTGACCGGGTTAATGCAGATGACACAGGCGACGCTGCCTGCGCTGCGCGACAATGACGAGGCGATCATTCTCAATGTCGTTTCCAAATCCGGTGTCGTGGCGCAGGCCGGGCAGTCGGTTTATACGGCCACGAAATACGGTGTGCGTGGCTTTACCGAAGTGTTGAAGGCGGATGAGGAAAACACCGGCGTGCGGGTCGGCGGGCTTTACCAGTCGGGCACCAATACCGGCATGTTTGCCAAGGCCGGAGAAGACGTGCCGAACCACATTTTCACTGAACCGGATGATCTGGCCGATGTGGTTGTCTTTGTCCTGTCACGCCCGCCAAAGCTGTGGATTCACGACATCCGGATTGAGCTTTAAAGGCGGTCAGGTGGTTATTTGTAGCGTGTTGTCTTCATCCTGGGGCGTGGGGTTTTCTTCTGCCCCGATGCCGAATTCGACATGGAATATCGACCCGACGTCGACTTCGCTTTCGTAAAACAAGTCTCCCGCCATCTGCCGTGCCAGTTGGCGGGAGATATGGAGGCCAAGGCCGGAACCTTGAGTTGATTTCTGGCCGTCGTCATCAAGCTGTCCAAAGCGACCAAAGACCCTTTCTTCCATCCCCTCAGGAATACCGCGCCCGTGATCGCGGATAGAGATCCGCACGCGGCCTTGGTTGGTCGTCAGCGTACCCTCCACGGTGTTGCCCACATGGGAGAATTTGACCGCGTTGGAGATCAGATTGTCGATCACTTGCCGGATGGCAAAGGCATCGCCCAAGACGACGGCAGCTTGATCGATTTTGCCAATATCGAGCCGCACGCCACGCTCATGGGCATACATCCGGTTTTCCTCAATGCTGTCGCGCAGCAGGGTCGGCAGATCAACGGGCAGCCACTCAAGCGAAAGTGCCTGAACCTCAAGCTTTTGCACCAAAAGTATATTGTCGACCAACCGTGACAGGCGAACGCCGTTGCGGTGGGCGATGTCGAGCGAGGACCGCAATGGTCCTCTGACCTCGCCGAGCTTGCCGCTCAGCGCCAAGGCCAACCCCCCCTTTAATGAGGTGAGTGGCGTGCGCAATTCATGGCTCACAACAGAGATAAATTCATCCTTGGCGCGGTTGGCCTCATCGGCCTCCCTCAGCGCCTGCTCAAGGGCTGTCGTGGTGGCGATCCGCTTGGTCACATCGACAAAGGTAACGCTCCAGCCGATGGCGGGGCCAGCGGGGGCAAGCGGGTTTTCGATGGGGTGAACGCGCGGCTCGTACAGGCGCTCATTGTAGGTGATATGCGAAGTGGTGCCCTTGGCAGTCTGTGCTTCGATCCCGGCAATGAGGTCAGTGCCCCAGTTCGGATCAGAGAGAATGCCGCTGCGCTTTGCCGCCGCGTTTGAACGGACTACTCGGCGCCGCGCGTCAAGCAGGACCAGCGGCTCGCTCATTGTATGAAATAGGGTCGATTGCCCGACCGAGGGCATGTCCATCGTCTTGTTCGTCACCAGCAACCAAGAAAAGGCGAGAATACCCAAGGTGAACATGAAGGCCGTCGGATCGAGCCCCAAGACCGTAAATCCAAAGAATGCATAGGCTGCATTCGCCCCCAACGGGGTCAACGTAATGACAACCAACATCGTCAACAACGGCCAAGCGGACCGCCTGGCCCGGAAAAACGCGCGGGCAAGCCAAGTGAGCGTTGCCATCACGAAGCAATAAAGTACGGCAAGGACGAGAAAATACCCCGTCCCATGCACAAACGTAGTCCGGTCTGAGCCCGGCAAGATCGCCGTTTCTGAGGTATAGATCAGTTGGTGCGAGCCGTTTGTCGCGGCCAAGCCAAATGCCCCCAGCGGTACAGCTACAAGGGCCAAAAGGCTGATCCGCCGGTGCGCTTTGTTTGAGGGGCCGACATAGTCGAAAATAAAGAATGCCCATGCGACGGGCACCAGACCATGTCCCAACCAAGCCAGTTGCGCCTGTTGCATCTGGCAGTCAAAGGCGACTGTTGCAGCTTCGGACCCGACCATTATGAGGGTCCAGATCATTCCGACGAATGTCAGTGCATAGTAAACCTTGCCTTGAAACTGCTGAAACCTGAGCGTCCACAGCGCGACAGCTGCGGCGATCGTACTGACGGCAAGCACGGCCCAATAGACTGGGTCCAGCATCAGTCCTTGAAGACAGGTTAGCATGGCGGATTTACCTATGAGCTAAATACAATGTGCACAGATCAGCATTAAAATGCGGCGCAAATTAGACCGGGTAGTGGCGCATTGTGGCGGGTAAGCGCAACCCTTGGATGTGAAGGGGGCTATTTTGCACAGGTTGTTTAAGGGCAGGGGGCGGCGATTGAGCTGGGATTTGGCCTTCTATGCCCGTCGGGTCCGGTATCCTGTGACAATTTGTTCGGGGATGCGTCTGGCCACAGCAATGAAGCCGCCGCATGTCACATGGCGAGAAATCACACTGCTTTTTGCCGCACGCATTAGGGCTCGTGCATTTGAGTGAGCAGCGTCGAATTAACGTTAAAAAGAACGCACTCGGACAAGGTTTCGCCGCATTCCTTGCGCAAGGTAGTCTGATTATCTTGAGGTTAAAAATGCTTACAGTTGCTCATTCTATGCACTCCGACCATGATACGACTTTGGTCTTGCTTGCAGCGCTTTTGTGCACATTCGGCAGTTGGGTGATTACAAATCTTTACCGGCACGCGCTTAAGCAGACGCCGCGTCAGGCATTGTTGTGGTATTTAATGACTGCCGTCACCTCGGGCATTGCCATTTGGTGTACGCATTTCATCGCCATTCTCGCTTATCAACCCGATGCCCCGGTAAGCTTTGATCTGGGCCTCACCTTCACATCGCTCGTGATTGCAATTCTTGGGTGCACCATCGGCATTTTGATTGCCGGAATGTTCCGCCTGTGGATCACGACCGTCCTCGGAGGGGTGATCTTGGGCTTGTCGATCTCGGCCATGCATTACACCGGGATGGTCGCCTATCGTGTCGAAGGCATAATCCATTGGGATAAAAATTACCTTATTGCGTCTGTTTTGCTCGCGATGGTCTTTTCCACTGTCGCCCTGTTCTTTGGCGCGCAGAACCATCGGTATTCCACGCTCAAGATGACACTGGCCTTCGCACTGGCGATTGTTGGTCTTCATTTCACCGGCATGGCCGCGTTTCAGGTGACACCGACGACTTTGATGGGGGGCTACAGCAACCCTGATGAGTTCAAGTTGCTGGCGCTGGTGATCGCAGGAACTGCGGCGATGATCGTGCTGGGCGGACTGTTCACTTATTTCATCGAAAACCGCACACGGATGGAAAACATCGTCGAGCTGCGTGAGGCACGCGATGAGGCGCGCAATGCCAGCCGCGCCAAGTCAGAATTTATGAGCGTTCTGAGCCATGAGCTTCGCACGCCGCTGACCATTATCAACGGCTACGCCAGTTTTCTTACGAACCTCAAAGGTCATACGATTGCCAAGCTGAAACCGAATGAGCCGATCTCTAAGGTCCACTTCGATGACTTGGGCGACCAGACCGAGCGTTACGGGGGCCGCATCAAATCGGCAGGCGATCACCTGCTGACGATCATCAATGAAATTCTCGACTACACCAGCATCGAGTTGAACTCGATCAAACTTAACAAAACCTCGTTCCAAGCCGGTGATTTGCTGGCCGAGTTAGAAGAGCAGTTTCAGGGCTTGGCGAAAGAAAAGCAGTCGCTAATCGAGATTGAGTTTGATGCGTTCAACGTGTTGGCTGACCGTGGGCGCTGCAAGCAGATCCTGATCAACCTCCTTGGCAACGCGCTGAAATTCTCCTCGGCCTCTAACATCCGCATGCGTGCCAAAATGATCGGAGAGACGTGCCGCCTTGAGATTGAAGACAACGGATGCGGTATGCCGAAAGAAGACCTAGAGCGAATTTTTCAAGCCTTCATCCAAGCCGAATCTGCAACGAAAAGTGCGGACGGTGGCACCGGTCTGGGTCTCGCGATCAGCAAAAAGCTTGCCGCGGCGCATGATGGCGACATTCATGTAGAAAGCACTATCGGGGCCGGGACAAAGTTCACCGTGGATTTGCCAAATTGTGCCTTCATCGTAGAGGTGGAGAAGGCGCGTGTCGCGGCTTAATTGACCAAAGGGGCGGTGTCCTGCGGGATAGGCTCGACGCCAAAGCTGCCCTTCGGCCAAATTGGAACCGGTCTATCTGGTGGCCTCGCAAACTCTGCTGACGGACTGTTGTTCAGCCTTGCGAAAATGGCGCTCCCTGAAGGATTCGAACCCTCGACCTGCCGATTAGAAGTCGGCTGCTCTATCCAGCTGAGCTAAGGGAGCACTCGGCCGCTTATAGGGCCAAGCTTTGGGTCGCATCAAGAGGAACCCGACCTGGGCCGGAGGGGTTGTGGTTTCATCTGACATAGAACCCAACGGAGGAACGCCATGTATCTGTGCAATATCCTACTCGGGGCCGCATTGGTCACAACTGGTGCCGCAGCGGCGCAGGCCGAAGGCCACATGCAAACGGCGGCGACCGCTCAGGTGGCTGGCAAATCCGATGATATCACTGGGAGCGTTACATTGAACACGACGGCCTCAGGCCGGATGCTGGTCAAGATTGATGTAACAGGCGTGCCAACAGGGACGCATGGCGTGCACCTCCACGAAACCGGCGACTGCTCTGCAGAGGATTTCACCTCGGCTGGTGGTCATATCGCGGGCGACCATCAACATGGCGTGCTTGTCGAAGGCGGGCCGCATCCAGGTGACATGCCCAACATGGTTGTTGGTGATGACGGCGTGCTTCAGGCCGAAGTGTTTCTTGATCTGCTCGACATCGACGGCATGATCAAAGACGATGACGGTGCTGCTTTTGTCATCCACGACGGCGCAGACGATTACACGTCGCAACCCGCTGGTGATGCCGGCTCACGCATTGCCTGCGGTGTGTTTGAGGCGTCCTAATACGCCCAGTTACGGGAAGTTAAACACCCCTGTCCGTTAACTCGGGCGGGGTGTTTTGCGGTCACATATTTGCAACGCTGCTCACGCTCTCCAAATTTCTGTCTCATCTTCGCCATATTTCCAGGCGACATCGGGCTCTTACGAAAACGAAGGTCTTAAGGCCTCGGCATCTATAGGGCGCGCGCAGTGGGTTATCAGTTTACCGTCTATGATTGGTCTATGTTTAAGACCCCATCGGATTTGTCAGAAGCCAATCTGACCGGCGATGTGCAGGCCAATGACAGCGCGGCGCGGCACTATGATGCGTCAAAGCCCAGCTGGGTGAACCAAGAATTTAAATTTGGAGGCGGTGACGGTACAAGTATCGTCATCAACGACGATGACAGCCATTTCGACGACGGCTATGTCGAAGAGGGCGGCGCACAGACCCTCGCACAGCCGGTAACGATCAATGGGGTTACCTATCCCGCCGGGGCGGTTCTTGAGAATGAATTCTCCCTGATTGATGCATCCGGTACGGAGGTCTACGTCCTGCGCATCGATGGGCAGAATGTGGGCTTTGTCTATCCGGCTGAGGAGCAACCCAAGGCTGGCGAAAGCTTTTCGGCCACATCCTCTCGCAACGGCGACGCGATGGACAGCGCCGATGGGGAAAGCTCTTCGGTTCGCTATGCCGAAACCGACACGCGGCCCGGTGTTGTTGACGGCACCTCTGGCGATGACAGCATGGATGCGCACTACACCGACGCCGATGGCGACAGTATCGATGACGGGCGCGGTGGCGGTACTAAAGGCAATGACGACGTGGTCTATGGCGGCGACGGTGCAGACAAGATTGATGCGGGCGCGGGCGACGATACGGTCTATGGCGAAGATGGCCGTGATTACATTCGAGGTGGGGCAGGAGACGACTCACTCGAAGGGGGCGCGGGCAGTGACACCTTGGTCGGGGGCGATGGGGCAGACACGCTTGAAGGCGGCGCATGCAACGACGTGCTCAACGGCGGCGCGGGTGACGATGTCCTCGACGGCGGCAGCGGCCACGACCACCTTTGGGACGGCGCGGGCAATGACTACGCTGAGGGCGGCGCGGGCGATGATATCTTCTATATGGGCGCAGGCAGTGACACGCTCCATGGCGGCACAGGCATGGACAGTTTCGTGGCCAGTGACGGTTTTGGCAGCGATACGGTCGATGGCGGCAGTGGTGACGGTGGTAGCGGTGAGGACGACCACGATTACATCGATTTTCGCGGCCACAGCCAAAGCGTCGAAGTCACCTTCACAGGGTTCGAGCAAGGCACCGCAAGCGCGGGCCGCGATCAAATCACCTTCACCGACATCGAAGCCTTCTATCTGTCCGGGCAATCTGACCGAGTTGACGGTTCTGCCAACAGCGGGGACATGGGGGTCAGCGCCGGCGACGGGGACGATACTGTGCTTGGCGGCTCCGGTGATGACTATATTCTTGGTGAGGGTGGCCACGACCAGCTTGCGGGCGGTGAGGGGAACGACACGATCTACGGCGGCATCGGGGATGATACGATTGACGGCGGGGCCGGGAATGACCGGCTTGATGGTGAGGAAGGTAATGACAGCATCCACGGCGGCGACGGGGCGGACCTGATCTACGGCGGTGCGGGTGATGACGCGCTGCAAGGCGGTGCAGACGGTGACACGCTTTATGGCGGTGACGGCGCGGATACGATTGACGGCGGGACGGGCAATGACCTGATCTACGGTGACGCGGGCGACGATTTTCTAGAGGGCGGCGCGGGGGACGATATCCTTCATGGCGGCGCTGGAGCGGACGTGATCTCAGGCGGCGCTGGCAACGACAAGCTCTTTGGCGACGCAGGCTCGGATCGCATCAGTGGCGGCGAGGGAAATGATTATGTCGATGGGGGCTACGGCGACGATTACCTTTCGGGCGATGGCAGGGGTGCGGGCGGTGGCCACGACACCCTTGTAGGCGGGGCCGGAAACGACACGTTGGATGGTGGCGCGGGCAACGATCAACTGATCGGCGGGGAGGGCAATGACCTTTTCCGCGTCAGCGAGGGCCATGACACTGTCAGCGATTTTAGTTTTGGAAATACCGGACGCACCGGCGATGGTGATCCCAGCAACAACGATGTTCTCGACTTAGGGGACTATTACGACAGCCTTGATGAGCTGCGCGCTGACCAAGCCGACGACGGCATACTGAACCAATCCAACACCCACGATGATGAGGGCAATGCTGTCGATTACACCGACAATACGCGGTTTCAGGACAGCTCACTCACTGTGAAGAATGCCACGGGTGACAGCTACACCTATGACAACACCGGAATTGTCTGCTTCGCTGCCGGTACCGAGGTCATGACCCCGCAGGGTCCAGTGGCGATCGAGATGCTCAAACCCGGCGATCTGGTTGAGACCTTGGACCACGGGCCGCAGCCGCTTTTGTGGATCGGTCAACGTCATGTCAACGATGCCGAACTCACCGCCAACGAAGAGTTGCGCCCGATCCGAATTGCCAAGGGTGCCTTGGGCAACCACCGCGCGATGTTCGTGTCGCGCCAGCATGGAATGATGATCGGGGGTGACCACCTCGTGCGCGCGATCCATCTGGCCCGCGATATGCCCGGCGTGCGTATCGCCCACGGCAAACGCGAGGTCACCTATGTGCATCTGTTCTTTGCCCAGCATGAGATCATCTTTGCCGAAGGCATCCCGAGCGAGAGCTTCTACCCCGGTCGCACCGCAATGCGGATGCTGTCGCCCCAAGCGCGGGCCACGTTCGACCGCCTGATGCCCGCTTTGGCCAACGCGGAGACGGCAGGGCAGGGTGACCCGGCTGAAACTGCCTATGGTCCCACCGCACGTCCCTTTGCTAAACTATGTGACATGCCGCTCCCGACGCTCGCTGCATGAAACTTTCGTAGGCTCCGCGCTACTGCGCAGGCGTCTATGGCCCGTGCGTGATGCAGCGTATCTGGTTGCCTGAGAGGTACATGGCGCTGCTGGAGAGGATTGACCTCTCGCACTCAGACTGACGCGCAGCGGCGGGCGTAAGTCGAGAGACCGTCAACCGTGCGAGGGGCTGCGTATCTGACGAAGGGGAGGGTTCATGGTGCTGCTGGAGAGGATTGACCTCTCGCACTCAGACTGACGCGCAGCGGCGGGCGTAAGTCGAGAGACCATCAGCGGTGCGAGGGGCTGCGAATCTAGCGAAGGGGAGGGTTCATGGTGCTGCTGGAGAGAATTGAACTCTCGACCTCTCCCTTACCAAGGGAGTGCTCTACCTCTGAGCTACAGCAGCGCCGTGGGCGGGTGATTAGCCGCAATCGAAAAGGGGCGCAACCCCTGATCTGGACGCTTCGTGCACCCTGCGCTAGATAGGCGGCATGGCAAAGCAAAACGCCCCAGAAAAGACCGTAAAAACGCCGAGCGCTCGTGAGGCGCGGTTGAAGGCTGCGCTTAAGGCCAATATGGGCCGGCGCAAGGCTCAGGCGCGTGCGCGGGCCGAGGATGTGGCGCAGGATACAGGCAATGGCCCCGAAGGGTCGGAAAAGGACAGCTGAACGATGGATTCGATTCTGGTCAGAGGCGGCGGCGAGCTGAACGGGCAAATTCCCATTGCGGGGGCCAAGAACGCCTGTCTGGCGCTGATGCCGGCGACATTGCTGAGCGAAGAGCCGCTGACGCTGACCAATGCGCCACGTCTGAGCGACATTCGCACCATGACCGAACTGCTGCGCTCCCTGGGTGCAGAAGTGGCCTCCATGCAAGACGGCAAGGTCATCACGATGGCCAGCCATGGGCCGATCAACACCCGTGCGGAATATGACATTGTGCGCAAGATGCGCGCGTCGAACCTTGTGCTTGGGCCGCTGCTGGCGCGCGAAGGCCATGCCGAAGTTTCGCTGCCCGGTGGCTGTGCAATTGGCGCGCGACCGATGGATATTCACACTGACGGTCTGGCCAAAATGGGCGCTGAGATCGATCTGCGTGACGGGTATCTTTACGCCAAAGCCGACGGCGGCAAGCTCAAGGGGGCGGTGATCGACTTCCCCTTCGCTTCGGTTGGTGCGACCGAGAACATCCTGATGGCCGCGACGCTGGCCAAGGGCACGACCGTCATCAACAATGCCGCACGCGAGCCCGAGATCGTCGATCTGGCGGACTGCCTGCGCGCTATGGGGGCGCAAATCGAAGGCGATGGCACGCCGAGCATCACAATTCAGGGCGTCGATAGCCTGCATGGCGCGACCCACAAGGTCGTCACCGACCGAATCGAGCTTGGCACCTATATGCTGGCGCCCGCGTTCTGCGGCGGCGAAGTCGAACTGCTGGGCGGACGGATCGACCTGTTGCAAGCCTTCTGCGAAAAGCTCGACGCGGCGGGCATTGAAGTGACCGAGACTGAAGCGGGCCTGAAAGTGGCGCGCCGCAACGGGCGCATCTCGGCGGTCGACGTGACAACTGAACCTTTCCCCGGCTTCCCGACCGACCTGCAGGCGCAGATGATGGCGCTGCTTTGTACGGCGGAAGGCACCTCGGTGCTGGAAGAGAAGATCTTCGAGAACCGCTTTATGCACGCGCCAGAGCTGATCCGCATGGGCGCACGGATTGACGTGCATGGCGGCACGGCCAAGGTCTCTGGAGTTGAAAAGCTCAAAGGTGCGCCAGTCATGGCGACCGATCTGCGGGCTTCGATTTCGCTCATTCTTGCTGGGCTGGCGGCTACCGGAGAGACAACGGTAAGCCGCGTCTACCACCTTGATCGCGGCTATGAGCATGTGGTGTCCAAGTTGCGCGGTGTGGGTGCGGATATCGAAAGGATCAGCAGCAAATGACCGAAGATGCACGTTTCGAAGATGGCCGCGAAGCGCCGTTGAACCTCGGCGCATTCGATGTCGAGGATCTGACGGTGATCGCGTCGCTGACCCAAGACGCGGTCTTTCCTGCCTCGGAAATGCGCTGGCACCGCACCGGCGCGCGTTTTGCGCTGCTGCTGAACCGGTTGCGGCATGAGGATACGGGCGCTGCACGGCACGCGCCCGAACGTGTGCAATCGATACTGATGTTCAATAATGTGCAGCGTGTGGCCAGCCAAGGCGTGCCCAAAGGTGACGCCGACACGATCCTGTCGCTGCTCGACATCACCTTCAAGGAGAGCGATGCGCCTTCGGGCCAAGTCACGCTTACCCTTGCCGGCGACGGCGCGATCCGGCTGGAGGTCGAAGCGTTAGAAGTGACCCTCAAGGACGTAACGCGCCCCTATGTTGCCCCGTCCAAGAAACGGCCCGTTCACCCCGAGTGACATCGCGTCACGGTGCCAAGGATCGCGAGATGCCTGAACTTAAACAGAATAGATTTACCCGTGGTCGCGTGGCGGCCCTGATGACCGAAGCAACCGGCTGGGCGCTTTTGTTGCTTGGGTTGGCCTTGGCGGTGCGGCACCTTTTGGACACCGTCACATTGCCGGGCTTGTTGGCGCCTGCGGCAGCGATTGCAGGCGGGCTCTTTGCCATTCTTGCGGCCCATGTTGCGCGGGCCGTTTTCGACAACGCTCAAGACACCCGCGCCATGCGCCTTGCGCAGCGGTCCGCCCCCAGTGCCGCCGTCAAAACCTCGGGCCTGCGTGCTGAGCCCAGCCTGCGCCGACCATCCGCGCCTTAATACCTTTGGGCCAGCCCGTCGTGGCGGCCCCCTTTTCGAAAGCCTGAACCCATGCCTGTCACGCTCGATGCCTCCGCCCCCGATTTCGAAGTCGCTTTTGACAAGCTGCTGAACGCCAAACGCGAAGATAGCCCCGATGTCGATGCCGTGGTGGCCGATATCATCGCCGATGTGCGTGCACGGGGCGATGCTGCCGTGATCGCCCTGACCGAAAAGTTCGATCGCGTGACCCTGACGCCAGACACGTTACGCATCAGCGCGGCAGAGGTCGACGCAGCCGTCGCTGAGGTCTCCCCCGAAGATCGCAAAGCCCTAGAACTCGCCGCCGACCGCATCCGCGCCTACCACGCGCGGCAATTGCCCGAGGACGCCGAGTGGACCGATCCAGATGGCGCGACCTTGGGCTGGCGCTGGACACCCGTTTCTGCCGCGGGCCTCTATGTACCGGGCGGATTGGCGAGCTACCCATCCTCGGTTTTGATGAACGCGGTCCCGGCCAAGGTGGCGGGTGTTGAACGCCTCGCCATGGTCGTGCCGACGCCCGATGGCGTGCTGAACCCGCTGGTGTTGCTGGCCGCCCGCATTGCTGGGGTGGATGAGATTTACCGCATTGGTGGCGCGCAGGCCGTGGCCGCGCTGGCCTATGGCACCGATACGATTCCGCCAGTAGACAAGATCACCGGGCCGGGCAACGCCTTCGTCGCCGCCGCCAAACGGCGTGTTTTTGGCAAGGTGGGCATCGACATGATCGCAGGGCCGTCGGAGATCCTTGTGATTGCGGATGGCGACAACGACCCGGATTTCATCGCGCTTGATTTGCTAAGCCAAGCCGAACACGACGAAAGCGCACAAAGCATTCTGATCACCACCGATCCCGCCTTCGCCCGCGCGGTGGAGGAGGCGGTGGAGAAGCGCCTGCTGACCCTTGAACGCCGTGCGATTGCAGGGGCCAGCTGGCGCGACAATGGGGCGATCATCACCGTGGCCGATCTGGATGTCGCTGCCGCGCTCAGCAACCGCATCGCACCAGAACACCTTGAGTTGTGCGTGGCCGACCCAAGAGCGCTGTCAGAAAAGATCACCCATGCGGGGGCGATTTTCCTTGGCCAATGGACGCCCGAGGCGATTGGCGACTACGTCGGTGGGCCGAACCACGTGCTGCCGACGGCGCGCTCGGCGCGGTTCTCATCGGGCCTGTCGGTGCTCGATTTCATGAAGCGGACCACGCTCGCGCAAATGACCCCTGCGGCGCTCAGGGCCATCGGCCCCGCGGCAGAGCGGCTGGCCCAATCGGAGAGCCTTGAAGCGCATGGGTTGTCGGTGACCGCGCGCCTGCGCAAGTTGAACGACTAGGGTCGTGGGAGTGCATATGTACTGCCTTTCCCATCTCGCATTGCCCCGCCCTCAGGGCTGCGCTATCCAAGACGACGTATCGCCAGCAAAAAGGATGCGTCGATGACCCGCATCACCCATATCGCGCTTGATGACGCGAACATGCCGCCCCCCACGCCCGAGATCGATCAAGAGCGTAAGGTGGCGATGTTCGACCTGCTGGAAGAGAACAGCTTTGTTCTGCCAGAGCGCGAAAAAGGCCCGGTGCCATCGGGCCCTTACCACTTGTCCCTGTCGATCCGCGACAAGCGGCTGGTATTTGATGTGGAGACCGAAGCCGCTGAAAAAGCGGCGGAATTTCACCTGTCCCTCGGGCCGTTTCGGCAGGTGGTGAAGGATTACTTCCAAATCTGCGAAAGCTATTTTGAGGCGGTCAAGAAACTGCCCCCTAGCCAGATCGAGACCATCGACATGGCCCGGCGCGGCATCCACAACGAAGGCTCCCGCGTGCTGCAAGAACGCCTCTCCGGCAAAGCCGAGATTGACACCGACACCGCCCGGCGGCTTTTTACCCTGATCTGCGTTTTGCATTTCGGCGGATAAATGAAGCAGGTGCTGCCTCAATCCGTTCTGTTTTGCTGCGACCATAACGCCGTCCGCTCGCCCATGGCCGAGGGGTTGATGAAGAAATTCTACGGCACCGGCACCTATGTGCAATCCGTGGGCGTCAAGAACGACATGGAGATTGACGGCTTTTCCATCGCCGTCTGCGCCGAATTGGACGTGGAACTGGCCCGCCACCGCAGCCGCAGCTTTGACGAGATGGAGGAATGGGGCGACGATCTGGGGTCATTCGATCTGGTAATCGCGCTTAGCCCCGCCAGCCAACGCCGGGCGCTGGAGCTGACGCGGTTTTATCATCTCGACGTGGAATATTGGCCGATACTAGATCCCACAGGGCTGGGCGAGGGGCGAGAGGCCAAACTCACGCAGTTCCGCGCCGCCCGCGATCAGATCGTCGGGCGGCTGATTGACCGTTTTGGTCCGCCGTTAGAAGAAAACTAAGCGATTAGGTGTTGGAGCAAGCCGCCGCGGCGCTTTGGCCGAAGGCCTTCCACGTGCTCCAGAAAGCGTTGTGGCTTTTGTTGTCGGATTGGCGCATTTCCTGCAACTGATGCGGATCGCGGAAGATTTTGGCCCCTTGGCGCTGATCTGAGCGGGACAAGGTCTGATCCGCCACAGCCTGCACGCAGCCACAGCGCGTATGGCTCGATTCCCGCCGCCCATCGGCCAAACATGCCTTTTGGATTGGTCCGGTCGCGAAAAGCACCGGAGAGGGCGAAAAACGCCCCACGGCCGCATCGCTGGAATACCGCGACCCGCCACAGCCCGCCAAGACGACGAGCGCCATCAAACTTACAACTGTCCGCATTGATTTGCCCTATTGTTTTGGACCATGGGGTTTTCCCCTTGTCGGCCCGGTCTGCTCTGCCTGCCTTTATGCCGCAAAAGGGGCCGTCGCGCAATTCTCCTTTGGGGTCGAACGCGCAGGACGTTGCGATAAAGCGCCATGTGGGGCGGGTAGGGGCCTCTGACACGCTCAAGGCCAATTGACGCAGGCGCGGCTCTGCGCCATATCCCCCTGCATGACACCGCTTGAAAACATCCGCAATTTCTCCATCGTCGCGCATATCGACCACGGGAAATCCACGCTCGCCGACCGGCTGATCCAATCCACCAAAACGGTGGCCGACCGGGATATGAAAGAACAGATGCTTGACAGCATGGATATCGAGCGCGAGCGCGGTATCACGATCAAGGCCCAGACCGTCCGGATCAACTACACCGCTGACGACGGGCAGGACTATGTCCTCAACCTGATCGACACCCCCGGCCACGTCGATTTCGCCTACGAAGTCTCCCGCTCCATGCGCGCGGTTGAAGGCTCGTTGCTGGTCGTCGACAGCACCCAGGGCGTTGAGGCCCAGACGCTGGCCAACGTCTACCACGCCCTCGACGCGGACCACGAGATTGTCCCCGTCCTCAACAAGATCGACCTGCCGGCCGCCGATTGTGACCGCGTGGCCGAGCAGATCGAAGATGTCATCGGCATCGACGCGTCTGAGGCGATCCGCGTTTCCGCTAAAACCGGCATCGGCATCAAGGAAACGCTCGAAGCCATCGTCACCCGTCTCCCCGCGCCCAAAGGCTCGCTCGACGCGCCGCTCAAGGCCATGCTGGTGGATTCGTGGTACGACAGCTACCTCGGCGTGATCGTCCTTGTCCGCATCATGGACGGCCAGCTGAAAAAGGGCGACCGCGTCCGCATGATGCAAAACGGCTCCGTCCACCATGTCGACCGCATTGGCGTCTTCCGCCCCGCGATGACGGAAATCGACGTGCTCGGCCCCGGCGAGATCGGCTTCCTGACTGCCTCGATCAAACAGGTCCGCGACACCCGCGTGGGTGACACGATCACGCATGAGAAAAAAGGCACCGACAAAGCGCTGCCGGGCTTCAAACCCGCGCAACCCGTGGTCTTCTGTGGTCTCTTCCCCGTTGACGCGGCCGAGTTCGAAGACCTGCGCGACAGCATCGAGAAACTCGCCCTTAACGACGCCAGCTTCTCTTTTGAGATGGAAACCTCCGCCGCCCTCGGCTTCGGCTTCCGCTGCGGTTTCCTGGGCCTGCTGCACCTCGAAGTGATCCGCGACCGGATTGAGCGCGAATATGACATCGACCTGATCACCACCGCGCCCTCGGTCATCTACGACATCCACATGAAAGACGGCACCGTCGAGCAGTTGCACAACCCCGCCGACATGCCCGACCTCACCTATGTCGACCACATCGAAGAGCCGCGCATCAAGGCGACGATCCTTGTGCCCGACGAATACCTCGGCGACGTGCTGAAGCTCTGCCAAGACCGCCGCGGTATGCAGTTGGACCTCACCTACGCCGGCTCCCGCGCGATGGTGGTTTACGATCTGCCGCTCAACGAAGTGGTGTTCGACTTCTACGACCGTCTGAAATCGGTCACCAAAGGCTACGCCAGCTTTGACTACGCGATGATCGGCTACCGCACCGACGCGCTGGTGAAAATGTCGATCCTCGTGAACGATGAGCCGGTCGACGCGCTCTCCACCATGGTTCACCGCGACCGGGCCGAGACGCGGGGCCGTGCCATGGTCGAAAAGCTCAAAGACCTGATCCCCCGCCACATGTTCAAGATCCCGATCCAAGCGGCCATCGGCGGTAAGGTGATCGCGCGCGAGACACTCTCCGCGATGCGCAAGGACGTGACCGCGAAGTGCTACGGTGGGGATGCTACGCGGAAGAAGAAGCTGCTGGAGAAGCAGAAGGCTGGTAAGAAGAAGATGCGCCAGTTCGGGAAGGTGGATATCCCGCAGGAAGCGTTTATTTCCGCTCTAAAAATGGACAGCTAAAAGCTGGCCAGTTTTAGAGCGCGCGGGAGGCAGCGTATTGCGAAGCAGTGCGCGTTCCCGCTCGGTTGTGTTTGGTGGAGCCACTACGAAGGCCTACATGTACTTCGACACGCGCAAATGCGTCTTGCGTGTTGCAAAGTGACGCGGGTCTTCACACAATGCATCCTATTTCTCTTATTAGTTGCTCAGATGGATGCGCGAATTGAAATTTATAATAGAACTTCCGGGTGGCCAACTGAAGGCTGACACATTTAGCGAGTTGCGGCAGCTCGTAAGCTCTGAACATGAGTTTTGGTCATCATTTGATTTTTCTCCGCTGGAGAATGCGATGGCGCTGCATGTGTGGCGGCAGAGGTTAGCCAGCTGTAAGCATCAAGTTATTGAGCTTATGCGGTTTTGGGAAAGCCGGCTAAGCTTCCTTGATGAGCAAGATGGAAGAACGGTAAATGAGTTTTTTCCGCGTTTCAAATCAGACATTGAAAGTAGCACGGCTAAGCCGCCCCATTCGACTTCACCGATCGCACTGGCTTTTGCGCGAAATTATAGGGAGGCTAACTATCAGGATGCAGGTGCGCTTGTCCTGGGCTTAGCGTATTCTCGAGACCCCAAGTTGTATAATGGCATACACCCACAGGCCTTAGAGGGTGCTTTTCTCGGTTTCTCAAGAGGGTATTACTCTGCCATTAGCTCGGTTGCGGCGGTCGAGACGGGGGAAAGGTCGTCGGCAGATTTTGACCTGAAGCTCCAAGCCGCAGAAAGCCTTTTGAGCGAATCCGCAAAGAATATGGATATAATAAGTCTTCGTAGAGTGGAGCTATTAGAGGAGCTTGAGCGATCAAGAAAAGACACAGTCGTGCGGTGGAAAAGCCTGCATGGTAAAATCGTAGATAGCGCGCGAAGCCAAAACAAAGAAGCTAAAGTCGAAGAAGACCGTAGAAGTAAGAGGTTTGAAGAGCTTCTCCAAGCCTTTAACGCACATATGCGCCTTTCCCGACCAGTCGACCTTTGGAATGACTTGCAAAAAGAGCATCAAGATAACGCAAAAAAGGCATGGTCGTTCTTTCTGGCGGGTTCAATTTTGTTCGCTTTTGCAGCAGTCCTCTCGGTCATTTTTCTAGGCGATACGATAGCGGACGCTTTCGTTCCATCATCCTGTCAGATCGGGTTTGAAAAGAGCTGCGACAATATTTCTCCAAAAGGGCCGCTCGTGGTTTCGGCTATATTTTTGGTTTCTACAGTCTGGCTTTGGTTTTTGCGTCTACAGATGAAAGTTCATTTGAGCGAGCGACACTTGTTTCTTGACGCTCGTGAAAGGAAAGCATTCGCGGAAACCTACCTTTCGCTTCTGAAGGGGGGAGATGTAACAAATGAACACGAAGCGGTAGTTCTCCAGTCGCTATTTCGGCCTACACAGGATGGCATTATTAATGACGATGGCGCGGTGGATATCGGCTTGTCGGGGATGATCTCAAAGGCGCTCTCGAAGTAAAATAGCAGATTAGAATGATCATGTGAGCCATTCCCTTCGGGGCCCGAACCGCCCCTCAGTTCGGGCGCGGCGGCTCCAATCAGCCATACCCACCCAATCCTCGGCCCAATCCACGCGAATTACGCGTTCGGCACTTTTAACAGCCCCCCGGACTGTTCAATCCGGCCGCACCGCCCTAAACCACCCCCATGACATGCCCCCTCTGCGCCACAGCCAGCGCCCCGCTCACCCAAACCCCGGTCCCCGGCGGCCCCGCTGACGCCGGCACCGAAATCTGCGCCCTCTGCGCCGAGCAAACCGCCAGCGACACGCCAGACCCGGCCCACTTCCGTGCCTTGGCCTCGACCATGTGGTCCGAAGACCCCGCCATTCAGGTGCTCGCCGCCCGCACCCTCGCCAAGATCCCCGAGCCTTGGGCCCGCGACCTTGCCGAGCAGCTCTACCTCGACGACGAAACCAGAGCATGGGCCGAGAACGTCCCCCAGCCTTCCGCCCACCGCGACAGCAACGGCGTGCCGCTGGCCTCGGGCGATACCGTGGTGCTGATCAAAGATCTCACCGTCAAAGGCGCGGGCTTCACCGCCAAACGCGGTACGGCGGTGCAGCGCATCTCGCTGGTCGCCGACAACCCCGCCCATATTGAGGGCCGGGTCGAGGGCCAGCGCATCGTGATCCTGACCGAGTTTGTGAAAAAGCGCTGAGCCGACACCCGCGGGCCGCGTGTGCTGTTGGGGAGCATTATGGAGCGTTCCGCGCCAAACCCTCCCACGCGCCGCGCGCCACCCGCACAACCGCGTGAGGCCCCCAATCACCGCCCGGCATAAGCTTGCCGCACCATCAACGCTGCGTTGAAATGCAGGTCGGGGCAGCTATGTCCCGTATCAGCAACCAACAGGAGCCTGAAATGTCCCACACCCGCCGCCATTTCCTTGCAACCTCCGCTGCCGCCGCTGGCATCGTGACGCTGTTGCCCTTTGCCGCCCACGCCGCCGCGCACAGCGGTGATACATTCGACACCGATGCAGGCCCGATCACGGTACACCCCGTCGATCACGCCTCCATCGTGTTGGAGACACCGGCGGGCGTGATCTATGTCGATCCGGTGGGCGAGCCCGCGCAATACAGCGATTTCCCCGCTGCCAATCTGATCCTCATCACCCATGAGCATGGTGACCACTACAACGCCGACACGCTTGCCGCATTGGCCGGGGATGACGTCCAGATCATCACCAACCCCGCCGTTTTCGACATGCTGCCCGAAGCGCTTGCCGCCAAGGCCAGCAAGATCGCCAATGGTGAGAATACTGATTTCAACGGCCTGCCGATCAACGCGATCCCGGCCTATAACACCACCGAAGAGCGCAAGAAGTTCCACCCCGAGGGCCGCGATAACGGCTATATCCTCGGATTTGATGGTTTCCGCGTTTATATCTCGGGCGACACCGAAGACACGCCAGAGATGCGCGAGCTGACCAACATCTCGCTGGCCTTTGTCTGCATGAACCTGCCGTTCACCATGGATTCCAACGCGGCGGCCTCTGCTGTGTCCGAGTTCAAGCCAACCTACGTCTACCCCTATCACTTCCGGGGCAAAGATGGCGGCACGCAGGATCCAGAGGCGTTTGCCAAGCGGGTCGGCACCGATGTCGAGGTCAAGTTCGGCGACTGGTACGGCAGCTAAGCCCTCTCGGCCACGCCTTAACGGGCGTGGTCGACCACAGTGCCGTCGCCAAGCGCCGACTGTTGCATAGGTATGTCCCACGGCATGGGGAAGATCGTCTCCATGCGGCAGAAGTCGTGGCCCACCCCAATGACGCGCGGCATTTGGGGTAGGGCGGCAAGCGTGCGGTCATAATACCCGCCGCCGTTGCCAAGCCGGTAGCCTGCGGCATCAAGGCCCAAAAGCGGCGCTATCACCACGTCGGGAACAACTGGGCTGGCGATCCTAGGCACCGGAATATTCCACACCCCACGTGTCATCTCACCCGCTGGCGTCCAGCGGTGAAACACCACCGGCGCGTCTTTGACTTCTACAACAGGCAGCGCGATCTGTGCGCCGTGATCGTGCATCTCTGTCATCCAGCCGCGCAGGTCCAACTCCCCCCGGATTGGCCAATAGGCGGCGATGGTCAGGGGCGGGTCGATTGCGATCAACTGCCCTAACGTCTGCGCCACCCGTCCCGACTGCGCGATCAGGTCATTCGTCGACAGCGCCCGCCGCGCGGCCATCAATCGGGCACGTTCCGCACGGCGAAAGCGGGCCACGTCGCGCCAGGTTTGCGGGTCGACAGGTTGGCCGTTCACCATAAGGTGGGCAAAGCAGGGGGCGCTCTCTTGGGTCATATAGGCAGCCTGCCGTGCTGCGGCGTTCCGCGCAAGAGGTGCTATATCTCCCTGCTTAATCTTTTCATACAGCGTTTTCAGGCGTCTATGGCTTATGGCCCGGTCTGTACGAAGTTTTGCTTGATTGGTTCGGACCTGCGGACTAGCGTGACCTGCGACATATGTGAAACAATGGTTCACATTGCGAAACAAGTCTCTGGGAGGAGCCTACATGACAATTTTCAAACACCTGAGCTGCGCCGCAGCTCTGGCGCTGGCTGGTGGCGCGTTGAGCGCTGAAACCGTATTGATTCATGGTGAAGCCGGGCCAAACCGTGGCGCACGCGCCGACGCTTTGCAGTGGTTCGCCGATCAGGTGGCCGAACGCTCGGACGGCGACATACGATTCGATATCCAGTGGGGTGGGGCGCTGTTCAAGTCCAACGCCGCCGTGCAATCTATCGCCGATGGCGTAGCGGATACAGGCTCGGTCATCGCCGTTTATTATCCGCAGGAAATGGCTGGCTACGGCATCGCCGACCTGCCCGTAAACAACCCCGATGCGTGGGTCGGCATGCGCGCTACGGATGAGCTGATGCGCTCTAGCCAAGCGATCCAAGACGATCTGGCCGACAAAAACCTCGTCTATATCGGCACATGGACGACCTCTCAGGTAAACATCGGCTGCAAGGGCGGCGCGATCAAATCTGTGGGCGACATTTCGGGCAAGAAAGTCCGCGGCGTGGGCGCATATGGCAAGGTCTTCGGTGAGCAGGGCGCGAACATGGTCAACATGTCGATCTATGACGCCTACCAGGGCCTCGACACCGGGCTGATCGACTGCTCGCAGGGCTACAGCTATGCCGTTGCCGCGCTGAAGCAGGCCGAAGTGATGGACAGCTACACGATCCTTGATTGGGGTCAGGTCGGCGGTCTGGGTATCTTTATGAACAAGGATATGCACGACAGCCTGACATCCGAGCAGCAGGAGACGCTGGCATCTGTGGGTTCAGACATGGCTGATGAGTTCGGTCGTCTGATTACTGAAGCCAACGAAAAGGCCATCGCTTCGATGAAAGAGCAGGGCGTCGAAATCATCACGCTGCCGGAAGAAGATCGTGCCACGCTGGTCGATGCGGGCAAAAAGTTCCTCGACGAATGGGTGCAAACCGCCGATTCCACCGGCCTGCCAGGCGCGCAGTTGCTTGAGGAGTATCAGGGGCTGATCACCAAATACACCGAAGCGCGCGATGCGAACGGCTACCCTTGGGAAGCTAAAAGCAACTGATCGCTAACTTGGGGAGGGGCAGCATATGTTGGTAAATCTGGAAAAAATCCTGTTGGGGCTGGGGGCTTTGGCGGTGATCGCCTTGGGGGTGTTGATCACCTCCAACGTGATCGCCCGCGCGCTCTTTGCCAGTCAGGTGCCCGATAGTGTGACCATGGTGCGAGAGCTCATGGTCGCCGCCATCCTGCTGCCCCTCGCCGCTGCCACCGCTGCACGCGCGCATGTTTCTGTCGCCTTCGTGACGGACCGGTTTCCAGACCGCGCCCGCTCGGTGCTGATCGTTGCAGGCTCTGCCATCGGTATGCTGGCACTGGCCCCGCTGATCTATTCCGGCGGGCGCGAATTCTTTGCCGTGGTCGAGAAAGGCAGCTTTTTCTACGGCGACCTGAACCTTCCGAAATGGCCCGGACGGCTGCTTTTCCTTGTTGGGATGATTGCCACTTTCCTACGGCTGGCTGAGCTTACGTGGCGCGACGGACGTACTGTCCTTTCGGGTGGGATCGTCTCGGACGAACAACAACATGCTGCTGACCTGATGGTCGAAAAGGACGTGCTGTAATGGATGCCTCGACCATCGGAATGATCGCCTTTGCTGCGGTCCTGATCCTGCTTGCCCTGCGCGTGCCAATCGCCTTTACGCTGGCCGCCGTCGCGACAGTCGCCACCTTCTTTATCTTCGCCTTCCGCACCGGCACTTTCATGCCCGAACGTGCGATCCGGGCGACCACCTCGATGGTGTTCTCCAACTCCTTCGACCTCATTCATTCTTACGATCTGTCGATGATCCCGCTTTTTGTGGCGCTAGGTCACATCGCGTATCGGGCTGATATCACGACGAAAATCTACCACGCGGCCAAGGTCTGGCTGACCCGTCTGCCGGGTGGCGTTGCCATGGCCAGTGTCATGGGCTGCGGCGGGTTTTCCGCGATCACCGGCTCTTCCATCGCCTGCGCCTCGACCATGGGGAAAATCTGCACGCCTGAGATGCTGCGCATGGGCTACGACCCGCGACTGGCCACCGCCAGCGTCGCAGCGGGCGGCACGCTGGGCTCGCTAATCCCGCCGTCGGTCCTGTTCATCATCTACGGTATTTTTACCGAGACTTCGATCTCTTCGCTGTTCCTCGCAGGTATCCTGCCGGGCTTGCTCACACTAGCGGGTTTCGTGCTCGTCATCGCCGTCTGGGTCTGGCGTGATCCGGCAATCGCGCCCTCGACCAACCAACGCTACAGTGTGGCGGAACGCTGGCGCGCGGCCCTAGACAGCTGGCCCGCGATCCTGCTTTTCGTGCTGATCATCGGCGGTATCTACGGCGGTATCTTCACCGCAACCGAAGCCGCCGCCGTCTGCGTCGTCTCGGCCACGCTGATTGGGTTCGTGCAGGGCAAGCTGGATTGGGCGGGTCTGTGGGAGGCGGTCAAAGAGACTTGCGTACAGACTTCCGCGATCTTCCTCATCGCCGCCGCCGCTAAGATCTTCGTGGCTTTTGTCGCGCTGACGGGCGTGGCGGGCACCATCGTTGGTTTCGTGTCCGATGCTCAGATGTCGCTTGTCGTGCTGATGATCTGTATCGCGTTGATCTATCTGCTGCTGGGCATGTTCCTTGACCCTATCGGCATCATGGTGCTGACCCTGCCGCTGATGATCCCGCTGGTAGAGAGCTATGACCTCAACCTCATTTGGTTCGGCGTGGTCGTGATCAAACTGCTGGAGATTGGGCTGATCACACCGCCCGTCGGCCTGAACGTCTTTGTCATCGCCAATGTGGTGGGCCGTGAAGCGCCGATTGATAAGATTTTCGCCGGGATCACGCGGTTCCTCAGCGTCGACTTCATCGTGCTGATCCTCATCATGTCCTTCCCGATGATCTCGCTCCTGATCCCAATGGCCGCGCGATGATTCAGACGGCGCCAGATACTGTCACCGACCGCAAGTTCGCCAACACGCTGGCGCGGGGCCTCGGGATTCTGCGGGCCTTTCGCGCAAGTGACAGCGGGCTGAGCCACGCGCAGATTGCCGAGCGGACGGGGTTACCGAAACCCACGGTATCACGGCTGACCTATACGCTGTGTGAATTGGGCTATCTGGCCCATGGCGGGCGCAACGACAAGTTTCGCCTTGGCCCTGCGGCGATTGCGCTCGGCTCGGTCGCCTCGGTCGCGGTTAGTTTCGTCGACATGGCCTCAGACGCGATGCAGCAGTTGGCGGATGAGACCCGCACGCTGGCACTCATCGCCGTGCGTGACGGCGACCGAATGATGCTGGTGCGCACATGGCGACCGCATACCGCCTCGACCATCTGGCTAGAGCCGGGGCACCGCATTCCCGTCTATGGCTCGTCCTCGGGCCTTGCCACATTGGCCAGCCTTGACGAAGACCGTTTCAGCGCGCTCGATCCCGACGACCAACTGCGCGATTACCGCCGCGATGGCTATGAACAACTGCTGGCGCAGGGCTTTGTCCTCGCCCCGCCTGAAACCCGCTATGCCCGCAGCATCAACGCCGTGAGCGTGCCCTATTACGCAGGGGAATTCGGCGAGCCTGTGGCCTTTACCTGCGGCGCTTTGCCGGGCGACTTGCCCGACAGCCGCATTCTGTCACAAGTGGGGCCAGCGCTGCGTGACGTGGTCAGCGGCATCGAACAACGCACCGGACGGGCACCGGCCCTGTCCCGGCGCGGATAGAACAAGGAGTTACTAAAATGACCGACAAGATTGCCTATTCCCGCCATGACGACATCGTCGTGCTGCGCATCGAAAACCCACCCGTCAACGCGCTGAGCCATGCCGTGCGCCAAGGTTTGGCCGAAGGCATGGACCGCGCTGAGGCCGAAGAGGGGGTGCGCGCCGTGATGATCGTGGGCGAAGGCCGTGCCTTTATCGCGGGTGCTGACATCACCGAGTTTGGCAAGCCGCCGATGGAGCCGCATCTGCCCAACCTCTGCAACCGCATCGAAGCCTCGCCGCTTTTGGTCGTCGCCTCCATGCATGGCGTCAGCCTCGGTGGCGGTCTCGAAGTCGCACTCTCGGCGCATTACCGCATCGCTCAGCCAACGGCCCGCGTGGGCCTGCCCGAAGTGCACCTTGGCCTGATCCCCGGTGCTGGCGGCACCCAGCGTTTGCCGCGTCTCATTGGCGTTGAGCCCGCGCTCGATGCCATCACCACAGGCCGCCACATCAAGGCACCGCAGGCGCTGGAGATGGGGATTGTCGACCGTGTGGAAGAGGGCGATCCGCAAGAAGTCGGTCTGGCCTATGTGCGCGAGTTGCTCGACAGCGGTGCGGAGCGCCGCCCGATCTGCGACATGCCCGCGCCTGCGCCTATCGACTGGGACGCTGCCTATGAGGCGACGCTGAAAAAAGGCCGCGGCCAGATTTCCCCCGCCGAGGCCGTGCGTGCCGTGCAGGCTGGCGTGGAAAAACCCTTCGAAGAGGGCATGAAAGCCGAGCGCCGCATCTTCTCGGAACTGATGAACACCGATCAGCGCCAAGGCATGATCCACGCGTTCTTCTCTGAGCGTGCCGTTAGCAATCTGCCCGAACTCAAAGGCGTCGAGCCGCGTACGCTGAAAGCCATCGGCGTAATCGGCGGCGGGACGATGGGTGCGGGGATCGCCACGGCGGCGCTGCTGTCGGGCTTCTCGGTCGTGCTGATTGAGATGAAAGACGAGGCCGCCAAAGCCGCGCATGACCGTATCTCCGGCAATCTGCAAGGCGCGCTGAAGCGCGGCAAGATCGACCAAGCGAAATTCGACACGCTGACCGGCAAGGCGCTGACTGTCTCCACCGATTACGCCAGCCTGTCGGACGTCGATCTCGTTGTCGAAGCCGTGTTCGAGGACATGGACGTCAAAAAGCAGGTCTTCGGCAAGCTTGACGCCGTCTGCAAACCGGGCTGCGTGCTGGCCTCTAACACCTCCTATCTGGACGTTGACGAAATCGCCGACAGCACCTCGCGCCCCGCGGATGTGATCGGGCTGCACTTCTTCTCACCTGCCCATGTGATGAAACTGCTTGAAGTCGTCGTCGCCGACAAAACCGCACCAGATGTTGTCGCCACCGGCTTTGCGCTCGGCAAGGCTCTGGGCAAGATCAGCGTCCGCGCCGGAGTCTGCGACGGCTTCATCGGCAACCGCATCCTCGCCACATACCGCACGGCCGCGGACCACATGGTGCTCGACGGCGCCAGCCCCTACAAGATCGACGCGGCGCTTGAGAAATTCGGCTTTGCCATGGGTCCCTTCGCGGTGGCCGACCTTGCCGGGCTCGACATCGGCTGGGCCACGCGCAAGCGCAAGGCCGCCACGCGCCACCCCGAAGAGCGCGTCCCGACCTACATCGACCGTCTGTGTGAGCAGGGCCACTTTGGCCAGAAGACCGGCCAAGGCTATTACATCTACGAAAAAGGCAAACGCGGCGGCACGCCGAACCCCGAGATCACCCGCCTGATCGAAGAAGAGCAGAAAGAGCGCGGCATCACTCCGCGTGAGTTCACCGAGGCCGAGATCGTGCGCCGCTACATGTCTGCCATGGTCAACGAGGCCGCCAAGGTGCTCGAAGAGGGCATCGCCAAACGTCCGCTCGACATCGATATGACGCTGCTCTTTGGCTACGGTTTCCCGCGCTACTGGGGCGGCCCGATGAAATGGGCCGACATTCAGGGCCTGCCCAATGTCCTCGCCGCCATCGAAGGCTTTGCCGAGAAAGACCCGTGGTTCTGGAAACCAGCGCCGCTGCTGGTCGATCTGGTCAAGACCAACCGCACTTTTGATGATCTGAACAAGGAAGCTGCCAAATGAAACAGGCTGTCATCGTCTCCGCCGTCCGCACCGGGCTGGCCAAATCCTTCCGCGGGTCGTTCAACATGACCCACGGGGCCACCATGGGCGGCCATGTCGTCGCCGAAGCGGTCAAACGCTCGGGCGTCGATCCCTCGGCCATCGAAGATGTGATGATCGGCTGTGGCTATCCCGAGGGGGCTACGGGCTCGAACATCGCGCGCCAGATTGCCCTGCGCGCGGGCCTGCCGGTCACCGCGTCTGGTGTGACCGTGAACCGCTTCTGTTCGTCCGGCCTGCAAACCGTCGCCATGGCCGCCAACGCCATCTGCCAAGAGGGCGCAGGCCCGATGGTTGCAGGCGGGGTCGAAAGCATCTCGATGGTCCAGCCCGACGCCAAATCGGTGAAAGAGGCGTGGCTGATGGAGCATAAGCCTGACGTCTATATGGCGATGATCGACACCGCCGATATCGTGGCGAAACGCTATGGCATCTCCCGCGAAGATCAGGACGCCTACGGTCTGCGCAGCCAGCAGTTGATTGCGGCCGCACAGGAGGCTGGACTGTTCGACGACGAAATCGCGCCGATGCAAACCACAATGGGTGTGCAGGACAAGGAAACCAAAGAGATTTCCACCCGCGAAGTCACCGTGGACCGCGACGAATGCAACCGCCCTACCACCACGCTCGAAGGGCTTGCAGGCCTGACACCCGTGCGCGGCGAGGGTGCTTTCATCACCGCAGGCAACGCCAGCCAGCTTTCCGATGGTGCCGCCGCACTGGTCCTGATGGACAGCAAAGAGGCTGAGCAGAAAGGCTTGCAAGCCATGGGCGCGTTCAAAGGTTTTGCCGTTGCCGGCTGTGAACCCGACGAGATGGGCATCGGCCCGGTCTTTGCCGTGCCGCGCCTGCTGGAGCGTCATGGGCTGACCGTTGATGACATCGACCTGTGGGAATTGAACGAAGCTTTCGCCAGCCAAGCGCTCTACTGCCGCGACAAGCTGGGCATCGACGCCGACAAATGCAACGTCAACGGCGGCTCCATCGCCATCGGTCACCCCTTCGGCATGACCGGCGCGCGGATGACGGGCCACCTCCTGCGCGAAGGCAACCGCCGTGGCGCAAAGCTGGGTGTCGTGACGATGTGTATCGGCGGCGGCATGGGGGCAGCTGGCCTCTTTGAAATCTACTGAAAAGGGGGCCGACATGGACCTGAGCTATTCTGACGAAGAACGCGCCTTTCGCGAAGACGTGCGGGCCTTTCTGGCCGAGAAACTGCCCAAAGACCTGTCTGACAAGGTCAAGCGCGGCGAAGAACTGGGCAAAGAAGGCCACGAGCGCTGGCACGCAATCCTGAACGATCAGGGCTGGCTGGCAACGAACTGGCCCAAAGAATTCGGCGGGGCCGCGTGGAACGCCGTGCAGCGCCATATTTTCGAAGAAGAGGCCGCCGCCCATCACGCGCCGCGCATCGTGCCTTTTGGCCTGTCGATGCTGGCCCCGGTGCTGCAAAAGTTCGGCTCGAAAGAGCAGCAGGACTACTGGCTGCCGCGCATCCTGTCGGGCGAAGACTGGTGGTGTCAGGGCTATTCCGAGCCGGGCGCCGGGTCGGATCTCGCCTCGCTGAAATGCGCGGCGGTCAAGGATGGCGACCACTATATCGTCAATGGTCAGAAGACGTGGACCACCCTCGGCCAGCACGCCAACATGATCTTTTGCCTCGTGCGCACCGACAAGGACGTGAAGCAGCAGGAAGGGATTTCCTTCCTGTTGATCGACATGGATACCCCCGGCATCACCGTGCGCCCGATCATCCTTTTGGATGGCGGCGCTGAGGTGAACGAGGTGTTCTTTGACGATGTGAAGGTGCCTGCCGAGAACCTTGTTGGCGAAGAGAACAAGGGCTGGACCTACGCCAAGTACCTGCTGACCCATGAGCGCACCAACATCGCGGGTGTTGGGTTCTCTCAGGCTGGTCTTTCGGCGGTTAAACGCATCGCCAAATCCGAAATGGCTGGGGGCCGCCCGCTGATCGAGAACCCGCATTTCGCCGCGCGTGTGGCACAGGCCGAGATTGACTTGATGGCCATGGCGACGACGAACCTGCGCATCATCTCCAAAGCCGCCGCAGGGCAGGCACCGGGGGTGGAAAGCTCCATGCTCAAGGTCAAAGGCACGATCATCCGGCAAGAGATCAATGATCTGGCCCGCCGTGCGGCTGGTGTCTATGCGATGCCCTTCGCCTCGGAAGCGGTCGCGGGCAGCAACGATGCGCTGCCTGATCCGAATGAAGCGGGGCCAGTGGCCGCGCAGTATTTCAACAACCGCAAACTGTCGATCTTTGGCGGCTCGAACGAGATCCAGCGACAGATCATCGCCAAAACCATGCTGGGAGGTGCAAAATGAACTTCGACCTGACCGAAGAACGCCAAATGCTGCAAGACAGCCTGCGCCGTTTCCTGCGCGACAAATACGACACCGCCACGCGCAATGGCATCTTGGAAAGCGACGCGGGCTTTTCTGCTGACATATGGAACGGCTTGGCCGAACTGGGCGTGATCGGCGCGCTGTTTACCGAAGAGCAAGGCGGCTTTGGCGGCGCTGGTTTTGACGTGACCACCGTGTTCGAAGAACTGGGCCGCGCGGGCGTGGTCGAGCCGCTGCTCGATTCCGCTGTGCTGGCGGGCGGTTTGATCGCTGACCTCGGCAATGAGACGCAGCAAGAGCATATCGAGGCGCTGATCGGCGGCGCGTTGCAACTGGCTTTTGCGCATGGCGAGCCGGGCAGCCGTTATGACCTCAATCGCGTCACCACCACCGCCGCTCAGAATGGCAGCGACATTGTGTTGAATGGCCGCAAGGCCGTGGTGGCGAATGCTGAGGCTGCCGACATGCTCGTCGTCTCTGCACGCGAAAGCGGGGAGGCCGGGGATGAGGCGGGTATTTCGCTTTTCCTTGTGCCAGCCGACACCAAGGGCATCACCATCACGGGCTACGCGCTGCTGGCCGGGGGCCGTGCCGCCGAAGTGACGCTGGACGATGTGACCCTGCCCGAAAGCGCCCGTCTGGGTGCCGCAGGCAAGGCCTTTGACGCCATTGAAGCCCGCACCGCCGTCGCCACCACCGCCCTCTGCGCTGAAACGCTGGGTGCCATGGAAACCGCCTGCACGCTGACCCGCGAATACCTCGGCACGCGCAAGCAGTTTGGCCGCCCCATCGGCAGCTTCCAAGCCTTGGCGCACCGGATGTCGGACCTGCTCATCGACCTCGAACAGGCGCGGTCTGCCGTCATCAATGCGGCAGGGCATCTTGCCGACGACCGCGCCAGCCGCGAGCGTCATGTGTCTGCCGCTAAGAACCTGATGGGTCGCGTAGGGCGACTGGTCTCCGAGGACACGATCCAGATGCATGGCGGCATTGCCATGACCCAAGAATACGAGCTGGCCCACATCGCCAAACGCATCACCATGGCGGACCACCGCTTTGGCGACGTTGATCATCATTTGGAGCGGTTCATTGCACTATCCGCCGCATGAGGCACCAACCAGCGGGGTTCAGCAGCTCATCGGGTTTCATCCCGATCTGTCGAACCCCGATGGCAGCACCCGCGTCACCCTCGATCTTGGTCCGCAGCACCTGAACGTCTCAGGTGTGCTGCACGGCGGCTTGCACACGCTGCTCTTGGATGTGGCCACAGGCTTTGCCTGCGCGCGGCACTGCGCCATGAGCGGGCCTTTCGTGCCGATGCTGACCCTGTCGCTGACCACCGATTACATCTCGGCGGTGCGCGAGGGGCAGGTCATCGCCACGGGCCGCGTGACAGGCGGGGGGTATAAAATCCTCTATGCCGAGGCGCAGTTGCACGACGCCCAAGGCAAGCTGCTGTCGCGGGCAACGGGCGTTTTCAAAAGGGCAAAGACATGAGCGCGCGGATCCAAGACCGTGGCGATCGGCTGATTGTCTGGAACGGCAATGCCGAGAAACGCGGCGCGCTGACCCCCGCGCTTTACGAGGCGATTGCCGAAGCCATGACCCGAGCCGAGGAGCCGCGCATCCGTGCGGTGATCCTGACGTCTGAAGGGCGGTTTTTCTGCGCGGGGGGCGACCTCAACGTGCTGATCGAGCGGCGCAAGCTGACCGAGGAGGTGCGCCGCGAGCGGGTCGATGCGCTGCATGATCTGGTCCGCGCCATGCGCGCCTGCCCGGTGCCCATCATCGCGGCCATTGAAGGGGGCGCTGCCGGGGCGGGGCTCTCGTTGGCGCTGGCTTGCGATATGATCGTGGCCTGCGAAGAGGCGCAGTTCACCGCCGCCTATGTCAAAGCTGGCTTGGTGCCGGATGCGGGGCTTACCGCGTCGCTCGCCCGGCTTTTGCCGCGCCCGCTGGCGGCAGAGATGTGCCTTTTGGGCCGCCCCGTCATGGCCATGCGCTTTGCTGAACTGGGCGCGGTGAACCGCATCTGCGCCAATGGCAAAGCCTTGGACGAAGCGCTGATGCTGGCCGATACGTTGGCCGCTGGCCCGCGTGCGGCGCAGGGTGTGATCCGGCAGTTGGTGGCGCAAGCCTATGAAACCAACGAGGCCGATCAGCTTGACGCCGAACGCGACGCCATGGCGCGTGCCGCTGGCGGAGATGAGGCCGCCGAAGGGATCGCGGCCTTTTTGGAAAAACGTAAGCCCCGGTTTTAGACCAGGCAGCGCCACCCGGGGAGGGGCAGCGCTTTTAGGCAGGAGGAGACACCCATGAACGCCAGGGTACAGGATTTTCTAGCGGAGCAATTGGCGACCCGCCCCGAGGCGCCCGCCTTGAGTGACGCCAGCGGTGCCGCGTGGAACTACGCCGATCTGGACCGCGCGCGGGTGGCCTTGGCCGCTGAGCTGCGCAGCGCGGGCGTGCAGGCGGGCGACCGCGTGCTTTTGATGGTGGAAAACTGTGTCGCGGCGGTTGCCTCGCTCTATGCCTGTTGGGAGTTGGACGCGGTGGCGATCCCCGTCAACGCACGCCAGACCGAAGCCGAAGTCACCCGCATCATCGACCATGCCACCCCCGCAGCGGTGCTGCTGACCTGTGATGTCTCCCCCGAAGCGGCGGCGCATGCAGCGCGGCTTAACGCGCGTGAGGTCTCCGGCGCTTTTGGCATCCTGCACCTTGCCACGCCGCTGCCCAGCAGCCCGGACGCCGACCTGCATGACGTGGCTGTGTTGCTTTATACCACCGGCACCACGGGCGACCCCAAGGGCGTGATGCTGACCCATCAGAACCTGCGTTTCGGCGCGCGGGCCTCGGCGGACCTGCGGCACATGGTGCCGGGCGATGTGGTCTATGGCGTCTTGCCGATGACCCATGTTTTCGGGCTAGTTTCTGTGTTGATGGCCGCGGTGAGCGCGGGTGCGAAAGTGCGGCAAGAGTCGCGTTTTTCCGCAGCCAAGCTTCATGCCGCGACCCACGAAGATGTCACAATCCTGCCGGCGGTGCCGCAGATGCACGCGCTGGTGATGCAGTATTCCCGCGAAGGCGGCATGGCGAAGCTCGCGAGCCCGACCCTGCGCTATGTCTCTTCGGGGGGCGCACCGCTTGATCCTGCGTGGAAGCGCAAAGCGGAAGGATTCTATGAACTGCCGCTGCAAAACGGCTTTGGCATGACAGAAACCTGTTCCGGCGCATCGGCCACCAGCAACGCGCTCGGTTCGCCCGACACCTCTGTCGGGCCGGTCACGCCCGGCACCGAATGCAAGATTGACGACCAAGCCCCCGGCGGCAATGGCGCGGGCGAAGGTGAGGTGCTGGTGCGCGGCCCGCATGTGATGAAGGGCTACTACCGCAACCCGACAGAGACCGACAAAGCGATCGACGCCGAAGGCTGGCTGCACACCGGCGATCTGGGCAAGCTTGATGCGAATGGGCGGCTGCATATTCTGGGCCGCAGCAAAGAGCTGATCATCCACGGCGGCTTTAACGTCTATCCGCCCGAGGTCGAGGCCGCGCTGAACGATCACCCGCGTGTGGTGCAATCGGCGGTGGTCGGACGGCAGCGGGACGGGGATGAGGAAGTGCTGGCCTTTGTCCAAGTGGCACCGGGCGACGATGTGACGGTTGAAGAGTTGCGCAGCTTTGTCAAAGAACGGCTGACCGGCTACAAGCGCCCCGCGCAGATCATCATCGCGACGGATTTGCCCGCAGCGCCCACGGGCAAGATCCTCAAACATCGTCTCCTGACGGCCTTCGCCAATCAACTGACGTAAGGGGGGAGGGCGCGGTTTGCTCCGCGCCCCGAGGTGCATTTAGGCGTAGGTGCCTTCGGCAGCGGCGCGGATCGCGCGGATGTTCTCGCCGTAAGGCGCAGGATTGCTGACCGAGCCACCCTTGAAGGCCGCCGAGCCTGCCACCAGCACATCGGCCCCGGCCTGCGCCACCAGCGGCGCGGTCTTGGGGTCAACGCCGCCGTCGATCTCGATGTGGATTGGGCGGTCGCCGATCATCTCGCGCAGGGTGCGGATCTTAGCGGTCATATCGATGAACTTTTGCCCGCCGAAGCCGGGGTTCACTGTCATCACACAGATCAGATCGGTCATGTCGAGAATGTCTGCCACGGCGCTCGCTGGCGTGCCGGGGTTCAGCGCCACGCCCGCTTTTGCGCCCGCGCCACGGATCGCCTGAAGCGTGCGGTGAATATGCGGGCCAGCCTCAACATGGGCGGTGATCACATCGGCACCGGCCTTGGCGAATGCGTCGATATAGGGATCGACGGGCGAGATCATCAGATGCACGTCCATCACGCCCTTGATATGGGGCCGGATCGCCGCACACATGGCGGGGCCGAAGGTGATATTGGGCACAAAATGCCCGTCCATCACGTCCACATGCACCCAGTCCGCGCCTTGGGCCTCAATGGCTTCGCATTCGGCACCAAAATTGGCGAAATCAGCGGCGAGGATGGAGGGGGCGATCTTGATCGAACGGTCGAAGGTCATGGGGCAGGGCCTTTGTTGCAGGGGTTGGCCCCTCTTAACCCTTGACTGCGCTCGGGGAAAGAGGGGCTAGAGATCGACCTCTAGCACGCCATCCGGCTTGGCCGCGCGGGATTGGCACAGGATGATCGCGCCCTCGCGTTGTTTGGCGGAAAGCACGAAGTCGCGGTGTTCGACCTCGCCACTACGCAGCCCGCATTTACAGACGCCGCAGATGCCATCGCTGCATTTCAGGTCCACTGGCAAGCCTGCCGCGATGAGGGCGTCGGCGGCGGTCTCGTCCTTCGAGACGGGAATTTCGCGGCCCGAGGTGAGTTTCAGCGTAAAGGGGTGATTGACGTAATCCGGCACTTCGGGGGTCGAAAAATACTCCAGATGCCGGGCGTCCTCGGGGATGCCCGCAGCCTCGGCGGCGGCCATGACCGCTTGCATGTAAGCATCCGCCCCGCAGGTGTAGACATGGGTGCCCGGTGCTGCGCGTTCCATGATTGCAGATAGGTCGGCGCGGGTGTTCTCGGACGAGATATGCAGGTGTACCCGGTCGGCCCAAGGCGCTTGCGCAAGTTCCTCGGCAAAGGCCGCGGCTTCGCGGGTAGAGGCGGAATAATGCAGGTCAAAGGGCCGCCCAAGGACGTGCAGACGATAGGCAAAGGCGATCATCGGCGTGATGCCGATGCCGCCGCCCATGAGCAGGGAATGGGGCGCGTCCTCGACCAGTTCAAAGTGGTTTACCGGCTTGCCAACAAAGATCCGCCGCCCTTTGGTAAAGACCCGGTGCAGCAGCGCCGAGCCGCCCCGGCCCGCGTCTTCGCGCAATACCGCGATGCGGTAGCGTTTGCGGTCACTCGGGTCGCCCAGCAGCGAATAGGGGCGCAGGAATTCGGGCGCGACGACCAGATCGAGATGCGCGCCTGCGGTCCATTCGGGCAGGTCGTGGCCTTCGGGGTGGGCAATGTCATAAAGGGCTGTGGTCGCGTTCAGCCGGGTCACCTCGGTGATCCGCAGGTCGAGGACGGGGGTATCGCTGCCGACCTTGTAGAGATGTAAGTGATCGGTGTCGCCAGCGGCGGTTTTGCGGCGGTGTTCATCGGCGCTCAGCAGCGCGGCATGGGCGGCAATCCCGGCCTCGCGGTTCATCGGATCGGGGTAGGGCCAAGGGTGCGGGGCCAGCGGAGCGGGGTAAACGGCGAGCGTTTGGTCTTTGAACTTGAGGTCAAGATCGGGCTGCAAGTCACGGGCGTTAACCGGCTGGGCAGGGGTGTCGAACTGGCCCGAGGGCTTGCGCTCGATGTCCCACCACCACTTTTTCACCGGGTTCAGGCGGCCCTTGCCGACCTTGTCGTCCAGCTTGGCCAGCAGCGGTGCGGCGGCGGGGATGTTGGACGCGGCCCAACGGAAGGGCGCTTCGGCGAACAGCCCTTCGAGGTTCCACGGGCAGGTCTTCATGCAGCGTCCGCACATCGCGCCGCCTTGGTTGGTGATCCTGTAGGTGGCGCATTTCTGGCTGTCGGATTTCCAGATTTCGTAGCCGTTGAACATCTTCTTCGGCCCAGCGGTGATCGCGCCCGAGGGGCATTCGCGGGCGCATTTGTTGCAGGCTTCGCAGAATTTTTGCAGGCCAAAGTCGATGGGTTTGTCGTGGGTCACAGGCAGTGTCGTGCTGACCACGCCAGATTTCAGGCGCGGGCCGAGGAAGGGGTTCAGGATCACTTCGCCGATGCGAGAGACTTCGCCCAAACCCGCGAGCAGCAAGAGTGGCGGCTGCAGCACATCGCCATCCATCACCGTATGCGCTTTGGCCGAATGGCCGAGGTTGCGCAGATGCTGGGCCATCACGCCGCCTAACATGGAAAACCTCAGATAGGCGCGCATGGATTGCGAGACGGCGATCCAGTCGTCGCCCGAAGACCCCTCCATCGTGTCGAACCCTTGGTCAATGATGAGGCTCAGCGCTTGGTCATGCGGTGGGGTGATTGGGGTGCCGGTCGCATCATGGCTGTACCATGTCCAATCGGGGCAGGCCGAGAGGCCCGCGGCATCGGCGCCGAGGAAATAGCTTGCCGCCTTAAGGTTCGCGGCATTGCGGGCGCTGTCCGGCATAGCGGGCGCGGCGTCGTTTACCGGCCCGTCTTGCAGCAGGATCAGCGCGCCCAGCAGGCGGCGCTGCGCGGCGGAGGGGGCGGATTTCACCACATGGTGGCCGCCTTTCATCGCGTTCTGCACCTTTGGCCCCATGTCGCCGAACTGGCCGCGCGCAAAAAGATCGCCGCGCTTTGGCACGCGCGGCACGTTCGGCGCGTCGATATAGGTGGTCGGTTCGTCCACCCGTTTAAGCGTCTCGAATGGGTGCGGGCCTGCGGCATAGTCGCGCCGTGCATAAGGATCGACATCGCGGGCGCTGACGCCGCCGTGTGTGCCAAGCTGCCAGTGCGGGCCTTTCAGCACCGACCACGGCTGTTCGGCCAGCGGGCAAAGCGGCATATCGGGCGCAAGTTCCATGTCTGTCGTCACCACGGCCAGCCCGAAGCGCGGACCGATCCACGGCGCTTGTAGGTTGTCACCCTCCCAAACCGCCAGCCCCGCCGCCACGGCCAATTGGCCGAGGTTCACATCAGAGGTGGTGCCTGAATGCACCTTGGCCGCGAAGCCCAACTGGCGGATGTATTCGGCCAGCACGGTGGCATTTTCAGTCCCGCGCAGGCAGGCGCGCTCGGCTTGGGCGTCCATGATCCAATCGCTGCCCGGCTCATCTTCGCGCGGGTCGCGGGGGTGGGCGGTAAGGACCACCAGCGCGTGGCTGTGAGCGTCGATCGAGGTTTCGGGCGCGTCCACCGCATCGCGCAGGTTCGCCATGATGACATCCACCCCAGCGGCGAGCGTCTTGGTTTGGCGGCTGCGAAGAAATTCGGCCAGTTGCGCAGTGCCTTCGCTGCGCCGGGGCGTGGCAAGATGTGCCTTCTGCGGTAGGGCGCAGACGCCCATCATCGAAGCGTCGTTGTAATAACCGAATGATTTGAGATGATTGGCCCGTTCCGCCGGGCTTTCGGGGATCACCGCGCCTGCGGTGTTGACCGGCCCATCGCGCAGCACGTCCATCATCGCTTGGAAAGGAGCCATGGCGTTGCAGATGCTTTGGGGCGTCTGGGGCCGCTCAAAACGCAGCACCGGCATGGGCGCATCCGGCAGCTGGTCATGGGGTGCATGCAACCGGCGCAGCCGCTCCAAAGGAAAGGGGCCGAGGTGCATGGGGCGGGTCTTGGATGAAAAGAGCTTCATGTCAAATCGATGCCACGCTTTGAATTGATATACCAGCCCCGGCCCCTATCCACAAAAGGCGCTCTCGCTTGACTTTCGCCATAGCCGCCGACCATGCTGCGGCAAAATTGGAGGAGTGAAATCATGACCCTATTCAACCGCCGTCAGGCCATCGCAACTTTGGGCGCTGCAACGGCCGTGGGGCTGGCTGCTCCGGCACTGGCGCAGAACCGCAAGATCACCGTGGGCGCGCTGCGTTTCACCAGCCACGCGGGCAGCTTTGTCGCATTCGAGCGGGACTATTTCAAAGAGGCCGGGCTCGACGTTGAACTGCGGTTCTTTGAGGCGGCGCAGCCGATGGCCGTGGCGATTGCCAGTGGCGATGTGGATTATGCTGTCACGGCGATCTCCGGCGGTCTGGTGTCCTTGGCGCAAAAGGGCGCGGTCAAGGTTATCGGTGGCGCGTTGCAAGAAGAGCAGGGCATCGACGGGCAGAAGTTTCTTGTCTCCGACGCCGCCTATCAGGCGGGGATCACCGAACCGGGCATGCTGGATGGCAAAAGCTTTGGCATGACGCAGGCCGGGTCGTCCTTCCACTATATGGGCGCCAAAATGGCCGAGGTCGAGGGGATCAGCCTCAAATTCAAACCGCTGCAAAAGGTCGGCGCAGTCATTGGCGCGCTGAAGACGGGGCAGATCGATGCCTGGTCCATCGTGCCGCATATCGCCAAGCCGTTGGCAGGCTCAGGTGCCGTGCATATCATCGGCGATGTGGCGACTTACCTGCCGGATTATCAGGTCACCACGGTCTTCACCTCGACCAAGAACGCCAGTGATGAGCAGGAAATGACCAAGAATTTCCTCGCCGGGTATTCCAAGGGCGTGGCCGATTATAACGCCGCGATGATCGCCAAGGACGGCGGTGATGCGGGCGTGGATGAGATGGTCGATCTGATCCATAAATACGTCTACACCGACCGCCCGCGCGACAAGGCAGCGCCGTCGATCATCAATGGCACCATGCGCCTGAACGAAGGGGCCAAACTGAATGTCGCTTCGGTGCGGGATCAGTTGGAGTGGTTCCAGTCCGAAGGGCTGGTTGATGCCGACATCACGCTGGAGACGCTGATCGACACTTCTTATGTTGAGACGATGGGCAGCTAAACGCCGCCTTAGGCATAACAGCTCGCTTTGCAGGGCGCGTCCAATACGGGCGCGCCTTTGTCTTTGGCCGGGCGCGGGGCGATTTCCGGCAGGTATGACTGGCAATGCCGTCGGGCCAAGATACCTTTGATGCTGATGCGGGGCCAAAGCCCTGACCAGAAAACGGGAATTTGCAGTGAGCGACGGCAGTTTTTTCGCCCTAGACGGCTATCATATCGCTTTGGGAGCCGTCGGGGTGGTTGTCATCCTCGCCCATTGGCTGCCGCGCTTCGTCAGTCGGCGTGAGCCTGCGGCATCGGGGCTTTTGATCCTCTTGGGCATGGGGATCTTTGCGCTTGTCCCCGGCATGCCAGCTTTTCCTGACCCACGCGCCTATCCTTTCCCTTGGGAGATCGTATCGGAGCTTTGCGTGATCGTTGCTCTGTTTGCGACGGGGCTGCGGATTGACAAGCTTTCGGACTGGTCACGCTGGGGGCCAACGGCGCGGCTTTTGGCACTGACGATGCCGCTGACGATCCTATCGGTCGCGGTGATGGGCTGGGCGTTTGCCGGGATGACCGCTGCCGGGGCCATTTTGCTGGGCGCAGTGATGGCCCCGACCGATCCCGTGCTGGCCGCGGACGTGCAGGTTGGCCCGCCACAAGAGGGGGGCGAGCATCCTGTGCGCTTTGCCCTGACGACCGAGGCGGCGCTGAACGACGGTTTGGCGTTCCCCTTTGTCTACCTTGGGATTCTGGTCGCGGCAGAAGGGCTGGCCCCGGCGTCTTGGGGCGTCGAGTGGTTGGCGCGCGATGTCTTTTGGCGCATCGCTGTCGGCACCGCGATGGGTGCGGCGGGCGGTTGGGCCTTGGGGCAAGTCTTGTTCGTTGTGCCGCGCAAGGCGGTTCTGGCCGAGACCTCCTCCGGCGTGGTGGCCTTGGCGGGCGTGCTTTTGTGCTATGGCACCACGGAATTGGTCGAAGGCTATGGCTTTATCGCCGTGGCAGTGGCGGGTCTGGTGATCCGGCGGGTTGAGGCAGACCACGAATTCCACCGCCGTTTGCATGACTTTACCGCCGCTGTTGAACACGCCCTGACGGCGCTGCTGCTGGTGGCAATCGGCGCGGTACTGCCCACCTTGCTGGCCAATCTGACCCTCGCCGGCGCGGTGATCGTGCTGGCGCTGATCTTTGTCGTGCGCCCCTTGGCGGGGTGGGTGGCGCTTTTGGGATCGCCCCTTGAGGCGCGCCCCCGCTGGGTCGTGGCACTTTATGGCATCCGCGGGATCGGGTCGATCTACTATCTGGCCTATGCGGCAGGGAAGGTGGAGTTTCTGGATGAAGAGCCGCTTTGGGCGATGGTGGGGTTTGCGATCCTCGTCTCGACCTTGGTGCATGGCTTTACTGCCGGAATCGCGGTGGATGGGCTAAACAGTAAAGAGGGAGAGCAGCCATAAGCGCGCCACTGGCGACGGACGGCTGCCCCCGCGCGCGGATCGCACATTGCGCGCGGGGCGATTTTGCCGGAAAAGGGCGGCATGGACCTCAAGCTTTCCTCCGTCAGCCATTACTATGGCGACAGCCAAGTGCTGCGTGACATCACGCTCAACATTCCCTCTGGTCAGATCGTTTGCATCGTCGGCCCCTCGGGCTGTGGCAAATCCACCCTACTGCGCATGCTCGGCGGGTTGGAACGGCCCAGCGAAGGCCGCGTGCTGCAGATGGGCGATGCGCCTGAGGGCTGTCTGAACCCGCTTACTTACATTTTTCAGGATTTCGCTCTGCTGCCATGGCGCACGGTGCGCGGCAATGTGGCGCTGGTGCTAGAGGATCACGGGCTGGGCAAGGCGCAGCGCGAGGCGATCATCGCCGACGTGCTGGCGCGGACCAAGCTCACCGATTTTGCCGATGCCCTGCCCAAGCAACTTTCGGGCGGGATGAAGCAGCGTGTGGCGATTGCCCGTGCACTGGCGGTCAACCCGGCGGTGATGCTGATGGACGAGCCGTTGAGCGCGCTCGACAGTCAGACCCGCGAGCTCTTGATGGATGACCTCGTGGCACTCTGGACGCGGCAGCCTTTCACGGCGGTCTATGTGACCCACAACCTCGCCGAAGCGGTGCGGCTGGGGCATAAGATCGTCGTGCTCTCGCGCCGTCCGGGAGAGATTCGCGAAGTGGTGGAGCTGGACATGCCCTTGGCCGAGCGCCGCCATGGCGATCCGGTGTTGGAGGCACAGCAACAGCACCTTTGGGGGCTGATGCGCGATGAGGCTGCGGCGGCGGATGCGGAGTTGATTGATGGCTGAAATGACGGATGCAAACGCCCGCGAAGTCACCTTTCGCGGCGGTGGGTTTCAACCCGGCACGCGGCGCGGCGTAGGGCTTGCGGTTTTTGTCGTGCTGATCTTGCTGGCGGAATGGGGCACGCGCAGTGGCTTTATCTCGGCCCTGACACTGCCCCGGCCCAGCGATGTGTTGCTAACGTTTCAGGAGCTTTACCAGTCAGGGATGCTGTTCAAACATCTCGGCCCCTCGCTGTCTCGTTTGGCCATAGGCGCGCTGATCGGTGCTTCGCTGGGGATCGGGATCGGCGTGCTGATCGGGCTGTTTTCCTTGGCCCGCGCGGGGCTGGTGCCCTTGGTGGCGGCGATCTTTCCCATTCCCAAGATCGCGTTGCTGCCGCTGTTTGTCATCTGGTTTGGCATTGATGAGATGAGCAAATATGCCCTCATCGCCTTTGGCACTTTCACGCCCACGGTGGTCGCCACCTATGCGGCGGTGGACAATGTGGACCGGGTGCTGATCCGTATGGGGCAAAGCTTTGGCCTTGGCTGGTGGTCGATTGTTTCGAAAATTGTGGTGCCCGGCGCGATGCCGGGGATCCTTTCGGGGCTGCGAATTTCGCTGACGATTGCAATCATTCTGCTGGTCGCGGCAGAGATGCTGGGCGCGGAATATGGCATCGGGGCGTATATTTTGCAGGCCGGGAGCCTCTATGATCTGGAGCGTTTGTTTGCGGGCGTGGTGATCCTGTCGCTGCTCGGCGTCGCGGTGTCTTCGGTCGTCGCGGCAATTGAGCGGCGGGTGTTGAGCTGGCGGGTCTAGCACGCGGGCCAGCGCCCGCCCGAAGGTACGCCAAACCGCCACGACCAGCGCAATTGGGCGCTCTATAAAAGCCAGAACAAACACGTGGGGTCATTGGTCAGCGCACCTTGCTGGCGCTCTGGCATTCACCCCCGCGCATGGGCCGCAGCGCCACAGACAACAGCGCCACGGCCAGGGAGGCAGAGGCGCTGAAGCGGGCCGATCCACGCCTTGCGGCGCATCTTTGGGATCGACGGGCTTAGTGGTTCATCTCATGGTTTGAGTGATCCGCCTCATCCGCATTATGGCCTCGGCGGCTTTCAACGTTGAAGGTAACGTCGAGCGTGCCAGCCTTCTCAAAGGTCAGGGTCGCAGGGATTTTCTCACCGACCTCAAACGGATCACCGTCAAGGCCCACAAACATGATGTGCAACCCGCCGGGCACGAGCGTAACCGTCTCGCCTGCGGGCAGTTCGATGCCCTTAACATGCGACATGCGCGCCACGCCCATGTCGTCGGTCGTGGTCTCATGGATCGACACTTCCTCAAAGCCTTCGGCGTTGATGCTGACCAGACGGTCAGCGGTGTCTCCGCCATTGGTAATCGTCAAGTAGCCGCCACCGACGCGGGCGGTTTTCGGGGTTTCAAATGCCATCGGGTGATCGACGACAATGTCCCCTGCGGTATATTCATGCGCGGCGGCGGGCAGTGCGAGAAGAGCAGCCAAAGCTGCGGTGTAGAAAGTTTTCATGTGAGTTTCCAATGTCTGAGTAAGTGCTTGTGAGGGCGACAAATCAGATCATCGGCGGACCCCGAAGGGGTGGGGGCGCTCCGGCAGGGCTGCGCGGAATCCAACGCGGGCGCACAGCCTGCGGCGCGGCAAAGCCTGCCTGCTCTGAGGGCAGCAAAACATCTGCCCGCGCGGGCAGGATCAACGCATTGACGATCCGGCAGGCTTCGCAATCCAATGCGGCATGGCTTTGACCGTCGAGTGGGCCATCGCAAAGGTCACTCAGCGTGCCGCCAGCTTGGATAAAGGCGATGAATGCCGGGTCTTGTTGTGTCTGCGCGGTCGCGCGGTGCGCGAAAGGCAGGCTGGCAAGGGCCAGAACCAGCAACAGGGTCAAAGCAACCCATAGCGAAGATATGCGCGAAGCGACGGTCATAGAGGGGTGATATCGCCACGGATGCTGCAACGCCAGCGCGCGCGGCAATCTGCGACGTGATGTCATAGGGCGGGGCCATCGGGGGAAAGTGTTGGCTGGTATGGGTGCGCGTCTACGAAACGTTCTGATAACGCTCCCATATAAAGCGTCGGTCAGCTATCACGTTGCACCGGTTTGGGTGGCGATAGGGATAGAAGCTCTACGTCGGTGGTATTTCTCGGCGCGGAGTCCGGCCGTAAGAAACGTGGTTCGCCGCCCTTTTCAAGTTCGGCAATTGGGATCGCTTCGGGGTTCTTCACGCGCCATTGTTCTAGGGTGAACTCTTCCGATAATCCGGTCACACGAAATTCCCATCCGTCGGAAATAAGCGCATTGGCTTCGAAATAGGTCTTGTCGCCGCCAATCGCTTGACCGCCCAATGTGGCTGGCAAGGCGTGGCGCGCGCTGGACTCTCGAACACGTTTTAACTGAAACACGTTCTCCCGACCGAATTCTGGTGCCAAATCCGTGGCGACGAGTGTGTTATAGGCGTCGTTATCGGTGGCACAGATGATCTTGTCATAGGCCACCAGGTCGAGCCGTTCTTCGGCTTCTTTTGACAGAATATCGCCAAAGAACGTCTGCACTCCGGCATCTCGGGCACTGCGCAGATGGGCATGGTTTGGATCAGCAATGATCACCTGCAAATCCATTTTCTTGAGCGCTTCTGCCAAGGCGACAGACCAGCGCGATCCGCCCAAGATGATAACGCCCGGATTTGCGGAAGCGGTAAGCCCAAGCAGCCGTGCCAAGGGTGTCAGTGTAAAACCGTGCAGAACGACCGTGGCCGCAACAAGCGCAAAGGCGAGGGGGGCAATGCTGGCAGCATCGGTGATGCCAATCTCAACCAGCCGTTCGCCGAACAGCCCCGCAACCGCAACCAACACCACACCGCGGGGGCCGGTAAATGCGACCAAAAGGCGCTCGCGCCACGGCACGTCAGAAAAGGCTAAGGCGATAAGCACCGGCAAAGGCCGGGCGATCAAGATTACCGCAAGCACAAATAGAAGAGCGGTCATATCCAACGACCGCAGCGCGGCCCAGCTCATATTGGCGGCGAGAAGGATGAAGACACCCGAGACGAGCAGGACGGTCGCCTGTTCCTTGAAACGCCGCAACTCTGTATAGCTGGGCAGGTGGGCATTGGCGATCCAGATGCCCATAATCGTGACCGCAAGCAAACCAGATTCGTGCAACACGAAGTCCGCCAAGGCAAAGACCGCGAGCAGGACGACGAAAAGCACCGGAACCTTCATATATTCAGGCACATAGGCCAGACGGAAGGCGCGGGCGATGCCCCAGCCACCCGCAATGCCAAGGAGTGTTGCCACAGCAATGCCAATGGCCAATTCCTGCGCCGCCCCACCTGCGGAACTGGCGGTTTCAAGCACCATCACCACTTGGAACGCCAGCACGGCCGCTAATGCGCCAACCGGATCGTTGACGATAGCCTCCCATTGCAGCAGGGCAGCGGGGCGTTTTTGTAATTTCGCTTGTCGCAACAAGGGCGCGATGACCGTTGGGCCCGTGACGATCATGATCCCGCCAAACACGGCTGACGTGGCCCAACTTAACCCGGCGACGAAATGCAGCGTCAAGGCGGAGGCGAGCCAGCCCAGCGGCGCCCCTAACACCACCAGCCGTTTGACGCCGGTCGCAGCGTCGCGCAGCGTGTGGAAATTTAGAGTAATCCCGCCTTCGAAAAGGATGATGGCCACCGCAATGGCAATCACTGGCCCCAACATATCTCCGAATTGTTCCGCCGGGTTGAGAATGCCCAACACCGGGCCAACAATCAGCCCAGCTAGCAGCATCAGCACGATCGATGGCATCCGCAGACGCCACGCCAGCCATTGGCTCCCCACACCCAGAGCGCCCACAAGCGCAAATGCCAAGACGGGGGCCAACCCTGCTGTTTCTGCTAGTGCCATATAGTCTTCACCGTTCTTTTCTAAGCGCTACGCTACTCGGTCGCGCGGGGGCCCGCTACCCTCTTAGGGGAACGGTCTGCGACTGCTATGGTCTGTATCTGTTCAATCTTTGGTTGCAATGAACGCAGTTGAGCAGACAGTGCAGAAGGTAAGCTGATCATCCAATAGTCAACCAAATCGTGTAAAGATCGAGCAGGGAAACCCGAGATAGGCGCAGTTCGGTGGGATCCGAGCACGCCAACATTTTGGCGGCACGGTCTCGGCTGTTCCAGAAACCCCGGGCAATCTGGCACCCATTCAACCCAACCTCAAAGTGTGCGTGCCCAATCTTCAAATACAATTCCACCCTCGCCGGGATATTGCGCTCAGTGGCAGAAAGGCTGGACGGCCTTGGGAGACATCGGCAGGGTCGACACTCAGGGCTATCTTTATCTAACCGACAGCAAATCATTTATGATTATCTCCGGTGGCGTAAACGTTTATCCGCAAGAAACCGAAGACGCTTTATCGAACCACCCAGCCGTCTTGATGCGGAATGCCTGCCCCCAAATGAGATGCGTGTGTGGCGATGGGAGGTTCTAACGCGCGGATCATCGCACATGGATTAAGGACTGGAGATGCGAGAAGTCCCGCAGACCAAGCACTTGCCGCATCTCTCGCTGCTGAGCCTGCAGATGTACCAGTCGACGTACGACCCCAAGCCAACAAAAACGGATGCTGCAGCTTCGCCCCAAAGCCGCTAAGCTGAGACTGCGAGCATTAAAAGAACGATTTTGGGACGAACCTTTGCACAGGACTGAGCGCTTTGCCCTATATGTCGCGCTGACGGCGATGACCGCATTGGCCATCGACGGGGTCCTGCCCGCGATGCCGATGATCGAAGCCGATTTCGCATTGGTACCTCCTTATTCCGGCGGGCAGATTGTTACTGTTTTTGTGCTTGGGATGGCGCTCGGTGAGCTTTTGATTGGCCCGATCATAGACGCAACAGGACGGCGCCCCGCTGTGATCGCAGGGCTTGTTATCTTCGCCTTTGGCACGATCTTGGCCGGGACAGCCGACACCTACGAGTCGGTCGTATTGGGGCGTTTCGTGCAAGGGGTTGGCGTTGCTGGGCCGAAGATCGGAACGCGCGCGATGATCCGCGATAGATTTGCCGGAACCGATATGGCGCAGGTCATGTCCGTAATCTTTACCTTGCTGATTTTCATCCCGATGGTCGCGCCCGGCATCGGGGCCGTAATTGCAGCCACGAGTGGCTGGCGCGGTGTGTTTTGGGCCTATCTGGTGATGGCGGTGGGGCTCGGTTCTTGGCTTTGGCTGCGTCACCCTGAAACGCTCCCGGTCGAAAAGCGGGTCCCTCTGCAGTTTCGGGCACTTGCCACGAACACTCGGGCCGTGCTCTCGCGTTCTGATGTGACGCCGGTTATCATCGCAACGGGCCTCATTTTCGGCGCGCAGCTTACCTATTTTGCAGTGGCGGCAGAGCTGTTCACCGCAGTTTACGGCGTTGCGACATTGATGCCCGCGTTCTTTGCACTCCTCGCCACGGGCACGGGGGCGGCACTTCTTCTCAACAGCCGGTTTGTAGGGCGCACCGGGATGGAGGCCCCGGTTCTGATGGGTCTAGCATTGCTCGCCCTTTCGGGAACCTTGTTGTTGGCTGCAGCCGCACTCACCAATGGCCATCCACCGTTCGGGATTTTTCTGGGCTTCGGCTGGCTGGGGTTCTTCGCTCTTGGCCTTTTGTTTGGAAACCTTAACGCTTTGGCGATGAGCCCTCTGGGCAACCTTGCGGGTTTGGCGTCCTCCCTGATTGCGTCGGTTTCCAGCCTCGTGGCTTTCATTTTTGCTTTCGCTGTTGAGGTGATGGCTGACGGGCCGGTTTGGGCCATCGCTTGGGCATTCGCACTGGCTGCACTCCTTTCTGCGGCGTTAATTGTACGGGCAATTCCAGCCAGCCTGCGGAGGCAGATCGCCCGCTTCCTTCATGCCTCTCAATAATTTGGTCGGAGGTCCTAGAGGCTTCAAAGGGCGGCGTGCCCCCTGATCTCTACATCTGCTTGCACGGCATCAAAGCGTGGCGTCGTCCAGTCAGCGCACAGCGCAAACTGCGGGCATTTCTATTTATTGGCGTAGACGGCGCATGGGCAGCCCGAAGCCCGCACTTTTGTGCAAAGCTTGTCCGCCGCTGCGCGACTGTTGCGCCCGATACGGGCCATAACGAAACCCTTTTGCCCGCTGGCGCGGTGTTTGACCTTGATGTAATCAGCCCTCTCGCCTGCGAGGGTAGAGGGGCACAGGGCCACGCGCCGCGCATAGGCGGCCTGCGCCAGCGTCTTTGATTTGCCGAAGGCGATCTGCACGCCCCAAGGTTTCAGCGGCGGTTCCGGCAGTTTCAGCGGGGTCAGGCGGCGGCCCTTGCCCATGGCGTAACAGGCGGGCAGAAAGTCTTCGGTTTTGGACAGGCGGAAGTCTGGGTTCTTTGGCGGTGCATCACGCCATATTTCGGCGTCCGACCCTGTGATGATGGGGACATAAGCGATTGTCTCACCAGCCAAGCCGCCCCCTTGCAAAAAGCCTTCGACACGACGCTCGCCGCCGTTGTAGCCGATTGCAGCCAGCCCTTCGTTGCCATAACGGCGCGACATTTCGGCCAGATACTGTGCGGAATGTTCCAGCGCGTCAGCGGCGTTATAGGGATCATTAAGCCCGCGCAGAGCGGCAGTTGAGGGGATGAACTGTGCGATGCCACGGGCATTCGCGTGGCTTAGCGCATTGGGATCAAACCGGCTTTCCTGCCAGATCAGACGTGCGAAAAAGTCGGTGTTCAGCCCGTGGCGTTCGGAGAACACAGCGATGGCATTGCAAGTGTCGTAAACGAAATGGGCGCTACGGATACAATGAGACTGCCCCCATTTGGTGCTGGAACACTGACGGTCCGGCGGCTCGGACCATGCCGCCTGCGCCCAGACCAGCGCGGTAATGATGAACCAAACTCTCATACACAGGTGGTGCGGTTTGCAGCTGTGAGTGTCAATCACTTGCTGTTGTAGACGCGTGCTAAACCGAAGGGGAATGAACGGGCCGCCGCTTGTCAAACAGCTTGGCTTCATGCGGCAGATGGGCCCCGAAGGACTTACCAATGCCCCAGAGCGGGAGTTACGCGAGAGGCGGTGAGGAGGCAGGCAGTTTGGCGCTAGATGCCTTCGGCCCCAGCAGCGGCAAGGGCGACCTCTACCGCATCAAGAAACACCTGCGCCTCTGCCTGCTGCAACACAAGCGGCGGGCGGATTTTCAAGATATTTGCGCCCGGTCCCGTGGCGCTGATCAAAATGCCATTCTCGCGCAGATGATTGACGACAAACTTTGCCCGAGCAGCGTCAGGCGCGTTGGTCTCGCGCGAGGTGACGCATTCGACCGCTAGAAACAGCCCCGCGCCGCGTACATGACCGATCTCGGGATAGCGCGCGGCGATATCTTGCAGCCCGTCTTTCAGGAACCCGCCGACCTTTGCGGAATTGTTCTGCAATCCCTCATCCGCGATCACGTCGAGCACCGCCATGCCTGCCGCAGCGGCCACCGGGTTGCCACCGAAGGTGTTGAAATAGCGGGCCTTCTCACCAAATTCTTTCACCAGTTCCGGCCGCATCGCGGTGCCGGACAGGGGGAAGCCATTGCCCATCGGTTTGCCCATGGTGACCAAATCGGGCACCAACCCATGCCGCTGAAACCCCCAGAAGGCATCCCCTGTGCGGGCAAAACCGGCTTGCACCTCGTCCGCGATGAAAAGCCCACCTTCGGCGCGGATCAGTTCGACTGCCGATTGCAAAAATCCTGCCGGATCAGGGTGCAGCCCATCGCTGGAAAAGACTGTGTCGACGATGAAGGCTGCAGGCTCGATCCCATCGGCGCGCATTTCGGCAATCGCTTGGGCCAGATCAGCGGCGAGTTTTGCGCCTTGTTCTGCAGCCGGGATGCGCAGCGTGTCGGGCGCGTCAATCAGCCGGATCCGCGGGCTGCGCGGGGTGAAGTCGCCCAAGGAAGGGGACAGTTCCGCCACTGCCTCGGTCAGCCCGTGATAGGCAAGCCGGGTAACGATCACGCCCTCGCGCCGGGTATAGCTGCGGGCGATGCGCAGGGCGATGTCATTCGCCTCTGACCCGGTGCAGGTGAACATCACATGGCCAAGCGCGTCGGGCATAGTGGCCAGCAGCCGTTCTGCATAAGCCACAACGTTTTCATGTAGATAGCGGGTATGGGTGTTCAACACGCCCAACTGCTGTGTGATCGCCTCGACAACGCGGGGGTGGCAATGGCCGACCGAGGCGACGTTGTTATAGGCATCAAGGTATTTGCGCCCGTCCTTGTCCCAGAGCCAAACGCCCTCGCTGCGCTGGATGTGCAGCGGTTGGTCATAGAATAGCCGATAGGCGGGGCCGAGCGCCTTGGCGCGGCGGTCGATCAGGGCGCGGTCGGCTTGGCTCAGGGCATCCGCCTGAGCGCTGTCGTAGGCGTTGATCATCGTCATAGGGTCACTCCGTTCCCGCAGCGCGGTGCAGTGTTTCGATCGCGGCGGCGTCGCCGACATGGTCCAACGCGGCCAGCCCACGTTGAGAGGCGGCGGCGTTGCGCAGAATATAGGGGGCATTGTTGGGATAGCGCCGCGCGCGGGACGCGCCGATGGCCAATGTGGCGGCGTGGCGCAGACGGATCAGGCTTGGCAGCAGCGCGATCTCATCCGGCTCCAGCGGCAAGCGTCTGGCAAACCCCGCGACCATCTCGCAGACATCTTGCAGCGGCTCATCGCCTTGGCCGAGTTGATAGGAGCATGCCACCGCCAGATCGCAGGCCAGCGGGGTATGCACCATATCGCCAAAATCAATCAGCCCGACGGGATGCTGCGCCTGTGGGCCATCGACCAGAATATTGTGCGGATTGAAGTCGTTATGCACGACCTGTGCCCGTAAATGCGGCAATTGCGGCGCGATTTCCGCATCGAAGTGATCAAGGGTGCGGCCCAGTTGGGCCCGCAATGCGGCGTCCTGTACATCCGCCAGCAGGGGGCGCAGATGGCCTGCCTGTTTGATGTCCCATTGCAGAAAATGCCCGCCCGCGGGATGGAAAAAACCACGCAGACCCAGTGCCACCCGCGCGTGGAAATCCCCCAAAGCGCGGTGAAGGCCGGGCTGGGGCGCGGCATTGCTGAGGACAGTGCCGCCAAGGAAGGTCATCAAACGCACGACATGCGACTGACCATCGGCGGCGGTGGCGATCTCAGCGGCCTTGCCGCTAAGGCTGGCGCAAATGCGCTGCACGGGCAGGTCGGGATCAGCGGCGGCCAAATGCATCAAAGCGGCGGTCTGCATATCGGTCACGGTACGCTCTTCGGCGGCATTGGTGATCTTCAGCAGCGCCTCTTCGCCGCTTGGCAGGGTGATTAGGAAGTTCGCGTCCTTCTCTGCCGCCAGTGGCTTGATCTCACCCGAGATACCATAGCGCTGCAAGGCAACCTCTGCCGCGAGTGCCGCGTCAAAGGCGGGCGGGTCTTGCGCCAGAAGATCGGTCTTGTTGCCGCTCTCTTCGACCAGCACGCCGCTGAGGAAGGGGGGCAAGCCGCCCTGAGGCGTGATCCCGACCTCGGTCATGGGGTGATGTCCTCGGTCCCGCACCATTCGGCGATGAACAGCGCCATGGCTTGGGTGATTTTCTTGACCGAACTTAGGCTGACGGACTCGTTGATCCCGTGGATGTTGCGCGATTTTGGCCCGTAACAGAGGGCCGGTATTTTATTATAAAGCGCGTAGACCCGCGTATCGAGATAGCCCGCTGTCATGAAGGACTGCAACGGCGCGCCGATGGCGCTTTCATGGGCGCGTTCCAGCACGGCTTCGGCATCGCTGCTGGGCTCCAGCACATAGCCTTCGGCGTGAAAGCCGTTAAAGACCACTTGGGGTGGGTTGTTGGACAGGAAGCTGTCGGTCTGGGCAAAGGCTTTGACGCGCTCGGTGATCTCCCGCGCGGCGTCCTCGGCGCTGCGGCCCGGATAGATGGAAACGCGGCAGTCGATGTTGCACCATGACGGCACGGAGGACGCCCAATCGCCGCCTTCGATCTTGCCGATGTTGAGGTTGATCGGATGCGCTTCATCTTCGAAATAGGGGTGCTCGCCTTTCTCGGCGTTCCAGTCTTCCTCCATCTCGCGCAGGGCGGTCATAACCCGGGTGGCCGCATCGATCGCATTGGCCCCTTCGCCCATTTCGCGCACATGGACGGGCACGCCACGCACTTGCACCTGAAACCAGATGACGCCTGTATTGGCGCGCACCAGCATCTCTTCTTCCGGCTCGGGGATGAAAACCGCATCGGCGGTGTAGCCTTGTAGGAAGGTCTGCAACGCACCGTTGCCGGTGGATTCCTCCTCGACCACGGATTGCACATAGACGGTCGCCGCCGGTTGCAGCCCGATGCGGCGCAGCGCGTCTAGGGCAAAGATATTCGCCGCAGCACCCGCCTTCATGTCGCCTGCGCCGCGGCCATACATCCAATCGCCGTCGATCTTGGCCGACAGGGGCGGGTCATCCCACATGTCATGCAGCCCTTCGGGCACCACATCGAGATGCGATTGTAGGATCAGCGAGCGGCCAACTTCATCGCGCGGGCGGTGGATGCCGACAACGATGGGCGCGTCGGAGTGATCGTCGGAATATTTCGAGCCGCAGGGATGCGCCTCAATCGCGGCGCGGTCCATTTTGAAGCGATCCATCGCATAACCACGGCTCTGCAAGGTTCGAAACAGCAGGTCTTGGATCGCATGTTCTTGGCCGCGCTGGGAAGGGGTTTGCACCAGCTGCTGGGTAAAGCTCACTTGCTCGGCAAACCCATCTTCAACAGCCTGAAGGATGCGGGATTTCAGATCAGGATCAAGGGTCATGTCGTGTCCTTTCGAGAGGGTTAGAGCATCGCTTCGATGAGGAAGGGGCCGGGCTCTTTCGCCGCGTCTTCGATGGCACGCATCAGCTCGGAAATGTCTTCGACACGTTTGCCCGGCACGCCCATGCCCTTGGCCATTGCGACGAAATCCAACTGCGGGCGATCAAGGTTCAACATGCTCAGCGCGTCGGGGCCGGGCTGCGCGCCGACGTTGTGCAGCTCGCCTTTGAGGATCTCATAGGATTGGTTGGCAAGGATGATGGTGGTGACGTTCGAATTCTCCCGCGCTTGGGTCCAAAGCCCCTGAATGGTGTACATCGCCGACCCATCAGCTTGCAGTGTGATCACCGGGCGGTCGGGGCAGGCGATGGCGGCCCCTGCAGAAAGGGGGATGCCGATACCGATGGACCCGCCGGTCAGCGCGAGCCAGGTGTTCGGCGCAGCACTATCACCTGCGGGGAAGGTGGCCCCGCCCGAGGAGACGGCCTCATCCACCACAATCGCATCCTCCGGCAGCGCATTGGCCAAAGCCGCGCCAAGGTTTTGCAGGGTGATGCCGCCTGCCTGCGGTGCAGCGGGCCGTTCATGATCTTGGGGCGTGGCTGGTTTCGCACCAATACGGTCGGCCAGTGCGGCCAGCGCGGTCGGGCCATCCGCACCAACGGCGGCCAATGTGACTGTATGGCAATCGACTGGCAGCAGCAGGCTCGGTTTGCCGGGATAGGCAAAGAAGGCCACGGGGGGTGGCGTCTCGATCAGGATCGCACGGCTGTAAGGGGCGAGGCATTCAAGCGCGGCGTTGATCGGGTAGGGGACTTTGTTGACCGCAAAACGGCCCTGCCCACGCTCCATCCGGCGGTTCGAGGTGGGCGCGAGGATGTCGGCACCGGTTTTGTCGGCGATGCCATGCAGCAGCGCCATCGCTTCTTGGCTTTCCAACACCGCGCTGCCGACCAGCAAAACGGTTTTCTCACCGCTCTCCAAAGCGTTGATCGCTGCATCTAACGCGCGTTCATCTAACGGGGCAGGGGCGGCGGGGGCCACGGCCTCGGCCATTTTGCCGCCTGCGTCCCAGCCAATATCGGCCGGTGCGATCAGCGTCGCGATCTTGCCCGGCTTGCTTTGCGCCACGGCCAATGCTGTCATCGCATCAGCGGCAAAACTACCTGCATCACGGCCCGAACGCACCCAGTCGCTGAAGGGCGCGCAGGCGCCTTCGACATCTGCCGACAGGGGGGCGTCGTATTTCTGATGCCGCAGGGAATGGTCGCCCACAAGATTGACTATCGGCACCCGCGCCTTGCGGGCGTTGTGCAGGTTGGCGGCGGCATTGGCAAAGCCGGGCGCGAGGTGCAGCAGGGTCACCGCCGGTTTCCCGGCCATGCGCGCATAGCCATCGGCAGCACCGGTCACCACACCCTCAAACAGGCCCAAGACACAGTGCATCAACTTGGTGCGGTCCAGCGCATCGACAAACTGCATCTCCGACGTGCCGGGATTGGCAAAACAAACGTCGACCCCGCCCGCATGCAGGCTGCGGACAACGCTTTCCGCGCCGTTCATCTCTTTGGGTGTTTTGCTCATGCTGTGGCCTCGCGGAATGTCGTGAGAAATGATTTTGCATTATCGGCCAGCGATGGGCCAAGATAGCCGCCCTCTTGAACCAATGCTGTGGGAAGGTTCAGCCCTGCCAAGCGCCGCGCCATTTCGGCAAAGCCATCGGGGTAGACGTTCACGGCGGCGAGCGGATCATCAGCCGCCATGTCAAAGCCCAGTGAGATCACCAGCGCGTCGGCTCCGAAATCGCGGATCGCGGCGATGCCTTTATTCAGCAACGCCAGCACATCATCTTGGCTCGCGCCCTGTTCCAACAGCAGGTTTAGCGATTTGCCCGCCCCGTCGCCTTCGCCCGTTTCATCAGCGTGCCCGAGATAGAAGGTGGGATAGGTCGCGGGGTCAGGGTGGAGCGAGCAAAAGAAGATGTCGCCGCGTTCATAAAGGATATCGAGCGAGCCATTGCCGGTGTGCACGTCAATATCGATCAGAGCGACTTTCTTGTAGGTCTGGGTCAGGTGATGCGCGGCGATGCAGGCGTTGTTGAAAAAGCAAAACCCGTTTGAACAGTCGCGCATCGCGTGGTGGCCGGGCGGACGGCAAAGCGCATAGGCAGCGCGGGCACCTGCTGCCACGGTCTCGGCGGCCTCCACCGCGGTTTGGGCAGACCAATAGGCAGCGTCCCATGTTCCTTCGGTCAACGGGGTTGAGGTGTCGGTCATCCACCAACCCAATTGGCCGTGAATGTCCTTGGGTTCCTTTCCGCGCCGCACACCGGGGTGCATGGTTGGGATGGCCAGCGCCTCTGGGCCTGCGCTTTCGGCGAAACGAGCGTGGGCATCGGGCAGGAAGTCGACGTAGTTTGGGTTGTGCACAGCCTTGATCGGGCCAAGCCCGTGATCATGGGGTTTGGTAATCTCAAACCCTTCGCTGATTAACATATCGCGTAAAATTTCAGCACGTTGGGGCTGTTCTTGATGCGGCATGGCCGCGCCGCGCCGAAAGTAATGGGTCGGCGCATGGCCAAGCTGGCGTTCGTCGAAAAAGACTTTCATCACATTCCCTGTGGTCTGATGTCATTGCGGCGGAGCATTGCAGTTTTAATTTGCAGGCTCAATAGAAATGATGCATCATGCATCAAATCTAGTCGAAATTAACTGGCGAGAATGGGGGCGCAATGGCCGAAATTAATCAAGTTTCATTGGGCGATGCTATCTATGAGCGGCTTTGCCAAGACTTGGTTAGTGGCAAGCTGCGCCCAAACGAAAAGGTCACCATTCGGGGGTTGGCAGAGCGGCTGGGCACCAGCTCGACCCCGGTGCGGGACGCGGTGCAGCGGCTGTTGCGCGAGGAGGCGCTGGAGCAGCGCAGCATCCGCGATGTGCGGGTGCCCGTGCTGACCGAGGCGCAGTATCTTGAGATCGCCAGCATCCGGCGCGAGTTGGAAGGTTTCGCCGCTGGTCGCGCGGCCGAGAGGGTGGGCCCAAAAGAAATCCGCCGTCTGGAAAAGATCGTGGAGCGCAACGGGGTCGCAGCACAGGCCGGGCGCTGGCCGCAGGCGGTTAAGTACAATCAAGAGTTCCATTTCGCGCTGGTTGAGGCCGCTGAAATGCCAATCCTGTTGGCTATTCTCAGCGGGCTATGGCTGCGTATGGGGCCGCTGATTGCCGGGTATTACGCGCGCGAGCAGGTCGGGCTGGTTAAACATCACCAGACGATTATTGCAGCCTGCGAGAACCGCGACCCTGCTGCGGCAGCCGCGGGAATGCGCGCTGACATTGATGACGCAAAGGAGGGGATCATCAGATACATCGCATCATTCGCCACCGACGAATGAGAGAGCAAAGTCCCGTGCGTCGCGCGGGCCTCGTACCAGTCGAATGCATTAGCCGGCAAAAGATCGGACGCTTTGAAGGGGCGGGATTCATTGAAAACCAATGGGGATTTAAATGCTAAACACCACTAAATTAACTGCTGCCGTTTTGGCGCTGGCGATGGCCGGACCACTCGCGGCGCAAGATGGCGCACCAAAATCCGGCGGCACGCTGAACGTTGTGATCCAGCCAGAACCGCCCAGCTTGATGCTCGGCCTCGTGCAGAACGGCCCAACGCAGATGGTCGGCGGCGATATCTATGAAAGCCTGCTGCGTTATGATTTCGATCTGAAGCCCGAAGGCCAATTGGCTGAGTCTTGGGAGATTTCAGAAGACGGCAAGACCTATACCTTCAAACTCCGCGAAGGCGTGGTTTTCCATGACGGAGAGCCGTTTACCTCGGCGGATGTTGAATTCTCCATGGATAAGTTCCTGCGCGAAAGCCACTCGCGGATGCGCACCTATATGGAGCATGTCGAGAGCATTGAAACGCCGGATGACCACACGGTTGTCTTCAATCTAAAGCAGCCCTTCGGCCCCTTCATCGGTATCTTTGAGCCCGGCACCGCGCCGATGATCCCAAAGCATATCTACGAAGGCACGGAATTCGCTAACAATGAGGCGAACAACACGCCCATCGGCACCGGCCCCTTCAAGTTCGACACATGGGAAAAGGGCAGCTTCATCCATCTGGTGAAGAACGACGACTACTATATGGAGGGCAAACCCTATGTGGATGAAGTCTATTACCACGTGATCCCCGACGCGGCCTCGCGTGCGGTGGCCTATGAGACCGGCAAGGTCGACGTGCTGCCCGGCGGCTCGGTCGAAAACTTCGATGTGGCGCGTATTCAGGCGATGGACAACACCTGCATCACCGACAAAGGCTGGGAATACTTCGGTCCGCTGTCTTGGATGTGGGTGAATAACGACAACAAGCCGCTCGACGATGTGAAGGTGCGCAAGGCGATCATGCATGGCATCGACCGTCAGTTCGCCAAGGACGCGCTTTGGAATGGGTTGGGCAAGGTATCGACCGGGCCGCTGTCGTCATCCACCCGGTTCTATGATGGCGAGACACCGGACATCACCTTTGACCCGGAGAAAGCCAAAGCGTTGCTAGAAGAAAGCAGCTATGACGGCGAAACCATCCGCATTCTTGGTCTGCCCTACGGTGAGACTTGGCAGCGCTGGGCCGAAGCGGTCAAACAAAACCTGAGCGAGATCGGCATGACGACCGAGATCGTGCCCTCGGACGTAGCGGGATGGAACCAGAAGGTCGCAGACCGCGACTTCGATCTGGCCTTTACCTACCTCTACCAATACGGCGATCCGGCCCTTGGTGTTTCGCGGACCTATATGGGCGACAATGCCGCCCCCGGTTCGCCTTGGAACAACGTGGCAAACTATCAAAACGCTGAGACGGACAAGCTGTTTGCCGAAGCGGCGCTGATGGCCAGCCCCGAAGAGCGCAAGGCCGCATACAAGGAGATCCAAGACAAAATCGTCGAGGACGTGCCGAACATCTGGCTCTTGGAACTGGGCTTCCCAACGATCTACCGCTGTGACGTGAAGAACCCCGTCAACACCGCCTTTGGGGTGAACGACGGTTTCCGCGACGTGTGGATCGACAAATAAGCAGGGCGACAACGCTCAAGGCCCGAGGCGTTTCGGCGGCTCGGGCGCAACTTAGAACAACGCGGGGCGGATAGCGTGATACGTTTCATATTGGGCAGGTTGGTCAAGGCGGTGTTTATCCTGCTGGCGATCCTTGTCTTCAATTTCTTGCTGATCCATGCGGCACCGGGTGACCCTGCGGCGGTCATGGCGGGCGAAGCTGGGGCGGCAGACGAGAAGTTCCTAGCGGACCTGCGCGCCCGTTTCGGGCTGGATCAACCGCTGTATATGCAGCTGTGGCTCTATATCAAAGGCGCGGTTCAGCTTGATCTGGGCTATTCCTTCCGCCAGCAAATGCCGGTGGCCGAGATGATCGGTGACCGCCTGCCTGCGACGCTGTTGCTGACCGGGGTGGCCTTTGTGCTGTCGCTGGTGCTGGGTGTGACGGCGGGTGTCGCGGCCTCGGCCCGGCAGGGGCGGTGGGGTGACACCCTTATCTCTACATTCGCGCTGCTGTTTTATGCCACGCCGCTGTTCTGGGTCGCGCTGATGGCGACGCTGGTGTTTTCCGTCTGGCTCGAATGGTTGCCGGGCTTTGGCTATTCGACCATCGGAGCGGGCTATACCGGCATGGCCCATGTGCTGGATGTGGCGAAACACCTTGTGCTCCCAGCCTCGACGCTGGGGCTGTTCTTCATGGCGATCTACATGCGTATGACGCGGGCCTCGATGCTCGAAGTCTCGCGGCTCGATTTCGTCAAAACTGCCCGCGCCAAGGGGCTGACCCGCGGTGTGATCCAACGCCGACACATCCTGCGCAACGCGCTACTGCCCGTCATCACGCTGGCCGGGCTTCAGGCGGGGCAAATCTTTGGCGGGGCGATCCTGACCGAGACGGTATTCGCTTGGCCGGGCATCGGGCGGCTGATGTTTGAGGCGATCAACCAGCGGGATTACAACGTGATCCTTGGGGTCTTTTACATTTCGGCGGCCATGGTGCTGCTGTTCAACCTGATCACGGATGTCATCTATGTCATTGTTGATCCGCGGATAAGGCTGACACCATGATGAGCTTTTGGAAACGTTTCAGCTATAACCGTGGCGCGGTGATTGGTCTGGTCATCCTGACCTTCGTCATCGCCGCTGCCATCCTTGCGCCCATCCTGTTCCCGCAAAGCCCGTGGAAGATGGTGCAGCGCCCCTTTCTGCCGCCCTTTACCCAAGAGGGGCTGATGCTGGGCACCGATGCGCTTGGCCGCAACGTGCTGGCGGGGCTGGCGCATGGGGCTTATGTGAGCCTGCTGGTCGGGCTAGTCTCAACCATCGTGGCGCTGGCCATCGGCGTGCCGGTGGGTGCAGCGGCGGGGTATTTCGCAGGTAGGATTGACGACGCGCTCATGCGCTTTACCGAGTTCTTTCAGACCATCCCCAGCTTTGCGCTGGCGATCGTGCTCTTGGCGATCTTTCAGCCCAGCCTGACCTTTGTGATCATCGCAATCTCCATCGTGTCATGGCCCCCGGTGGCGCGTTTGGTGCGCGGCGAAGTGCTGTCGCTCAGAACCCGCGAGTTTGTCGAGGCGGCGAGCCTGTCGGGTCTGGGCAACTTCCAGATCATCACCCGCCACATCCTGCCCAACGCGCTGCCGCCGATTATCGTGCTGGCCTCGCTCATGGTGGCGCAGGCGATCTTGCTCGAAAGCTCGCTGTCCTTTCTGGGGCTGGGCGATCCGAACATCATGTCTTGGGGCTATATGATCGGGGCCGCGCGGACTGTGATCCGCACCGCATGGTGGCTGTCGTTCCTGCCGGGGATGGCGATCCTATTGACCGTGCTGGCGCTGAACCTGATCGGCGAAGGCCTGAACGACGCGCTGAACCCGCGATTGACGAGGAAATCCGAATGACCCTGCTTCGCATCCGTGACCTGTCTATCGCCCTGCCGGTGGGGGCCGACCGGCTCTATGCCGCCAAAGACATCAACTTTGACCTCGCCCCGGGGGAGATCCTGTGCATCGTGGGCGAAAGCGGGTCGGGCAAATCCATGTCGGCCAATGCGGTGATGGGGCTGTTGCCGCAGGGGGTTGTGCCAGACAAGGGCAGCATCACCTTTGACGGCCAATCGATCCTTGGCCTGACTGAGAAAGAGATGCTGAGCCTGCGGGGCAGCCGTATTTCGATGATCTTTCAAGAGCCGCTCAGCGCGCTGAACCCGCTGATGCGTGTCGGCGCGCAGATCGCTGAAGTGTTTGAGGCACATAGCGCGCTTGCCAAGGCCGAACGCCGTGCCCGTGCACTGAAGCTGCTGGAAGAGGTGGGTATTCCAGACCCCCAAGCGGCGATCCGGGCCTATCCTTTCCAACTGTCGGGTGGGCAACGGCAGCGGGTCATGATCGCCATGGCCTTGGCGCTGGAGCCGGACATCCTGATTGCGGATGAGCCGACGACGGCGCTTGATGTGACCACCCAAGCGCAAATCCTCAAGCTGATCGAAGATCTCCGACGCAAGCGTGGCATGGCGGTGATCTTTATCACCCATGACTTTGGTGTGGTGGCCGATATCGCTGACCGGGTGATCGTCATGAAAAAAGGTGAGATCGTTGAGGCCGGCCCGGCGCAGGAGGTGCTGCTGAAGCCGCAACACCCATATACCCGCGCCCTGATCGACGCGATCCCCCGGCTGACCCAGACCGATGCGCCCGAGCAGGTCGAGCGCACAGCGCTGCTGAAGGTCGAAGGGCTGCAAAAGACCTTTTCAACAGGCTCCGGCACGCTCTTTGGCAAGCGCCGCGTGGTGAAGGCCGTCCAAGACGTGAGCTTTGAGCTTTATGCAGGTGAGACCATTGGCATCGTCGGAGAGTCCGGCTCGGGCAAATCCACCGTCGGGCGTTGTCTGGTGCGTCTGCTCGATCCCGATGGGGGCAGGGTGCTGATGGATGACGTCGACATCGCCCATATGTCAGGCGCGGAACTGCGTGCGCAGCGGCGCAAGTTGCAGATGATCTTCCAAGACCCGTTTTCCTCGCTGAACCCCCGCGCCCGGGTGTCGCGCATCCTCACCGAGGGGCTGATCGCCTATGGCACCCCGGACAAAGAGGCCAAGGCCAAGGCGCGCGAATTGCTCGAACTGGTAGGGCTGGACGAAAGCGCGATGAAGCGTTTCCCGCATGAGTTCTCAGGCGGGCAGCGGCAGCGGATCGGCATTGCCCGTGCGCTGGCGCTAGAGCCGTCGATCATCATCGCGGATGAGGCCGTCTCGGCCCTCGATGTGTCCATTCAGGCGCAGGTGCTTGATCTGCTGGCCGAGTTGAAAACGCGGCTGAACCTGTCGATGCTGTTCATCACCCACGACCTGCGCGTCGCGGCGCGGATCTGTGACCGGATTATCGTCATGCAAAAGGGCCAGATCGTCGAAGCCGGGCCGGTTAGCAAAGTGTTGCACGATCCCGATACCGCCTATACGCGCAGCCTGCTCGACGCTATTCCCGGGCAGGAGTACGAACGCGCTCTGGCGGCTGCCGACTAGAGCGCTTTTCAGGGCGTTGTGCCAGATATGGATCAAGCGATGGATACTGCGGCTCAAGACCAAAAGACGCTGCTTCTGACCGGGGCAAGCCGGGGCATCGGCCATGCCACGGCCAAGGCTTTCGCCAACAAGGGCTGGCGAGTGATTGGCTGCTCGCGGCAGGCGTTCTCGCCCGAATGCCCTTGGCCGGGCGGGGCACAGGATCATGTTCAGGTCGATCTAAGCGACCCAAACCAGACGATTGAGGCCGTCGCACAGGTCAAAAGGCTGCTGAACGGCAACCCGCTGCATGCCCTGGTCAACAACGCAGGTATTTCGCCAAAGGGAGAGGGCGGCGCAAGACTTAGCACGCTCGACACCGATCTGCGGACGTGGGGGCAGGTGTTTCATGTGAATTTCTTTGCCTCCGTGGTGCTGGCGCGCGGGCTTCAGGATGAGCTGTCCGCCGGGCGTGGGTCGGTGGTGAATGTGACCTCAATCGCCGGGTACCGGGTGCATCCATTCGCCGGGGCGGCCTATGCCACGTCAAAGGCGGCGCTTGCCGCGCTGACCCGTGAGATGGCCCATGATTTTGGCCCGCTTGGCGTTCGGGTCAATGCAATCGCACCGGGTGAGGTGGAAACCGCGATCCTGAGCGAAGGCACCGATAAAATCGTGCGCAGCATTCCCATGCGCCGCCTTGGCCAGCCTGAGGAAGTCGCGCGGGCGATCTATTTTCTATGCAGCGAAGAAAGCTCTTATGTCTCGGGGACCGAGATTGAGATCAATGGCGGGCAGCACGTCTAAGACGCGCGCAGGAGCTACCCTAAGGCCGGGAACTGCGCGCGGTTGCCCGGTCTGACAATTCCGTGATCGGGGCAGTCTGCGGCTGTCATTGCCAGGCATTAGACTTATGTACAGCCCCTCACGTCAGGGCAGCTATACGCGCGCTCCCCTCAGGCAAAGCATACCCCAAGGGACAACCACTTCATGATAAAATTCGAATTGAACGGGCGGCAAATCTCTGTCGACGCTGACCCGGATATGCCCCTGTTGTGGGCGATCCGCGATGAAATCGGTCTTACCGGCACCAAGTTCGGCTGCGGCATCGGTGCCTGCGGCGCTTGTACCGTGCACATCGACGGCACTGCCACACGGTCCTGCATCACCTATCTCGCGGATGTAGAGGGCCAGTCGGTCACCACCATCGAAGGGCTGGACGAGAAGGGCAATCACCCCGTTCAAGAAGCATGGCGCAACCTGCGCGTGCCGCAATGCGGCTACTGCCAATCGGGCCAGATCATGCAGGCAGCATCGCTGTTGCAAGACACGCCGAACCCCAGCGACGAAGACATCGACGCGGTGATGACCGGCAACCTGTGCCGCTGCATGACCTATCCCCGTATCCGTCAAGCCGTGCGCGACGCCGCCACCGCTATGGGAGGCTCCGACAATGGCTAATCTTATGTCCCGCCTGAAAGGCTCCGACACTCAATCGCAAATGACCCGCCGTGGGTTTTTGGTATCCATGACCGCCGCTGGCGTTGCCTTTGGCTTCCCACAGGCGTCGAATGCCGCGATGAACCCCGCCGTGCCAGATGGCACACCGATCACGCCCAACGGCCAGACGTTTGAGCCGTCGATGTGGTACTGGATCGACGCCGACGGTCAGGTCAACGTCAACATCATTCGCGCCGAGATGGGCCAGCACGTCGGCACCGCCATCGCGCGTATTCTGGCGGATGAACTGGAAGTGGCCTGGGAAGATGTTCACATCACCCACGTTGATACGGCTGAGAAATGGGGCCTGATGGTCACCGGCGGCAGCTGGTCGATCTGGCAAAGCTGGCCGGTCTACCGTCAGGCAGGCGCTGCCGGGCGCACCGCGCTGATCGAAGCGGCCGCGGCCAAATGGGGCGTTGATGCCTCTGGCCTGACCGCGCGTGACGGTGCTGTGACCGATGGCACGCAAAGCATCAGCTATGGCGATCTGGTGGCCGACGGGCTCGACCGGAGCTTTACCGAAGACGAATTGGCAGCCCTGCCGTTGAAACCCCACGCCGATCTGCGTCTTGTGGGTCAGGATGTGCATCCGCTTGATCTGGATACGAAGACCACCGGACAGGCGATCTATGGTCTGGATGCCAAGGTTGACGGCATGGTCTACGGCGTGCCGATGCTGCCGCCGACGCGCTATGGCTCCAAGGTCAATTCAGTCGATGACAGCGCCGCGAAAGAGGTCAAAGGCTACCTTGAGACAGTGGTGCTGGATGATCCGTCGGGCACCGTGCCGGGCTGGGTTGTGGTATTGGGCAAAACGCTCCACGCCGCGCGGATGGCTACCTATGAGATCAGCGTTGATTGGACCGCAGGCGAGACGGCAGATGTGTCAGAGGATGACATCCAAGCCCGCTCGCGCGAATTGATCGGAAGCGACGCCGGGTCGATCCTGCACACCGAACAGCCCGAGACCAGTGCCGTTTTCGACGCCGCTGCCGACACGCTGGAGGCCGAGTACACCACGCAATCCGTGCTGCACTTCCAGATGGAGCCGGTGAACGCGACCGTCTTCCAAAACGCCGACGGCATTTGGGAAACCCATGCGGGCAACCAGTGGCAATCGCTGATCCTGCCCACGCTGTCCACGGCGCTTGAAGTGCCTGCCGACAAGATCGTCATGCGCAGCTATATGCTGGGTGGTGGCTTTGGCCGTCGTTTGAATGGCGACTACATCGTGCCTGCAGCACTTGCGTCTAAAGCTGTGGGCAAGCCCGTCAAGCTGGTCTTCTCCCGCGAGGAAGACGCCCAGTTCGACAGCATCCGCTCGCCTTCAGTGCAAAAGCTGCGCATGGCGTTTGATGATGCCAAGGCCGTCACGGGGATGGAACACCACGCCGCCGCCGGTTGGCCAACGCAGGTGATGGCACCGGGCTTCATGCCCAAAGGTGTTAACGAAGAGCCTTACGATCCCTTTGCAATCGACGGTGCCGATCACTGGTACACCGTCGGCGCACACCGTGTGCGGGCGATCTCGAACGATCTGGCGAACGCGACCTTCCGCCCCGGCTGGCTGCGCTCTGTCGGGCCGGGCTGGACCAACTTTGCCGTCGAAAGCTTCATGGACGAGGCCGCGCATAAGGTCGGTACCGATCCGTTGCAGTTCCGTTTGGATCACCTGAAGGCTGAAGGCATCAACGCAGGCTCCGCCCCTAACGCGGTCGGCGGCGCATCGCGCCAAGCGACCGTTCTGCAGCGCGTGGCAGAGATGTCGGGCTATGGCACAAACGACCTGCCGGAGGGCACGGCAATCGGCATTGCCACGACCTTTGGCCAATCGCGCAGCATGCCGACGTGGACCGCTGCCGCTGTCAAGCTGGCGGTGGATGCCGAGACGGGTGAAGTGGCTGTGCAGAAGATGTGGCTCGCGTTCGATTGCGGTACGGTTGTCGACCCCGACGGGGCGCACGCGCAATGCGTTGGCGCGGCACTTTGGGGCCTGTCCATGGCGCTGCACGAAGGCACGCGGATCGAAAACGGCAATGTTGTTGACCTCAACCTCGGCTCCTACACGCCACTGCGGATGGTCGATGTGCCGGATGTCGAAGTCGCATTCGTGGAAAGCACGGAAGCGCCTGTGGGTCTTGGCGAGCCGGGCACCACGGTCATCGCGCCTGCCATCGCCAACGCGATCTTCAACGCGACGGGCGCGCGGGTACGGCATCTGCCGATCACCGGTGATGCGATCCTCGCGGCAAAAGAAAGCTAAGCATTAGACGGGCGCGACATCTCGCGCCCGTCTTTTCCCTCTCAGCCGGTCCTAGATCGCTGAGAGTTGGCCTACTTCAAGTCTTTCCAGCGACTTCTGAACCTAGGTATCACTTACACTCACCTCTGAAACGTCAGCTCACCGCCCATGATGGTCGCGCGGGCATTGGCATCGGTGATCTGCGCGGGGGGCAACTGGGTCAAGTCATGGCTCAGCACGGCCACATCGGCATCCATGCCGGGTTTGAGCCTACCGCGAGTGTCTTCAGCAAACTCAACCCACGCGTTGTCGCGGGTATAGCTTGCCAGCGTATCTTCCAAGCTTTGGCTCTGATCCGCCCATTCTTTGCCAAGGTCCAGCGGCGCAATCGCGGCCTTGATGGTGCGCATGACATCCACGGGGATCACCGGCCAATCGGTTGAAAAGACGACCTTAGCGCCGCTTTCACGGATAGTTTGCCATGCATAGGCACCCGCGATCTGATCGGGGTGCAGATAGTTGGTGACGCCTTCGGGCGGGAAGATATGGCCAAGCGGGGCGTGACCCGGTTGCAGCGAAGCGACGATGTCCAACTCAGACAAGCGGGGCAGGTCATCAAGATGCATGACTTCGATATGTTCAATCCGGTGGCGGCTGTCGCGTGCGCCATTGGCTTTTTGCGCAGCCTCAAAGGCATCAATCGTGCGCCGTACGGCAGCGTCACCGATCGCATGGACCGCGATCTGAAAGCCGAGCCGGTCCGCTTCCACACATGCGGCGATAAAATGCTCTTGGGTAAAGACTTCATCGCCGGTGTTGCCATCCGCACCAAGATCGCCGGGGTATGGACGCAGCATCAGCGCGGTGCCGCTTTCGATCACGCCGTCGATGAACATTTTTACATGGATGCAGCGCAGTTTGTCGCCTTGGTAATCGGCGCGCATGGCGGGGGCTTCTTCGGTCAGCCGCGCGACGGGATCGGTGCCTTTAAGGTGAAAGGGCACGGTGCAGCGGCAGATCAGACGTCCTTCGGCCTCAAGCTCAGACAGCAGCTCAAGCTGGTAGCGGTTGCCGTCCATCAGGTGCAAGCCGGTGATGCCTTGCGCGGCGCAATGGGCCAGGCCGCGGGCAATGACATCTTTGTCCATCTCGCGCTGCTGGGCGCTTGGCGCAGGGACCGGGTCTTTGCCGCTGGTCAGCCCCAGCATATCGCGTCCGCCGTGGCGGGTAAGTTCGAGGACCGGACTATAGGCGCCGGGTTCCAGCAGTTCACCGCTTGCCAGTCCATCCGCGCCCATGACGATTTCCGAGCCCGCATCGACAGTGCCGCCTTCCAGCAGCCCGGCGGCTTTCAACGCGGCGGTATTGGCCCAGACGGTGTGATGGTCAGGCGCAAACATGGCAAGGGGGCGGTCAGGCAGGATGGTGTCCAGATCCTGTCGGGTCAGCGTGCTGCCAGTGCCAAGAATGCCGTAGTCGGCCATCACGCAGAACAGCAGCGCGTCGTTCGGGTTCGCGTCTGAATAGGGCAGGATCAGACGGCGCATTTCGTCCAAACCTTTGACGCCATAAAGGTTGAGGTATTCCAATTCGACCGAGCCGCCAAAGAGATGCACATGGCTGTCGATGAACCCCGGCAACACGGTGCCGCCCTGCGCGTCGATGACGCGGGTATTTGGGCCGATCTGCGCCATCACATCGGCGTCCGTGCCGACATGGGTGATTTTACCGCCACTGATGGCCAGCGCTGCCGCATTGGGCCGGACGTCATCGAAGGTCATCAAAGCCCCGTTGTGGATGACGATATCTGCCGGCATGGAGGTGTTCCTTTGTCTTGTCTGGGGTCGTTGAGGTGCAGGCGGACCAAAGCCCGCCTGCACTGGTGTTGCGCTTACTTCTGAAGGTCAGTCCAGATCGCGGTGTAGAGCTTTTGCGCCTCGGGCGGGCATACCTTGGCGACATAGGCCGCCGATTTCAGCTCTTCCGGAACCACAACTTCGGGCGCGTTTTTCATGTCTTCGGGCATGAACTCTTCCGAGCCTTTGATGCCGTTCGCATAGCGCGCGAACTCAGACAGCATCGCAGCATTTTCCGGGTCCATCACGAAGTTGAGGAAGGTCTTCGCCTCTTCCACATTGGTCGCATCGGCGAGGATCGCGGCGTTGTCCATCCAGACCGGGTAGCCTTCTTGTGGGTAGCCAAAGGCGATGTCTTCGTTCTGGTTGCGCGCACGGAAGGACGCGCCGTTCCAGTTCACCCCAGCGGCAAGGTCACCCTTGGCGTATTTCTCGATGTTGCCATAGTCCATCGACAACCAGTTCGGCTTGGCGGCACGCAGGATGTCGCGGACCTTTTTCAAGACCTCTTTGTCTGCCGTGCATTGCTCGCCACCCGCATAATGTATTGCCATGCCCATGACGTCGTTCATTTCCGGCACGACGTTGATCTTGCCTTTCAACTCTTCCGGCGGATCAAAGATCACGGCGGCAGTGTTGATGTCGCCGCTATAGACCGACGTGTTGACCGTCACACCAACGGTGCCCCACTGCCATGGCACGGTGTAGTTGCGGCCCGGATCGAATTCGACATCGACCCACTGCGGGTCCATATATTTAAAATTCTCCATCTCGTTGGGCTTGCTTTCCAACAGCAACCCTTCACCGACGAAGATCGGCACATAGGTCCCCGACGGCACAACGATGTCAAAGCCATGACCGCCCGCTTTGATCTTGGCCAGCGCCGTGTCGTTGCTGTCATAGTCCGTGATGGTGACCTTGATGCCGGTCTCTTTCTCGAACTTCTCGATCATCTCGGGGCTGGTGTAATTGCCCCAGTTGTAGAGGTTCAGCTCCCCTTCGGCCAAGGCTGGTCCGGCAAGGACGAGGCCGATCGCTGTCAGTGTCTTTTTCATCTTAAGCTCCCTTTGGTTGATTATCTTTTGGTTCTGCTGAGCAGAGTGTAGGCGATCACCATCAAGACCGAGATCATTAACAACACGGTCGAAATCGCGTTGATCTCTGGCGTCACCACCCGCCGTAATTGACCCAGCATGTAGGTCGGCAGCGTATCCTGCCCGGCGGATTTCACAAACTCTGTAATCACCACATCGTCGAGGCTGATCACAAAGGCCAGCATCGCACCGGCAAGGATGCCGGGCCAAAGCTGGGGCAGTGTGACCCGGCGGAAAACCTGAAACGGTGTGGCGTAAAGATCGGCTGCTGCTTGCTCTAGGCTCAGGTCCATCCCCTGCAGTCGTGCGCGGATCGGCAGGTAGGCGAAGGGGATGCAAAAGGCCGAATGCGCGATAATCAGATACATCAGCCCCGTGTAGCCAGTGGCGACCTTGATCGTGGCAAAGAAGATCAGCAGCGCCACGGCTGTCACAATTTCGGGCACCATGAGCGGCTGGTGGATTAATGCAAAGATTGCGGTTTGCCCACGGAATTTGCGGTTGCGGGTGGTGGCGAGGGCCGCAAGAACCGCCGCCGTCGTGGCGATGGCGGCAGCAGACAGCGCGATAATCAGGCTGCGCACCGTCGCCTCTTGCACCATCTCATTGTCCCACGCCGAGACATACCAGCGCCATGAAAACCCCTCCCAAATCGCGATAGAGGTGCCTGCGTTGAAGGAATAGACCACCAAGAGGACGATGGGCATGTAAAGCATGACGAAGCAGGTCATGGCGATTCCGGAAAAGCCCCTGAGCTTGCGAATGTCGAAACCGCGTTTAGCCATGTTTCACCTCTTCATTCCCCGCCGCGCGAACATAGGCCAGAAGCGCCACCATCACGATCGCCAGCAGCGTAATCGACAGCGCCGCGCCCAAGGGCCAGTTGCGCCCCTGTCCGAACTGCAGCTCGATCAGATTGCCCAGCATCAACTGGTTGCCGCCCCCCATGACGCGCGGTGTTACATAGGCACCCAGCGACGGCACCAGCACCAGGATCGACCCCGCGATGACCCCCGGTTTGACCAGTGGCAGGATCACCCTGCGCAACACGTTGAACCGGGTCGCATAAAGATCATACCCCGCCTCAACGAGCCGGAAGTCCAACCGCTCAAGTGAAGCGTAGATCGGCAAGACCATCAGCGGCAGATAGACATAGACCATGCCAAGGATGATCGAGAACTCAGTGAATAGCATCTGGATCGGCTCATCAATGATGCCCAGACCCATCAAAACGCTGTTGATCGTGCCTTCGTTGCGGATCAACTCCAGAATGGCAAAGGTGCGGATTAGCAGGTTTGTCCAGAACGGGATGATGATCAGCAGCATCCAGAATTCGCGCTGTTTCTTGGGCCGGGTGGCGATGAAATAGGCCGTCGGAAAGCCAAAGAAGAGGCAGGCGATTGTGGTCAGAACAGACAGTTTGACCGACCGCCACAGAATGCTGAGATGCGCGTCAGACCAGCCGAGGGTGTCGTCAAAGATGTCGCGCTGCATCAGCACGCCAAACCATGCATCGGTCGAAAACTCCCACTCCACGCCGCCGTAATCGCCGGGGGTGAGGAAGGAATAGAATAGCGTGATCAGCAGCGGACCACTGGCGGCAAAGATCAAGATGATCAGCGCCGGGGTCAGCAGCAGCCAGCGGTTGCGGGCGGCACGCTGCGAGATGGTGTTGGAAAGCTCTGCCATGGCTCAATCCCTCAACACTTGCGCGGCCCCGGCGGGGAAGGTCAGCCCAACGCGGTCGCCAGTCGCAAAATCATTGCCATCAGTGGGTGAGTTTTGGCGGCGCAGAACAAAATCGCTACGGTCATCAAGGGTGACATGGAAGTGCGTATCGGTCCCGAAGTAGACCACCTCGCGCAGCGTCCCCGAAAGCAGCCCTGCGCCATCGGCGGTTAACTCGGCGTGTTCGGGTCGCAGAGCCAGTGTAACTTTGCCTTGGGCGCTGCCGCTCCCATGTGCTTCAACTTCTTGGCCAGAGGAGAGACGCAGGCGCGTCACCTCAGCATTGTTAGAGATCACTTCGGCCGGTAAGAAATTCGTATCGCCGATGAAATCGGCAACAAAACGGTCAGCGGGCCTGTCATAGATCTCGCGCGGGCGGCCAATCTGGCGAATGGCGCCGTTTGACATAACCGCGATCCGGTCTGACATGGTTAGCGCTTCTTCTTGGTCGTGGGTCACAAAAATAAAGGTGATGCCAGTTTCGGTTTGCAGTCGTTTCAACTCCAACTGCATCTGTTTGCGCAGTTTGAAATCGAGCGCGCTGAGCGGCTCATCCAGCAAGAGGATCTTGGGGCGGGGGGCTAAGGCACGGGCAAGAGCCACGCGCTGCTGCTGCCCACCAGAAATCTGCCCGGTCTGACGGTCGGCGAGATGCGACATCTGCACCAGTTCCATCATCTCGCCCACCGTCGCTTTGACCGATGCCTTGGGCGTGCCAAGCATTTGCAGCCCAAAGGCAATGTTTTCGGACACCGTCATATGCGGGAAAAGCGCGTAGTTCTGAAAAACCGTATTGATCGGGCGTTTATAAGGGGGCGCGTCGAGCAGGCTTTCCCCGAACATATCCAGCTTGCCGGAGGTCGGATGTTCAAATCCCGCAATCAGCCTAAGCAGGGTCGTCTTCCCGCAACCAGACGGCCCAAGCAGCGTGAAAAATTCGTTGTCTTGAATCTCAACATCAATGCTTGCCAGTGCTTCTACCGGAGGATTGCCCGGATATACCTTGCGCAGCGATTGCGCGGTGATTGCCTTGGTCATTGAACCCCCTGTCTGTTTGGCCTGCGTTATTTGATCAAACAAGCTCACACCCGCATGATTGCGGCAATGGGCCGGACAATATATACCCCCACTGGGGTAGTAAATTTGACCATATTGCCCGAAAGGTGAGTATTTTTTGAGCGATAATCTATCTGCGAGCGAAGTTTCTCTGCTCCGCGATGCCATGCGCGCGGTCGGCACCCCGGCCTTTTTTGATACCTATCAAGCGCTGTTTCGCGCGCGGGTTGCCTTTAGCACCTTCCTTATGATGCGTTTCGATCCCGGCCAGCCGCCCAGCCTTTTGGACAATTGGATCGAGCCGGGCCGCCTGCGTCCCACGGCGCTGAACGAATATCTTGATAGCACCTATGCGTTTGACCCGTTCTTTCAGTATCGAGATCGCGCGGAGGGGGGCGGCGTTTTTCGCCTGTCAGAGGTTGCGCCCGATCGGTTCTTCTCTAGCGAATATTACCTGCAATATTACCGCGGGTCGGGCCTGTGTGACGAAGTCGGGCTGCTGGCACCATTGGCGCAGGGTGAGGTGGCGCATTTGTCGATGAGCAGGCGTGATGCCCAAGGGCCGTTTCGCCGGGCCGAGCTGCGATATCTGCGTAAATATGCGCTAATCTTGATCGAATTGCTGACGCAACACTGCAGTTTGTTAGCGCCGCCGCAAAAGGATGGCACGGTTACCACGCGCCCGCCGTTGACAGACCTGATCCGCAATCACGCAAAGGACGTGTTGCACCTTGCCCTGACCGCACGCGAGGCGCAGATTGCGGGGCTGGTTTTGCAGGGCCACTCCAACGGTTCGGCCGCCAAAACGCTGGAGATCGCCACCGAGACTTGCAAGGTTCACCGCCGCAATCTCTACCGCAAGCTGAACATTTCCTCTCAGCGTGATCTGTTCGGTTTGTTCAAGCATCTGCTGTAAGCCGCAACGGTATTGAGATTGCCCATGTGCCGGAACGGCTGCGTTTAACAAGGGGTTACGTGTCATCGTACCTAGGTCACGACAGGGTAGGGATGCGGGTTAGGTCATGCGCTGCGTGGCTACAAAACGCGCGCTGTTCTATGCTGCTGTTGCCACATCGCTTGCGCGGGTCATTAAGAGTAAAGTGTGCGATAATGTCGGCCGCGCGGGGATCGGTTTCCTGCGTTTCACCTAAGATAGGACACCCACAAAAGAATGGTCAGCACTGAGCCAACCAGCAAAGGCGCGGCGGAAACGCCACCGCGCGCGCAAACTCTTTTCCGGCGTCTTATCACTGCCGTTGTTCTTACGTATTTCGCAGGTCTCGCCCTGCTAACTTGGGCCGATTACAACCGCGCCACGACCCGCGCCGAGATCGAGCTTGAGCATTTTGCCGAACTCTATGAACGGGCGGTCGATGCCACCCTGTCGGTTGCGAACGTGCGGATGCGGGGGCTGATCGACGAATTATCGACGGCACTTTTGGACAACCCAGATCGGTTTGAGGCGCAATATGGCGATGTAATGGCGGCAGCCGTGAACTCAATTGAACAGGTCGATTCATTGGGGCTTATCGGTGCCGATGGCGTTGTGCTTTGGGCCACGGCAAAGCCATTGATGGGGCGCTATCTAGGTGATCGCGCCTACTTTCAGGCTGCGATCGGCCTTGGCGTTGATGAATACACTGTTGGGGTGCCGATCAAGTCTCGCGCGACCGGGCGCCGTTTTACGCCAATTGCTTGGCCGCTGATTGGCATAGATGGCCAGGTGCGCGGCGTTTTAGCTTCTTCTCTGGGCGAGGATTATTACGCGCAACTGCTCGCGGCGGATGGGCTTGAACCGGACATGCATGTCGAGGTTGTGACCGCCAAGGGTGAACGCGCCTTTGTCGCGGGGCAGGCGTCACGCGACCCCGATACGCCGGTGTTTCGCGCGCGCAAAGCGATCCCGGCGCTTGATCTTTATGTGGACGTGACCCGCAGCAAAGCGGCGGTCATGCGCAGCTATTGGCAGCGTACTTTGGTTTTCGGAGGCCTTGCGACGATCCTATTTCTGACAGTGATCAACGCGGCAATCCGCGCCCGACGGCAATCGACCCAGTTGGCCCAAGCCTTGCGCAATTCAGAGCGGGACCGCGAGCGGATCCGGGCAGCGCAGAGCGGATTTGACACCATCTTTGAAAATGTCGGCGATGGGATTATCGTCTACAACGGCAGCAACACGCTGTACCGTTCCAACCGTAGGGCGCGGGCGCTTATGGGGGTGTCATCAGACATTGAAGCCGTTGATCAGCTGCGCAAATTGGTCCCGCCCTTCGCGGAAATGGAGGAAGATGCTGCCGTGCACCGCATCCATATCCGCAATGCCGCACACGAAAACTTGGCTGTCCAATGCCGGGTGATGAAAATGCACCTGCAGGGGGACTGCATCGCTTACAACGTGCTTCAAGATATCTCTGCCGAAGAGCGTTTGGCGGCGGCGCGTACAGCCTTTGTAATGTCGGTGAACCACGAGCTGAGCACCCCGCTTAGATCTTTGGCCGGGTCGCTTGAAATCCTCCATGAACGGTTTGGCGACACCATACCGAAAAGCGCGGGCGAATTGTTGACGATGGCGACCCGTAATGCGGAACGTTTGTTGGTGCTGGTCAATGATATCCAGACCCTTCAGGCGATTGATCAGCAACAGCTTAGCATCCAGTTTGAGCGTGTCGCTGTGTCAGACCTGTTGTCCGAGGCCATTGCGACAAATTCCGGGTATGGGGCGAACCGTGATGTTCGGCTTAAGATGCGCACCGCGCCCGACGCACCGCAGGATGCCTATATTCGGGTCGATCCGGTCCGGATGCAGCAGATTTTGTCGAACCTGATCTCCAACGCAATCAAATACACGCCCCGCGGTGGGACAGTGAAAATTGGCGCTGATGTGGATCAAGAGAAGGTCACGTTCTATGTCTGCGATGCGGGTCCGGGCATTCCTCGATCCGCGCATGATCGAATGTTCAAAAGGTTCGCCGACCCTGTTCATTCTCGCGACACCCAAGCGTATGGGGCCGGGCTGGGGCTGGCAATTACTGAAGAATTGGTGACGCGGCAAGGCGGCGACATAAGCTTTGAGACGCAGTCCGTGGAAGACGGGGCCGAAAATCCCGGCACGACATTCTTTGTGCGGTTTGCCCGTGATGATACCGGGCCTCCGCAGAAGCCCTCGGGGTGAGAGGGCCAGCCGTAGATATCGCCCAAGCCACGATCGCGCCCGTCTGCAGATAGGGGGGGGCCGCGATGGCAACGATTAAGCGCTGCGCATTTGCGATCCGGTCGGAGCTGAAGTTGGCACCAAGCGGGCAGGCCCGCGGTAAGGGGGTGCTGGTTGCATAACAATATGGGGCTTGAGATTTAGCTTGCCCCCGCTGCGGATTTCATGCGGCGCGGTCGGCCCGTTTTGCCGCTAGACGGTAAAGACAGAAAAAATCGCACTTTCGAGCGACGGAAATTTTCCAGTCCCACGTTTTACCTGCAAGTCGGTTAACCTGAAAGACATTATGATGAAGCGAATTGCGGAGTTATTGCTCGGCCTGATGGCCGTGGCTGCTGTTACCTATTGGCTATTTGGTGACAGGCTGATGCCCTCGGACGGGGCGGCGGCGACTGAAGAAACCGGCGCAGGCACCGCACCGGGTGGGCGTCAGGGTGGGGGGCGAGCGGGCGGAAGCCGCGCCGCTATGGTGACCATGCAGCCTGTCGACCTCAGCCCCTATGCGTTGGAATATCAGGCCGTCGGCACGATTGAATCCACAGCGCGTGTGGCGGTGGTGGCAGAGGCCAGCGGCCAAGTCGAAGAATTGCTGGTCGCGCCGGGTGACAGGGTGGCTGCAGACGCGCCGCTGCTGCGGTTGGAGCAGCGGACCCAAACGCTGGATTTGGCCAGTGCAAAAGCATCGCTCACCGAGGCGCAAAATGCGCTAGAGCGTGTGCAGCGGTTGAGTTCGACAGGGTCCGTGGCCGTGACCTCGGTACAGGTGCAAGAGGCGCAGACAGCGGCGAACATCGCGCAGGTGGCGGTCGACCGTGCAGAGCTGGAGCTTGATCGCCGCATCGTCCGCGCCCCGATCGAAGGGGTGGTTGGGCTGATGGACGTGCGCTTGGGTGACTACTTGAACGCCAATGCGCAGATCACCACGGTCAGCGTGCCCGAGCAGTTGAAGGTCGGCTTCTCGCTACCTGAAAGCGCCGTTGCTGTGCTGGAGCCGGGCCTCATGGTCGATGTGCTGCTGCCCTCTCGAATTGGGCGGGTGTTCAAAGGCGAGATCACCGCCATCGATACCGAAATTGATACGACAACCCGCCTGATTGATGTTGAGGCGCAGCTTCAGGGGAATGTCGCCGGGCTGCGGCATGGGATGATCGCCAATGTGGTGCTGATCGAAGAGCAAGCGGCGATGCCTGCGATTTCGGCGCTGTCGATCTCGTGGAGCCGTGAGGGCGCGTCGGTCTTTGTAGCTGAAGATGGCACTGTGCGCCGCGTGCCCGTCACCATTCGGCACCGTTTGGATGATCGCGTCTGGGTCGATGGTGCGCTTGCCGTGGGCGATCAGATCATCGTCGAAGGGGTGCAAAAGCTGCGCGAAGGCGGGCAGGTGCAGACATTGCAATTGGCGCGGGCAGATACCGAAGGTCGTGCAGCGGCCCGGCCAAATGCGCAGGAGCCTACAGTAAATGAGTAATCCCGCGCCCAACGCAGGCTTTTCCAGCCTGTTCGTTAAGCGGCCTGTCTTGGCGGTTGTGCTTAACCTGTTGATCATCATCGCGGGCGCTGCTGCCTACCTTGGCGTCGATATTCGTGAGATGCCCAACGTCGACCAGCCCGTGCTGTCGGTGCGCACTACCTATGAGAATGCCGCGCCTGAAACGGTCGATACCGAAGTCACCGCGGTGCTTGAGGATGCGTTAAGCGCGCTAGAAGGGGTTGAGGCGATCTCCTCCCAGTCCAGCTTTGGCAGCTCGCGGATCACGCTGGAACTGTCGTCATCCGTGGATATCAACACAGCCTCGAATGAGGCGCGCGAGATCGTGGCAGGGCTTAGCCGGCAATTGCCTGATGATCTGGAGCCGTCGGTTAGCAAAAACGATGCAGACGCCGATCCGATCATTCGTGTTGCCCTTTATGGCACGGCCAGCCTTGAAGACCTGTCTCGGCTGGCCGAAGACCGCGTTGCGACCGAATTGGGTGGCATTGACGGGATCGCCACAGTCGAGGTCGCGGGCACGCAGGAGTATGAGTATCTCGTGCGGTTGAACATGACCGCACTGACCGGGCGGGGGCTCACGGTTGAGGATGTCTCCACCGCTTTGGCACAGCTTGATAACAGCGCGGCCCTTGGCTCGCTGGAAAGTGCAGATCAGAAACTGACTTTGAAACTCGCGTCAGAAGATGTGTTGGTCGAAGACATCGCCAGCCTGCGGATCGACAAGAATACCCGGTTGAGCGACGTGGCGTTGGTGCAGTTGACTGCCGTGGACCGTACGGTTTTCTCGCGGGTGAATGGGCAGGCTGCTGTGGCGATCAACGTCTATCGCCAGTCGGTCGCAAATACGCTGACCATCAGCCAGGACGTTGCTGCCGCCTTGGCAGATTTGCAGTTGGACATGCCCGATGGGGTGCAGATGGTCACGACTGCCGATGACGGCATCTATGTGGAACAGGCGCTGAATGAGGTGGTCAGTTCAATCCTGCTGGCCGTGGTGATCGTGGTGCTGGTGCTTTACGCATTCCTGCGCTCGTGGCGGGCGGTGCTAATCCCGGCGCTGACCATTCCGGTGGCGCTGATCGGGACATTGGCGGCGATTTGGATGGCGGGGTTTTCGGTTAACACAATCACGCTGTTGGCCTTGGTCTTGGCCACCGGCATGGTCGTTGATGACGCCATTGTCGTGGTCGAAAACGTTGTGCGCAAACGGCAAGAAGGGTTGGGTCGGTACGCGGCGGCAGCCGAGGGGGCGAATGAAGTTTTCTTCGCCGTCATCTCAACCACGGCCACATTGGCGGCGGTCTTTATCCCGATCTCGTTCCTGCCGGGGCAGGCGGGGGGCATTTTCCTTGAGTTCGGCTTTGTACTGGCCTTCTGCGTGACGATCTCGTCTTTCGTGGCGTTGACGCTGGTCCCTATGCTGGCCGCCGTATTGGACCCGGGCCGCACCGGGGAACCCGTGAAGGAGGGCTCTGAAGGCGGCTCCAGCCTGCTGGGTGGTGGCTTGCTTTGGCTGGTGGACCGCGCACTCGCGCTGCCGATCTTGGTCGTTGCGCTGGCGCTGTGCTTTGGGGTCTTTTCAATCTCTCTCTATGGCTCGCTGAATAGTGCGTTGACCCCAACCGAAGACCGGGGTGCCTTCATGGTTCGGGCCCGTGCGCCTTCGGGTGTGTCATCCAGCTTTACCGATCAGCAGGTGCAGCAGATCGAAAGCATGGTGGCCCCCTATGTCGAAAGCGGTGAGGCCACGGCGGTACAATCCATCGTCGGGCTTGGCGGGGGGACATCGGCCTTTGTTATCGTGAAGCTTGCCGATTGGTCAGAGCGGGACCGCTCGCAAGAAGAGATCATGGCCGAGCTCAACCGCGCGTTTCAGGCGATCACCGGCCTCACCGTCTCAGCACGCTCGCCCAACAGCCTTGGCATTCGGGGCGGGGGCTCGGGGTTGACCGCGGCGGTAACGGGCACAGACCCTGCGCTGCTGACCGCGCAGGCAGAAAAGCTGGTTACCGCCATGCAGGCGCAGCCCGCGCTGTTTTCAAGCGCGCAGCTTAGCGAAGAGGCCTATGTCCCCGAGATTGAGGTAACGATCAATGCTGATCTTGCGCGCGAGTATGGGCTGACCCCCTCTGAGATCGACGCCACTATCAGCGCCATGACCGCCGGGGTAGAGGCCGCAGAGGTGTTTTTAAACGGCGAAGAGATCACCGTGCAGGTTGAACCGGGTGGCCGCCCGATCAACGATCCTGCCGACCTCAACACCGTGTCTCTGCGCGGCGATACAGGCAGTTTTCTGCCCCTGTCCAGCGTGGCGCAGTTTGAACAGGTGGCGGGCCTGTCGCGGGTCAGTCGCGAAGCAGGCAACCGCGCCGTGGCCGTCCAAGCGGCCCTGCCCAGCGGGGTCGATATGGGCGAGGCAGCAGCGGCGTTAGAGGAACTGGCCCGCGAGGTGTTGGATGAGGGGGTGACCCTTGTATTCACCGGCGAAGCGGCCAGCCTAAAGACGGCAGAGAACGGCATCTATATGGTCTTCGGCATTGCGTTTCTCATCGTGTTCTTGGTGTTGTCAGCGCAGTTCGAAAGCCTGATCTCTGCTGCCGTTATCATGCTCGCCGTGCCCTTCGGGCTGGGCGCTGCGGTGGTGGCAATCGCCGTGACGGGCGGCAGCCTGAACTACTACAGCCAGATCGGTTTGGTGCTGTTGATCGGTATCATGGCCAAGAATGGCATCCTGATCGTGGAATTCGCCAACCAATTGCGCGAGGCGGGGGCCACGGTTGATGCGGCAATCCGCAGTGCCATGCGTCTGCGTTTGCGGCCTGTGATGATGACGATGGTCTCGACTGTTTTGGGCGGTGTGCCTCTGATCGCGGCCACGGGTGCCGGCGCAGAGGCGCGGATCGCCGTGGGATGGGTGATGGTAGGCGGGCTTGGATTTGCCACCGTTTTCACCCTCTTTTTGACGCCGGTGCTTTACCGAGTTTTGGCGCCGCTTTCGCCTGTACCGGGTGCCGCGTCGCGGCAGTTGGATCAGGAGCTGGCTGCGGCGTAATGCAGGCAAACAAGCGGGGGCGGCTTAACGCTGTGATAAGCGGCGCAGCGATGAGCCGCCCCTGATGTGAGATAGAACAATCGCCGGGAAATGCGGCTCACCTTGTATCTCCAAACTGCTCAGTCAGAGCGACGCGGGACATTTTGACCCAATCGCTCTGCTAAGCGCTTGTTTATTCCCCAACTGGGTACCCGTGGCATTTTCGGACTTGCCACTGAGGGTTAGAGTACTCTTAATTGGCGCGGCAAGCTGAACACAGCAGCTGAGCGCGGCATCTTGTGCCGACACTCAGTAAGATCAACCAAGGGAGAGAGACATGAAATTCACCGCAATCCTCGCCGCCAGCACGATCTTGGCAGGCGCTGCCGTCGCACAGGACGTTGATAAATCCGACTGGCCCAGCAGCTTTACCGTCGGCACAGCCAGCCAAGGCGGCACCTATTTTGCCTATGGCTCCGGCTGGGCGAACCTTGTGGCGAAAGAGCTGGGCCTGACAGGCGGCGGCGAAGTCACCGGCGGCCCGATGCAGAACATGGCGCTGGTCCACACGGGCGAGGCGGCCTTCGGCATGACCACAATGGGCCCCGCCGCGGAATCGCTGGCAGGCACCAACCCCATCGCGCCCGGTCTGGAAATGACCCAAGCCTGCGCGATGTTCCCGATGTACCAGACACCGTTCTCGGTGACCGCTCTGGCATCTTCGGGCATTGAAAAGGTCAGCGACATTCCGGCAGGTGCCAAGATCGGCTTCGGTCCGGCGGGCTCCACTTCCGACACCTATTTCCCGCGCATGATGGACACGCTCGGCGTCGAGTATGAGCGCCGCAACGGCGGTTGGACCGATCTGGGTGGTCAGTTGCAGGATGGTCTGCTGGACGTGATCGCATTCGCCGCAGGCGTGCCTGTGCCAGCGGTCAGCCAGTTGGAAGTGCAGACCGATGTGAACATCATTGAGTTCACCGAAGAAGAGCAGGCCAAACTGCTTGAGGAATTCCCGGTATCTGACTTCTCAATCAAAGCCAGCACCTATACCACGCTGGAAGCGGATGCTCGGTCGGTCTCCATGTGGAACTTCGCGATTGCCAACTGCGATCTGCCGGAATCCTTCGTGAAGGCGGCTGTCGACGTGGTTATGTCTGACAACGAGCGTATGACCGGCATCCACAAAGCGGCGGCGTCGACCCTGCCTGAGAACTGGGACAAGAACAAAGTCCTGAAATGGCACCCCGGTGCAGCGGCATGGTTCAAAGAGAACGCGAATGCCGACATTTCCGATGACATGATCTACGGCAACTAAGCTAACGCCTAGACAAACTTGCATGCCGTCCCTAATCGGGGCGGCATCTTGCCATCATCCCGCATGATCGTCGGGAAACATCCCGCATGAGTGTCGGGAAAGGGAGCTTCCATGACAGACCCGCATAGCGCCGACCCCCAAGGCCCGATTGTCGCCGAAGGGGTTGATGACGAGCCCGTAGAGGGCAATCGTCGCATATTCACCGGGCGCACCTATCTGGTCGTCGCGGCCATGTCGGCCATCTATGCGTTCTTTCACATGGCCGCATTGAACGGCATGTCGATTGGCGAGTTGACCGGCATCCGCATCCCGCTTTTGCCGACCTTCCCGATGGAGACATGGAACTTCCGCATCGTGCACATCGCGGGCGCGCTGATCCTTGGCTTTACGCTCTATTCCGCCCGCGGTTTTGTCGATGAGGGCACAGGGCAGGGCCGTCATCCACTGGATTTCGTGGCATGGGCCGCAATGATCCCCGCGCTTTATGCCATCTTGACCGCATGGGGCATCGCCAGCCAGATCGCCTCTGGGGTGCAGTGGAACGGCATGAGCCCCGAGTTCAAGAACCTTGAAATTTACCACTACGGTCTGCCGCTGGTGGCCGCGACCGCCATCGGCATTGTTGTCGGCTGGCTGCGGGGCCGTGAGCGGGGGCAAGTCTCCCCTGCGGACCTGCTTTTGTCGGTCTGCGGCGTCGCCGTGGCGATCTATCTGATCACCATGTACAGCACCTTGATGCGCAACTCGACGGGCACACCCTTTGCGCCCATCGGTATCTCCATCGCCGCTGTTGCGGGCACCGCGTTGATCATGGAGCTGACGCGCCGCGTGGCTGGGCTTGCGTTGATCGTGATCTCAGGCATTTTCCTGATCTACGTCTTTGTGGGGGACATGTTGCCGGGCTTTTTGAATGCGCCCAACATCCAGTGGACGCGGTTCTTTAGCCAAGTCTACACCGACGCCGGCATCCTTGGGCCGACCACGGCGGTATCCTCGACCTATATCATCTTGTTCATCATCTTTGCCGCCTTCCTTCAGGCGTCGAAAGTAGGCGACTACTTCGTCAATTTCGCCTTTGCCGCGGCGGGCCGTTCGCGCGGTGGTCCGGCAAAGGTCGCGATCTTTGCCTCGGGCCTCATGGGCATGATCAACGGCACCTCGGCGGGCAATGTGGTGGCGACAGGTTCGCTGACCATTCCGCTGATGAAAAAGGTCGGCTACCCGGCGCGTACCGCAGGCGCGGTTGAGGCTGCGGCGTCTACCGGTGGGCAAATCATGCCGCCGATCATGGGGGCGGGTGCCTTCATCATGGCCGAGATCACGGGGATTCCTTATACGGATATCGCCGTGGCGGCGATCATCCCGGCGGTGCTCTACTTCGTGTCGATCTACTTCATGGTGGATTTTGAGGCGGCCAAACTGGGCATGCGCGGCATGCGTTCTGAAGAGCTGCCCAAGCTGCGCGATATGATGCGCCGAGTGTTCCTGTTCATTCCCATCATCATCCTGATCTATGCGCTGTTCATGGGCTATTCGATCATCCGTGCGGGCACGCTGGCGACGGCGGCGGCGGCGGTTGTGTCGTGGTTCACGCCTTTCCGCATGGGGCTGCGCAGCATTGTCAAAGCCTTTGACCTTGCCGGGATCATGTCGATCCAGATCATCGCGGTTTGCGCCTGTGCCGGTATCATCGTCGGCGTTATCAGCCTGACCGGCGTTGGCGCGCGTTTCTCATCGGTGCTGCTGGGATTGGCCGAGGCAAGCCAGTTCCTCGCCCTGTTCTTTGCCATGTGCATCGCCATTCTGTTGGGCATGGGCATGCCCACCACGGCGGCCTATGCGGTGGCGGCGTCGGTCGTGGCACCGGGGCTGGTGCAACTGGGCATTCCGCTGCTGACGGCGCACTTCTTTGTCTTCTACTTTGCTGTCGTTTCGGCCATCACGCCCCCCGTGGCGCTGGCCAGTTATGCGGCGGCGGGGATATCGGGGGCCAACCCGATGGAGACTTCGGTGGCGTCCTTCAAGATCGGCATCTCGGCCTTCATCGTGCCCTTCATGTTCTTCTACAATGGCGCCATCTTGATGGATGGCACATGGTTTGAGGTGATCCGTGCCGGGGTTACAGCGGTATTCGGGGTCTATCTGCTGTCCTCGGGGATGCAGGGGTGGTTCGCGGGCAGCTTGGCCGCGTGGTTCATCCGGTTGGGTCTGGTCCTTGCGGCGCTGTGCATGATCGCAGGCGGTTTGGTGACCGACCTGATCGGCATCGCGATTGCGGCGTTGATCTTTGTCATCCAGCTGAAGTTCCGCCCCGCTGCAGACGCCCAAATCGCCGTGCGCGGCAGCGATTGATCCAAGCCCCGGCCCTTCGGGGCCGGGGTGCCTTTAATTGAGGCAGCGGCCCCTGTTGCATCCGCTTCAAGCGCCGCCTAGGGTCCGAGCGATCCTTCCGGGCGGTTAATATGTTCACTATCTTTCTGGCGATCGCGCCGGTCTTTGCGCTGATCCTGATGGGCTACGGCCTGCGGCGGGGCGGCATCCCGTCAACCAAATTCTGGAACCTGAATGACCGGTTGGTCTATTGGGTGCTGATGCCGGCGCTGTTCTTCGCCAAAATCTCGGCGGCGGACCTCAGCGGGGGCTTGGGCGATTATGCGCTTCTGCTCTATGCGGGCTTCTTTGCGGCGATCTTCTGCGGCTGGCTTTTTGGCCGACGGTATGCCGCGCCGCAGGGCAGTTCGCTGATGCAGGGCAGCGCGCGGTTTAACACCTTCATTGGCCTTGCGATTGCCGAAGCTGTCTTTGGCACGGCGGGGCTACAGATCGCGGTGCTGGGCTCCGCGTTGCTGGTACCGGTGGTGAATGTGACGGTGGTGACGCTGATGACCCGGCAATTGGGCGGGGGTGGCAAATCTATCCTCAAAGGGCTGGTTAAGAACCCGCTGATCCTTGGCATCCTTGCCGGTGTGCTTTTCAACTTCGCCGGTCTGCACGAAGTGCCCGTTTTGCACGAAAGCGCGCGTATCTTGGGCGATGCGGCCCTGCCGATCATGTTGCTTTGCGTTGGGGCTAATCTCCGGCTGCGTGGGCTCTCGGGGTCTGTGTCAGTGATCGCGCTGTCGATTGTGGGCAAACATCTGGTGAACCCGCTGGCGGTCTTGCTGGCGGCGCTGGCGCTGAACCCCGCGCCGCTGACCCTGCAAATTGCGTTGATCTTTGCGGCGCTGCCAACCGGGGTGGCCAGCTATACGCTGGCGCGTGAGATGCGCGGCGATGCGCCCTTGATGGCGGCGATTATCACCACCCAGACGTTGCTGAGCTTCTTTACTCTGCCACTCACGCTCTATCTTGGAAGCCTCATTTCGACGCCCTGATCGTGTGCCTATCTGCAAAACGGAATTGTGATCTGCGTGGGTCGCATGGCTTGGCGTTTACAGGTTGACATATTGGGTCAAAATGTCCAATTGCAGCTCGAACAGTGCCAAGGATTCCCCATGACCGAACTTGAGAAGACCGTGCTCGACGCTGCGTTGCATGTCTTTTCCCGCTATGGGGTCAAGCGCACCAGCATGGTTGACCTCTGCGAAGAGGCCGGTGTCTCGCGCCAGACCCTCTACAATCGGTTTCGCAACAAGGACGACATCCTGCGTGGGCTGATCGGGCGCTATACCGAACTGGCGCTCGAAGAGATCGCCGAAGAGTTGCCCAATGCGCCCGACCTGGCGGCCCAGCTTGATCTGGTCTTTGATCGGATGGTGGTGCGTGGCTACGACACGATGCAGGCGATGCCCAATGCGCAGGATTTTATCGCCGGGGTCAATGCGGTCAGCCAAGAGGCGCTGCAATGCTCTGCCGGGCGTTTCCGCGCCGTCATTGCTGAGGTGCTGACCCCCTATGAGACCCCCATTAACCGCGCTGGCATGACCGTTGATGCCCTTGCCGATTGCCTTCAACGTGCCGCCAAGGCCGCCGGTATGCACGCGCAGGACCGCGCACATTTTATCGCGCAGTTGCGCACCCTCAAACAACTTTGTCTGACCGCCGCCCTTGGGCCTGTGCCGGATGCTACACATAAGGAAGACTGACCATGGCCAAGTGGCTTGTTGAGACGACGCGCGGCGCAGGCGCGGGGCGGCTGTTGGGGTTTGCACTCACCTTGGCAGCCGGGGTGGCCGGGTCAATCGCCGCTGCCGAGGTGCCGGTGGTAAAGCTGGAAACGGTAAAGGTCAGCAATGCCGAGATGGAGCGCGTGTTCTTTGGCAAGGTGGTTGCACGTGAAACCGTGGATCTCGCCTTCCAAGTTGGCGGACAGATCGAGGAGTTCTCTCTAGAAGAGGGGACCACGGTCAGCGAGGACACAGTCGTGGCACGGATGGACCTAGAGCCGTTTGAGCTGGCGTTAGAACAAGCACAGGCAAATGACGCGCAGGCCCGCCGCACGATGGAGCGTTACCAAAAGCTCGCCGGGTCTTCGGTGGCGGAGGTTAATCTGCAAGACGCCGAAACCGCCGTGACCGTGAATGACATCGCCGTGCGCAACGCCGAACGCGATCTTGAAAGCGCCACCCTGCATGCGCCCTTTGACGCGATTGTGGCCTCGCGGTTGGTGCCCAACTACTCAACTGTCAGCGCCGGCACGCCAGTGGTGCGCCTGCATGACATGTCTGAACTAAGGGTTGAGATTGACGTACCAGAAACGCTGTTTCTGCGCGCGGGGCGGGATCCCAACGTGCGGTTCGTGGCAAAATTCCCGGCCAATTCGGAAAGCTACCCGATGGCGATCCGCGAGTATAACGCTGAAACCGCGGATATTGGGCAGACCTATAACATCACCCTTGGCGCGGATTTGCCGCAAGACTTCGTTCCCCTGCCCGGTGCCTCGGTTGAGGTCCGCGCGACACTGAATATCGGCGGGCAAAGCATCATTGTCCCGGATTCCGCCATCGTCGTGGGTAATGATCGCGGCACCTATGTCATGGTCTTTGATCCCACCGGCGCGCGTGAGGGGACGGTCACCCGCACCGAGGTTGACATTACCCCCACTGCACGGGGCGATGTCACGGTCAATGCGGGCCTGTCGGACGGGCAAGAGATCGTGGTGAGTGGCGCAAACCAGCTTGAAGATGGTGCCGCTGTGCGCCGCTTCGTTGGCTTCGGGGACTGAGCGCATGGATATCGCACGCCTGTCCATCAACCGCCCCGTCTATACTTGGATCATCATGCTGATCTGTCTTTTGGGCGGTATCTGGGGTTTCGCAACCCTTGGCCGACTAGAAGATCCGGCCTTCACCATCAAAACAGCGGTGGTCGTCACCCAATACCCCGGCGCCTCAGCCGAAGAGGTGGCGCTTGAGGTCACTGAACCGCTGGAATCGCAAATCCAAAAGATGTCCGAGATTAAGGACATCGAATCCATGAACCAGCCCGGTCTGTCGTGGATCACGGTTAACATGCAGGACACGTTCGACGGATCTGAACTGCCGGAGATCTGGACCAAATTGCGCAACCGCGTGAATGAGGCTGCCATGCCCAGCGGGGCGTCGCGGCCCTATGTGAACGACGGTTTCGGTGATGTTTACGGGATTTACTATGCCGTCACGGCCAAGGGCTATTCGGACGCAGAGGTGAATGAGCTGTCGAGTTACCTGCGGCGTGAACTGCTGCTGGTGGATGGCGTGTCGGATGTGGCGCTTTCGGGCGTGCCGAACGAGGTGATCTATGTAGAGCCTCAGCTTGCGCTTAGCACCACGCTGGGCATTCCGCCCACGGCGATTGTCGGTGCGGTGTCCAGCGCCAACGAGATTGTCGATGGAGGTGTTATTCAAGGCGACGAGGGGCGCAGGCTGATCCAGCGGCCCGAAGGGTCTGACAGCGTGTCTGAGATTGCCGCGCTGTCGGTTGGTGTTGGTGGTCAGGTGATTAACCTTGCCGATGTGACCAATATCTACCGCACCCGCGAAGCCGATCCTGACCTTGTGATCCGCCACAATGGTCAAGACGCCTTTACCGTCGGCGTTGCCGGGATCGCGACCGAGAATATCGTCGATATCGGTAAGCGCGTCGATGACAAGCTCGCGCAGCTGCGTAAAACACTGCCTTTGGGCATCTCGATTGAATCCATCTACCGCCAGCACACGGTGGTCGAAGAGGCGTCGAACGCCTTTTTGGTGAACCTTGCCATGTCGGTCGCCATCGTGGTCGCTGTGCTGGCCGTCTTTATGGGCTGGCGCGCGGCGGTTGTTGTGGGTTCTACACTGTTGCTTACGGTGGTGGGCACGCTCTTTTTCATGGCACTTGGCGCGATTGAGATGGAGCGTATCTCGCTTGGGGCGCTGATCATCGCGATGGGAATGCTGGTCGATAACGCGATCGTTGTGGCCGAGGGGATGCAGATCTCCATGCAGCAGGGCAAAAGCTCTCGCGATGCGGCGACGGAGGCGGCAAGCAAGACGCAAATCCCGCTTCTGGGGGCCACGGTCATCGGGATCATGGCCTTTGCCGGGATCGGGCTAAGCCCTGACGCGACGGGCGAATTCCTCTTCTCGCTTTTTGCCGTGATTGGGATTTCCTTGCTGCTGTCTTGGGTGCTGGCGATTACCGCGACGCCGCTTTTGGGGCATTACTTCTTTAAACGCGGGGCCGAGGGCGGTGCTGGCGGCTATGACGGGGCGATCTTTAAAGGGTATGCCGCCGTGCTGCGCGCGTCGCTCAAGCTGCGTTGGTTGGTGGTTGCGGCGCTCATCGCGGGCACGGTTGTTTGCTATGCGCTGTTTGGGCAGATCAAGCAGCAGTTTTTTCCTGACAGCAACACGCCGCTCTATTTCGTGCACTATAAATTGCCGCAAGGCGCTTCGATCCACCAGACCTCCAACGATCTGGCCGTGCTCGAAGATTGGCTGGTGGCGCGTGACAATGTTGAGAACGTGACATCCTACGCGGGGCAGGGGGCGGCGCGTTTCATGCTGACCTATCAGGCCGAAGACCCCAACCCCAGCTATGGCCATCTGATCGTCCGTGTCTCAGCGCTTGAGGTGATCCAAGATGAGATGAACGCGCTGGAAGAATTCGCAGTTGATGCGGTCCCCCAAGGGGAGTTCCGGGCCAAACGTCTCGCCTTTGGGCCGGGCGGCGGCGCACCGATCGAGGTGCGTTTCTCGGGTCGGGATCCGAATGTGCTGCGCGATCTGGCGGATGAGGCCATGTCGCGGATGCAGGCGGCGTCGGACAATATCATCACCCCGCGTCAGGATTGGCGCGAGCGCGAACTGGTGCTGCGACCGATCTATGCCGAAGAGCGCGCGCAGGACGCAGGCATCTCACGGACCGAGATCACGGAGACGTTGCAGTTTGCCACCGAAGGCACCAGCGGCGGGACATTCCGCGAGCGGGACCGCCAGATCCCCATTGTGATCCGCGCCCCGCAGGATGCCGATTTGGCGCTGACCGATCATGTGATCTATGCGCAAAACACCAATGCGCTGATCCCGATGGAGCAGGTGATCGATGGTTTCAGGTTCGAGCCGCAGGACACGCTGCTTTACCGCCGGGACCGAGCCGATGTGATTACCGTGGGGGCCGATATCCCGCGCGGTGTGACGGCGGCGCAGGTGCAGGCCGAGGTGCAGGAAACCATTGAAGCGATGGAGATCCCCGAAGGCTATGCCATGGAATGGGGCGGCGAGTTGGAAAGCGCGGGAGAAGCGCAAGCCGCTTTGGGCAAGCAGCTACCTCTCAGCCTCATCATCATGGTGCTTATTTCGGTCCTGCTGTTCAACGCGTTGAAGCAGCCGATCATCATCTGGCTCTTGGTGCCGATGGCGGTTAACGGGGTCAGTCTGGCGCTTTTGGGGTCGGGGCTGCCCTTCACCTTCACAGCGCTTTTAGGGCTGTTGTCGCTGTCGGGGATGTTGATCAAGAACGGCATTGTACTGGTTGAAGAGATCGACCTTACCCGCGCTGCGGACCCAACGCTGGACTTGAAAGAGGCCATCATCACCGCTTCGACCTCACGTTTGCGTCCGGTGTTCTTGGCTGCGGCGACGACCATTCTGGGGATGCTGCCGCTCTTGTCTGATGCGTTCTTTCAGTCGATGGCGGCGACGATCATGGGCGGGCTGGCTTTTGCCTCAGTGCTGACCCTGATCGCAGCGCCGGTGCTTTACTTCATCTTCTTCAAGCGCAGCGCCGCGCGCGAAGCAGAGGCTGCGCGCACGGCCTAGGCAGTGCAATTTCGACTAAAGGGGGCGCTTCCGGTTTGCCGGGGCGCCCTTCGTCGTTGCACTAAGATGATCGCAAAAAACGCACATCGCCGGGCAATCCATCCTTGGTTTCCTAGATTTGCCCGCTACCTTACGATTTTCAAACGGCGCGTTGTTGTGTCTGGTCATTGCTTTCAAGGAGTCCACTTCCCATGGGTACCCGTATTTTCTCTACCGCCGCCGCTGCTGGCATCGCCGCCGCCTTGGCTTCCGCCGCTTCGGCCGAGATCACCGTTTCTTCCAAGATCGACACCGAAGGCGGCCTGTTGGGCAACGTCATCGCGCTCGCGCTTGAAGATGCCGGCCTTCCCGTCGAACGCCGCTTGCAACTGGGGGGCACGCAGGTCGTGCGCGAGGCGATCCTGTCGGATCAAATCGATATTTACCCCGAATACACCGGCAACGCGGCCTTCTTCTTTAACGAAGCGGAAAGCGATGTGTGGAAAGATGCCGCCAAAGCGCACGCCCGCGCCAAGGAATTGGATGGCGGTGAGAACAAGATCACATGGCTCGATTCCGCCCCGGCCAACAACACTTGGGCGATTGCCGTAACCGGCCCACTGGCCGAGGAAAACAACCTTACCACCATGTCCGATTTCGGCGCGTGGGTGGCCGAGGGTGGGGGCGTGAAACTCGCCGCTTCGACCGAGTTCGTCTCTTCCCCCGCCGTGCTTCCTGCGATGCAGGAAACCTATGGCTTTGAGCTGTCGCAAGACCAGACCGTAATCCTGTCGGGCGGTGATACGGCGGCGACCATTCAAGCCGCAGCGCGCGGCACGTCCGGCGTCAACGCGGCGATGGTCTATGGCACCGATGGCGGCGTTGGTGCCACGGGCCTTGTGGTGATGGAGGACGACAAAGGCGTGCAGCCGGTCTATGAACCCGCGCCCATCGTGCGCGCCGAGGTGTTGGAAGAATATCCCCAGATCGCCGAGGTGCTGAACCCGATTTTTGCCGGGCTTGATATGGCAACGCTGCAAAAGCTGAACGGTCGCATTCAGGTTGGTGGTGAACCGGCTGAGGCCGTGGCACGTGACTATTTGACCGAAGCCGGGGTGCTGGACTGATCTCCGCCACCCGGACATTGACCGGCCCCGGCGCAAGCTTTTCTGCGCCGGGGCTTTTGTTCGCCGTGCTGGGCGCGGCGGCGCTGTTGACCCCTTTCATGACGCTGGCGGCCAACCGCATCGTTGCGGGCGAGGGGGTGATGGCATGGCGCGTTGCTGGCTCGCCGGTGGTGCTGCCCGGCCTTGCCGCGATTGGTGCAGGGCTTGTCATGGGTCTGCCTGCGGGCCGAAACGCGCTGCGCATCACCGGCGCGATTTTAGGCTTGGGCGGGCTGCTTTGGCTGCTCACCCAAGGCGCGTCCGGACTGCTGGTTGAGGCTGGTGAATATGCGCGTGTGTCGCCCTCCGTTGGGATTTGGTGCCTGCTTATCGTCTTCATGCTGCTCATAGCCGATGCGCTGGCCGCGATGGCACCAGGGCCGCTGATGCGTGGCGGCGTGCTGGCGGCGGTGCTTGCGGTGCTGGGGGTGATCCTATGGTCGGGGGCGCTGTCGGACCTGTCGGTCATGCAGGAATACGCCAGCCGCGCGGATGCCTTCGGGCGGGAGTTCATCCGCCATCTCGGCTTGGCCTTCGGCTCGCTCGCGGCTGCGGCGGTGATCGGCTTTCCGCTGGGCGTACTTTGCCACCGCCTCGCCAGCCTGCGCGGCGCCACGCTGCCAGTGCTGAGCTTTCTGCAAACCATTCCGTCGCTCGCGATGTTCGGTCTGATGATCCCGATCCTTGGCTGGGTGGGGGCCAACCTGCCGGGCGCGCGGGCGCTTGGCATTGCGGGCATCGGCTTTGCCCCGGCGTTTTTGGCGCTGGTGCTTTATTCGCTGCTGCCCGTGGTCGGTAATACGGTCGCGGGCCTTGCCTCCGCCCCGCCCGCCGCACTTGAGGCCGCGAGGGGCATGGGGATGACACCACTGCAACGCTTGTGGCGGGTCGAGCTGCCGCTGGGCCTGCCGATCATCCTCACGGGCCTGCGCATCGTTTTGGTGCAGAACATCGGTCTGGCCGTGATCGCCGGGTTGATCGGCGGCGGCGGTTTCGGGACATTCGTCTTTCAGGGGCTGAACCAAACCGCGACTGACCTGATCTTGTTGGGCGCTCTGCCGACCGTGGTGCTGGCGCTTTCAGCAGCAATCGTGATGGACATTTTGGTCGAGCTGACCCGCAAGACCCCAAAGGACAGCGCATGATCGAGATTGACCGCATCACCAAGACCTACGCGGGTATCCGCGCTGTGGATTCCGTTTCAATGACCGTAGAGACGGGGACGATCACGGTGATCGTCGGCACCTCCGGCTCAGGCAAGACGACACTGCTGCGGATGATCAACCGGCTGGAAGAGCCGACTTCGGGCGAGGTGCGGATTAACGGCGAGTCCACGCTATCGGTCAAGCCGCATATCCTGCGGCGGCGCATTGGCTATGCCATTCAAGGGCATGGGCTTTTCCCGCATCACACGGTAGGGCGCAATATCGGCGCGGTGCCGCAACTGCTTGGGTGGCCGCGCGACAAGATCAACGCGCGGGTGGATGAACTGCTTGAGCTTTTCTCAATGGACCCTGCGCAGTTCCGCGACCGCTATCCGGCAGAGCTTTCGGGCGGGCAGCAGCAGCGGGTTGGCGTGGCGCGGGCCTTGGCCTCACGGCCCGATCTGCTGTTGATGGACGAACCCTTCGGCGCGCTTGATCCGATCATCCGCACCCGCGCGCAGGAAGACCTGCGGCGTATCCAGCAGCGGCTGGGTTCGACCATCATGTTGGTTACCCATGACATGGAAGAGGCGATCCGGCTGGGCGACCGCGTGGCGGTGATGGACGGCGGCAAGTTGGTGCAGCACGCCACACCGGCGGAAATTATCGCCAAACCCGCGACCGAGTTTGTGGCGAATATGGTGGGCGATGTGGAGCGGCCATTGCGGCTGTTATCGCTGATCCCGGTACGGGAGTTGGTAGAGGACGGCACGGCGGAGGGCGATCCACTGCCCGCAGGTGCCAGCTTGCGCGATGCGCTGTCGGCTTGCCTTTGGACCGGACGCACATCGGTGCCCGTGGAGGAGGATGGCACCCCGCTGGGCCGCGTCACCCTTGATGCGATCCGTGCGCGGGCAGGGCAGCACGCATGAGGATCGGGCTGATCCTTCGGCCCTTGCTGGTCGTGATCCTGCTGGCCTTGGTCCTTCGGCCTGAATGGTTCACGCCGCTTCTGGCTCCCTTGGCGCCGACGGGTGGCCCGGTGATCTATGAACGCGCGTCGCTGCTCTCTCTGTCACTCAGCCATTTGGCGCTGGTGACGATGGCCTCGGCTGCGGCGACCGTGATGGCCGTGACGCTGGCGATCCTTGTGACCCGCCCGGCGGGTGCTGCTTTTCGCCCGCTGTCGCGCACCATCACCAATATGGGCCAGACTTTCCCGCCTGTCGCCGTGCTGGCGCTGGCCGTGCCCGCCTTGGGCTTTGGCGCGGGGCCGACGCTGGTGGCGCTGTTCCTCTATGGCCTGCTGCCGATATTCGAGAATGCGGTGACCGGTCTGACCAATCTGCCCCCCGCCACGATGGAGGCCGCGCGGGGCATTGGGCTGAGCCGTTGGCAGCGGCTTTGGCAGGTGGAGTTGCCATTGGCCTTGCCGATCACGCTGACGGGCATCCGCCTGTCGGTGGTCATCGCCCTTGGCACAGCGACCATCGGCTCGACCGTGGCCGCGCGAACCTTGGGCGAGGTGATCATCGCGGGGCTGCTGACCAACAACACCGCCTTTGTGGTGCAAGGGGGGCTGGCGGTCGGGCTTTTTGCGGTGCTGATCTATGACGTGATGGTGCAACTGGAGACCCGGTTGGCCCGGCGCATGGGGGGCTAAGGCTTAGCTGCCGTTCCCGGCGACGATCTGCGCGGCCAAGTCGACCAGATCGTGCGATTGGAAATGCGGCTGCGGCACGCCCTCGGTCTCAAGCAGATTGTTGTTGGGGCGGGTCAGAAAGGCCCCTTGGCACCCCGCTGCCTGCGCGCCGATGGTATCCCACAGATGGCAGGCAACCATGCACAGGTCATCGGTTTGCAGGTCCAACGTCTCGGCCACCATCTGATAGGTCGCGGGGTGGGGTTTGAATTTCTCTACATCATCAATGCTGAAGCTGCGCTCAAAGAAATCGGCGAGCCCGGCTTTCTCCAGCGGTGATGGCGCGGGGGAGGGGGGGGAGTTGGTCAGCGTCACCAGTTGGAAGCCCGCGTCTCGCAGTTTGCGCAGGGCCGGTGCGACATCCGCGTGGGCGGGCATTGAGCCGATGAGGGATTTAAGATCGGCCACGTCATCTTCCGTAATCGGAACGTCTTTGTTCGTCCCGACCATCTGCAACACACCGCCTGCCAAAGCGCCAAAAGGCGTATAGCGGCCCGACAGGGTCATCGTCTGAGAATAAAGGATCAGCTCGGCAAACCATTCGCGCATCACCGACGGATCGCCGAAAACACGCTGGAACAAAGGCTCAAGCGTGGTGATGTCGAGCAGGGTCTCATTCACGTCAAAAACGATTGTAGAGACGGGCTTTAGGCCGGGCTTTAGGTCGGGCATGGGGGGATCCTTTCAGTCACGAGGTGCGGGCGCACCCGGTCACTGTGAAGAAACCCCCAGCCCTGTCAAAAGGTTTCAGACCCCCAAGCGGTCGCGCAGCCCGTACCACCAAGAGCCCATCACCGAATAGGGCACCCGAAGCATGCGCCCACCGGGAAATGGGAACCACGGCACATTGGCGAAGACGTCAAAGCGGCTGAGGTCGCCGTCGATGGCCTCGGACAGGATACGCCCGAAAGTATGCGAGCCGGTCACGCCATGGCCGCTGTAGCCATGGGCGAAATAGGTGTTGTCGCCGATCCGGCCCATCTGCGGCACACGGCTGAACGACAGGGCAAAATTGCCGCTCCACGCATAGTCGATCTTCACGTCTTTAAGCTGAGGGAAGACTTTGTCCATATTGCGCTTCAGCTTGGCTTTGATGTCGCTCGGGTCGGCACCGCCGTAGACGGTACCGCCGCCAAAGAGCATGCGTTTGTCACCCGACAGGCGGTAGTAATCGAGGATATAGCGGATGTCTTCGACACAGGCATCCGTGGGCAACAGCGCGTGCGCCTGCGCCTCGCTGAGCGGCTCTGTCGCCATGACTTGGGTCGAGACGGGCATGACGCGCGGGGTCAGCGTCGGCACCACATGGCCCAGATAGGCATTGCCGCAAAGCACCAGCGTTTTGCAGGTCATCGTGCCCTTGGCGGTTCTGACAACGGGGCGTGCCGCAGTGTGATCTACATCCGTGACCGGGGACATCTCGTAGATTGTGCCGCCGTTCTGCTCAAACGCCGCAGCCTCGCCCAGTGCGAGGTTCAGCGGGTGCATGTGGCCGCCTGAATGGTCGATCAGCCCGCCCTCATAGAGGTCAGAATTGACGTGGGCGCGGAGTTGATCTTTGTCCAGCATCTCTTGGTTGTCGATGCCGTAACCCTGCCAGAGCTTCTGACGCTCTTCCAACTCGCGCATATGCGCGGCGGTGAGGCCGGTGAAGATATTCTTTTCTTTAAGGTCGCATTTGATGTCATAGGTGCGGATTCGCTCGCGGATGATCTCGCCACCTTCTTGCACGATGCCAGCCACGAAGGTCGCCGTGTCCTGACCATAGCGGCGCTTGATCGTTTGCAGGCTGGCGTTCAGCCCGTTGACGATCTGACCGCCATTGCGCCCCGAAGCCCCCCAGCCCACGCGCGCCCCTTCGATGATGGCGACCTTGTAGCCCTTTTCGGCAAGGTGCAGGCCCGTCGACAGCCCGCTGTAGCCCGCGCCAACAATGCAAACGTCGATCTCGTGATCGCCCTGCAATTCGGGGCGCGCGGGCGAGGGGTTGGCGGAGGCCGCGTAGTAGCTTGTCGTATGGCTGCCGTCACCGGCGTAGGGGTGGCTTTGGCGAGACATCAGACGATCTCCAGATAGGTGTCGTATTCGAAATGGGTCACTTGCCGCGCGAATTTGCGCAGCTCTTGGGTTTTGCATTCGACCATCATGGTTTGCAGACGGGCGGAGAAGATGCCGGGCACATCCGGCCCTTTGCGGAAGGCGTCAATGGCCGTGGCCCAGTCGAGCGGCAGGTTGTCGAGCTTCATCGTATAGGCGTCACCGGTGATGGGTGCGACGGGCTGCATGTCTTGCTCAATCCCCAAAAGCGCGCCGCCCAGAATGCTGGTCAGCACCAAATAGGGGTTGGCATCGGCCCCGGCGACGCGGTGCTCGATGCGCCGTGCCTTGCTGTCGCCGCCGGGAATGCGGATCGCTGCAGTGCGGTTCTCATAGCCCCAGGCGACATTCGTCGGCGCATGGGCACCCGGCAGCAGGCGGCGGTAGGAGTTCTCATGCGGCGCGAAGGTCAGCGTGTTTTGCTGCATCGTAGCCAGCAGACCGGCCACGGCGTTGAGCATCAGGGATGTGCCTTCATCCCCGCCATTGTCAAAGACGTTTACGCCGTTTTCATCTACCAGCGAGAAGTGCACGTGAAAGCCGCTGCCCGCCAGATCGCCATAGGGTTTGGCCATGAAGGTCGCGGCGAACCCGTGTTTTCGCGCAATGCCGCGCACCAGTCTTTTGAACAGCACCGCGTCATCAGCCGCGCGCAGCGGGTCGTCGACATGGCGCATGTTGATCTCAAACTGGCCCGCCCCGTTTTCCGAAATCGCGGCATCCGCAGGGATGCCCTGCAATTCGCAGGCGTCATAGACTTCGTTCAGAAACTCATCGAAGTGCTGCAATTCATCCAACGACAGTGCCCCATCGGAATCCAGCCGCTTGCCGGTGACCGGAGAGCAGGGTGCCTGCGGATGATCCTCGGTCGGGTCAACGAGATAGAACTCCAGCTCCGTGGCAACCACCGGGGTGAGCCCGCGCGCTTTGAACTTTGCGGCCACTTCGGCCAGCGCCCGGCGCGGATCGCCGGGGAAGGGAGCGCCGTTTTCCTGACGCATCCACAGCATCGCCAGCGCGGTTGGGCGTGAGGTCCATGTGATGGGCATCAGTGGACGGCCTGTGAAATCACACAGCCCGTCGGAATCACCGGTTTCAAACACCAGCTCACTGTTCTCGACATCTTCGCCCCAGATATCCATGCCAACGATGGACAAGGGCATACGCAGCCCGCCCTCGACGACTTTGGAGACTTGATCGGCAGGCACCCGTTTGCCGCGCATGGTGCCGTTCAGGTCGCAGACGCAAGCAAAGATCGATTCAATCTCTGGGTGTTGCGCCAACCAGGCTTCTGCTTTGCTCTCAGACATGGGGTTCCTTTCGATATCTAAAACAACAATGTGATACCATTATTGAAAACGTCATACCACTATTCGCTTGTCTGTCAATTGCCCATCAGCTTATGGTTGGCCCCGAAAGATCAAAGGCGGCGAGATGATCGGCAAGGACAATGACGCGCTCAATATCCCCGAGATCCCTGAGATTTCGGGCGCGACGACGCAGGAGGTTGTCTATGAGCGGCTGCGCAATGCGATCATGCTGGGGGCCATCACGCCGGGCACCTCGCTCACCATGCGGGGCATCGCGGAGCGGCTCAATTTCAGCCCGACCCCGGTGCGCGAAGCGGTGCGGCGGCTGAGCTCAGAACACGCGATCCAGATCAAAGACAACCGGCGTCTGACGGTGCCGCTGATGACGTTGGACCGTTTCGAAGAACTTGTCGCCCTGCGCATTGCCGTAGAGACCCACGCCGCCCTGCGCGCCTTGCCCTATATCTCGGATATCGTGATCGCAAAATTGACCGAGATCGATGGCATCATGGACCGATATGTGGCCGAGCGGGACTCGGACCAACTTACGTTGATGAACCAAGCCTTTCACCGGATGCTCTATACGGTCAATCCAGCGCAGTCGTCTTTGCCGATGATCGAAAGCATCTGGCTGCAACTTGGGCCCTTTCAACGGCAGGTGATTACCGAGGTCGCGGAATACTATCAGATTGATCGACATAAAGAGGTGTTGGCCGCACTCACCGCGCGCGATGGCGATGCGCTAAGCGCGGCCATCGCCAATGACATCCGCGACGGCGTTTTGGACATAGGTCGCAAGTTGCTGGCGGCGGGGGAGGGCGGCGACACGGCCCTACCAGAGGTTTGGGGCGCGCCCGGCCCATCCTGACGCGGTTGATGTCTTTTGCAGTCGGGTGACGCTTGCGCCGCGCAGCGGTCTTGGGGCGGTCTGCTTGCACTTCGCCCGCGCCCCGACGTATTGGGGCTCAAACAACCACCCCGATCCCGATATCCCCAGCCCGAGCGGAGCCAGCCCATGACCATTACCCATCTCGTCACCCATTCGGGGGGCTTTCATGCGGATGAGCTTTTGTCTTCCGTCATTCTGACGCGGCTTTATCCTGATGCGACATTGCTGCGCAGCCGTGATGCGGATTGGATCACACCCGGCGCGGGGCGGATCATCTATGATGTGGGCCGGGAGTATGATGCAGACGCGTTGATCTTTGATCATCACCAGCGCCCCAACCCCCTGCGCGAAGACGGCCAGCCTTTCAGTTCTTTCGGGCTGATCTGGCAGCACTATGGCCGGGATTATCTGCGCAGCTTTGATGTGCCTGAAGCGGATGTAGAAGATATCCACCGCAGTTTTGATCAGGGCTTTGTCCTGCCCGTTGATCTGATCGACAACGGCGCGTTGGAGCCGTCGGTCGCGGGCCCCTTGGCGGGGATGACCCTGCCGGTGCTGCTAGAGACGCTGAAACCCGTCTTCGATGAGCGTGGCGAGGATGCCGATGACCGCGCCTTTATGGCGGCCCTTCCCGTTGCGCGCGCCTTTGTTGAGGCGGCGATCAAGGGCAAAGCTGCCAAGCGGCGGGCCGAGGCGATGGTCATGCAGGCGATCGAAGCGGCGGGCAGCGGGCGTGTGCTGGAACTGCCCCGTGGCATGCCGTTCCGTTCGGCGGTGGAAAAGGCCGGGGCGGATCATCTGCTGTTTGTCGTGCATCCGCGCGGCGAGGATTGGGCGCTGACTACGATCCGCAAAGGCGGGGACAGTTTCGAGGCGCGCGCCGATCTGCCTGAGGCCTGGGCCGGGTTGACGGATGCCGAACTTGAGGCTGCAAGCGGCGTGGAGGGTGCGAAATTCTGTCACAACGCGCGCTTTATCGCCGTGGCCGCAAACCGTGAGGCTGCTTTGCGCATGGCCGACCTAGCGGTCCAAGACGTGGCGTAGGGCCGGGGCCCGTAAAGGGCCCCGGTATTGGGTTACATATATGCGTCAGAGGTCAGGAAGAACATCGTTTCAATGACCTGAACCTCATACGCAAATGTCCACGTGGACGCATGTCGCTGATAGCGCGCAGAGGCCATCAGCGCGCGGAAGGCGGCATTGGTTCCCGGCCCCCATGCGCCGTCAATCGCGCCACTATAGTAGCCTTCATGCCGAAGGCTGTCCTGTACCATCCGCCGCGCGCCTAGGTCGCGGCTTTGAAACAGGTTTCGAACATCCGTAAGGGTGACGTCGGCCGATTGTGCATACAACGGGCGGACGCTAAGTGACGCCGCGCCAACCGCAGCAGCGAAAAAACCTCGTCGCTTCATATAAATTCCTTTCACATAAAACCGGGGTCAGAAATACGACCCCGGCGCAGAGTTAGGCAGGGGTAGACGGGGTCCGTTTGGACATCATCGCGGCGACAACGCCCCAAATGATAGACGCCGGCCAAGTGATCAACGCGCCGAAGCCAAAGGTGACGACGCCGATGAGGATGGCCAAGATGATCAAAACAATGCCACCGGCGACGGTGGCATAGAGAAGCCCGAGGGGGCCAAAAAGCAGCGTCAAAAAGAACGCCGCGACGACGCTTTTTTGCGGTTTCGCGTGAATGATAGTTGTGGTGTGAGTGGGGGCATCAGTCATGCAGTATTTCCTGTATAGTCTAAACAATTTGTTTCGGCGCCGGCAGAACGACGACAGATACAATGCGACTTTGATGTAAGAGAAATACGGCCTTTTCTGGACCTATATTCGCCAATGAAGGGAAATTTGATTTAATTTTCCCCTAGGCTTCTGAAGGGCTATTTTACTTCTGATCTTCCAGCCAGATGGATAGAAATCCTTCCGCTTGGGCGGCTGTTTCGGCCTTTTCGAGCGCTTGTCTGCGTGTCTCGGCGCGGCGGGTGCGGATCAGGTCGATGCGCTTGGCCTCAGCAAAGAGACCATTCAGCTTGTCATGGATGCCCGCACTGTCCGCGCGTAGGCGTTCGGCTTCGGCATCTTTGCGATGGATCGTCTCCGACACGTTGCGGATAAAGGCGGAGACGACGCGCGTGGCCTCCACGGCATCGGGGTCCCCTCGGTCGTTCAGCTGCTCCATCAGGGTATGGCGTTCGTTCTCGATTAGGCTGAGGGCGCGGTTCACCTCTACCATTTCCAGGGCCACGTTCTCCATCTCAAAGCGCTTTAGGCGTGAAAGCACGGCCAAACCATCGCCGCGTCGGGGCTTCACTGTCGGGCGCCCTGCGACAGAAGGATCAGCCGTTCGCGCATCCGTTCCAGTACTTGAGGATCAAGCAGCGGCAGCCCTTCCATCGGGGGAACATGACCGATTACCCCGTGGCGGCGCATCGAATTGGGTAGCTTCGCTTCTTCTTCGACAGCCTTGTCGCCCTTTTCCTCGCCCTCTTCCTTTGCTTTGCTCGCGGAGAGGCCCGGCCCTGCCAGCAGCGCCACAAGGGCTATCAGTGGCAGTCGGGCGATCATACCGCAGGCAATTCGCGCTGCGAGGCTTCAACGGCGGAGAAGTTCGGCTGTTTCGTAGTGGGGATGTTACCGCGGCCCAGCTCGATGCAGATGCTGGGCGGGTGGCCCGCGACGATGGCCACGATGACATCGCGGATCACCGTATACATGGCGCTGTCTTCTTCTTCGATCTGCTCAAGCCGGCCCGCGATGGGCTGCACCATGCAGTAGGCAAGGAAAACGCCGAGGAACGTGCCGACCAGTGCGCCGCCGATCATCGCACCAAGGATCTCTGGCGGTTTGTCGATAGAGGACATTGTTTTGATAACGCCCAGAACCGCCGCAACAATGCCGATGGCGGGCAGGCCGTCGGCCATGCTTTGGATCGCACTGGCCGAAACCAGCGATTCATGGTGGTGCTTTTTAATCTTGCGGTTCATCACGTCTTCCATCTGGAAGCGGTCGTCGAACTGCATCGACATCATCCGAAAGCTGTCAGCGATAAGGTCGGTGACGAAGTGATCCTTCATCAGCTTGGGGTAGCGTTGAAAGATCGGGCTGGCCTCAGGGTTTTCGATATGCTCGTCCATCGCGACGATGCCTTTGGTCTTATAAAGACGCGCCAGTTCAAACATGAGAGCCAGCAGATCGTTGTAATCCGCCGCTTTCCAGCGCGGCCCTTTAATGACCCGCACAACCCCGCCCAGCGATGATTTCACCACCGAGAATGAATTGGCGATGACAAAGGCACCCAGAGACGCGCCGCCGATCATCATGCCCTCATAGGGCAGGGCATGTAGGACGATGTCCATATTGCCGCCCGACAGCATAAAGCCGCCAAAGACCAGACCGAAGACCATTACAAGACCAAGCAAGAGTGTCATTGTTGCACACGCCTCCAAAAATAAACTATTCTTACTTTATCCTTGAGTGAATGCCTCTATACAAGTATTATCTAGGAAAGAACTTGGGTTTCTATGATGAATAGTGGTTTTTCGGTCAAAGAAGAGTTGAAGGATGATGTCGACGCTCTGCAAGAGCCCGATGCCTTCGCCTATTTCGTCGATCCTTCCGAGCTTTCGGTGCTCGTGCAGGGCTGGCCCAACGAGATGCGGCTGTTGCTTTGCATGGATGCGGCCGGACTTTGTGAGTTTGTGGTCTTCCATAATGACGAGGAACATGCGGTTTTCGACAGGGTGTCTGAGATACTTGATCGCCCGGTCGGCAGCTTTGCCGTGAGCCCTGAGGTCGAGGGCCATCCCTGCCGCAGGCTGCTGTTTTCCGAAGAAAACGCGCTGTTGAAAGCGATTCAGGAAAGCAAAGCCCTTGAGGAAACGGCGGCGGACTACCTCATCAACTACAACTTCGCGCGCGAAGAAGGGTTGGATTTCGACGAGCTGATGCGCCAGCGCCCAGAGCTGGATCAATTTCAGCGGGTCAGCACCAACAAGATTTTCCCAGTCGGGTCGCGCAAGCGTCGCAAAACACGGTCGGGCCCACCGGAGGGCTATATGCCTTCCGCTGACGTGCAGCCGGGAGAGTGTTTCTACATCAGCCTTGAGATGTGGCTCGCTGGAGGGCGGATGCGAATCGCGGCCACCCCCGATAAACCCTTGCCGATGGTGCCAACTTTGGCCCGTGATATTGCATTCCGTGATGATTTTGCATCGGTCTATATCCCGCGCGACACGCTCGCGGCGGATTGGCGGCCCAAGGATAACATGGTGATCGACATTCCCGCCGAGCTTTTTCCGGCGGGCTTTAGCGACAGCTGTGAGCGGCGCAAGGTGAAGGTCTCGGTCATGCCGAGGGGCATCTTTGTCGAGTTTGGTGCGCCGATTGATGTGCCCGACCTGCCAGAGCCTGAACTGCTGGATCCCGCGACGCTTACGCCGCAGATGCCCGCGCCGCGCAAAAGCCTGTGGAAGTCGCTGCATATACCCTTGATCGCGGTTGCCGGGCTGGGTGTGACAGGGCTGTTTAGCACGATCATCGCGCAGACAACCGGCAACGACGTGGCTTCAGAGCCGGCCCCAAAAAGCGCCATCTTCAAAACAGTCGCGCAAATGCAGCCATGACACATTTTCCACAATGTGGCGGAAAAGTGCTTGTCAATGCTTGTGCGGGTTCCAAATATAACTCGAATCGTGATAAGAATAAAATGCGAAGAATAATTTATCTTTGCTGCGCCACTTGCGAGACCCTCTCTCGGGATTTCGCGAACCTTGCAGAAGGCAAGATTAACTTAACAAGGAAGTTGCTTCATGCCTAATGTCACCCCCAAGCAGAACCTGAGCGATACCGCGATTGCGACCATCGTTTCTGGGTTCGCGAGCCGCAGCGATGTAACAATCGACGATATCTTAACCTTGGTTGAACGTCTGCGCGCGGCTCCGGCCGACGCCCCCGTCACCGCGTTGGCCAATATCCCCGCAGCCGTGACCCCCATCGCTCCCAAAGCGTCGGGGATGTCTGCAGCCCCCGGCGAACAGCCGATGACCGACGACACGATCTTTTGCCTGTGCTGCGGCAAAGGGTTCAAGATGCTCAAGCGTCATTTGGGTGCCGAGCACGGCCTGACCGAAGCGGAATATCGCGTGATGTTCAATCTGGCTGCGGACGCCCCGTTGGTCGCCCCAAGCTATTCCAAGCGCAAAGCGGAATACGCCAAGCGCGCCGGTCTTGGCAAATACAGCCGCGACAAGTCGGACAACAACGCAGAGCTTTCCTGATCTGGCCATCGGCCCGATCTCGCGTAGTCGAGAGGCCCTGTAATGGCTGACAAAAAGAACGAATTGATCATCATCAAGCGCTACGACGCGGAGGGCGGCCACGCCCACCACGGCGGCGGGTGGAAGGTGGCCTACGCGGACTTTATGACCGCGATGATGGCGTTTTTCCTGCTGCTGTGGATCCTCGCGGCCTCGGATGAGGAAAAGCTGCGCGGTCTGGCGAACTATTTTACGCCAACTATCTCTGATGGCGGGTCATCCTCGGATGCGGCGGCTGATCTGCGCCCGCTGATGGCCGCAGGCGTGATGACCGGCGCAGTCGACAATACCGGCAATGTTAAAAAGCCGACTTTTGGCCGCGACAATCCGATGATGGTCTTCGACAGCCGTCTGCGCGACAAACCGTCAGAAGTGGTTGTCGAATATGCCGACGCCCCTGAGCCTGCTGCAGCCGCTGATCCGGCCACAGTTGCCGCGGTTGAAGAGGCAGAGCGTCGGAAGTCTGAAATTGACCGGATGGCCGAGGATATCGCTGAGCGGATCACTTCGGATGGCGAGCTGAGTGATCTGGCGCGCAATGTCCGGTTGGAAAAATCCAACGGCGCGTTGACTGTGCAGGTTCTTGATCAAGACGAACGCTCGCTCTTTACCCGGGGCAGTGCCGAAGTGACCCCCAAAACCCGTGAACTGCTTTTGGCCATTGGCGATGTGATTGCAGAGCAAAACCAGCCGGTCGAGATTATTGGCCATACCGATGCTGCCACTTTTGGTGCGAACAACGGCTACACCAATTGGGAACTGTCGGCGGATCGCGCCAATGCGACACGCCGCACTCTGATGGCTGCGGGGATAAACGGTGCCCGGTTCATGCGCGTCTCTGGTGTGGCAGACACCCAGCCGATCAACACGATCGACCCTTTGGCGCCAGAAAACCGTCGCATCTCGATTCGTCTGGTCTATCAAGCCGAGTAGGCCTTGTTTACAAGGCGCTATCGGCGCAATTTTGCCGATCAAAGGTGCGGCAAAAAGTGCGACATCCCTGCCGCTGATCCCCAAAAACAAATTCCTGCCAAGTAAAATTGTTGACGGTCAAGGTCTTGCGATCTAGACCTAATGCAATAAACGAGCACCAGGCACCTAAAAAACTATTAAAAATAGCCTGGATAAACCATGGACAGAATGTCCTGAACGAGGCGGAAATGCAGGTAAACTCACTTATCGGTGGCATCTGGAAGGGTGCCTGCCACATGGATTCATCGGCCGATGGCCGTCATTTCAACATGCTGATCCGGGCGCTGATCCCGGTTCAAGCTTCGGTTTTCGAGATGCAGGATTGGGCCGGTCATCCGGTTGCAATGCCAGATTGCATCGAGCCGATCCCGGGCATTTGCCTTGGCGATATTCTGGCCGAAGAACTTGACGCTGACGTGCCTTATGGCTCGCTCGTCGTTATTCGCAAAAGCGATAATTTCACAAATATCTCCCAAGCTGCCGGTGCGCTGGTGGGCGAAGTCTTGATCGGTATCATTGGGCGCGGTCTGTTCCCGATGATGGACGAAGACAGCGTTCTGCATGCTTTGGGCCAGGCTTACTATCAAGCGGCAGAAGCGGATGAACTGCTGAAGCTGGGGCTAGAGCCTGCGGCTTTCCGTATGGGGCTGAGTGCGGTGCTGGGCCAATACTGGGGCCGTCCGGTCGACAGTCATTCGTTTTTTGCCACCGAACAGGCAGGAGGCGCACAGCTTTCGCTCCGCGCGCTCACCGGGACAGAGTCACCCGTGACGCTTAATCAGTGGACCCTTCGACTGAAGGCTCTGGTAGAGGGCCACAGCGCGCGTCGCGCGTTTGAAGGTCAGCGCGGGAACGTGCGGATCTCCTGATCCAATCAGAGAGCCTTCGGAATCCCAAGGTGGAGGACGTTAGATGATAGCTCAACTTCAGGCCACGTCTGCGGCATCCAATGCCGCCGTTGCCGGGCAACCGCCGAAGAATGGCGCTGTCGAAGGCTTTACCGCGTTGATGCAAGGCGTGGCGAAGCAAGAGACCGCGCCGCAGCCACAGATCAAGACTCCAAAAACCGCCGCGCCGGAAACAGATGGCGCGGCTGACACATTGCCCGAAGGGATCGATCCAGAAACCGCAGAAGGGCTGTTGGCCCTGATGGATCACACGATTACCGAACTGGAAGAAACCAACGGCAAGGTGACGCCCAAAGCCGCACTCGCGGCCTTTGCAGAAACTCTGGGAGAGGCGCCCCCCGATGGGGTAGGGGCGTTGGAGGCGGTGGCGCAGTTGGCAGACCCAACCCTAGAAGCCGCGCTTGAAGAAAAGATTGCAGGTGCCTTGCGGATCCCGACGCCGAGCAGCCAACTTAGCATCGCGTCGGCGGTGATCCCGGCGATTGCACGCGGTTCGATGGGATCGCTACAAGAAAAGCAAGTGCCGAACATGCTTAAGGCCGAGGGGGTCGGGTTTGCCCAGATCGCCTCAAGGACCCCGAAAATGGCAACAGCCGATGTGGCTATGGTTGGCGACGCTCAGATGTCACGGCTCAGCACCGACGCTAAAATCGATGCCAGCACGACCGTCGCCAAGTCTATTGATGCAAGCGCAGTGATTGCAGACCCCCGCATGGCCGCTGCCGATCAATCAAGCGCAACTGTTGAGTACAGCAAAGCCCCGCAGCCTGGTGTGAACGCCCCCGCAGCCGAGGCGGCATTGCGTGAGGTTGCAGCGCTGACCGCACCGCAGGCGCCACAGTCAGAGACGCTTCGCCTGAGCCCGCCGCAGCCAACGCCCGCGCCGGCGCCGAACCCCGCCGCCGCCCCGGAAGAGCAGTTGCGCCAGCACGTCGCCCAGCAGATCCGCAGTCTCGACACAGGCGACAACAAGTTGCGTTTCTCCCTCTCGCCCTACGGTATGGGCGAGATCGAGATTGAAGTCGTGCGAAGTGAGGCGGGGCGACTGCAGATCGCCATGACGACCGAAAGTGCTTCGGTCTTGAACATGCTGCGCCAAGACCGTGATCAACTGCTAGATGCGCTGCAATCGCGCGGCATCAGTGCCGATAATGCCGACCTTGATTTCCAGACCTTTGGCGAACGGGGCCGTAATGGCGGGCAGCAGGACGGACCAGAGTTTACAACGAATTTGTCGCAGGCCGATGATCCGCAGGGCAGCGATGCCCAGCCGTTGGCCCCGACACCCAGCCCGAGCTTGATCGCCGGGCAGTTGGATATCCTCACCTGAAAGGCGAGACTATGATCGACGCGACCACAGCCAGCACTCTGAGCACCACCAGCACATCGGCGGCGGCGACCTCCTCTGCCGAGCTTCAGGAGAGCTACAACAGCTTCCTCACCCTGCTGACGGCCCAAATATCGAACCAAGACCCGCTGAACCCGGTGGATTCGACGCAGTTTGTTTCGCAATTGGCGCAGCTGACCCAAGTGGAGCAAAGCATCGCGACCAACGCGAGCCTTGAGCAGATCAGCACAATGCTGTCCACCGTGGGCGCGATGTCGGACCTACAATTGATCGGGCGCGATGTGTTGGTGCCGTCGTCCCAAGTGCGCATGACCGAGGATGAATTTCCGCTCAGCTACCAACTCAACGCCGGGGCGGAGGATGTGACCATCCGCATCTATTCCGACGACGGGACGTTGGTCCGCGAGATGCCCGGCCCCTCGACCGCGGAAGGGGAGGTGATCGACGTGGATTGGAACCGGCTGGATTCAGTGGGTCTGCCCGTGCCGCCAGATACCTTCCGGGTTGAGATCACGGCGACGGACGCCAGCGGCAACGACGTAGGAGTAACCCCTCTGACCCGCGCTGAGGTGACGCGGGTGAACTTCACCGGGCAAGGGGCAGAGCTGGAGCTTGATAACGGAGAGCAGGTGCTTTCTCATGCGGTGCGCTCGGTTCTCTAAACGGTCACGCGGCGCGGGTTAAAGCCGCGCTACGTCTTGCTTGTAAAGTGAGACAAACATCACATCGTCAACGCCCTGATGCTCTTTGCTGATCAGATCACGCAGCAGTTGCGACAGCGCCTCGCTGTCGATTGCCACGCCGCGCAATACGGCGCTTTCGGCAGCAAGGTTCATCGCTTGCAGAAGTGAATCGCGCATCCGCGTTGCATCTTCGACGCGGCGATAGCGCTCCGCCAATTCCAGCGATCCCATTTTCAGCGCAAAATCCGCTACCACATAAGACACGCTGTTGGTCTTCTCGACCGGGATGGTCATCTGTCCAAGCCGCACCACCGTGCGGTCCTTGGCCAATTCGTAGCTGTCCATCGGCTCTTCGTTCTCGCCATGAACGGTGTCGCCGTCCTCGCCATGCGCGTCGCCGTCTTCGCCATGGGCTCCGGCGTCCGTCTCTGGCGCATGGGCGGCGTCTTTTACCGTCTCATCTACGCCGTGGGAGGCGTTCTCATCTAACTCCGTTCCCGCCGCTTCGGCTGGGGCAGGGGCAAGGGCCAGACCGGCGCCATAGCCTGCACCCATGCAAAACAAGGGGAGTGCTACGAATGCGATTGCTGCCTTTTTCATGTTCGACCTTTCCTGAGCTTTCGTCAGGTTTAACGGTCGATTGCGACGGCAATGGTCTCAGATTGTGACGAAGTCAGGAATTAATAGGGCAGGATCACATCCATCGCGTCTTCGCCATAACTGCGCTCTTGCGCGCGCGAAAGCGTGCCTCGGCCCCCATAGGCGATGCGGGCCTCTGCGATCTTGTCATAAGAGATGGTGTTGTCGTCGCGGATGTCGGCAGGGCGCACGATCCCAGCCATGCGCAGCTCGCGCAACTCTTGATTCACCATGATTTCTTGGCGCCCAGCGACCACAACCGTGCCGTTGGGAAGTTTGTCGATGACCAAGGCGGCGACTTTGAGTTCGATCCGTTCGTTGCGTGAAATGGCGCCAGAGCCGCTTGCCTCGGACGCCGAGCCAATCTCGACGACATCGCCGCTCGGCAGGTCGGCTGCGCTGATTCCGGGCAAAATTGCGGCAATTTTCGCGCCATAGCCAAAGAATGTCGGGAAACCGATCGAGCTTGCGCCTTCGCGCTCGCGGTCTGTCGAGTTGCGCAATTGTGCACGGTCGTCGATTGAGATCACGACCGTGACGATATCACCGATATCATCGGCACGCTGGTCTGCAAACAACGCCTCGCTGCGGGCCGAGAACAGCGACGCTTTGGCGCTGCCCCTGCGTGGCGGCTCCAACGCTACGGCGGGCATTGGCACCTGCACACGGGCGACCTCGGGGATGGTTTCGCCGCTGACCACAATCGGAGAGGGCTGCGGATCACGGTCGAAATGCGGAGAGGTGTCGCAGCCGGTCAAGGCCAGGGCCGCGCCGAACATCAAGGCAGAGGGGCGCGCGAAAGCGGTGGTCATCGAAAGATCTCCACGGTCCCTTCGCCGGTGGCGATGCCGGTGACCGTTTTGTTGCTGACAAGGTTAACGATACGGATTTCCTGCCCCTCATGCGCGTCATCAAGTGCGCGCCCCGGAGAGGAGAGGGCGAGAAGCCCGTCGCTGAAATAGATATCCACCCGCTCGCCCCGGTTGATGACCAGCGGGTGAATGATGGATTGCGTTTGGATCGGGCGGCCCGGCGTCAGGACGCGGCGCACCTGCTTGCCGATGACCTCTTCGGCGTCGGTTATCACATAGGCACCAATCCGGCCCACGGGCAGACGCAAGATGGCCAAATCGTCTTCCATAATGATGTCATCCGGCAGCAGGCGGGTTACCGGAACAGGCACGGGCATGGTCACAAGGGCAAAACCGCCGATGCGCTGCACCTCACCTGTGTCTAGCACCGCATTGGCCAGAAACTTGCCGCTGCGCGGGTCCATCCAGAACTCTGCCAGCGTCAGCACCTCTTCGGCGGGGGCATCTTTGACGGTGATCTCAAACTCGCCATCTTGGGGCAGGCTGTCGGCGTAATCTGCGCGCGCGCGTTCTTCGATCAGCACGCCGATGGGGGCCGACAGGGCAGGGCCCGTCAGCACCATCAGGCTGAGAAAGAGTGCCGCGAGCCGTTGCATTAACGGATCTGGTTCGCAGCCGAGAGCATCTGGTCTGCGGTCTCAATGGACTTGGAGTTCATCTCATAAGCGCGCTGCGCTGAGATCAGATCGGTGATCTGCTGGATGACATTCACGTTCGAGGCTTCCAGATAACCCTGCCGGATCATTCCCGCGCCCGGATCGCCGGGGTTCACCACCTGCGCTTCGCCCGAAGCTTCGGTCGCGAGCAGAAAGTTGTTGCCGACGGGGCGCATTCCCGGCTCGTTCACGAATGTGGTCAGGCTGAACTGGCCCAGCTCCACCGGTTCGGGGTCATTCTCAACATAGGCCATGACGACGCCCTGTTCGTTGATCTCAACCGCTGTGGTATTTTCCGGCACGACCAGCCCCGGCTCAACCCGGTAGCCTTGCATGGTCACGATCTCCCCCTCGGGGGACAGTTGGAAAGACCCGTCGCGGGTGAACGCTTGGTTGCCGTCGGGCAGCGTGACCGAGAAATAGCCGCGCCCATCGATGGCGACGTTCAACTGGTTCTCCGTGGCGACCATGCCGCCTTGGGTGTTCAGCCGCACGGTGCCAGCGGTCTGCACGCCCATACCGATGTCGATGCCCACGGGCCGGGTCGATCCCGCCTCAGAGGTCAGCGCGCCTTCGCGTTGCATGGATTGATAGATAAGATCCTGAAAGGCAGCCCGGCTGGCTTTGAACCCGGTGGTATTGGCGTTGGCGATGTTGTTTGAGATCACATCGACATTGGTTTGCTGCGCCATCATGCCGGTCGCGGCGATGCTAAGTGCCTTCATTATCTCGTTCCTTCCGTTTCACGGATGTCGGGGTCAGACCGCCTGCGCGATCCGTTTGAGCGAGTCGCGGCGCAGGTCGTCCGCATTGCCCATCATTGTATTTGTACGCTCATAGGCGCGCTGCACGTCGATCAGCCGGGTCATCTCGCGCACCGGATTGACGTTGCTCAGCTCTAGTGTGCCTTGGCGCACCTGTACGCTTTCGGCCACGGCAGGTTTGGCAGCACCCTCGGGGGCCACCAACATGCCTGCGCCAAGGCGTTTATAGCTCTGAATTTCCGGGACGTCGAAAACACCGATACGGCCCAGCGGGCCTGTCTCACTGCCCGAAATGGTGCCGTCTTCGGAAATATTGATATCGCCCAAGCCTTCGGTCGGCAGTTGGATCGGCGCACCGCCTGCATCCAATACCTTGGCCCCTGACAAAAGCGTCAGATTGCCCTGTGTGTCGAGTGTAAAGCTGCCATCGCGGCCATAGGCCTGTTGCCCGTCGGCCGTTTCATAGCTGAACCAGCCTTCGCCGTGCAGCGCCACATCGAGCGGATTGCCGGTCTGCGATAGCGCACCGGGGCGGGTGTCGATGTAGGAGCCTGTGTCGCTGACAAAAGCTGCCTGATCGTCGCCCATCGCGGTGTTGTTCTGCAACAGCGCCTCGAACACCACATGCTCGCCTTTGTAGCCCGCAGTGCTGGCGTTGGCGATGTTGTTGGCAGTGATGTCGAGCTGGCGCTGCAAAGAAGTCGCCAGCGACATGCTGATATGGCTGGATTCCGTCATGGCGGGCCTCAGTTTGGGCAAGGATGGCGTGACTTTATTGAAGATCAGTGTGAAATAAAGAATGGATCTTTACAAGAATAAAGTGCATCTATTCATAGAATGAAGCATCTGCACAACATTGTCCTTGGTCTCTCTTTGATCTTGGCCGCGCCTGTGGCGGGGCAGGAGGGGTCTGTCTTTGCGCCTTTGGCCTTGGCAGATCACGGAGAGCGGGATTTTCTTGCAGCGCGCGAAACGTTGATGGAGGCGCTTTTGGCGTCGACCGGCAAGGATGATCCGGCGCGTACTCATGCACTGCTAGACCTTTCGGAATTGCACCTTGCGTGGATGATGCGCCCGGAGGCGGCTGGATTTCTAGACGCGCTTGATGCTGAAACTCTGTCAGATGATACAGAGCGGCGGCATAGGACACTGGCCCTTGCGCTTGCCCTGCTTGACAATGACACGGCAGAGGGCGGCGAGCTGGGGCAGGCAGTGTCGTGGTCGGTTGGTTGGGCGCAGGGAGAAGCCTTGCGCGCGGCGGCCTTTGCGCGGCTTGGTGCGACAGATGAGGCCGCGCGACTTATGCCTCGTACAGTAGAAAGCCTCGGCACACTGTCCGCCGCCATGCAGGCAGCAATATTGCCCGATCTGCTTGAAGCCGCTTTGGCCGCCGAGGATTGGGAAGTGGCGCAGGCGCTGGCGGCGGAGTTCCCCAAGCATCCAGAGTTGCGAGACGGCCCGGCCTATCGTTTCCTGCTGGCGCGCGCGTCAGAACTTTCGGGCGATCTATTGATGGCATTCGAAGGATATGCCCAAGCCGCGCAGGGCCGCGATGCCTATGCACAACGGGCGCGTCTGGCCTTGGTTCGGATGGGGCGTGCAGCCGATGTCTTGCCGCTTGAGGACGCATTGTCGTTGCTGAAAGCCGCACGCTGGATGTGGAGTGGCGATGCCATCGCGCGCGATGGTGTGACGCTTTTGGCGGATATGGCAGCTGAGCAGGGCGAAACCGATACTGCCTTGTGGGCTTTGCATAACCTGCAGCGCGATGCCTCGAAGGAAGAGGCCGAAGCGCTGCTTGAGCGGGCCCGTGCGATATATGGTGCTTTTTATACGGCTGGGGCGGCCGGTGAGCTGGACCTCGGGAGCTTCCTTGAGGGGCATGCACGCATCGGCACCCGCTGGCGCTTTGATCCGGGCTTTGTCGGCCATGCTGTCGCTGTCCCGCAGCGCTTGCTGGATACGGGCATGACCGCCCTTGCCGCGCGAGAGTTCCGCGCCCTGCGAGAGCTGGCTGAGGCCTTGGAGGGTGTCGGAACGAATGTTCCCGATGCGACCCTCATCGCTAAGCTGCGCCGCGGTGAAGCGCGCGCGCTTTTGGCGGGCGGACAGGCGGATGCAGCGGTTGATCTGCTGAGCGGCTATGCTGACGATCAAGGGGCAGAGGCCGAGGCGTTATTGGTCGAAGCTTTGGCGCAGGCAGGTCGTTCGGATGAGTTGGCGGCTCTGCGCCTGCGCGCTCAGGATATGGACCTGCGCCGCAGCCGCGCCGTGGCGCTGTATGAGACCGGCAAATGGGGCTCGGCCCGGCAAGCGTTCCTCGAGATGTGGGAGGCGCATCCCCAGCAGTTTGCCTTTGCCGATGCCACCCGGCTTACCCTTGCCGCCTACCAATCAGGCGACAACGAGACCGTGGCGCGCACGGCAACAGAGTTTCCGTCCCTCGCAGAACTGCCCGGCTGGGCAGAGATCGCAGGCGGGCTGGGTGCGCGCCCCGTTGAAGAGGGGCCGCTGGGATCAGACGTGATGCGTTTAAGCATGGAAAGCGCTGACCGTATCCTTGATGCCGTGACAAAGGTGACGGATGTCAAGGAAAGTCAGTGACATAAATATCAAATGAAATTTTTATTCTTGCTTTGCTCATGAAGAATCGGCTTTGTCATGTATAACCCAAGAATAACAAGAACGAGCAGGATCAAGTCATGAGCATTACAAGCGCCCTTCAAATCGGGGTCAGCGGGTTGCAGGCCAACTCCTCCCGCGTGCAGAACATCTCTAGCAACATCGCAAACGCCAATACGGTCGGCTATCGGCGGACCTTTTCGGAATTCGTGACCCAAAACACCGGGTCGACCCAAGCGGGCGTGTTGACGGATGTGCGGGCCAATATCTCTACCAATGGCAATATCATGGGCACCAACAGCACCACCGATCTGGCGGTGCAGGGCGATGGCTTTTTCGTGGTGTCGCGCAATGCCAATGATCCTGTTGAATCGAATTACTACCTGACCCGCGCCGGATCCTTTACCCCGGATCAGAATGGCAACCTCCGCAACTCTGCTGGCTATTTTCTATCCGGCTTTCCTACCGATGCGGCAGGGAACACCGGCAGCGTCAGCAGCACCAGCTACAATGACCTGAGCACCGTGAATATCGCGAGCTATCAGGTGCAAGGCACGCCAAGCTCTAGCGTGGGTGTGTCGGGCAATGTGCCGGCTCAAGAAACCGGCCCCGGTACCACCGGCACGGCATTTGAATCCACATTGCGCTACGTCAACCAACTGGGCGGCAGCGATGCGTTGACCCTGTCGTGGACACCGGGGGCGGTTGACAACGAATGGACCGTCAGCATCACCGATGAGGCGGGCACCAACTATGGCGATGCGACCGTGAATTTCACCGACAGCGGCGCAGATGCGGGCAGCCCCGCAAGCTACACACCCGGCACCTTGCCGATTGACCCCGCGACGGGCGTGGTCACGCTGTCGATCACCAATGGCGGCACACCGCAGGCCTTGGAAATCGACTTTGGCGCGCCCGGAACATTCGGCGGGATGACCCAGTTCTCTGGCGACTACACGCCCCCCGCCTTCACCGATGATGGGACCGAAACCGGCAGCCTAGAGCGCGCCGAGATGAGCGATTCCGGCGTTCTCTTTGGGGTGTTTGACAATGGTCAGCGTCGTGCGCTTTTCCAAGTGCCGCTCGCCAATGTCGCCAACCCAGACCAGATGCGCTCGGTCGATGGCAACGCTTATGTCGCCACGCGCGATTCAGGCGCTGTCAGCCTCGGCAATCCGATGCTGAACGGCTTGGGCAGCATCAACAGCAATGCGCTGGAAGGCTCCAACGTGGATATCGCGCAGGAATTGACTGATCTGATCCAAACGCAACGGGCCTATTCCTCAAGCGCCAAGATCATCACCACCAGCGACGAAATGCTGAGTGAAACCCTGAATATTAAACGCTAATCCGGTGCATAAATGAGCATCTCCTCTGCCTTTAACATCGCCCGCAGCGGTCTAAGCACGACGGAAGGTCGCGCCAGCCTTGTCGCGGGCAACATCGCGAATGCGCAGACCGAAGGCTATGCGCGTCGCGAAGCCGTACAGGTGACCGGGAATAATACGGTTGATTTGCGCGTAGCACGGCAGGTGGATGAGCGTCTGGCAGGGATGACGCGCGGCGCTTCGGCGCAGTTGGGCGCGGCCTCTGTTACCGGAGAGGTGCTTGGCAGCTACCTGCTTACCTTAGGCGAGCCGGGGGACGAGGTCTCTCCCGCTGCGCGGCTGGCTGAGTTTCAGGCGGGGTTAGACCTGTTGGCGAACAACCCGTCGGATCCGGCGGCGCAAAATGACCTTCTGTCGCGCAGTGAAACGTTGGTGAACAGCGTCAATCAGGCCGCCGTCGCGCTTGAGGCCAGCCGCGTCCAGGCCGGGGACAGCTTTGTTCAAAGTGTCACCGAGGTGAATGAGGCGCTGGCCGACATAGCCAAGTTGAACGAACGCCTGCGTCTGGTCGGGGGGGACGGCACAGGCAAAGCCGGGTTGATGGACGAGATGAACCGCCGCCTTGATGCCTTGGGCAGCCAGATGGATTTTCAAAGCCGCTGGGAATCTGACGGATCACTGACGTTGCACACGACCGGCGGCACCGAACTGGTCCATGGCGACAAAGCCGTGCGGCTGACCGCAAACCGTGAAACCGGCACGCTGATGGCCGGAACCATCGACATCACGCCAGGGCGCGCCACGGCGCGGGGGTCTGATAGCGGGCGTCTTGCTGGACTAACTGGATTGATCGCGAATGATCTACCTCAAATGAAGCTTCAGCTGGACGAATTCGCGCGCGGGCTGGTGCAGAGTTTTGAGGCCGCCGATGCCTCTGTCGGGGCAGGACAGCCCGGGCTTTTCACCGACGCGGGCGGCGCCTTTGACGCGACAGCGCTAGACGGGCTGGCGGGACGGCTTTCGATTAACAACAGCGTACATCCCGATAAAGGAGGCGCGCTTTGGCGTCTGCGTGACGGCGCCGGGGCCACCATCCAAGGGGAGCCGGGCGACACGACCCAACTTAACGCATTTGTCGATGTACTTGAGACTGGCATAACCTTTGACGCCGCGACAGGCCTTAGCACCACCGCGCGTCTGGGCGATTTCGCGGCCGATATGGTAAGCCAGCAGAACGTGCTGCGCGTCGGTGCCGACGCCCAAGCCGAAACCGCCCGTGTGCGGCTTGTCACCTTTGAAGATAATCGCAGCAGTATCGAGGGCGTCAACATCGACACCGAACTGCAAAAGCTATTGGAAATCGAGCAGGCCTACGGTGCCAATTCGCAAGTCCTAAGCAGCCTGACCGATATGCTCGATACCCTTCTGGCCAGCGTGTGAGACTGAGATGACCGAAATTTCCCGCACCATTTCTACCGCCTTACAAAGCCTGCGCCAGCGCGAGCAAACCAGCCGCCTTGCGGCTGAGATTTCGGATGTCTCCAAAGAGGTGACAACCGGCATCAAGGCCAACCCCTATGACGATCTGGGCCACCGTTCCGCCGATGCCATCGCCATCCGGATGCAGATCACCCGCAACGATGGCTTCCTGACCTCGAACGCGTTGTTGGATCGCCGCTTTCTAGCGGTGGAAACGTCGCTTGGAGCAATGCGCGATGTCGGCCAATCCGTGCTCGAGCAGGCCTTTTCGTCGGACAGCGCGGGCGGGCTGTCGACAACGTACCTGCAACAAGCGGCGCGCACGGCCTTGGATCAGGTGTTAGAGCGCGCAGCGGTGAGCGACAGTTCCGGTTTTCTCATGTCTGGCACGCGCAGTGACACGAACCCGTTGCAAACATGGGACGTACAAAACCCCAACAGCGGCGTTTCCCCAGCCAACGCAGTGGCGAATGTGATCGGGGGCGTGCCCACAACGCTGGCAGACGTCCAGACAGCGATCGACGGGCTGAAAGCGGCCTTCAGCGATACCGCCGCCGATCCGGCCAACAATTTTGAGAACACCTTTTACAACGGTGCGCCAACGGGCAATCCCCCGTTAACCTCGCGCACATCTGAAACTCAAACCCTGACCCAAACCGCCCAAGCCAACGATCCCGCGATGCGCGATCTGATGCGCGGTCTGGCAATGCTCAGCGCGTTTAACCCCAGCGATATCCCTGATGAGGCCGCTCGCGACGCCTGGCTGAGCGAGGCCCGCAGCGCCATCGGTGCCGGGCTCGAAGGGTTGACCGATCTCGAAACCCAGACCGGCCTGAAACGCGGACAACTGGCCGATACAATCTCGGCCCAAGAAAGCCGAGCGCTGTTTTTAAATGGGGAGGTGATGAACCTTGAAGGCGTCGATCAATATGATGCTGCCACCCGTTTGACCCAATTACAGAACCAGCTCGAGTCCAGCTATGCCGTCACCGCGCGCCTTTCGCGCTTATCCTTTTTGAACTACCTTTAATCGGAACCGCCGACCATGAACGCCATTGTTAAACTGCTGCTGATTGGCCTCACCTTCGCGCTTGCCGCGCCGGCGGCAGCGCAGGTGCGGATCAAGGATATCGTTACCGTCGAAGGCGTGCGGTCGAACCAATTGGTTGGCTACGGTCTGGTTGTGGGCCTCAACGGCACGGGCGACAGCCTGCGCAACGCGCCTTTCACCGAACGCGCGATTGAGGGCATGTTGGAGCGGCTCGGCATCGGCAACCTGACCGAAGACCAGATGCGCACGGCCAACACTGCGGCCGTCATGGTCACCGCGTCTTTGCCGCCTTTCGCGCGCATGGGCAGCACCATCGACGTGGTCGTGTCGTCACTGGGCGATGCCTCATCCTTGCGCGGTGGCACCTTGATCGTAACTCCGCTGACAGCGGCCGATGGTGAGATCTACGCCGTCGCTCAGGGCCCGATTGCTGTGGCCGGTTTCGCAGCCCAAGGGTTGAACGCCTCCATCGTCGAAGGCGTGCCGACAGGCGCGCGGATCGACAATGGCGCCATCGTCGAGCGCGAGGTTGATTTTGACTTCAGCGAGATGACAAGCATCAAGCTGGCCCTGCGCAACGCCGATTTCGTGACCGCGCAGCGGGTTGAGGCGGCAATTAACCAAGCCATGGGCCCGGTCGCCACCGCCATCGATTCGCGGACCATCACGGTTTCCGCCTACGGCAAGGGGTCGTTGATGGAGACCATGGCCTTGATCGAGCCGCTGCAAGTTCAGCCGGATCAGATCGCCAAAGTTGTCATCGATGCCCGCTCTGGCACCATCGTCATCGGCGCGAATGTCCGCATCGACCGCGTCGCGGTCAGCCAAGGCGGCCTGACCGTTACGGTGCGCGATGACTTTAACGTCAGCCAACCCGAATCGCTGTCGATCGGCGGAACCACGGTGGTGGTGCCGAATTCGTCGGTTGGCGTCGAAGAGAAAGACGCGAAATTTGCCGTCATCGACGGATCGGTGAGCCTGCAACGTCTGGTCGACGGGCTGAACGCCATCGGCGTCGGCGCGACCGAGACGATTTCCATTCTTCAAGCCATCAAGGCGGCGGGTGCTTTGCACGCTGACCTTGAGATTATTTAAGGGCAGGTCATGGAATTTCCGTCTTTCCCAATCCCCGCGCCAACCCCGTCGGCCAAGCCCGCGCCCACACAGGTGGATGCCGTCACAGCCGAATCGGCGAAAGAATTTGAGGCGATGTTCCTCGGTCAGATGGTCGATGAAATGCTGTCGACCGTCGACATCGGCAGCTTTGGCGGGGGCCATGCGGAAGAGACATGGCGCAGCTTTTTGTCCAACGCGATTGGCGAAAGCATTGCCGAGCAGAACACCACCGGGATCGCGCGCAGCATTGAGACCGCGATGCAGCGCTATCAAACGGGGGCAGACCGATGAGCGATCCGCGCAAAGCACTCGCCGCCGTTGACGCATTGGGCAATCTGCTGCGCCGCGAAATCGCCGCGATTGAGGGCGGGGCGTTCAACCAACTGGTCGAATTCGCGAGCGAAAAGGCCCGACTCACGGCGGTGCTGGAAGAACAGCTCAGCCACGACCCCGAAGCGGTCAGCAAAGATAAATTGCGCGATCTAAAAGATCTGATTGCGCGCGATCATCACCACCTGCAATTGGCCCGCCGAGCCACGTCAGACATGATCGCACAGGTTTCCCAAGTTCGGGAAAAGCACAGCATTGCAGGCATTTACGGCCGAAGCGGTGCTAAACGTGACAACCGCGCAACACTGATGGCAACCGTGGACAAAAGTTTCTGAATTGCCTCAATGTTGCCAGTTTTTGGCGTAAAAACGTAATCAAGCGGGTTCGCCCCGCAGTTGTCAGAACGACGACATAACGAACTAGAATAGTCTGGAATAAGAATATGTCTTCGATCAACACAAACACATCCGCAATGAACGCTCTCGCAACTCTGCGGAACGTCAACTCGAACCTTGGCACAACCCAAGACCGTATCTCGACTGGTCTGAAGGTTTCTTCCGGTAAGGACAACGCAGCTTACTTCGCGATTTCCGAAACCATGAAAGGCGACAGCGGCATGACTAAGGCCGTGAACGAAAGCCTTACGCTGACTAAGAACTCGGTCGCGACAGCGCGTCTTGGCGCAGAGCAGTTTTCGGATCTGGCGACGGAATTCCGCGACAAGGTGGCCTTTGCCCAGGAAAACAAGGGCGGTCTTGATGAGATCGAATCCGACTTGACCCGTCTGGTGGCCGACATGAAGGCAATCATGGAGCAGTCGACCTTTAACGGCGATGACCTCGTCAATGCCGCTCAGTCAAACAATGCCGCAACCCCCGCGGATGCGACCCCTCTTGTAATCGATGGGACTGGCGCGGTGACAACCGCTTCAACCAGTGCCGCGGCCGGCGCGCGTGAAGTGATCACCGGCATTAGCCGCAGCTCCGCCGGTGCTTTGCAAACCACTAAAATCAACGTGTCACCGGTCGATCTGAACGCCGAGTACGAAAAGTTTGCGGCGATCTCCGCTTCATTCTCCTCCCGTGCGGGTGACGCAACTGATGGCGATACCTACCTCGAGGCCGTGCTGACCCTTGCCGACGAGGCGACGCAGGGTACTGTCGACGCAGCCACATCCTTGGGTCAGTCCGAAAAGTCGATCGAGCGTCAGCAGGAATTCCTGACCAAGCTCTCCGACAACCTCGACTCCGGTGTTGGTGCAATGGTTGACGCCAACATGGAAGAAGAAGCCGCCCGTCTTCAGGCGCTTCAGGTTCAGCAGCAGCTCGCATCGCAGTCTCTGTCGATCGCCAATCAGGCGCCGCAGAACATTCTGAGCCTGTTCCGCTAAAGGTATTTATAGATCAGCCGCTCGTGCGGCTGATCTCAGTGTAAGAATTTTGGGCGAAACGCCCGCCGTTGTCAGAATGACGACATAACGAACTAGAATAGTCTGGAATAAGAATATGTCTTCGATCAACACAAACACATCCGCAATGAACGCTCTTGCAACTCTGCGGAACGTCAACTCGAACCTTGGCACAACCCAAGACCGTATCTCGACCGGCCTTAAAGTTTCTTCTGGTAAGGACAACGCGGCATACTTCGCGATTTCCGAGACCATGAAGGGCGACAGCGGCATGACCAAAGCCGTTAACGAGAGCCTGACACTGACTAAGAACTCGGTGGCTACAGCCCGTTTGGGTGCTGAGCAGTTCTCTGATCTGGCGACCGAGTTCCGGGACAAAGTCGCGTTTGCTCAGGAAAATAAGGGCGGTCTTGACGAAATCGAATCTGACCTGACACGTCTCGTTGCGGACATGAAGGCAATCATGGAGCAGTCTACCTTCAACGGTGACGATTTGGTTAACGCCGGCAAAAAGGCCGCTGATGGAACAACTCCTGCGGTTATTGGCGTTATGAGTGACGTTGGTGTGGTCACTGCTGAAGCTACTAACCCAAGCTCTAAGGCGGGGGATCGCCAGGTTATCACTGGGATTAGTCGCGGTGCTGACGGCGCTCTGCAGACAACGACAATCACTGTGGCACCCGTCGACCTGAACGCGCAGCTCGAGTCCTTCACGCTGATCGCCGACACGTTCGCGACCCGCGCCGGTGACACGGTCGATACCGATTCCGATGGCACCACGAACGGCGATGAATACCTCGCCAACGTGTTGACCCTTGCCGACACCGCGACCCAAGCAACAGTCGACGCTGCCACTTCGCTCGGTCAGTCCGAAAAGTCGATCGAGCGTCAGCAGGAGTTCCTGACCAAGCTCTCCGACAACCTCGACGCTGGCGTTGGCGCCATGGTTGACGCCAACATGGAAGAAGAAGCCGCCCGTCTTCAGGCGCTTCAGGTTCAGCAGCAGCTGGCATCGCAGTCCCTGTCGATCGCCAACCAGGCACCGCAGAACATCCTGAGCCTGTTCCGTTAAGGAATAGGGTTTTCGGGGCCAGAGCCTAGTGCTTTGGCCCCGGTCCAACCGCCTCAGAATTTGCGGTTGGCAGGCAGCAATATATACAAAAACAAGGAAGAATTCCTATGGGGCTGGCAGCATACAAACGAACAATTCGCGAAAGCGAAACCCCGCGGCAGATCGAGCGCCGCATTCTGAGCCGCGTCACACATGACCTTGCCGACAAAGGCCAAGGCTTTGATGCGACCGAGGATAAGACCGAGCGGTTGAACATCCTCGCCTCTGGTCTGCGTGATGCAATTTACGAGAATCAACGGTTCTGGTCGGCCCTGCGCCATGACCTATCTGAACCGGAAAACAAGATGCCTAATGCATTGAAAGCGTCGCTGATTTCCATCGCCCTTTGGGTGGACCGTCACAGCACCGCGCTGATGGCTGGCGAAGGCCGGCTGGCGGGCCTCGTTGAGATCAATGGCAACATCGCCGCTGGTTTGGCCGGGCAGGCCGCGCCGCAGATGCAGGAGGTGTAAGATGCTGAAATTGACACTCAGACCGCGTGAACGTGTGGTCGTGAACGGCTGTGTCATCCGCAACGGTGACCGCCGTCAGGCGCTGACAGTCGAGAACCGCGCCGACATCGTGCGCGAATCTGATTTGCTGAAGCCGGATGCGGAATCCACGCCCGTTTCCAAGGTCTATTTCTTGGTGCAAACCGCGTTGATCCGTCCCGACACACGCGATCAGATCATGCCGATGATCCAACAGGGCTTGGCCGATCTGGCCTGTTGCTTTGGCGCTGAGATGCGCACTCGGATTATGGAAGCAGCAAACTTCGTCTCCATGTCCGATTTCTACAAGGCAATGAGCGAATTGCGCGCGGTCCTGAAATACGAGACCGAGCTGATGCAACTGCGTCCCATAGCCCCGACGCACAGCCATGAGGCCGCGCACGCATGATCTCGCTGGGTGGCATGAGCACGCAGGTGGCGGTTAAACTGTTTGACGCAACGCGCGACAAACAGCTCGACCTCGTCGCCAACGATGCTTTAAACGCCCGGCAGATCGAAGCCTTTAAAGAACGGATCGGCGACATCAAATCCGCCAAGGAATTTGTCGCCGATACTGAAGTCTATACCTTCGTCATGCGCGCCTTTGATCTCGAAGATCAAATTTTTGGCAAGGCGATGATCCGTAAGGTGCTTGAAAGCAATTCCGATGAGCCCTCGGCCCTCGTGAACCGCCTTAGCAATCCTAAAATCAAAGAGATGTACGACACTTTGGGCTTTGCCCCCGGTGGTGGGCGGAGCTTTAACTTCAACAGAACCGGTTGGCAGGACGAGGTTATTGACCGTTTCAAAGAACGGATCGTGCTCAATTCTGCCGGCGAAGAGAACGAGGGCGCCCGCATCGCCCTGGAGTTCAAGTCAAAGGCCGGAGAAATCAACAGCTGGCTCGATGTTTTGAAAGACGCCGATCTGGGCAGTTTCATGCGCCGTGCGCTTGGTGTCCCGAATGAGGCGATTGGGGTCGATCTCGACCGTCAGATCGCACTGTTTGAGCAAAAGTTCGACATTGAAAAGCTGAAAGATCCTGCCGAGGTCGACAAACTCGTCTCGCGGTTCTCGGCGATTTACGACGCCGTCGAGGGTGTCTCATCCGCCTCGAACACGGTTCTTTCCCTGATGCAGGGGGCCGTTTCAATCGGGCAGGGCAGTAGCTTTACAGCCGCCACAATCAACATCCCCACGATCACCGGCGGCTACAGCGCCTCCAGCATTTATCGCTGATCCACCTTATTCGATGAATTCGTCGTCCTCGGCTGCCGAGGGCAACTCAATGGTGCCTTCATCAGCAAGGCTCTTGGCGTATTCGACCATCGCAGCCTGAGCGGCGCGCACATCGCGGCCACGGACCGGGCCGGTGGCGGCCATTTCGTCCATTAGCATCTGGCGCGAGCGTTGCGGCAGGCATTCCATCAGGTGATCGCGCTGCTCTTTCTTGGCGCCGCGCATGGCCATGGGCAGGGTCGCCCCGTCCAGCCCGCGCATCACCTGCGCCAAATCCTGCATCGGCAGTTTGAATAGATCGTCAAAGACGAACATGCGCTGTTTGATCGCTTGGAAGGCGTCGGGAATACGCGCGTCCAGCGCACCCGATAGTTCTTCGAAGGCCTGCACGTCCAACTGGTTGAACAGGTCCGCCATGCGCTGATGCGTTTCGACCGAACTGGTGTGCATCGTGTTCGACAGGATGTCTTGCTTCAGCGTTTCTTCAATCTGCTGCATCATATGCAGTGGCACCGCCTCCATGGCGATCATACGCTCTGCGATGTCCTGCATGCGCTCTGGCCCCAGCAGGGGCAACACCTTGGCTGCGACTGAGGTCTCAACGTTGTTGAGGATTGCCGCCGCCGTTTGGTCATGTTCGCCCTTGAGGTAATTTGCGATCACCGTCTCATTTAACGCGCCAAAGCCGCGCCACATGGCGTTCTCGCGCTCGCTGTTTTTGAGCCCCTCAAGAATGCTCGTCACCTGCTCTTCGGGCATAAACTTGCGCAGCATTGATCCCGCGGAGGAGATCGATCCTACAACCGACCCGGTGCCGCTGACGACCTTCTGGGTGAATTCTCTGAGCACATGTTCAACCACCTCAGCCGGGATCGGGCCAAGGCGGCTCATGGCACTGGTGATGCGCTCAATCTCGGCAGTGCCGAGCTTTTGCATGAGTTCCGAGCCGGTCTGCTCGCCCAGGCACAGGAACGTGATGGCGGCCTTGGTCGGACCATTCAGATCCTCCACAGTGAGGGGCTTTCTGCGGTTTTTGGAAAGGGCATTGGTCGACATAGATAAATCCTTTCAGAGCAGGTCAGCCACCGGCAAGCGGCACATAGCTTTCGATCAGCGATCCGGCCAGCATGTACCAGCCATCAATCAGCACAAAGAAGATCACTTTGAACGGCAAAGAGATCAGCACTGGCGGCAGCATCATCATGCCCGCGCTCATCAGCACCGATGCGATGATAAGGTCGATGGCAACGAAAGGCAGGTAGATCAGAAAACCGATGGTAAAGGCACGGCGTAGTTCCGAGATCATAAAGGCAGGGACGAGATGGCGAAAGGTGGCCTCCTCCGCCGAGGCGGGCAGGGGGGTCTCGTCGGCTTCTTCGTCCGCCGGGGCGATGCGCAGGAACAGCGCATAATCCTCGGGGCGGGTGTTGACGTACATGAAGCTTTTGAAGGGGGCCGCGATCCGTTCTAGTGCTTGTTCTTCGGCGATGGCGTTTTCTAGCAACGGCTGCACGCCAGCCTCATACGCGTCCTCAAACACCGGCTGCATGACAAAGAAGGTCATGAACAGCGCCAGCGAGGTCAGCACGATATTGGGCGGGGTCTGGTTCAGGCCGAGGGCCGAGCGCAGCATCGACAGGACGATCACAAAGCGCGTGAAGCTGGTCATGACGACCAAAAGCCCCGGCGCGATGCTGAGCACGGTCATCAGCGCGATAAACTGAACGATCCGGCCCGAAAGATTGGCGTTCTCATCACTGCCCGGCGCGGAATCCCCGATCACATCTGACAGCGTCCCCAAAAATCCCCCGTCTTGGGCCATAGCCATGCCGCTGCTGGCGAGAAGCACCAGCAGGGCAAGGCCCAAACGGCCCGTCGCATAGGCGCGCGGGGAGGGGAGGTCAGTCAGGGACATAATCCTTGACGATTTGGGTGAGGGAGACGCCAAGCCGGTCTTCGCCGACCTTCACAAGATCACCGCGTGCCACCAGACGGTCAGAGACCATCAGATCGACCGGCGCGCCGATTTTGCGGTTCAATTCCACGATGGAGCCGCGGGTCAATTCCAGCAGGCGCGAGATCGGCATGCGGGCTTGGCCCAGCACAATCTGCACATCAAGACCGACATTCAGCATCGCATTGATGCCTGCGCCACCAGCTTCGGGCCGGGGGGCAAGCGCGTTGCGCGAATCCTCAGTATCGAGCTGCGGGAAGACCCCCGCATCATCGCCGCCTAGGCTGGCTGTGTTGCCGAATGCATCAGCGCGTGGCTGGTCCTGTTCAGTGGTCTTTGGCGTCGCCTCAGGCGCTTTGCCCTCTGTGGAGGTGTCGTCATCTTTGGGCGATTGCAGGTCAGGCTTATCCATGTCCGTCCGTCTCCTTTTGTGCTTTCAGTGACCGCGCATGGGTGTCGCGCAACTCGGCGAGCAGGCGGTCGCATATCTTTTTAAAGCCGTAATCAAGGCTTCCGTGGTCCCATTCCATCCGGGCGTCACCGTCGGGCAGGTCGGCGTCGGCGCGCACGTCTAGCACGCCGTCGCATTTGTAATAGACCGCGCGTTGGCGCAGTTCTGGGCCGATCTGCTCTAGCGTCGCGGGCGACAGGCGCACTTTGATATGGCTCGATCCGATGGCCATTTTCAGCGATTGGGTCACGGTCTTTTTCACCCGCGCGGTCGAGAGGCGCTCGATCACCTCGGGCAATACGATCTCGCAGGTTTGCAGGGTAAAGCCGACGATCTGCGCCACCAGCGCTTCTTGATGGGCCTGCATTGCTTGAGACAACCGCGCCAATTCCTGCGCCAGCTTTTCGGCCATCACGGCATGTTCGGCCTGCATGGTTTGGTGCATCTCGGCCCGGCCCGCGTCAGCCCCAGTAAGGTAGCCTTCGATATGGCCCTGTTTATGGGCCTTCTTGATCTTCGCCTCGATCTCTTCGGGCGTGGGCATTGCTGGATCTTGCGGCTTGCTTTTGCCGTCCTCGTCGAAATTTTGCAGCTTCAGGGTGGTGATCACAGCTCATCCCCTTCTGCCAACCAATCGCCCAGCACGCGCAGGGCATCTTCAGCGTTGTCCTCAGCCAGTTCGGCGACAGCGCGCAGCTTACTGTGGTGGACCGCGCCCTCAACGGAGGCAAGCTGCACCATATCGCGCGGCATTTCGTCCATGGGGCCAAGCACCGCCCCGGTTTGGGCGCCTGCCGGGGTGGGCAGGCGGTTTTGTGGGGTCTCATTTTGAGTGCCGCCGGTCAACGCTTTGGGGGCGTTATCCTCTTCAGGGCCACCGAGCAGGGCCGCGTCTGCGCCAGCACCGGCCAGCGCAGGCTGGGGCAGGGTGGCGTCCAGCACCATGCGCAAGGGGCGCGCGCCCAGCAGCATGATGATCGCGACCAGCGCTAAGGCAAAGAGCGAGCGTAGGATGGTCATCGCGTTGTCAGCCAGTACCGCGCCCAACCCACGGCCGCCGGGATTGCTGAACTCGGAATCGAAATCAAGGAACTGTAGGCTGTCGACCTGCACCTGATCGCCCCGGTTCTGATCAAAGCCGATGGCGGTACTGACCAATTGGCTCAGGCGCTGCATCTCTTCTTCGCTGCGCTCGATATAGCCCTCGGAGCCGTCGGGCAGGGTGCCATAGCTGCCGTTCACCAAAACCGCGACCGAGATACGCTCGATATCGCCCGGCTCGCGTACCATTTCGCTTTGGACCGATCCGATCTCGTAGTTGATGATCTCGTCATTCTCAGAGCGGGTGGATTGGCCCGCGCCGCCGCCAGCATCGTCGCGCAGCTCATCGGGGATGTTGTTGGCCACATCGACTGTGCCCGTCGCCGGGTCGGTTTCATTGGAGTTGCGCACGCGGGTCTCAATGGAGCGGGCGACCTGCTGGGCGGGGTCAAACGTGCGGGACACACGCACTTCACGCTCGGTCGTCAGATCAACGCTGACGCGCACGCGGGCATTGCCCGGCCCGACGCGGGCATTCAGGATCGATTCAACCTTCTGCGCCAATTGCTCTTCGATCATGCTGCGCTGACCCTGAAGCGAGAAGTCAGAGCTGCCGCCGTCGTCTTTGGCGAGAATCGTCTCGCCTGACGCCGATAGGACGGTCACGTTCTGCGCTTCCAAATCCGCCACGGCAGAGGCCACCAGCGCTTGGATCGCCTGCGCTTGGCTGCGGGTCATGCTGGCATTGGCTTGCGAGCGCACAATGACCGAGCCGCTGGCCTCGGCCCGGCTGCGCGAAAAGGCGGCGCGTTCGGGCAGCACCAGATGCACCCGTGCGGCCTTGATGCCGCTGATGGTTTGGATCGACCGGGCCAGCTCGCCTTCGAGTGCGCGCAACCGGTTTACCTTTTGCATGAAGGAGTTCATCCCCATGCCGGACATATTGTCGAAAATCTCCCAACCCGGCACACCTTCGCCCGGCAGCCCCGCATCGGCCAATGCCATGCGGGCGCGGGCGATGTCGTTTTCCGCAACCGAGATCGTATCGCCGTTGCGCGACAGATCGACCGTCAGGCCTGCTTGCTCGAGCGTCTGCATCATCTGCGATGCGGTGCCGGGGCTTAGCTGGCTGTAAACCGGAACATAGGTGGGGGCGAGGATGGTCCGCGCGCCGATAAAAACCGCCGCAGTGATTGCCAGGCCGATGCCGCCCAGAAGTGCCAGCCGCTTTGGACCTAAATCCTTAAGGTTTTCAACGATCTGATTCACGGGGCCTCACTCAGTTGGATAGTCCGAGCATTCTCCGCTCAGTCGTCACTATGCAAGCATATATCGATTTATACTTGTGAGAACCGAAAAATAAACAGGTTTCTGTTGCAATAAAGCTTGATTGGGGATGTATTTGTTCTTGCATATGGCGCTCAGCGCAGGATCCGACTAAGAGTTAAAGAATGAAAAAGCCGCTCGCTATCCTTGCTGTTGTCCTGCTCTGCCTTCTTGCTGGCGTGGGCGGGGTGACGCTGGCCATTGGCCCCTCCGGTCTGCTGAAAATGGCCGGGCTAGGCGGGGATGAGGCCGCCGAGGAAGCCGTTGAGACTGCCGACAACGCCCATGGTGAAGAAGCGGCGGACGACGGTCACGGAGACAAGCCTAAGACCGAAGTTAAAATGCCAGTGATGCCGTTCCCCGAGATCATCGTGAACGTCACCGACACCGGACCACAGGGCGGGCAGACCAGCCGGTTCCTCAAGCTCAACATGCTGATGGTCTATGATGAGACCGTCGAAGGGGCCGACCGTTTGGTCGCGCGTGAAATTTACCTGCGCGACAGTTTCCAAGACTTCCTGCGTCAGTTGCATGTCAGCGACCTGAATGGCAGCTATGGGTTGGCGATGCTGAAGACCGAACTGCTGCGCCGGGCGCGGGCGGTGGGGCACACTGACGCGCCGCATGAAATACTGATTGCCGATATGGTGGTGCAATGACGACAGCGGATTCCTCCGAAGCGCTAAGCCTCGAAGAGACGATGATCCGTCAGGCGCGCGAAAGCTTTCAGCGCCTGCCCACGCTTGAGATCATCATCGACCGTCTGCTGCTGGCGCTGGTGCCCGATCTGAAATCCTATTGCACGATCGCGCCTGAGATCGAACTCACCTCGCTGGAATATATGCCCTATGAGGACGCGATGGAGAGCATCCAGTCGCCCTCGCTTATCGCCATTGCCAATGCGGAAGGCTGGGGCAGTCAGATCGCCTGTGTGGTCGAGCCGGACCTGCTGTTTTCGGTGTTGGAGATCATGCTGGGCGGGCGTCGCGCCACGACCCAAGAATGGAAACCGCGTGGGTTGACCGCGATTGAGCAGAAACTGGGCCGCAGACTGGCGGAGCTGTCGCTCAAGGGTTTGGCGCAGTGTTTGCAGGATGTCAGCCCGGTGCAATTCGACATCCAATCACTGGAATCCAACCCCCGGTCGGTCATGTTGGCCGCCCCGCGTACCGCGACGGTGCTGGTGCGTATGCATATGCAATTCGAAGACCGCAGCGGTCATATGGCGCTGGTGCTGCCCTACGGAACATTGGATGAGGTCAGCGCGCAATTGGCGCAGCCGTTCCTTGGCGGGCGCTCGCCGACCGACAGCAACGCGCGCAAGGATATGAACAACCAGATTTCCAGCACCACGGTGACCATCACTGGTGTCTTGCAAGAGGTGACGATCCCCCTGCATGAGGTGCTGGAATGGAAAACCGGCCAAGTGATCGATCTGGGGATGACGGTAGACACGCCCGTGGTCGGTATGGTCAATGCCCAGCCGATGTTCCAAGCGGCCTTTGGTCAACGCAGCAACGGCGCGTTGGCGCTGCGGGTGATCCAATCCCTGCTGCCGAAAGAGACGAAGGAGGAGAGCGACGACGATGACGGCCTTGATTGATATCATCATTATCGTGCTGCTCATCGGCACGCTGGTTTACGCTTTTATCCTTGATCGCCGGGTGCGCACTTTGATGGCGACCCTGAGGGAGATGGAGCCGATGGTCGGTGCCTTTTCCAATGCAGTCGATCAATCCGCCAAATCGGTCGAAGACCTGCGCGACCTCAGCGCCAAGACGCAGCGCGCAGAGCCGCCCGTTCAGCGCGAAGCGCCGCCCGCCCGTCAAACAGCGGCAGAGCCTGCTTCCTCAGCGGGTCAAAGCCCGGCACAAATGCGCGCCGCACGCCTTAAAGGGCGCAGCCAAGTACGCGGCCAGGCGGCGGTACAGGGCAAATCCGAACTGGTCCGCACCTTTTTCGACATCACCAAGGAGCGTAAGGAATGAGCCGTATCTCGCTGCCAAAGATCGCGCTTTTGGGCCTTGGGGTTGCCGGGGTGCTCAAGCTCACGGTTGAGTTTATGCCGATGATGGCCATTGCTGAGACGCCCGGTGACACGCCCCCGGTCCCGGTTGAGCTTGCCGCTGCCCCCGCGCCGCCCAGCTATGACGCCAGCGCGCCGGGTGAAAGCGGGATGTGCGAACCAAGCCATCTGATCGCCGAAGCCATCGCCGAGGAACGCGCGCTGCTCAAAGATCAACGCGACACGATTGCCGACCGCGAAGCCAAACTGGCGCTGGCCGAGCAGAGCCTCAAGGCCGAGCAAACCCGGCTCGCCAGTCTGCGCGACGAGATCGGCGCGCAGTTGAAGGTGATCGAAGAGGCCAACAACCAAGACATGACCAAATTGGTCGAGCTTTACCGCAACATGAAGCCGCAGGTGGCGGCAGGCATCATGGATGAAATCGACGTGGAAACAGCCGTGCAGGTGATCGGTGCCATGCCGGAACGGGACGCGGCGCAGATCATGGGCTCCTTCAGCCTTGTTCGGGCGCGACTGATCACCAAAATCTTGCTGGAGCAATCCAAACTTCCCGCCGACCGCAACCTTGAGGGGCTGCGCCTGCGCTAAGCGGGGCGGGGGTCACTCCTCGCGAATGGACGATCCAGCTGGCGGTTTGCGGCGCACGTTGCGGCGCAGGTCCATGACAAAGCCGATGATCTCGGCCACGGCCTGCCAATGTTCCATCGGGATGCGATCATCGACCTCAACCGCCGCATGAAGCGCGCGGGCAAGGGGGCGGTTTTCGATCATCGGGATGTCATGTTCCTTGGCCAACTCGCGGATACGCTGCGCCATCACATCGGCACCTTTGGCCACGCAGACCGGCACGTCATCGACACCCTGTTCATATTTCAGCGCGACGGCGTAATGGGTCGGGTTTGTCAGGACCACGCTGGCGCCCGGGATCGCCTGCGCGATGCGCTGGCGCGCGCGGGCGCGGCGCAATTCGGCGCGACGGCCCTTGATCTGCGGGTCGCCCTCGCTGTCTTTATGCTCATCGCGGATTTCCTTAAGGCTCATCATCTGTTTCTTCTTCCACTGCGCGCGCTTCCAGATGATGTCGGCAATGGCGATGGGCACAAGGAAAGTGGCCGTTACAAGGAAGATCCAGCGCACTTTTTGCAGCGTGGCGGCCAGAAGGGTTTCGGGCACGAAGGCTTGGGTCTGGCCCAGCGATTGCGCGATGTCGCGCACGGCCCAGACGGTGATGAAACCGATCACCAGCACCTTGACCGTATTCTTGGCAAACTCGACAAAGGCCTCGGCTGAGAAGAGCCGCTTGAACCCCGACAGCGGGTTCAGTTTCGATATTTTCGGCTTGATGCGCTCGGCTGAGACCACAGTCTCCCCTTGAATCAGCACCCCAAAAAGCGCCGCCAGCACCATGATCCCGACCACCGGCATCATCGCCAGCCCCAGCGTAAAGCCCAGCGATTTCAGCACACTACCAGCCTCAACCAAACCTGTGCCGCCGGTGCCGATGGCGGTGACACCTGCCTCCAGCAGTGGGGCTTGCAGCGCCTCGACAATCCCACCGACCGAACTTGGCAGCACGAAAACAAGGATCATCAGCAGCGCGAAAACCAGCATCGCCGTGCCGGTCTCACGCGATTGGGGCACGTCGCCTTTCTTGCGCGCGTCGCGGAGCTTTTTCTCCGTCGGCTCTTCGGTCTTACTGCTCTTGTCTTCGTCCGACATGGCCTAGAACTCGTAGGTGGTAAGCCACTCCGCGAATGGCTCAAGAAACCCGCGCATCATGGTGGGAACCGCCAGCACCATCAAGGCCAGCCCGGCGGCGATCAGCAAGGGCTGCGCGATAAAGAAGACCTGAAGGCTCGCCATCATGCGGTTGGCCAAGCCCATGCCGACGTTCAGCACGAGCCCCGCCACGTAGAAGGGGGCGGCGATCGACAGGCCAAGGTAGAGGCTGACTTGCGTGGCGCGGGCAAACTGATCGGTCAGATCGGCCAGCATGAAGGTGCCGGGGATAAAGACCTGATAAGACATCAGCAACGACTCGATAATGAGGTGGTGCAGGTCTGTGACAAAGATCAACGCCGTGGCCCCGATCAGCAACATCGCCGCCATGCTCGTGGCCCCCTCAAACGCGCCAATATTGGGGGCCAAGGCATTCGCCAGCCCCGACATCAGCGCCATCTGATAGCCCGCAAATTGCAGCGCCGACAGCAGGGTGCGCGCGACCAGCCCGATCCACAGGCCGACAGTGATCTCGGACCCGAAGATCAACAGCAAGGCACCGGGGCGGTCTTCGGCCACCGGGCCAAGGCCCGTCACGGGATAGAGCGTGGCACTCAGGATCAGACCAAAGAACAGCCGATGCCGCGTCGGGACAGAGGTTTCAGCAAAGCCTGGCATGAACAACAACGCGCTGCCGATGCGGGCGAAGACGACGAAATATCCCATCAGCGCGTCGGTCAGGAGGGCGGACAGGTCCATCCCTAGCCCCCGATGGTGGCGACGGTCCGCAGGGACACTTTGCGATGAATTTCGGCGTTGGAGATCACCGGCGTCATCGGGCTGACCCGCTCTAACATAGAGCGCACATAAGACCGCGCCTCGGGGTTGACCATCAGCGCGGGCCAGCTGTCTTCAGAGGCGAAGCGTTGGATTTGCTGGCGGGCTTGCAGCACAAATTCCTGCACCCGTTTGGGGGACATGACGAATGTGCGGTCATCGCCGACCATTTTGACCGCGTCAATGAACTCGGCCTCCCATGACGGCGACAGGGTGATGACGGGCACAAACCCCTGCCCATCGGACAGACCTTGGCAAATCTGGCTCGACAGACGACGGCGCACGTTTTCTAGCACCAGCGCGGGCTTGCTCGTTTGGCGCGTGGCTTCGGCCATGGCCTCAACAATCAGCGGCAGGTTGCGGATTGAGACGCGCTCTAGCAGCAGTTCCTGCAAGACCTGCTGCACCAGAATGGCGGGGGAGGGGACGGGCAGGTCGCTGACCAGCTTTTGGTAATTCCGGTCCAGCCCCTCAATCGCCTCTTTCGCCGAGCCATAGGTGAGCAACTCAGACATGTTCTCTTTCACCACTTCGGTCAGATGCGTGGTGATGACACTTTCGGGATCGACGACCGTATAGCCCTGCGCTTCGGCCTGATCGGCGACCTTACTGTCGACCCAAAGCGCGTCCAGTCCGAAGGTGGGTTCACGCGTGGCCTCACCCGGCAGTTGCAGCGGCGCGCCTTCGGGGTTGATCACCATCATCTGGTTGGCGCGGATGTCGCCCTTGGCGACATCGACACCGTGGATCTGGAACGAGTAGCTGTTAATCGGCAGGCTCACGTCATCCTTGATCCGCACCGACGGCATGGGGAAACCGAACTCTTCGGCGAAATGTTTGCGCAGCGATTTGATCTTGCTTGGCAGCACCGCGTCGGGACGGTTGGCCAATGCCACCAGCCCTTCGCCCAGCACCAGCCGCAACTCGTCGAGGTGCATGGGGTTGCTGTCGACCTCCGGCATGTCTTGCTTTTTCTGCGCCTCAACATCGGCCTGCGCCTTGGCCTCTGCCGCCTCTGCCGCGCCGCGTTGGATCACCACGCCCAAGCCCACCATGGCAGCGGCCAGCAGCGCAAAGACCAGCAGCGGAAAGCCCGGCAGAAGGCCGATGCCGAACAACAGGATCGCCGCCATGTAAAGCGCCTTGGGGAAGTTCGACAGCTGGTCAAAGACCGCCTCGTTCGCCGCACCTCGTGTGCCGCCCTTGGTCACGATCAGACCTGCCGCCAGCGACACCACCAGCGCCGGGATTTGGCTAACCAGCCCATCGCCAATGGTCAGCGAGGTAAAGACGTTAAAGGCATCGCCCACGCCCATGCCGCGCTGCACAACGCCAATCAGGATGCCGCCGATGACGTTGATCAGCGTGATGATCAGCCCCGCCACCGCATCGCCGCGCACGAATTTCGAGGCACCGTCCATGGCACCGAAAAACGCGCTTTCGTCTTCCAGCTCTTTACGGCGACGACGCGCTTCGTCTTCGTCGATCAGCCCGGCACCCATGTCAGCATCGATCGCCATCTGTTTGCCCGGCATCGCATCCAGCGAGAACCGCGCAGCAACCTCGGCGATACGGGTCGAACCCTTTGTAATTACGACAAAGTTGATGATGACGAGAATGGCAAAGATCACCACGCCGATAACGAAATTGCCTGCCACGATGAATTTGGAGAAGCCCTGGATCACATCGCCCGCGGCGTGCAGACCGGCATGGCCTTCGCTGAGGATCAGTCGGGTTGAGGCCACGTTCAGCGACAGGCGCAGCATGGTGGTGACCAACAACAGCGTCGGGAAAGAGTTGAACTGCAACGGCGAGGGGATCCACAGCGCCACCATGAAGATCAGCACGCTGAGCGACAGCGACAGCGCCAGCCCAAAGTCCAACAAGATCGGCGGCAGCGGCAGGAACAGAACCGCCAGCACCAGCGACATGCCGACGGCAAAGCTGACGTCCTTATTGGCGCCAAACATGCGCCATTGCGGCATTATGGAATTCGGTTTCGTGCTCATCCCGCATCCTCCGAGTGGACGGTGGTGAACTGTGGCAGCACCGGCTGCATCTCATGCGCGGAATAGAGCGAGCGGCGGGCGTTTTCAGCTCCACCGATCTGCGCGCCCCATGTGGCCTTGGCCGCCAACCTGTCGTAGCTGCCGGAGGATTTCGCCGCAGGTTTGCGCGGACGCACGGCAACAGGGCTGGCACTGGCCAGCGCCTGAAACTCCGGCAGCCGCGCATTGGCGGCGGAGATGTTCTTTTGCAGCCGGTCGAGGTAAACGTCGCGGTATTCTGGTTCGAACGAATGATAGGATCCGGCGGCCTGCATCCAACTGCCCGTGCGCCGGTGCAACCGCTTGAGGAAACGCGCGGCGTAATCGACATTCACCCGCGGATCAAAACCTTCGCTCACGCTTGCAAAGGCGTCGGGGTGCCAGCGCATGTTGATCTGCATACAGCCCACGTCGATAGAGCGGATGCCGCTCGCCTGCCGTTCGGCCACCCAATCAAGTGCTGCGTTGCGGTTGTCAAACAGCCGCCCTTCGCCTGCGGCGTTGACCGCATAGGGCCAGACCGTGAAATGTCCGTTGCGCCGGGTGCCCGCTTCTTGCAGGCCGATGGCCAGCAGTAAATTGTCAGGAATGCCATGCCGCGTCTGGGCCGCGAGGATTTCGCGGATACAGACGCCTTCGGGCCCGCCCTTGGCGGCCAGTGTGCGGGCCGTCTTGGTCACTGCGTTCTTCTGCGATGGCTCATAGAATGATCCCCAGCCTTGGGCGAGGGCAGGGGTGCTCAGCACAGCCCCCAGCAGCGCCGCGCGGGCGATATGCCAAAGCGCTCTCACAGCCCACCGCTCTGCACAAGGTCAAAGACCGTGTCCGACAGGTTCTTTAACGTGGCATACATAAACGGCGTCGCGACCAGCAGGGTGACAAAGATCATCACGATCTTGGGCACGAAGGTCAGCGTCATTTCTTGAATTTGCGTTAATGCTTGGAAAAACGCGATCACCAAACCAATGCCCAATGCCACCCCTAGCACCGGACCAGAGGCCAAAAGCACTGCCCAGACGGTGTCAGAGATGATGTCATAGGTCTGGGTTTCGGTCATGGCCTAGATCGGCATCCGCAGGATTTCCTGATAGGCTTCGACGAAGCGATCGCGCACCGACACGGCCACTTTCACGGTGCTTTCCATCGCCAGCATCGCTTCGACCACCTGTTGAGTATCCGCCTCACCGCGCAGCCCGGCTTGGGCCACGGCCTCGCCCCCGCGCACCGTTTCCAGCGCGCTTTCCGAGGCCTGCTGCACCAGATTGGTGAAACTATTGGCGCTGGCGCCAGCTTCTTCGGCGATGCCTTCGCCCTTTTGGCCTGTCAGCGATTGCGAGGTGCGGTAGGCACCCCGGACGGCGGCGGTAGAGATTAGGGAAGCAGGATCGCTCATGTCAGCCTCACTTCAGCAGGTCGAGCATTTGGCTGCGCATCCGGCGGCCGGACTCGAACATGTTCATGTTTGCCTCATAATTGCGCGATGCTTCGCGCATGTTGGCCATCTCAATGATCGGGTCGACATTGGGCCGGTTGACATAGCCAGTCTCATCCGCTGCCGGATGCGCCGGATCATAGTCGCGCCGGAAGGGCGATTGATCGCGCCCAATACGGTCAACCTCAACCAGTGATCCGCCGCCGTTACGGTCAATCAACTCGGAAAAGCTGATGGTCTTGCGGCGGAAAGGGTCAGCGCCGGGCGTGGTGCCTGTTGAATCAGCGTTGGCCACGTTTTCCGAAATCACCCGCAGACGCGCGGTCTGCGCGGTCATCCCGCTGGCGGCGATTTTGGCGATAGACTGAAGCGGATCCATGCGATTTCCTTACCTGTTTCCGGTGACGGCCATGGTGAGCATGTCATAGCTCTTGCGATAAAGCTGTGCGGCTAACCTGTAATGATCGTCGATCTCGGCGGCCTTCACGGCCTGTTCTTCTAGGTTGACGGTATTGCCGTCCAGCGTTGTGCCGATGACGCTGCGATCCGTCACCTCACGCACGCCGGGCGTGCCATGGGCCACGCCGGTGAAATGCTTGTCATGGGTGGTTACCAGCCCATTATCGCGCGAAAGCTCTCCGCTCAGCATTGAGGCGAAGGACGACACGTCACGCGCCTTGAAGTTCGGCGTCGCTGCATTGGCCACGTTTTCAGACACGACTTTTTGCCGGGCCGAAAGCCACTGCATCCGGTCCGAAGCGAGCCCAAGAATAGAAAGATTAGACAAGTTCATTTTTTTGCCTATAGCCTGTTTAATCCTTGTATAGTAAATAATAGCTTGGTCTCCTAGAGGAAATTTATCCATGCAGACACTCTTTTCCGAGCTGACAAGCTTTGCCCGCGAGGCTGGCGAGGCCGAGATCACCGGCGAAGTGCGCGCAATCACCGGCATCACACTGACCGCTGTGGGGCTTGAACGGGTGCTGGGCATCGGTGAGCGCTGCATCGTGCATGGCTCTGACGGGCCGGTCCATGCCGAGGTCGTGGGGCTAGGTACGCATGGCACAGAATTGCTCCCCTTCGGGTCGTGGCGCGGGGTTGCCGCGGGTGATCGGGTTGAGGTCGCGATTGGCCGCGATGTGATCCGCCCGGATGAAAGTTGGAAGGGGCGGGTGATCAGCGCCTCGGCAGCACCGCTCGACGGGAAGGGGCATCTGCCCGAAGGCAATCAGCCACGCCCGCTGCGCGCCGCGCCTCCGGGTGCGTTCGACCGCAAGCGCATCGGGCCAAAGCTGGCGACCCATGTGCGCGCGCTCGATGTGTTCACGCCGCTTTGCCAAGGTCAGCGCTTGGGTATCTTTGCGGGCTCTGGTGTCGGTAAATCGACGCTTATGGCCATGCTGGCACGCTATACGGACTGCGATGTGGTGGTCATGGCGCTGGTTGGCGAACGGGGCCGCGAGGTGCAGGATTTCATTTCATCCGACCTTGGCCCCGAGGGGATGGAGAAGGCGGTTCTCGTTGTCGCGACGGGCGACGAGCCGCCGCTCACCCGCCGCCAAGCCGCTTGGACAGCTATGGCCGTGGCCGAGCATTTCCGCGATCAGGGGCAGCACGTGCTTCTGCTGATGGACAGCGTGACCCGCTTTGCCATGGCGCAGCGCGAGATTGGTCTTGCGTCACGCGAACCCCCCACCGCCAAAGGCTATCCGCCAACTGTGTTTTCCGAGCTTCCGCAGATGCTGGAGCGGGCAGGGCCGGGGCCGGTGGGCAAGGGCGATATCACTGCGATTTTCACCGTTCTGGTAGATGGTGACGATATGAATGACCCCATCGCCGACGCCGTGCGCGGGATCACGGATGGGCATATCGTGTTGGATCGAAAGATCGCCGAGAAGGGGCGTTATCCGGCAATTGACCTGCTGGCCAGCGTCTCGCGAACGTTGCCGGATTGTCACAGTGATGCGGAGTATACGCTGCTCACTGCCGCCCATAAGGCGCTGGCGGCCCATGCCGATATGGAAGAGTTGATCCGCATCGGCGCTTACCGCAGCGGCAGCAACCCCGAGTTGGACCGCGCCATCGCATTCGCTGGGCCGTGTGAGGCGTTCCTTAGCCAGCGCAAGGCCGAGCACACCCCGCCGCAAGCCTCGTTCGCTGAGGTGGCAGGGATGCTTGACCGTGCTGGTATCAGCCCCGGCTAGGCCTGCCTATTGCAGGCGGCGCAGCAGGTCCATCGAAGGCTCGCCGGTCGCAGGCAGGCCGATGCTTTGCTGGTATGCGCTGATTGCTTTGCGGCTGTTCGGCCCGATCACCCCATCGGTACCATCAGTGTCAAATCCCCGCGCCGTCAGCCGCTGTTGCAGCGCCATACGATCGTCTTTGGTCAACCCATTGGCATCGGGTGGGAAGCTGCCGCGCAGCGGTCCGCCCCCGGCGATGCGGTCGGCCAGATGGCCCACGCCGATGGCATAGCTGTCGGAGTTGTTGTAGCGCTTCAGCGCCCGGAAATTGCTGGTCACGACAAACTGCGGCCCACCTGCCTGCGGCTGGATCACCGAGCCGGCGCTGGTGGGGATGCTGCCCACTTCACCACCCCATTTGACACCGCGCGTCCAACCATTACGCGACAAGTAGGCGGCGGTCGAGGCCAGCGCATCGCTGGGGTCCTCCGACCAGATATCGCGCCGCCCATCGCCGGTGAAATCCACGGCAAAGGCTTGATACGACGTGGGAATGAACTGCGTATGCCCCATGGCGCCCGCCCAAGACCCGGTGAGGCGGTCCGCGCTGATGTCGCCGTTTTGCAAGATTTTCAACGCCGCGATCAATTGCTTTTCAAAGAATGCGCCGCGCCGCCCGTCATAGGCCAATGTGGAAGTAGCTGAGACCACCGGCACGTTGCCGCGCCGCTCGCCAAAGAAACTCTCAAGCCCCCAGACCGCCGCAACGATCTCAGCCGCAACGCCATAACGGCTCTCGATGGCGCTCAGCGTGTTGCGATGTCGCGCAAAGGCCGCGCGCCCTTTCGAGACACGTTCATCCGAGGCCGCGATGGCGAGGTAATCTTCCAAGCTGCGGCTGAATTCCGTTTGGTTACGGTCCCGTTTCACCACACCGGGCAGGTAGCCCGCGCCGCTGAAACCTTGGGCCAATGTACTGGCAGAAATCCCTTGTGCCGAGGCGCGGCCCTTAAACGCCGCGACCCAAGCATCGTAGCCTGCATTGGCCACGGGCCGCAGATCGTCCGGCACCCCTGCCGCCGCTGCGGGGCCGAGCGCGCCGCCGCCGTTCGAGCAGGCCGATGTCAGCCCCAGTGCGGCGAGGCCGAATGCGAATGTTCTGCGTGAATGTCTCATGAAACCTGCCTGTCGCTGCATTGTTGCGTTTTGCGCAGCATATCGCAGGCAGGTCGCCCGACAAGGCGGGATCGCCACGATGGCAAGCCTTCGCCGAGGAAAACTTGGCCTCTTGGGCTTATTGCCCGGGCTGGAACAGGGGCACAGTCGACATCGACATCTTGGCCGACCCGTCCTGCACCTGCTGGCTGTGGCTGATGTAGATCAGCGTGTTATTCTCTTTGTCGAAAATGCGCTTCACCCGCAGGGTTTTAAAAATGATCGAGCGGCGTTCGCTAAAGACATTCTCGCCCTCATCATCCATCTCGATATCACCCACTTCAATCGGGCCGGTCTGGCGGCAAGAGATGGACGAGTTCGACGGGTCTTCGAACCAATTGCCCTTTTGCAACCGGTCGATCAAACCGCGCTCGAAATAGGCCAGATGGCAGGTTACGCCCTTAACCTTTGGGTCGGCCACCGCTTCGACGATGATGTCATTGCCCAGCCAGTCCACGTCGACATTCCCCACCTGTTCGGCAGAAGCGGCAGTGGCGAAAAGGCAGGCGGAAAGGGCGGCGGCGCGCGCAAATATCTTGTTCATGGCAGGCCAACGCGCGACGGGCAGGGCGGTTCCCGTGGGGGCACCGAATTATCGAATGTCGTTTTCTCTAGTGCTGCTTAGCTAAGGCGCAAACGGCTTCATGCTGGCTGAGAAACACTTCGCCCGTCAGATCATCCAAGAAGTGGCTGCGTTGAAGGCGGTCCATGACCGGGCCTTTCACCTCGCTTAGATGCAGCCGGATATCGGCATCCCGCAGCCGCGTGTTGATCGCCTCTAGCGATTCCAGCGCCGAAAGGTCGATCTCATTTACCGCCGGGAACATCAGGACCACATCCGTCAACTCGGGCTTCTCGGCGGCATAGCGTGCAAGTTGGTCCTCTAGGTAGCGCGCGTTGGGGAAGTAGAGGCTCTCATCCACCCGCAGCGACAGCACATGCGGCTGGGTCTCGACGTCATGGCGCAGAACATTGCGGAAATGCTCGGTGCCCGGCACGCGGCCCACCACGGCCATATGCGGGCGCGAGGTCTTGTAGAGATGCACAAGGATCGAGGTGATGACCCCGGCGCTCACCCCCGCTTCGACGCCGAAAATCAGCGTGAGCAGGATCGTTACGCTCACGGCGGCGAAGTCGGCGTGGCTGAAGGCCCATGCGCGTTTGAGAATCGAGAAATCTACAAGGCTCAGTACCGCGACGATGATTGTGGCGGCCAGCGTCGCCTTGGGCAGGAAGAAAATCAGCGGCGTGAGAAACAGCGCCGCGAGCGCCAGCCCTACGGCGGTGAAGGCGCCGGCGGCGGGCGTCTCGGCCCCCGCGTCAAAGTTTACCACCGAGCGTGAAAATCCCCCCGTGACCGGGAAGCCCCCGGTGAACGCCGCCCCGAGGTTGGCGCTGCCCAGACCGATCAGTTCCTGATCTGGGTCAATCCGTTGACGCTTTTTGGCGGCCAAGGTCTGCGCCACACTGATGCTTTCCACGAAGCCGATGATCGAAATCAGCAGCGCGGGGACGAAAAGCTGCGACAGTAGGTCAGGCGAGAAGGAGGGCAGGGTGAGCGGCGGGAGGCTTTGCGGCACGTCGCCCACGATGGCCACGCCGCGGCTGCCCAGATCAAAGGCCCAGACCGCCAGCGTGGTGCCGACAATCGCCAGCACTGGCCCTGTCTTCGCCCCAATATCGGCCATGCGCGGCCCCAGCCCCACACGCAAGAGCAAAGGCTTCAGCCCGCCCCGGACCCAGAAAAGAAACGCCGTCGCGGTCACACCCAGCAGTACGGTGATCGGGTTCACCTCACCCAGATGCGTCCAAAGGCTGGCAAGGATCTCGACCAGCGTATGGCCCTGGCCTTGGACCCCCAGAATATGCCGCAATTGACTTGCCGCAATCAGGATGCCCGACGCGGTGATGAACCCCGCAATCACCGGGTGCGACAGGAAATTTGCCAAAAACCCCAGACGGAACAGCCCGAGCGCCAGCAGCATCGCGCCCGACAGAAACGCCAGCGTCAGCGCCGCGGTGACATAGCCGGCGGTACCAGCTTCGGCGATGTTGCCCACCGCCGCCGCCGTCATCAGCGACACCACCGCCACTGGCCCCACTGCCAGCGCCCGGCTGGTTCCGAAAATCGCATAAAGCACAATCGGCGCGATGGAGGCATAGATACCCGCCTCGGGCGGCATCCCCGCAAGCAGCGCATAGGCCAGCGATTGCGGGATCAACATGATGGTGACGATCACCGCCGCCACCATATCCCCGGTGAACTGGCTACGATCATAGCGCCGCCCCCAGTCGAGGATCGGCAGATATTGCGCAAGCGGCGGCAGGGTCATGTTGGGCTATCCGTCAAGGGGGAGGGGGGCCGCCCCGAAGGGCAGCCCGGTCTGGCTCAGTCGAAACGGTTCACTGGCAGTTTGAGGTAGTGGTTGCCGTCATCCTCTGCCGGGGGCAGCCGCCCGCCGCGCAGGTTGATCTGCAAGGCGGCAAGGATGCGGTTCGGCAGCGACAGGGTTGCGTCCCGCTTCTGGCGGCGCTCGATGTAGTCCTCGCGCTTGGTGCCGTCTTTGACATGGATGTTGTTGGCTTTGTGCTCATCAACCGTGGCTTCCCACGTCGGTTCCTTGCGGTCATCGGTGCCGTAGTCATGGCCGATGTAAAGCCGCGTGTCGCCGGGCAGGGCGAGGATATCTTGGATCGAGTCCCAAAGCTCCGCCGTTTTGCCGCCGGGGAAGTCCGACCGGGAAGTGCCTGCATCGGGCTGCATCAATGTGTCATGCACGAATGCGGCATCGCCACAGACGTAAGTGATCGATCCCAGCGTATGGCCGGGCGACAGCATCACTTTCGCTTCGAGTTCACCGATCTTAAAGGTCTCGCCTTCTTCAAACAGATGGTCAAAGTCGCGGTCGGGATCAAAAGTCTCTGGCAGATTATATAGGTCCGCCCAAATCTTAGCGATCTCAGGTACCAGCGCACCGATGGCATTGGGCGCGCCGGTCCGTTCTTTTAGGTGGGCGGAGGCCATGAAGTGGTCGGCATGGGGATGCGTATCAAGCACCCATTCGACGCTCAGGCCGTGCTCTTTCACAAGATCCAAGACCTGATCCATGCTCTCGGTGGTGAACTTGTAATTCTTCGGATCGAAGTTCCAGACCACATCAATCAGCGCGGCCTTCTTGGTCGCCGGATCGGCGCAGATGTATTGGATCGAGCCGGTGTCGGGCTCGTAAATGCCCCAGACATCGGGGCTGCCCGCACCGGTTGAGGGGGAATGGCGCACAATGGGGGAGTTAAGAGGGTCGCTCATCAGGCAGTTCCTTCCTTAGTTTTTGGAGTCAAATCAGGGGTGTGGCGGGCGATCCACATGCCGCCCAGCATGAAGGGGACAAAGATCAACGTGCCACTGGACGCCAAGGGCAGGGCGGTCAACGCAGGGCCGGGGCAGAAGCCGCCCAAGCCCCAACCGATGCCAAAGATCGCAGCACCGGTCAGCAGTTTCGGCTCAAGATCGTTGCGGGTGGGGACGCGGAATGTGCTGTCGAAATAGGGGGTCTGACGGCTGCGGAACAGCCATGCAAAGCCCGGTGCTGTCACAGCGATGGCACCGCCCATGACAAAGGCGAGGCTGGGATCCCAAGTGCCAAAGACATCGAGAAAGTTCAGCACCTTGGCGGGGTCCGCCATGCCGGAGACGATAAGGCCGATGCCAAAGATAAGGCCGGAGAGGAGGGCGAAAATCTGTTTCATATCACGCTCCCAACACATGCCGCATGACAAACACGGTCACGAATGCCGTCGCCATGAAGGTTACCGTCGCCACAATCGACCGGGCCGACCCTCGGCTGATCCCGCAGACCCCATGGCCCGAGGTGCAGCCATTGCCATAGGTCGCGCCAAAGCCGACGAGCAGCCCAGCCACGGCCATCAACAGCGGGTTCGACGGCACCCATTGCTGCGGCCAATTGCCGGAAACGATTAGCCAAAGCGGTGCCGCCAGCAAAAGCCCCAGAACGAAGAAGAATGAAACGCCCCGCGCTTCGCCGTCACTGCTGCGCGCGAACAACCGCGAGGTCAGGCCGCTGATGCCCGCGATACGCCCGTTCGTCGCCATCAGCAGTACCGCAGAGGCTCCGATCATGGCGCCACCGCCGAGCGACAGCCAAGGTGTGAATTCAGTTTCCATGTCTTAACTCCCTAAGCGCCGACCGTGGCGGCTGGCTTGTATCAGACTGCGATTCACTATATATTATCAATTCATAATATTCAATGATGCTAATATGAAAAACGTGAACGACTTCTTAGACGGTGATATTGCCGGGGCTGCGGCGCTCATGACGATGCTTGCGTCTGAGGCACGGTTGCAGATCCTGTGCCGTCTGTTGGGCGGCGAACGCTCGGTCGGGGATTTGGCACAGGTCTGCGGCCTGTCGCAATCCACCATGTCCCAGCAGCTTAAGAAACTGAAAGAAGCGGGTCTTGTCGACAGCCGCCGCGCGGGGCAGACGATTTATTATTGCGTGAAGGGGCAGGAGGCCGTGGCGATTTTGGAAACGCTGCACGGCCTTTACTGCGCGCAAAAGTAAACGCCCGGCAAACCCGGGCGCCCCCTTCACGCTTTGCGATCCGCATAGGATTTCACGAACTGGCCGATCTTCTCTTCGGTCAGGTCGATGCCGCGCGTTTTGCCCTCTTGCAGCGCCGTGTCGCCGTCCCATCCCTTATCTGCGGCAAGAGCCATCAAGGTCATCGCCCCCGCACGTTTGCCCGAGGCGCAGTGCAGAAATACCGGCTGCGGCAGGTCATCCAATGAGCGGCGAAATTCATCCACCGTCTCGGGGCCAAGCGTATCGGGCGTGACCGGATGGTGCAGGTAATTCAGCCCCAGCTTCTCTGCTACCAAACGCTCTTCATCGGGGGAAAGGCCGCCTTTCTCATCCGAGGCGCGAAAATTAACCACTGTTTTCATCCCGGCCAAAGCCGCCTGCTCCAGCGCTTTGGCGTCTGGCGTGAACAGGGCCACGTTATGCGTGGGGTCGATGGTCGCGATCTTTTGGCTTTCGTCGGTCATTCTTGCCTCCTTCTCTGCGCGGGCTGTGTAGCCACGCGCGATGGTTTCAGCAGCACAACACCAATCCGCCGCAACTGTTCCCTGCGGAAATGGCGGGCAGGGCGAGGCCTGCTTAGCCTGAGTATTAAAGTCAGCACTGTCACCACCGCCCGTTATGCTAGGCACCACAGAAAGGTTCCGTCTGGCGCGACACTGCTGCAAGCTGATCTTCCTCATCACGAACGAACCTCCCGCGCCCTTGGCCAATGCGGTCTATAAAACCGTGCTGTCTGACCGCGAAGGCACCTTAAACCGGATGACGTTTTTCGACATCGAGGAGTTGCCCGTAGGCCGCCAGTGTCCTGCAAGGTAGGGAGGGAAAAATGGCCCATATGGTATGAGGCAAGCTGGTTCAATTGCACGAATAGATACCCAACGTTGGTCCGTATGGCCAAACCAGAGGTCCGACACAGCCTTCCAGCCCAGGGCGGCCAGGTAACGCTTCCCCTTGTCATCAATGAAGAAATTTCCTTGCCCACGCACGATCACAGGTTGCGCGGCGCGCAGATTGCGGTGCAATACATATGGTATGCAGAATCCGATCCTTGGGATCGACCCTATTGACCGCTTCGCTCGCTGACCGCCAAATTAATCAGCACATCGCGAGAATTCGGAAAAGCTTGGGCTGACCTAGGGTCAGGATAAGCTTGACAGGTAAAATATTTTATCAAACGGTAAAATGAATAACCAACGGGGGATACCACATGACACAACGCAATCTCACACGCCGCTTCCTATTGGGCACGGCCGCCATGCTGGCCGGGGCCAGCCTTTTGCCGCAGGGCGCGCTTGCCGCTGAGCCGCTGAAAGTCGCGGGCGTCTATACCGTTCCGGTCGAGCAGCAGTGGGTCAGCCGCATCCATAAAGCCGCTGAGACGGCACAGGAACGCGGCGACATCGAGTATACATTCACCGAGAATGTCTCCAACACCGACTACGCCCGCGTGCTGCGCGAATATGCAGAGGCCGGCAACCAGTTGATCGTGGGCGAGGTCTTTGGCGCCGAAGCCGAGGCGCGCGAAGTCGCCGCCGATTACCCCGAGGTTGCCTTCCTGATGGGCTCCAGCTTCAAGCAAGACGACGCGCTGCCCAACTTCGCGGTCTTTGACAACTACATCCAAGACGCGGCGTACCTCTCGGGCATCATCGCAGGGTCCATGACTGAGAGCGGCAACATCGGCATGGTCGGCGGCTTCCCGATTCCCGAAGTGAACCGCCTGATGCATGCCTTCATGGCGGGCGCAGCCGAGATGAACCCTGACATCAAGTTCCAGGTCAGCTTTATCGGCTCTTGGTTCGATCCGCCCAAAGCCAAGGAAACCGCCTTCGCCATGGTCGAGCAGGGGGCCGACGTGCTCTATGCCGAGCGTTTCGGCGTCTCAGACGCGGCGCAGGAAAAGGGCGTTCTGGCCATCGGCAACGTGATCGACACCCAAGCCGAATACCTCGAAACCGTCGTCGCCTCGGCCCTGTGGCATTTTGAGCCGACGCTGGACGCCGCCATCGCCGCCGTCAAAGCGGGCGAGTTCAAGGCCGACGACTATGGCCGCTATTCCTTCATGTCCGAGGGCGGGTCTTCACTGGCTCCCCTTGGCACCTTCGAGGGCAAAGTCCCGCAAGAGGCGCTGGACATGGTCAAGGAACGCGAGCAGGCGATCAAAGATGGCTCCTTCACCGTCGACATCAACGACGAAGAACCGAAGTCCTCTTAATGACCGATCCAAGACCCGAGGCGCAGGTTGTCCTGCGCCTCGACAACATTACCAAGCGATTTGGCAAGCTCACCGCCAATGACGCGATCAGCTTTGATCTGCGGCAGGGCGAAGTCATTGCCCTGCTGGGCGAAAACGGCGCGGGCAAGACCACGCTGATGAATATCCTTTTCGGCCATTACACGCCGGACGAAGGGTTTGTCGAAGTCTTTGGCCAGCGTCTGCCCGCAGGCAATCCGCGCGCTGCGCTGGCCGCGGGCGTGGGCATGGTGCACCAGCATTTCACGCTGGCCGACAATATGTCGGTGCTGGAAAACATCGTCCTCGGCACCCGCTCGCTCTGGCGGCCTGGCTTTGGGCGCGCGCAGGCGCGGCAGCGGATTGTCACGCTGATGGACGACTACGGTCTGCGGGTGGATCCGGACGCGCACGTCGGCAGCCTCAGCGTTGGTGAGCGCCAGCGGGTCGAAATCCTCAAGGCGCTCTACCGCGAGGCGCGTATCCTCATTTTGGACGAGCCGACCGCCGTTCTCACCCCGCAAGAGACCGACGACCTTTTTGCCACCATGCGCAAGGCCGTGGCGCTTGGCCTCTCGGTGATCTTCATCTCGCACAAGCTGCATGAGGTCATGGCGATCTCGTCCCGCGTCGTCGTGCTGCGCCACGGCAAGCTGGTGGCTGAGGCCAAGACTGCCGAGACCGACCGCGCCGCGATGGCGCAGATGATGGTCGGCTCCGAGGTCGCCGCTCCGATCGTGCGCCGCGCCGATCCGGGTGCCGCGCTGGTCACGCTCGCAGGCGTCTCCACGCCCGACATCGGCTCCGCGCCGGGGTTGAAAAACGTGGACCTCGAACTGCGCGCAGGCCAGATCACAGGGTTGGCCGGAGTCTCCGGCAATGGCCAAACCGCCCTTGCGGACCTCATCGGCGGGCTGCTCCGCCCGGCCTCTGGTACGTTTCACGTGAAAGGTGACGCCCCCCGCGGCTGGTCGCCCCATGCCGCGATCAGCGCAGGCATCGCCCGCATCCCCGAAGACCGCCACAAGACCGGCACCATCGCCGATTTCGACCTCACCGAAAATGCGGTGCTCGAACTCTATTCCCGCCCCGGTTTCTCCCGCCACGGCTGGATGAACTGGCGCGCCGCCCGCGATTTTGCCACCAAGATCATCAAGGGCTACGACGTGCGCTGCCCCGGCCCCGAGACCCGCATCCGCCTGCTTTCAGGCGGCAATATGCAAAAGCTGATCCTTGGCCGTGTGCTGGAAACCACCCCTGCCGTAGTGTTGGCCAATCAGCCTGTGCGCGGCCTCGACATCGGCGCGCTGACCTACGTCCACGAACAACTGCTCGCCGCCCGCGATCGGGGGGCGGCGGTGCTGCTGATCTCTGAAGACCTTGACGAGGTGACGGCGCTTTCAGACGTGATCCACGTCATCTCCGAAGGCCGTCTCTCGCCCCCCTTCGCCCGAGGCGCGCTCACCCCCGCCGAGCTTGGGGTCTGGATGGCCGGTGACGGTTTTGAGGAGGCCCCCCATGCGGCTTGAACCCATCGCCAACCCCACATGGACCCGCTCGCTGGGCCTGCCCGCGCTGGCGCTTTTCGCCACGGTGGTTGCGGCCTCGCTGCTAGCCATGGTCGCCGGCGCACAGCCGTTTTCGGTGCTGGGGCTGATCGTCAAAGGCGCCTTCGGCTCCAAATTCGCCACGTTGGAAACCCTCAACCGCGCCACGCCGCTGATCTTCACCGGCCTCGCCGTCGCCGTCGCCTTCCGCGCCAAACTCTGGAACATCGGCGCCGAGGCGCAGCTTTACATGGGCGCGGTGGTGACTGTGGTGCTGGGCACCGGCGCGCTGGCATGGCCCGCCTTTGCCCTGCTGCCCACCATTGCCGTGGCTGCCATGCTCGGCGGGGCGCTCGTGCTGCTGGTACCGACCTTCCTCAAGACCCGGTTTGGCGTTGATGAAGTCGTCACCACACTGCTCTTAAACTTCGTCGTCCTGCTCTGGGTCTCCATGCTGCTCGAAGGATCGCTGAAAGACCCGATGGGCCTCGGCTGGCCCAAATCCGCGCGGCTCATTGGCGAGGCGCGGCTGCCGCGCATGATCGACGGGCTGCGCCTACACTGGGGTTTTGGCCTCGCACTGATCTCGGCCATCGTCGTCTGGGTTATCCAACGCCGCACCACGCTGGGTTACGAGATGCGCGCCGTGGGCCTCAACCCCGCAGCGGCACGTTTCGCGGGTATCCCGGTGAACCGCGTGCTGATCAAAACCGCACTGCTGTCGGGTGGCCTAGCGGCCCTCGCGGGGTTTTCCGAAGTGGCGGGGCTGAAAGGCAGCCTCACCTTGGATATCTCGCCCGGCTTTGGCTATACCGGCATCATCGTTGCCATGCTGGCGCTGCTAAACCCGCTCGGCGTGGTCGTCGCAGCCCTCTTTGTCGCGGGCATTTTTGTCGGCGCAGACAGCATGAGCCGCGCCGCCGGGGTGCCCACCTATCTGGCCGACATCATGCTGGCACTGGCGCTATTGGCGATGGTGCTGGCGATCATGCTCACGAAATTCCGGGTGAGGCGCGACTGATGGATATTCTCGACATTCTCCTACAGGCGAGCTTCTGGACCGCCGCCATCCGCATCGCCTCGCCGCTGATATTTGCCGCTTTGGGCGAGTTGATCTGCGAGCGGGCAGGGGTGCTGAACCTTGGCATCGAAGGCATCATGGTCGTCGGCGCTTTTGCGGGCTGGCTGACGGTCTACCTCGGCGGCGGGCTGTGGTTCGGCGTGGGCGTCGCGATGCTGTCGGGCATGGCGTTTGGCTTAGCGCATGGCGTGCTCACGGTGCCCTTCGGCCTCAGCCAACATGTCGTCGGCCTTGGCATCACGCTGCTGGCGACCTCGCTGACCTACTACTGCTACCGCCTCGCGCTGCCCGAGGTCACCTCGCCGCCCAAGATCGAGGCCTTCCAGCCGTTCGAAATTCCGGTGCTCTCCGATATCCCGGTGATCGGCCCCGCGCTCTTTAACCAAACCCCGCTGACATATCTGGCCTTCGTGCTGGTGGTCGCCGTAACACTGGTGCTCTACCGCACACCCCTCGGCCTCGCCCTGCGCGCTGCGGGCGAGAACCCAGCGGCGGTCGAGGCACAGGGCCTCAGCGTGTCGGTCATCCGCATCGGTGCGGTCATGGTTGGCAGCGGGTTTATGGCCGTGGGCGGGGCGTTCTTGACCATGAGCGCCTTCAACTCCTTCTTCTTCGAGATGGTCAACGGGCGCGGCTGGATCTGCATCGCGCTGGTGGTCTTTGGCTCGTGGAAACCGGGTAAGACGCTTTTGGGTGCGGTGTTATTCGCTGCCTTTGATGCGCTGCAAATTCGTGTGCAGCAGACGCCGCTTGGGGCGGATATCCCCTATCAGATATTTCTTATGGCACCTTATATCCTGTCGATCCTCGCGCTTGTCGTTATGTCGCGGCGGGCTCAGGTGCCTGCGGCGCTGATGGTGCCTTTCAATAAAGGAGAGCGCTGAAAGAAGCGCTCCCTCTCAAACCTTCCGTCCGGCCGCAGGCCGGACAGCCCCCGACCGCCCCCGTTTTGCCAAAGGCAAATCTTCGGTGTGACGGCGGGGGCTTTCACCCCCACCCGCGGTCGGGAGCTGTCCTTCGTGGTTTTCAGCCCCGCAGTCATAAGGACCACACCATGTTCGACATTATCATCAAAGGCGGCACACTCCCCGACGGCCGCACCACCGACATCGGCATCAAGGGCGACAAGATCACCGCCATCGAAGACCTCTCCACCACTGAGGCCCGCGAAACCATCGACGCCAGCGGAGACCTCGTCAGCCCGCCCTTCGTCGACCCGCATTTCCACATGGACGCCACGCTCAGCTACGGCACCCCGCGCATCAATGCGTCAGGCACCCTCCTTGAAGGCATCGGCCTCTGGGGCGAGCTCAAAGAGGTCATGACCCAAGAAGAGGTCAAAGCCCGCGCGCTGGAATACTGCGACTGGGCCGCCTCGCTCGGCCTTCTGGCGATCCGCAGCCATGTCGACACCTGCGACGACCGCTTGCTTGGCGTCGAAGCCCTCCTCGACGTGCGCGAAACCGTCAAGGACTACATCGACTTGCAACTTGTCGCCTTCCCCCAAGACGGCCTCTACCGCGACCCCACGGCGCATGAGAACACCCTCCGCGCGCTGGACATGGGCGTCGATGTAGTGGGCGGCATTCCGCATTTCGAGCGTACCATGGCGGACGGCGCACGCTCCGTCACCGCCCTTTGCGAACTCGCCGCCGAACGCGGGCTGATGGTCGACCTGCATTGCGATGAAACCGACGACCCTCATTCGCGTCATATTGAAACGCTGGCCTATGAAACGCAGCGCCTCGGCCTGCAGGGCCGGGTGGCCGGCTCGCACCTCACGTCGATGCATTCGATGGACAACTACTATGTCTCGAAACTGCTGCCGCTCATGGCCGAAGCTGAGGTCGCCGCGATCCCCAACCCGCTGATCAACATCACCCTCCAAGGCCGCCACGACACCTATCCCAAACGGCGCGGCCTGACCCGCGTGAAAGAGATGCAGGCGATGGGCATCGACGTCGGCTGGGGGCAGGATTGCGTGATGGACCCGTGGTATTCGATGGGCACGGGCGACATGCTCGACGTGGCCTTCATGGGGCTGCATGTGGCGCAGATGACCTCGCCTGAAGAGATGCGCCGCTGCTTTGACATGGTGACCAACGTCAACGCGCGGATCATGGGGCTGCAAGACTACGGCCTCAAAGTCGGGGCCAAAGCCTCGCTGGTGGTGCTTGACGCGGGCAATCCGATCGAAGCGCTGCGCCTGCGGCCTGACCGGCTTTGCGTGGTGGCCAAAGGCCGCGTGATCTCACGTCAATCGCGCAACGATGCGCGGCTCAGCCTGCCGGGACGCCCCGACAGCGTGCGCCGCCGTCATAGCGCGCATTCTTAAATCTAGCGTTAACCGATACCTAGAACGGCGTCCCTTAGCGGGCGCCGTTTTCGTTTCTATGGCCGATTGAACTCCGCCGTATCTGCTGTTATGTTAGCGCTAACCGCGCCAATCCGCCCGAAACCGGGCCACCGGAGGATTTACCATGACTACAAAAATCGCCATCAACGGCTTTGGCCGCATCGGACGCTGCGTGCTGCGCGCGCTGATCGAAAACGGCTTTGACGGGATCGAAGTCGTCGCCATCAACGACCTGACCGATGCCGAGAACCTGCTGCATCTGCTGAAATACGACTCTGTCCATGGCCGGCTGTCCGTGGATGCCGAGTTGAAAGACGGCACCCTGCATGTGGCAGGCCAAAGCATCCGTATGACGGCAGAGCGTGATCCGGCCAAACTGCCTTGGGGCGACGTTGACGTAGCCTATGAGTGCACCGGCTTTTTCACTGCGCGCGATGCGGCGGCGAAACATTTGGAAAACGGCAGCAAGCGCGTGCTGATCTCGGCCCCCGGCAAGGGTGTAGACCGCACCGTGGTTTACGGTGTGAACCATCAAGAATTAACTGCTGAAGACGTGATCGTCTCAAACGCGTCTTGCACCACCAACTGCCTCGCCCCGGTGGCCAAGGTGCTTGATGATACCTTCGGGATCGAGACCGGCTATATGACCACGATCCATGCCTATACCGGCGACCAGCCGACCCATGACAGCCCGCACCGCGATCCGTATCGTGGCCGCGCCGCCGCCCTGTCGATGGTGCCCACCTCAACCGGGGCTGCCGCTGCGATTTCTGAGGTGATCCCGCATCTTAAAGGGGTTCTTGAAGGCTCCGCCGTGCGGGTGCCGACGGCCAATGTCTCGCTCGTTGATCTGTGCATTATGCCCAAGAAACCCGCCACGGCAGAGGCTGTGAACGCGGCAATGCAAGAGGCGGCCAACGGCGCGATGAAAGGCGTGTTGGCCTATGAGCCGGCGCCGCTGGTCTCAACCGATTTCAATCACGACCCGCATTCCTCGACCCTCGCGCCCGACCAGACCCGCGTGACCGAAGGCGGCATGATCCGCGTGGTCAGCTGGTACGACAATGAATGGGGCTTCTCGAACCGTATGAACGACACGGCCCGCGCGATTGCCGCGTTGATCTAAGCTAGCTGGGGCGCGGGGGAACCTCTCCCGCGCTCCGCTCTACAGCGAGGCCGCCGCGCGGCTCGCTTGGTCATATTGCCCCGACATCGCCCGAAGCTGCGCCGCGATTTTGCGCAGCTCCTCGCCCGAGATATCGGTGCGCGGCAACCCATCAAGGAAACAAGCCTGCCGGATTGCGCGATACGCTTCACAAAGCTCGGCCCCGGCGGGGGAGGTGCGATAGAACACCTCCTTACCGCGTTTTTCCGCACTCAGCAGGTCCGCCTTTACCAGCTTGCGCAACGCATAGTTCACTGTGTGCGTATCTTCGATATTGAGCAGAAAACAGATATCCGTCAGCCGCTTTTCTCGGCCCCGGTGGTTGGCATTGTGCAGCACGAGGATTTCCAAGGGCGTCAGATCGCTATTGCCCGCTGCCGCCATGCAGCGCGACATCCAGCGGGTGAAGGCGTTATAGGCGATGATCATCCCGTATTCGAGTTCGGACGCTTCCCAGCCTTCGCCCTCGGCCAAATGCCGCGAAGAGACGATCCGGCGCGACGGGGTGGGGGGAATTTCTTCCGACATGGGCTGCCTCCGGCTATTTGACCTGCATAACGTTACCAAGACGCTGGCGATTTACAAGCGTTCCGGGCGTCCCTGTCTGTTTGGCGCATGAAGATCAAATTGCAACAGATTGAATTGCCACGTTCTTGACATCTTCCGCGAGGGCAGAGGCTTTGCTAGGCTGGCGTTAATAAAAACACGAGGCAGGCAGAGCAGTAATGAAAACGGGCTTTCGAGGCACGTTCGTCATCAGCTGGTCGCAAACAGAGATCGACGGTCTGGAGGCCGCACCGGTGCAGTCGCTCGAACTGGGCTCTGCCTGGGCGTGGCGCGGGGACACTATCCGCGTGGATGGGCCGAATGATGTATTGCGTCTGGATATGGCGGACGGGGCAGAACAGCTGCGCAAACGCGCGGCCCGCATGGTGCAACGTCTGATCGGCGCGGCGTTGGAGGAGGGGGGCGTGATGCCACCCAAAGCCCAGCGTGAAGACAATACCGCGCCGCCGCTCGATAACAGCTTTATGGTTACGAATGGCGCGCGGACCTACACGGTTACGCTAATCGACGCAGGCCAAGGCCGGACGCCGCTGTTGATGTTTGTCGATGAATTGCCGCCGCGTGACTGCGAGCTTTGGGTGATGCACAGCACGCTTAAATTGACGCGCATTGCGCAGTCAGGGGCCGACAGCGGCGGTGTCATCTGCTTTACCCCCGGCACCCGAATCCGCACGCCCCTGGGCAGCGCCTTGATTGAAGATCTGCGTGAGGGCGATCTGATCCAGACCAAAGACAACGGCGCGCAGCCGCTCAAATGGATCGGCAGCCGCCGCATGAGCGGGGCGCGGCTGCATGCCATGCCACATCTACGCCCCGTACGGTTCCGCCCCGGCGCGTTAGGGATCACGCAGCCCGACGCTTCGCTGCTGGTCTCACCAGATCACCGGATCGTGCTGCAAGGCCCGCAGGCCCGCGACCTGTTTAACTGTGACGAAGTGTTGGTCGCGGCCAAAGATCTGATTAACGGGCGCAATGTGGCCTGCGATATGTCCCTGCGCGAGGTGACCTATATCCATGTGCTGCTGGCCGAACATCAAGTGATGTGGGCCAATGGGGTGGAGACCGAAAGCTTCCATCCTGCCGCGGCCCCGCTCACCAGTCTTGGCGCCCAGGACCGGGCCCGTCTGCTCGCGTCGCATCCGCAGTTGGAGGCTGATCCCCATAGCTACGGCAGTTTTGCGCGGCGCAATCTGAGCACGTCAGAGGCGGCGATCCTGCGGCATGTGGCGTAAAGCCGGGCGCGGACGCCCGACCTCAAGTTCGGGGCTTAGCCCTCGGCATCTTCTTTAATCAGCGCCGCGATGATCGCCCGCGCGCTTTCGGAATCCCATTCCGCATCGCCTTGCAAGCGCGCTATCTCGCGACCCTCACGGTCCAAAAGCACGCTGATCGGCAGGCCGAATATGCCCATTTGACTGGCGAGCTTTTGTTTTGGGTCTTGGTGGCGCGGCAGGCTGTCGACGCCTGCTTCTTCAAAGAAACGTTTGATCCCTTCCTCGGAATTGCGGCCCGTAGCGATGGTCAGCACCTGAAAATCGTCACCACCAAATTCCTTTTGTAGCGCGTTCAGTTGCGGCATTTCCTTGCGGCAAGGCGCGCACCAAGTGGCCCAGAAGTTCACCAGCACGATCTTGCCTTCGAAATCCGTCAGCGACATCGCCTCGCCATCATCCTCACGCTCAAAGGTCACATCAGAGGCCGCCTGCGGCGCATCGTGGATCACGAGTTTCTTCATGTCCCCGTCGCGCAGCCCCGCGATGTCAGCCGTTCCGGCAAGGGCGGGGTTTGCACCTGCGACAAGCAGCGTATAAACGAAGCCAAGA
>Ga0209345_10000065_pt1 | contig 159139 bp, 137 predicted proteins | sample Cruoilmetagenom7_FD_187294 | JGI IMG/M metagenome (GOLD analysis project Ga0209345, IMG submission 187294) | Oil polluted marine microbial communities from Coal Oil Point, Santa Barbara, California, USA - Sample 7 (SPAdes) (version 2) | ecosystem: Environmental > Aquatic > Marine > Oil seeps ... | reverse complement strand
AGAAAAATCAGCCTAGCGTTTTTTGGTTCGTTTTTTGGGCGATGCAAAAAATGAACAAAACATCAAAGGTAAAACGGATTGTTACGGCTTTTCATTTAATGCACACACAACTTTTGGGAATGATCCAGGACTACTTTTAATTAGTTCATATTCGCTTTGTTCAAGACTTCCAGGTTGGCTAGGTGGGCAATAAACCTTGGATTTCCATGAACATTGTTTCCGATGTGCTAATTATCCCAACACAAAGATATCCCTGCCTTAAGTGTTTTAATCGCTAATATGTACGGAAAGATTTTCTGTATATTATGGTAAAGTAAAGAACTGTTGTAGAGGACATTAATGAGCTCCTCATAAACCCTTGTCATATGGAAGAAATAAGACATATAAGGTTCGTAAACATTATTGACAACTTGAATTCTGGACTTGTTATTTATGCTTTTTATCCTATAAAAACCAACATCTATAGCACAAGCTCCAAAGAATAGGATAATCCCAAAAATAGGATTTATGATAATTGCTTGCAACTACCCCTCATAAAAGTAAATATGTACAGATTTGGGAAAGGAATCTATGCTATAACTCTTGAGAATCTGTTGATATCCAACTTTAAATTATAAGTTTTTTACTACAAAATTTGGTGGGATTGAATTTTTTTGGACCAAATTTCTGTAAGAATTACCGATTAAATACCGATATCATCGATTAGGGATTTGAGCCTCCATTTTCCCTCACCGGGTATTTCCTGCACTTTGTCGGGAGATTTGTTAGATACCGAAAAACAAGGGGGTTTAAACGATTTGTGATCTATACAAGGGTGTATGTGGCGTTAAATTTACAGAACAAAACAACGCATCATGAAAACGCTTTTAACTTTAATCTTTGTTCTTTTTATCGGAGTAGCTGCAGAAGCAAACACTGTTGAGCAGGTAGTGAAAGTTGAAGCTGTTACCATGAGTATTGTTACTACTACTACTACTACTACTACTACTACTACTATTAAAAATAAAGTTTCTGTTAAAAAGGAAAACAAAGTAGCTCGTTTGTACATGTTCAAAAATTCTAGGGTAAAAAAAGAGTTGTCTTTCTCTACTAAATTGAACAAAGCTAAATTGGCTTGATCCACCCATGTATTTTTTATAACTGCATTTTTTGATCATTGCTATTTTCCGGATTACTGACCCTTCTAGTTATTCTTCAAAATTTTGTCCTTAAGGAAATAGATAATGCTTAGGATTACTAAATAGACCCCAAATCCGATAACTTCTTGACGGTCTAGATTGGATAGTAACCAAACAATAATAATTACCGATAGTATCGGGACTAGATAGCCTCCGGGTATTCTAAATTCATTTGTAGTTCTTTTACCCGTATTTTTTCTCAGCTTTAACACGGAAAGTGTTACTCCCAAATAGACCAGTAGAATGGAAGCACTGGAAATGACGGCCATTTGTTGAAATCCACCAAAGGACGCCAATAAAAATCCCGATGTGGCATAAGCGATTATGGCAATGTACGGGGTGGAAAATCGGCTGTGAATTTTTGAGAGCGGTCTTAGCGGTAAGACATTATCTTTCGAAGCCCTGAACAACACCCTGGGGAAACTCAAAATTTCACTGCTTAAGTTTCCCAACATGGATATTGCTGCTCCAATGGTGATTACAGTAAAGCCTATGGGGCCAAATACTTGGTTGGCCACAACACTCAAGGGGTTTTCCTTAAAGCTTGCCAGTGAAGCTCCAAGAACTCCCTGGGAAACTGTTTGGATAAGGATGTAGAGTATTAAAACGCTAACAACACTAATAAATATGGCTTTGGGAATATTTTTTGTTGGATTTCTTACCTCCCCGCTAATGCATAGACCGGATTCCGCTCCCTGAAACGCAAAAAAAAGGATGAGTGAAATTTTTCCAATATCTGCAATCGTTGGCACTGAATCTATCACCAGATAATCCAAGGATACTTCTCCCCATGAAAAGATAACCAGCAATAGAAGTGGAATTAGTTTGGTAACGGTTATGGTCTTTACCAAAACCATACCTTCTTTAATCCCCCTAACGTTGATATACCCTAATCCGCCAAATATGACAATGAAAATAAATATCCTTACAGAGTTCGATTTAAAAAAGGGAAACATTGATCCAATTACCTCCACCAAGGCGTTAGCTACAGCTGCATCTGCCGCTAATGCCGAAAGTACGAACAGAATTACAGTAAGAAAGCCGAAATATTGTCCGAAAGAAGATGCAATGTAGGTGTAGGCCCCACCGGAAGTGGTTACTTTACTGCCAATCTCTGCAAAACAGAGCATGACGAATGTAATCAGCAGGCCACAGAATAAATAAGCGAAAATACTTGCAGCGCCGAGTCCGGCCGCGACAATGGCAGGGAGAGCAAAGATGCCGGCCCCGATCATAATATTGACAAGATTGGCACTAAGGCCCATAACCCCAACCTCACGTTTTAAATGTTCATTGGTTTCATTCATTGGTCATAATGGTTTGGAAGGTTTTTCAACCTTAGCTTGGTAAGCTCTAATGAACTAATTTAATGCTTTTCTATTTATAATCAATGAGTTATGGGTGTTGTGTTTTTTATGTTACTTTTCCAAGTGAACTAAGGGGGGGGGGTAAAAAATGAATTCTGTGGTTAGTCCAGTGCTAGATTAGAGCAGCGGTTTTATGGGATTGGGTCAGGTATTGATATGGTAATGATGAAACCTATTTCTATAAAACGCAATTCTTGAATATATCTTCCAGTTCTTTTTGCGGGTCTAGGCATAACCCAGAGTGGGTTTCTGAACTTTGAATAATAGTACTTCTGGAAGCCGTTAACCATCTAAATCTATCCGATAAATCCAATTCTCCTATGATGCCCCCTTTTGGAGCCCCAATACAGATGTCTTCCCAAGCTTTTAAATAGTTGTTCAAGGTATCAAAGTCGACTTCACATGAAAAGGTGGTCAATTTATTCTTGCACATATGAAATTTTACCCCGAGAAATTTTTTCCTTTTTGAGAACAGTATAACGCCTACGTTAAAGAATTCTTCGCGCTCCACTTTTGGAACAATCCTAATAATGGCATATTCATATTTGACCCTATCTTGCATCTTCAGACTCTTTTACTAATAAATTGATCATAGAAAGTTTGGCATGTATATATTTTATATAAGCCGCTCTCATTCCTTCTGGGGTCAATGTATCCGATTGGTCCAGCAGCCAGTCATCAGGTATTGTTGCAATTATCTCAGCAATTTTATCCTTATCCAATAAATGTTCAATTTCTTCTGCGGCATCAGGTAATTTTGTAGCCCGCGATAAAAGCACATGGTCCTTAATAAGGGGGAAAGTTCTGGTAAGATGATTTTTCCATGTTTCCCAGTTATGGTGAAAATAAAAACTAGCACCATGGTCTATGAGCCATAATTCCTTATTCCAATGTAATAGGTTGGTGTTTTTGGCAGTACGGTCTATGTTACTGATCAGGCTATCCAATAATACCACTTTTGAAGCGGTCATTTCATCAATTTGGGATACTAGGGGGTCGTAGGTGATGGCGCTGGATAAAAAGTGCAGTCCTAGATTTAGGCCAACGCTAAATTTTAATAAATCCTGAACCTCTTCGTCAGGTTCTGTCTTGCTAAAGGAATCATCCAGGTTCATGAAGACCAACTCGGGTACCTTTAGCCCTATGGCCCTAGCCAGTTCCCCGCCTATAAGTTCTGCAATCAATGCTTTTTTTCCTTGGCCCGCACCCCTAAACTTCAAAACATAAAGAAACCCATCATCTGCCTTTACAATTGCGGGAAGGGAGCCTCCTTCGCGCAAGGGCTTTATGTATTGAACGACATCCACTGTCCTGATTTCAATCTTGCTCATCTTGGATCATATAGGAAAAATTACTTTATTTAAAAATAATTGCTGGGGACACAAGGAGATACATCCTCTTATATTCAATTCCAATATTTTGGAACGTCCAGGCTTTTAGATTTAAACTAAAGCATATTGCCCGTTAAACATGGCAATTTAATACTATTAAATATATTAGGGCTCAAATTTATTATGGAAATCTGGGCGAGCATGAACTAGTTGGATGTTGTCCGCATTAGTGATTGCAGTGGCATCCTTTTTTATGGCATTGGTAGCATGTGTAATTAGGGGCGGGTATTATACTCGGCACATAAAAAAGATATAGCGGAAAGCACGGCCACTTTATGTTTTTCCATAAAGTGGCAATGCCCCACCAAATAAATTAAAGTACGTTGTCCTTAATTTCTTCTACTACTTCGGGATTTAGCAGAGTGCTGGTATCCCCTAAATTGTTCATATCCCTACTGGCAATCTTGCGCAGGATACGTCTCATTATCTTGCCGGAACGGGTCTTTGGCAGGCCAGAGGTAAACTGTATCTTATCCAGTTTGGCAATGGGGCCGATATGTTCGGTAATAATCTGGTTAATTTCGTTCCTTAGATTATCGTGGTTACGGGATTCCCCTGTTTCCTTAAGGATTACATAGCCGTAAAGTGCGTTGCCCTTAATATCGTGGGGGAAGCCTACTATGGCCGATTCCGCTACTGCTGGGTGCTCGTTTATGGAATCCTCTATTGGAGCGGTCCCTAAATTATGACCGGATACGATGATTACATCGTCTACACGACCAGTAATTCTGTAGTATCCTACCTCGTCCCTTAAGGCGCCATCCCCTGAAAAATATTTGTTGGGGTAGGCGGAAAAATAGGTATCCTTATACCGTTCGTGATTGCCCCAGATGGTTCTCGCCATTCCTGGCCATGGGAACTTTATACATAAACGGCCTTCTACCTGATTGCCTTTGAGCTCTTTTCCCTGCTCATCCATTAATGCCGGTTGTATGCCTATAAAAGGTAGTGTCGCATAGGTGGGCTTGGTTGGGGTAACATAAGGAATGGGGGTTATCATGATGCCTCCCGTTTCTGTTTGCCACCAGGTATCAACAATGGGACTGTTCTTTTTTCCAATAACATCGTTGTACCAGTGCCAAGCTTCCTCGTTGATCGGTTCTCCTACCGAGCCCAGTACTTTTAAGGAGGACAGGTCGTGTTTTTCGGCAAAGGAAATATTTTGTTTTGCCAAGGCCCGGATAGCCGTTGGGGCCGTATAAAATTGGTTCACCTTGTGCTTTTCCACGATTTCCCAGAAGCGTCCAAAATCGGGGTAACTGGGAACCCCCTCGAACATAAGGGTTGTGGCACCGTTGGCCAAGGGTCCGTATACAATATAACTATGCCCGGTAATCCAGCCTATATCCGCGGTGCACCAATAGACATCGTTTTCTGTATATTGAAAAACATTTTTAAAAGTGTATGCGGTATACACCAAATAACCAGCGGTGGTATGTACCATACCCTTGGGTTTACCTGTAGATCCTGAAGTGTACAGTATAAACAAGGGGTCTTCAGCATTCATGATTTCAGGTACACAATCCAAATATGCCTTTTCCAATAACGGCTCTAGCCATTTATCGCGACCCTCTTTCATCGTTATTTCGGCATTGGTACGGTTTACCACCAATACTGTTTTTACTCCAGGAGAATCTTCAAGTGCTTCGTCTACGATCCCTTTTAGGTCAATAGATTTGGTTCCTCTATAGGAGCCATCTGAGGTAATGACCAATTTACAGTCACTATCATTGATTCTTGTGGACAGGGCGGTAGATGAAAAACCTGCAAAGACCACCGAATGAATGGCTCCTATACGGGCACAGGCCAAAAGCGCAATGGAAAGTTCTGGGATCATAGGAAGGTAAATACAGACCCGATCACCTTTTTTAACACCCTGGTCCTTTAGAACATTGGCCATTTGGCAGACCCGTTCGTGTAACTGGTGATAGGTTATATGCTGGGCTTCCTCTTCCGGATTATTGGGTTCAAAAATAATAGCCGTTTTTTCTCCTCTGGTAAGTAGATGTCTATCTATACAGTTTTCAGTTATATTCAATTGTGCACCTTCGAACCACTTTACCTCTGGCTTTTCAAAATCCCAACTTAAAACGTTGTCCCATTTTTTTCTCCATAAGAAATGCTCTTCTGCTACCTCTCCCCAGAAATTTTCTGGTTCGCGAACCGATTTTCGATAAACTTGGTAGTACTCTTCTAAATGCTTAATGTGATAATTGCTCATCCTGTTTCTAAAATTTTTATAAATTTATATAAATCATCCATAAAAGGATAGTTTCATTAAATGAATTTAATAACGAAAGGCTATTTTTTTGAGAAACTGATAAATTTGAAAAAGGTAATGGCGTCCATTTTTTTAGATATAGACTATAGAAGTCACCCCATAATAATTTACAGACCTTCCTTTATAGTTGTATTTCCCCGGCTTATTAAATGGATTAGTGGTCTACCGCTTCTCCTGCGTTACTTGGGATTCTTATGTTTTCTACTATTTCCTGCACTTCTTCAGGAGGATCTGGGGTAAATTTATTGATAACCAGGGCAACTATAAAGTTAACGATCATGGCTACAGTGCCAAAACCTTCAGGCGATATGCCAAACCACCATTCCGACTTATCCGGGATATCTCCCAGCCAGCCCAGCTTAAATTTGGCCATATAGAATAACATGAGACTGATTCCTACAACCATTCCGCCAATGGCACCTTCCTTGTTCATTTTTTTGTAAAAAATCCCCAAGACAATAGCTGGGAAGAAGGACGCTGCTGCCAGCCCAAAGGCCAGGGCCACTACAGCGGCCACAAATCCAGGTGGATTAATACCAAAATATCCGGCGATAACCACAGCAACTGTTGCCGCACCCCTTGCCGCCCAAAGCTCTCCTTTTTCTGAGATATTGGGTTTAAACACTTTCTTGATCAAATCATGTGAAACAGAGGCTGAAATAACCAGCAATAATCCGGCAGCGGTACTCAGTGCCGCGGCCAAACCTCCGGCAGCTACCAGTCCAATTACCCATGCAGGTAGATTGGCAATTTCAGGATTGGCCAATACCATAATATCATTATCAACTGTTAATTCATTTTTGTCATTATCGGCTACATATTGGATAAGACCATCCTTATTTTTGTCATCAAATGTCAACAATCCTGTGTCCTCCCAGTTTTTGAACCAAACGGGCATAAGGCTATATTCCCGGTTACTCACGGTATCGATCAAATTAATTTTGGCAAAAACGGACACAGCGGGAGCTGTTGTATAAAGGATTGCGATAAGGAACAAGGCAAGTCCGGCAGATTTCCTTGCATCCTTAACCCTTTTAACGGTAAAAAACCGAACAATAACATGAGGTAGTCCTGCCGTACCTACCATAAGGGCCAAGGTAATGGCAAAAACATCTATAACGGATTTACTACCATCTGTATATTCAGCAAAACCCAGTTCTGTAGAGAGTCCGTTCAGCCGATCCATTAGAAAGGTTCCCGATCCATCATTTAAGGTAGATCCCATTCCAAGTTGAGGTATAGGATTTCCTGTCATTTGAAAAGATATAAAAATGGCAGGGACCATAAAGGCGAATATTAGAACACAATATTGGGCCACTTGGGTATAGGTAATTCCTTTCATACCGCCTAAAACGGCATAAAAGAGGACTATTATCATCCCTATGATCACCCCCGTATTTATATCGACCTGTAAAAACCTGGAGAAGACCACGCCAACACCTCGCATTTGTCCGGCTACATAGGTAAAGGAAACAATTAGTGCACAGAACACGGCCACCATACGCGCCGTATTGGAATAATATCTGTCCCCTATAAAATCGGGTACTGTAAACTTTCCAAATTTCCTTAAATAGGGGGCAAGGAGCAATGCCAAAAGTACATAGCCACCGGTCCACCCCATAAGATATACGGATCCATCATAACCTGCAAAGGCAATAATTCCCGCCATGGAGATAAAGGAGGCTGCGGACATCCAGTCGGCCGCAGTGGCCATTCCGTTGGCCAAGGGAGACACGCCACCGCCTGCTACATAAAATTCTTTCGTGGACCCGGCCCTAGACCAGATGGCAATTCCTATATAAAGCGTAAAGGTGATTCCGACAAGAAGGTACGTCCAGACTTGAGCACTCATATTTTAAAGGTTTTGGTTGATATATTGGATTATTTTTTATAAAAAATTACGTGGTTAGCCCAAAAGCATTTTTTTGTAATTAAAGGTGGAGTTTTAGTAATATGGAACTTTATTCGTTGTAGCCATATTTTTTGTCCAACTTGTTCATAAGCCGAACGTATACAAATATTAAGACCACAAAGACGTAGATAGAACCTTGTTGGGCAAACCAGAATCCTAATTCAAAACCACCAATTTTAATGGTGTTTAAGGCATCTTTAAAGAGAATTCCGGCCCCGAACGAAACGGAAAACCAAATGGATAAAAGAATAAATAAATAGCGCACATTTTCCTTCCAATAGGCAGAAGCCTTTTTTTGTTTATCGCTCATTTATAATTTTAATTATAGGTTAGTACATTTATTTGGAAACCAAGATAGGGTTTTGTCTTAATATACCAAGCGATATTTTTTATTGAGGTAAATGAACGACTCCGCCAAAGGAATCCCTTTTAGCTCCGGTCACAGAACTTAGGCAATTGGTTTTTTGTTCCTCCCTGAGGACGCCCATAAGCGCAAAAACAAGGGCTTCTTTAAATTCTATCAAAGTTTTGGAGGGTGAAATAACTTTGGTTTCCTCACCAAGTTTTTCCTGTAAGCAGTCTATCAAAAAAATATTCAGGGCACCCCCTCCTGTAACAAATAAGCTTTGATTTGTTTTATTCTGTTGTGTCTTAATCTGTAGGGCTATTTGATCGCATATATGGTGAATGGCCGTATGTAATAAATTTTCTACGGAATCTGAAGAAGCCTGGACAATGGGGACTACTTTTTCTACAAACCATTCGAACCCAATAGATTTTGGAAAGGGTAATTTATAGAATTCCAAGTCATTAAGTTGGTCCAACATGCTTTGGTTTATCTTTCCGGTTTTTGCCAAAGCTCCTCCTTTATCATATTGTAGGCCAATTTTCTGGGTAATATGGTTCAAAATCATATTGGCCAGTCCTATGTCATAAGCCACTCTTCTGCCATTATTTTCGAACGATATGTTGCTAATTCCTCCTAGGTTTAGGCAGTAATCGTACTGTCCAAAGAAGAGTTTATCCCCTATTGGGACCAATGGAGCACCTTGCCCCCCAAGGGCCACATCGTTGGTCCGGAAATCACAAATTACTTTTGTGGCGCTCTCATTGGCCAAATGTTGGCCCGAGCCAATTTGAAAGGTGAGTCCGTTTTGGGGTTGGTGATGGGTGGTGTGGCCATGACTGGCAATAAAATCCACCTCTAATTTATTGGTTGTTATAAACTCCTTGGTCTGTAATCCGAGCCAGCTGCCATAAGAGTTGTGGAATTGCAGTAATTGGTCCGCTGGCAGATAAATGGAGTTTTTAAGTTTTGCTTGGATTTCCTCGCTATAGGAAATACTATGCGTCTGTTTAATTTCGAAATTCCAGCCAGTATCAGTTTTCCATATATGGCAGTATGCTAGGTCCAATCCGTCCAAGGACGTTCCGGACATTAGCCCGATGACTTTATATATTTTCATTTTTGATTATTATTTTTGTTATAGTGCATATTGATGGCTTAGCGTTATTCGGACAATATAAAAATCACCGAAACGGGCTTTTTATCATCATTCGTCACTTCCTGTAATTGGTGTAATTGAAGTCCCGCTTTTTTAAATACGGACATCCATGATTCATAGGTACGGGCATACCAGGAATGGCTATCTGTGAAATTACCTGGTAGCCCTTTCCAGGAATCCTTGATCCATTGGCTTTTATATTCCATATTGTTTTGTAATAAAAAAAAGGGATGAAGGGTCTGTATGGCGATATACCCGTTTTCGGATAGCGATTTTTTTACTTGTTTCAGAAGTTGGCCTAGCCCTTCCCTCTGGTAAAGGCAAAAGTTGAAAACAGCGGCATCATAGGGTGACTCCGGAATAGGGCTTCCCAATATAATATCTTCGTAGGACATTTGATAATAACTACCGTCCCCTTTTGTTTTAGCATTTTGCAACAATAGGGGAGTGGCATCCATACCTACCACAGATTTGCCTATGGAGCCAAGGCTTCTAGTGAGCCAGCCCTCTCCACATCCTACATCCAAAATTTTGATGGCAGGAGAATTGCCAATGAGTTCGAATATGGCCTTATTGGTATATTTTCTGGACTCTATATCGGCATTGTCAATTACCTTGATCCATTCAAGGGCATTTTTATTCCAGGAATCGATGATGTTGTTCTCCATTGTCTTTAGTGTTCTTTTAGATGAATGGAAACTGGTAATTTTCCCTTTGCTTTGTTATTGGCTATGAAATGGGCCAGGGCATTATCTTGAAATTCGTTGCAATTTTGATATCCCAAGACCACAGCTATGGCTGCTTTATAGTTTATGAGGTTAAGCACGTAAGGGTTTCCGAAAACGTATAGAATAACTTTCCTTGTTTTTAGTAAGTGCTGCAGCTGTTCCAATTCCTCTGTTTTGAGGTCAAAGTTATTTTGAGGTTTAACCTTAGGGGGGTACAAAGCTATTAAAATATTGTGCTCATTTTTAGCTCCCTCACCTGCAATTTTGATAGCGGTTTCCGCAAAGGTCCTGTTGGTAGATTCTCCTAGAACGAGACAAGTGAACCCTTCTTTCTTAAAGTCGCTTATAATGTTATCGCTACCGGTCAACAGGGTGAGACTTTCCTTTGCCAACTGTTTGTTTAAACTTGGAGTTCTTCCTGAGTTTATGCTAGGTAAGGGCAGGGAACCGAAGGCTTGTTCCTTTAATTTCCAGATTCGTTTAAATCGTTCTTCTATGTTACTGGGGTCGGCATTATCCATTATTTTTTGGATACCTTCCTCTGTATGCTCCGCAAAACATAGAATATCGTTTCCGGCATCAAAGGCACGCCATTCCAGTAGCCCTTTTTCGGGAAACATTTTACTTACGCTATGCATGTTCAAGGCATCGGAAATAATCACGCCATTAAAATTGAGTTCTTGGCGAAGGAGACCTTCAATGATGGTTTTGGAAACCGTTGCGGGAGTACCCTTGCCATTGTCCAAAGAGGGTATGGATAAATGACCGACCATGACACTATCCACTCCGTTCTTTATGGCTTCCCTAAAGGGATATAGTTCATTCTCCATTAGGGCTTCCTTGGTCTTGTTAATAATCGGTAAACCGAGGTGGGAATCTGTAGCCGTATCCCCATGTCCCGGAAAATGCTTGATGCAGCTTAGAACACCGGCACTTTTTGTACCCTCGATAAAGGCAATGGCCTTTTTGGTGACGTTTAATTTGTCCTCCCCAAATGAGCGATAGCCAATGACGGGATTATTGGGATTGTTGTTGATGTCTACCACGGGTGCCAAATTCCAATGAATTCCCGCCTGTCTGCAATCCATGGCTATTTGTTGTCCTACCTTATAAATTAGATCGTCATTATTTTGGATTGCGCCTAGGGTTATGGCATACGGATAATGCGGTGTATTTTCAATGCGCATGGCCAAGCCCCATTCGGCATCAATGCTAATGAGCAGCGGATATTTGGCCGCATTTTGGTATCGACGAATAAGGTTCTTAAGTGTTGTAAGGCTTTGTTCGTTATAAACAATTTTCTTTTTTCCTTCAAAATTGGTCGCCGCACTGGCCCTGCTGTGAAAGAAACAGAGCCCACCAATATGGTATTTGCCGATTAGTTTTTCTAATTCCTGAATCTCTTCTTCAGTATCATTGATGAAGGCGGCGGGCATAAAGAATTGACCAATTTTTTCCCTTAGGGCAAGTTGGGTCTTGGCAGTTTTATAGGGGGTAAGTTTAGATGACATCTGTTTCGCTTTTTTTGCCGTAATCGGCGGGATATTTAATAAATTTTAAAAGGAAAAGGGCGGGCAGTGCAGCGATGACCACCCAAACAAAAAAACCACCATATCCAAGCCATTCCTGTATATAGCCACTGATCATTCCGGGCAACATCATTCCTAAGGCCATAAATCCAGTTGCGATCGCATAGTGAGAGGTTTTTGAAATTCCCTCGGCAATATAAATAAGGTAGATCAGAAAGGCGGCAAATCCAAAACCATATCCAAACTGTTCAAACACTACTGTAGCAACAACTGCTACTATACTAGTAGTGTTTGTCAAAGCCAGGAATGCGTACATCGCATTGGGTATATTTAGCGCCAGAACCATGGGTAACATCCATTTTTTTAAGCCGTCCTTGGAGATTAGGATTCCTCCCAATATTCCTCCCAAGGACAACATAATTACACCGACCGTGCCATAAATGGTCCCCACGGCTTCCGTGGAATATCCCAATCCGCCGGCGGAAGTTTTGTCCAATAAAAAAGGTGCCGCCATTTTTACCAATTGGGATTCCCCAAGACGGTAACTTAAAATAAAAGCCAAGGCGATTCCAATATTGGGCTTTTTGAAAAAGGAAATAAACACCTCTAAAAATCCCTCCGGTTTTACTTGAACTATAGCTTCCGAGCTTTCATATTTTGGTGTTACAAAAAAGTTTGCAATGGTCAGCGCAAACATTAAAATGGCAGCGGCGATCATGGTAACCGACCATGCCTTTGTATTGTCGCCATAATAGTTTTCCAAAAATCCTGCAAGGATAACAATGAGCCCTTGACCGGTAATCATGGCCAGGCGATAGAAGGTGCTGCGCATGCCTACAAAGAAGGCCTGTTTTTTTTCTGTCAGCCCCAACATGTAGTATCCGTCCGATGCAATATCATTGGTTGCGGAAGCAAAAGCCGCCATCCAAAAACACGCCAAAGTAGTGGTGAAAAAAATGGTGGTGGGCACCGTTAACCCCACTCCTAAAATGGCCAATGAGATAATTAATTGCATGTATAAAAACCATTTTCTTTTGGTGCCATTTAGATCCACAAACGGACTCCATAGGGGTTTTAATACCCACGGAAGGTATAGCCAGCTCGTGTATAATCCGATGTATGAATTGCTTAAACCCAGTTTTTTATACATTATTACCGAAACCGTTACTACAAGTACGTAAGGAATGCCTTGTGTAAAGTATAAAACGGGAACCCATGCCCATGCCCCCTTGTCTTTTTGAATCATTATACCTGCATTTAATATTTTAAAATTGATTTTTGTTTTACCTGAAAAGTGGGAAAATAACCCTCCTTATTTTTTATTTATAATGATTATTTTGGGTTTACTTTCCTGTCCAAAGTTATTTATAAAGGTGACCGCCATAACTTTTTTTCCTTTGAATTTCGAACTGTCAAAACTAAAATTACCGGAGTCCGATAGTGGTATTTTTGCCACTAATCGATCAGTGTTTTTAAGGTCTAATTTTGATTCTTTTTTGGCAAAATACACCAAAGCATATCTTAAATTTTGTTCTTGATATGATGGGATAGTGAATAGAAATAGCCCGTCTTTTTCTTCAAGCCTGGTATCTATAATTTCATTTTTAAATACATTTTTTTGTAATGGGGAGATAGGGGGCAAAGCAATACTATGGTAGTGTTTTTTTCTTAATATTTTGAGCACATCCTCCTTGTCGGACATGAGGGATTTGGCGCTGAAAAATACATTGCCCGTTACATTTTTATCTTCCCTGGCATATCTTAATTGGTCCGGTAGTTCCTTTTTTTTATCCCAAGCTTTGTCGATATTGTTTCTTATTTTGTATGGTCCATTACCAATATATAGATTGGTATTCACACTATTATTGGACCACCAGTCTACAATTTTTTTATGGGATGCTACGGGTAGATCCATGCTCCAATAAACTTGTGGCACCAAATAATCGATCCAACCTTTTTCCATCCATAACAAGGGGTCTGCATAAAGGTCTTCATAGGTGGTCTGACCAGCTTTGGTGTCCGATCCACGAGGGTCGGTATTATTGTTTTTCCACACTCCAAACGGACTGATACCGAACTGTACCCAAGGTTTTTTGCTTTTTATGGTTTTATGAACTTTTTGCACCAAACTATCAATATTGCTTCTTCGCCAATCTTCCAACGATTGTTGTGGTTGGGCGTATTTCTTATAAGTTTCCGTATCTTCAAAAGTCTCATCGCTTATCTTATAGGGATAAAAATAGTCGTCGAAGTGTACTGCATCTACATCGTAATTGGCGACCACTTCTCCCATGATATTGGTTAAATGTTGTTGTACTTCTGGCAATCCTGGATTGTAATAATATTTTTTTCCGTATTTCAGCATCCAGTCGGGCTGTAGATTAAAATCATGGTCTTTACTTAAAATTCCCAGTTTTTCATCAAAAGTAGCTCGGTAAGGATTAAGCCACGCGTGAAATTCCATTCCCCTGGCATGTGCTTCCTGTATCATCCATTGTACAGGGTCGTAATAAGGCTCTGGGACAACTCCTTCGTTGCCTGTCAGGAATCTAGACCAAGGTGCGTATTGGGAAGGGTAAAAGGCATCCCCAGCGGCCCTAATTTGAACAATTACGGCATTAAAATTTAAATCCTGATAAAAATCGAGGATTTCTAGATAATCCTGTTTTTGTTTTTCAATACTATCGAGACTGTTTTTTGGCCAGTCTATGTTGGCCACGGTAGCTATCCATACCCCTCTAAATTCGTGTTTGGGTGTTGGTATTGATGGCTTGAATACCGAGCAGGAGGTAAGTGTTAAAAGCACGATGGTAGTAAGAATTTTTAGCATTAGGCTTTAATAAGGTGACTCTAATTAATTACAATCCGAAAGTAAGTTTTTTTTAATATTTAAAGGTTTTTGGATAATATTATTAATAAATATTTTGAAGTCCCTCGATTTTCAAATAAAGACAGTTGTTGATTTTCATGTCTTTTTTCCACTAAAAAACTATTTTTGTACTTAATATGTTAAACATGCATTTATGTCCGAATACCAAAAGATTACCGAATTACCATCAAACTATAATAACCTGGAATTGATGGATACCAATACCATCCTCACTAATATGAATAAGGAGGATGAACTAGTTGCACATGCCGTAGCCAAGGTTATACCCGAGGTAACTAAATTGGTTGATGGTTTAAAGGAAAGGTTCGACAAGGGGGGCAGACTGTTTTATATAGGTGCCGGAACTAGTGGCCGACTAGGTATTTTGGATGCCTCGGAAATCCCACCCACTTTTGGGTTGTCGCACGATCACATTATAGGATTGATCGCGGGCGGGGATATGGCCATTAGAAAGGCCGTTGAAAATGCTGAGGATGATGACGCCCAGGCCTGGAAAGATTTGGAACCTTTTAGTTTAACTAAAAATGACACCGTTGTTGGAATAGCAGCATCGGGAACAACGCCTTATGTTATAGGCGGGGTAGAAGAGGCTGCTGCTCATGGATTGTTGACGGCGTGTATTACCAATAATCCTGGTTCTCCACTAACACAGGCAGTAGAGATTCCTATTGCCGTAAATGTTGGTCCGGAATTTCTAACGGGAAGTACAAGGATGAAAAGCGGAACCTCACAAAAATTAGTACTTAATATGATATCCACTGCCTTGATGATCAGAATTGGTAGGGTAAAAGGCAATAAAATGGTGAATATGCAACTTACCAATGAAAAATTGGTAGACCGCGGAACACGATATTTGGTGGAGGAACTTAAAATTGATTATACCGAAGCCGAACGATTATTGAAAAAATACGGATCCGTTAAAAAAGCAATTGATTCACGTAGAGATTAGGGCTATTCTTTGGTTATGGCGGCAACCTCCTCCTCTGTAACCATTTTTTTACTTTTATTGCCCCAAGAGTTTAGGATGTAGTTCATTACATCTGCAATTTCATCGTCATAGAGACCCAGTGAGGCCATAGAGTTATTGTAAGTAACTCCATTAACGACGATTTCTCCCTGCAGACCATATTTTATGCTCCTTATGCTCTCAACTCTTTTATTTAGTAGGTAGTCGGATTGGGCCAATGGTGGGAACGTTTTTTCAACGCCCTCACCATTGGTCATATGGCAGGTAACGCAAAAATCGGTATAGATACCCTTGCCTCGGTCAATACTTTCCTCCAGATCCTTGTCTTGAAAAAGAAAAATTGACAATAATAGAATAGATGAAATATAGGCTATAAGCAAAAGCTTCATATATAACTTTTTTTAAATATTTTGAATTTCGGAAAGAGCTGTTAATTTTTTGGTATTAATTTATAGATTCCTTTGCCTTCCACGGCTACATAAATAAAACCGTCAGGGGCCTGCCTTACATCGCGGACACGTCCAATATCTGGCATTAACTTTTCGCGGTAAACAACCTTATTGTCCTTAAGCTCCAGTCTTTCCAAATATTGAAACTTTAAAGAGCCGATTAATAGGTTGCCTTGCCAATCCGGATATTTGTCCGAGGTTACAAAAGCCATTCCGCTAGGTGCAATGGATGGTACCCAGTAATGTAATGGTTGTTCCATACCTTCCATCTCGGTTTTGTCCGTAATAGGGGTACCACTATAATTTATACCGTAGGTGATGACCGGCCAACCATAATTCTTGCCTTTTTCTATAATGTTGATTTCATCCCCCCCTTGTGGGCCGTGTTCGTTATCCCAAATTTCACCTGTTGTGGGATTTTTGACCAGGCCCTGCGGATTTCTATGGCCATAGCTGTAAATAGCGGTTTTTGCACCTTCTGTAGTAACAAAAGGATTGTCTGTAGGAATGCTCCCGTCTGCGTTTAAACGGTAAATTTTTCCACCATCCCTGGTAATATCTTGGGGGTTGACATCTCTTTCTCCGCGTTCCCCAATAGAAAAATATAGGTACCCATCGTTATCAAAGACAATTCGCGACCCAAAGTGATTGCCTCCCGTTGTGTTTGGGGTGGCCTTGTATAATAATTGGGTGTCTATAAGGCTGTTGTCGCTTAGTTTTGCCCTGATGATAGCCGTGTTTCCGCCCTTGTCTCCACCTTCCTCTGAAGCATAGGATATGTAGATCCACCCATTCATGCTGTAGTTGGGATCCAAAACAACATCCAGAAGTCCACCTTGACCTCTGTTGTAAACTTTGGGCGAATTACTTACGATATTTTTTTTCCCCTCCTTAAAATGGATCAATTGGCCTGCTTTTTCTGTAATGAGCATACTGCCATCCGGAAGGAAGGTAAATCCCCATGGAGTTTGCAGTTCATCGATTATTAGTTCGGCGGTAAAGGGTGGGTTGTCGGTGGTATTTATTTCATTTTCAGGTTGTTGTGCGCATGAAAAATTTAATGACAATAGACTGATGAATATAATTAGGATACTATTTTTCATAATTCAACGTTAAATATTAATAATATAGCTAAGAACACTAAAGATAAATATAAAATATAAGTTTAAACTATTACTCTAAAAATATACTTTGACTTCCCCAAGTCCAAATATTTTTTGTAAAACCTACTTTACCTATGCTCCAAAAGAAACCAAGGCATTTATATTATGCCCTACTTTTGATAGCCCTAAGCATTGTGTTTAGCGTATCTAAGGCAAATACCTTAGTCTATCAATTTATAGCCGATGTTTCTACTGCGGTAGAAAATATAAATTTGGCAGAAACAATTGTTCCTCGGGCAAAGGAAAATAACCTACAGGACAAGGTTCAACCCAATCAGCAAGACGAGGTTGGTCTTGAGGCTACTCCAAGTCCAATGATGTTTGCAACTATTATTACCAATGCGGATGCCTATGATAATTGTAATAATGACGGTAGTACCTTAGCGAGCTATACTCTTTGTGGTGACTTCGATGATAGGCTTGTCACATTGCAGGGGGCCTATACTAGCTATGAATGGCAACAATTTATTCCAAGTGGGGGATGTGTTTTTAATGTAGATGATAAATGTGCCAATACCAACCTAAGTTGTTGGACCACTATTAGCCCTAGTAATACATTTAATATTGATGCCAGCAGCATCAATTCTTCCATTGGAGCAGGTTATAGGGTTAGGGTCAATGGAACTGGTCCATTTTATTACTTCAACGTTAAAAAAAGTACTATAACCCAAACATTTGTAAAAAGGAATTTTATTTGTGGTGTTCCTGGTAGGATTCAAATTACTAACCTTTCCAGTGCTTATGAATACAGTATAGATAGTGGAAGTGGTTTTGGTTCCTGGCAAGGTCCTATTTTTGACAATTTGATGCCAGGGACTTATTTGGTAAAGGCAAGACTGCAAAACACACAGAATACCTGTGAATATTTATATGACCCAATTGAAATTGAGCAAAGGGATATAGATATCGATGTAACTTTTGTAGATGCGGAGTGCAGTGGGGATACCGGAAGCGTTTCGGTGGTGGTTAATAATGTCCCTGGTCCATACAAGTATACCTTATTGGATGACAATGGAACACCACAAGAATTTACTTCTTTTATTGCAGCTGATAATTATGTTTTTAGTGCTGTTGGTTTTGGTACTTACAGTGTAAGTGTTGAAACACAGCAATGTAAAGGAGATCTTTCTTTAGGGATTCCTCCTCCTACCCAAAATTTGGATATAAACGGAAATGCTATTCTTATAGGTGATGGTATTGTAGCTTTGGATGCCTCTACCGAGGTCAATAATAGTTTTGGATGTAGCGTTGCCAGTGTAGACATCACCGTGAGAACTTCGGGCGGGACGGCACCATATACTTTTATAGTAAACGGGACAGGGCCATCCAGTAGCTCTTATTCCGATAATACGGTCTATACCGTTACAAGTCCAGGGTCTTACGATTTATTAATTACCGATAGTAATGGATGTACCATTACCGCCTCGGCCAATGTGGAGGAATTAACACCGCCCGATATCACTGTAAGCGGAACAGATGGTACCTGTACCAACGGGGGGGCTAAATTGAATTTTACTGTAGTGGATGCAAAGGGATATAATTTGTCTTATCGTAGCACAGGCACCGATCCATGGGTGACAACTCCACAATTGCCTGTTGCCGATGGTACGTATAATACAATAGAAGTGCGCTACCAACAAGGTGGCTTTAGTTGTACCATGATTATGCCCCCTGTTACGGTTAGTAGTATTGGAAGTATTACAAGCGCTGCAAACTTAAGTCAAGATTATACCTGTGCCAACGGAGGCGGAACTATAGACTTTAGTACTGCGAGCGGAGGTTCTGGATCAGGTTATGAATACAGTTTGGACAATGTTAATTATCAAGGCAGTACTACTTTTACGGGGTTGGCCTCTGGTACCTATATCCCATATATCAAAGATGATGCAGGGTGTTACCAAACTTTAACACCAATAGTTGTCAATGAACCGGAAGAACCTTCGGCTATCGACTTTGTTCAAGATAATATTGATTGTGCAAGTGGCACTAGTAGTGTCACTATTAATGTAACCAGCGGAGTTGCAATTACGCAATATGAAATTGTATCTCCCATTTCACTGACGCAAGGGAGCAATGTTTTTAATAGCTTGACTTTGGATACTTCGTATCAATTTGAAATTACCGATGCAAACGGCTGTGTTTATCCAGCCAGTTTTACAACTGGAGGCATAAGTACAATACGTGCCAGGGTAAAATCTGGAGGAGATCGACAAGTATGTCCTGCTGCAACAGATGGTTTTGGTGCATTTCTAGTAGATGGTTTTGATCCTCTTGGTGGGTATTCTTATTCAATATCGGGAACCGGTCTTAGTGGAAGTACCAGCGATTTTGAAATTCCCGTGACAAATATTGGTGCGGGGACCTATACTATTAGTGTAACGGATAATACCACCAATTGTACCAGTACAGCAGACCTTGTTATTGTTGAGCCTTCCGTGCCGCTTTCGGTTACAGCTAATGTAACGGCAATGAGCTGTCAAAATAATAATGTTGGAAGAGTTGAAGGAGTCGCTAGTGGAGGTTTTGGTTCCTCTTATAAATATCAACTCGAGGGCCCTGCAGGTTTTGTGACACAGGGACCGAGGACTAATAGAACCTTCGGAAATTTAACATTGGAAGGTAATTATACGTTAACTGTTATAGACTCTGAAGGATGTCTTGCTACAGATACTTTTACCTTATCTGCATTTTCTACACCTATTATCTCTCAAGGTGCCACCGATTTTTGCTATTCCGCAATAAACGGGGCCTCGGTAACCGTAACTTCGGTAATCGGTTCAGCTGCTTTGGCCACACACCAGTATAGAATAAATGGTGGAGCTTTACAAACTCCAGGTTCTGCTGGCACTTATACCTTTGATGATTTGGTGCCCGGAAATCACACTATAGAAGTAGTTGATGGTAATAATTGTTCCGATATCCTTACGGTGCGAATTCCACCTCAAGTACAAATTAATTTGGATGTAGCTGCTGAAATTCCCTGTGGAGGCAATGGAGAATTGGAAATTGAAGTAGATGGAGGGAACATCACTGATTTAAGTACCACGTCATATACTATTTTTTTGGACGGAAGCCCAGTTAGTAGTGGTGCTCTACCTTCAAACCCTTTTAGTTATACCGTGCCTTATGCCGGTAATGGTGTTTATACCGTGGAGGTAACCGATAGTAACAATTGTACCAATACATCTAGTCCAATTACATTTAATCAACCCACGCCAATTGAGGCAACACATCGTGAGGTTGGCCCAAGTTGTTCGGACCCGAACAGTGGATTTGTAGAGGTTATTCCAACCGTATCGTCAGGGTTGCCGCCTTTTGAAGTAGTTTTTGCACCGGTAGGGACCTTGGTAGCAGACCCCAACAACCCCGATCCTACAAATACCTATAATTTTAGCTCTCAAACCGTATATTCCGGTTTATCCGCAGGCTCTTATGAGTATTTGGTGAAAGATGCCAATGGTTGTATAACGGCAATCACCCCTGTGACTATTACGGATGACGGAACCGCCTCTCCAAGCACATCTATCACACCAATTGATGCGTCATGTTCTGCCACATCCACACCTTCCGGAGGTGTGACCATAGATAATATTGTAGGTGGTGTTTCGGACTTTACGATTATTATAGAAAATGTTTTAGGAAATCAAATAGATATCCGAAATAACATTACAGTGGGAGATCTGCCTTTGTCTATTCAAAATTCAAATTTAGTACAAGGGAATTACCGTGTTATAACCATTGATTCAAGAGGGTGTGTGGATGAAGATTTATTTTCCATAGGCTCGAATGAAGTTGTTGTCATCCCAGATCCAACCGTACAAGCCACGTGTAATGCAGCTGGTTTTACGCATTGTGTAGACATTGCTGGGGGTACAGGTCCTTTTGATATTCGAAGGGTTGAAATACCGGCAAACGCTTGGGTTTCTTTGGGGGCAGTTAGGAATTATTGTTTTCCAAATATACAGGCAGGTGAGTCTTTCACGGTAGAAGTGTTTGATCAGGGAGCGGGGTGTTATTATACCCAAATTATAGAGTCCCCTGAAAGTATCTTAACTTTGGATGTGGATTTAACTTCTGTAGATGGCGCTTGTGATCCAACGGGTCAAATAAAATATGATTTAGAATATACAGTTACAGGTGCGGTAGGAAGCTTGGATATTGAGCTGACAAATTTAGATACGGGTGAGGTTGTAGACACAAGGACAACCGCTATTACGACAGGGTCCTTTACAGGATATGAGCCTGGTAATTACGGAATTATGGTAGTAGATACCGGTGGATGCGTTGATGGTGATACAACTACAATATTCACCAATTCGCCTAGAGTAGACGTGATTAGTAATCAAAATGCCAATTGTAATGCACTTGGACAACTTACCGTTCGAGGTAGTGGGGGAGCGGGCGGTCCGTATGAATATGCCTTTGTTCCTTCGGGAGCCCCGGTTGACAGGGATGGTACACTTACTCCAGGGGACACTTCGGATGACTTTAGCAATATTTCTACAGTAGCATTGGCAGGTTCATTGGCGCCAGGAACAAATTATGATATATGGGTGCGTGATTCGCGTAATTGTGAGTACCGTACCTCGGCGGCAGTAATTCAAATGGATCCAGCATTGCCAGCACCTGATATTACTGTGGACAACCAGTGTGACGTTACAACACCCGTTGGTGGATTTACGGTAATAGTTGAAATGCCGGGTGACATCGATACTCCCACATTTACCTTAAATGGAGTTAGCCAAACCCCAGTTTATATCCCAGGAACGCCAACACAGGCTACGTTTACTGTACCGGGAATTGGTGTTTATCCTGTGAATATTATTGATGCGAATGGATGTATGGTAGATGATGTTGCTGAGGTGTACCAAGTATTATCCGCTTTTGCGGAATTTACAAAAGTACCAAATTGTGAGGATCCTGATGGTATAATTACAGTTACGGCCGATGGAGGTAGTGGTGATTTTGAATATTTGTTGACGGGTACGGACTTTTTAGGCACTCCGGTTTCTATAACGCAAGTGAATGTTGATGTATTTACTGGTTTATTACCAGGAACATACGAGGTATTGATTACGGATAGGGAAGTTACGGGCGGTTCACCACCTGTGGCCTGTACTTATTTGGTAGAAAATATTATCAGTCGGGCTCCTGTACAACCAATAATAAGCGATACGGGAGAAAGTAATGTGAGTTGTAATGGCGCAAATGATGGCAGTATAAATGCAATATTGGCTTTAGATACGGACGCAGATGGTATTCAAGAGTTCAATCTTTATGTCGGAAGTTTGCCATTGTCCGTGGCTGCAACGCCGACAGACACCAATTCCTCAGGTTCGTTTTCTGGATTAGCGCCCAATACCTATGTGGTTGAAGTTGTTACTGATAAAGGCTGTATTGATCAGCAGGAAGTTACTTTCATAGACCCTCCACTATTTGCTATAAATGCCACTGCTCCCCCCTTATTGTGCGAGACAGGAGCAAACCGTTACAGTACAACTACAATCACAGCAACTGTAACTGATCTGGGTAATGGTGGGCCTTACGGATATAAGCTGGATCCTTCAGATAGTTATCAGACAGGAGGCACTACATTTGATTTTGAAATTGTAGACACTGGGGTCCAACAAACCTTTTACGTGTATGCTATGGATAGTAATGGTTGCGAATTTGTAATTCCTGACCCAATTATTTTGGACCCACCAAGTGATGTAACCGCGGTAATTACCCGTAATGCTAGTATGAATTGTGAAGATCCGGAAAATATTACTATTTCAGTAACAGGTAGTACAGATTTCACAATAAGAGATCAAGGGTCTTCGATTGCCTTAGTTCCCGATGTGGTCCAAACTAGTGGGTCTTCGGTTACCTTTGATCTGCCTATGCAGGCAGGGGAATATCGACTATTGGTATCTGATGCCGGAGGATGCGACTATCTATTAGAACCGATTTTTGTGGATGCACCTATTGTGCCCAATGTTGTTATATCAGAAGCGAAACCGGTTAGTTGTTTTGGAGCAGATGATGGCGAATTGAATATTGAACTGCAGCCCTATAGTGGTATTTATGAGTACTGGATCTATCTCTCCAATGATATTGGATTTACCAATGGAGGTGATTTTTCAGGTTCTACTCCGATAATTAATGGAAACGGAATAATAGATATGACTGTTTCTGGAAACCCGACTGTAATCACTGGTCTGCCCGGAGGTAATCTTAGGGTGGTGATCAAGGAGCAAGGTAATCCTAAGTGTTTGGCAACGAGCAATGTGTCGACCATTAGAACGCCAAACGGACCATTGTCCCTTAATGCTATAGAGATAGGTAATGTTAGTTGTAACAATAATACGGGCAAGATAGAAGCTACAGGTTTGGGTGGTTGGGATATTGTGCCCTACGAGTATTCCCTTTCCTTAGAAACTCCATTGGGGAGTAATAACTTCGTGGAAATAGAAGCTTTTGGTGTAAATAATGAGTTTGATAATCTATCAAGCGGAAATTATAGGGTTGCAATAACCGATATGGAGGGATGTGAGGCCAACTTTGATGTATTACTAAGTCCAATTGACCCCATAGTTGCTGGAATAAGAGAACCACAAGGCTTGGTATGTCCTGGCGGGAACAACGCTGTTTTGGAAGCATTTGATCTTACAACGGGAGATATCTTAACCGCAACGGCAGGAGCTTCGGGCGGAGTATTGGGTGCAGGTTATAAATATCAGTTGATATATTTGGGTAGCAATGATATAAACGATGAGTTGTCTAGAAGTGGACTGCAAGATTCACCGTCATTTTCGGGTTCAACAGGAGGATTTATAAGTGCGGGCTGGTATGCTATAGAAGTTTCATCAAGTTATGATTGTGTGGGTATTACAGCACCTTATTATGTTGACCCCCCACCTCCCATACAGCCTAGATTGGTGCAGGTTCAGGCCCCTGGCTGCGGTGGACATGGGCAAATAAGGCTTAGTGTAGAGAATCCTGAATTGGGGTATGTGTATGAATATAGGGCTTACAATGCAGCACCCACTGATCCTTATGTGGATATGGTAGGTAGTTTTGCATTGATAAACGTAGGGCCAGGATTTTATCAATACGATATTCGTAAGAAGGATTTATTAGGATTAAATGTTTGTAATAGTGTACGGTCTCAAGGGATAAGTCTTGTAGATGCGGAGCAAGTTGAGTTGGTTCCAAATTTACCGGATGATATTTCCTGTGCCTCGGAATTGGATGGTAGAATAGAATCCTTTGCAGCGGGTGGAGTAGGTAATTATCAATATACCTTATATGTAGGTGACCCAGGTAATCCATTTTCTCCAAATGCTTCATCAAGCATTTTTAGACCGGCACAAGATGATGGTACTTTTGAGGGGTTGCCAGAGGGTACAGATTATTATATAGGGGTTACTAGTGGGCTGACTTGTGGTGATATAAAAGGACCAATGGAAATAATTAGGCCGGCGCCAATTGAATTTAACGCAATTTCTAACCCGGTGTCATGTTATGGATTAATTGATGGTTCTGTGACAATAGAAGTGACATCAGGAGGGGAAGGATTGATACAGTTTGCTATTTCACCTGATTTTAATAAATTTTACAGCGATCCCCTTAATCCCAATGCATTTACTTTTACCGACCTTGCTCCTGGGATGTATGAAATATTGATTCAAGATGAAAAAGGATGTAACGAGAAAAGTACAATGACCGTTACAGAACCAGATGAACTATCCTCTACATTTCTAACTACCCCGGAAACATGTATCAATGCTTCCGATGGTTCCGCACAACTAACCATGACGGGGGGAACCCCCTTTGTGGACACCTTAAGCGGAGTAGCATACTATGAGACTAGGATTATTGGACCAAATTCTGTTGGTGACGAAGTTTTTGTGAGAAATGATTCGTTGTTTTTTGACAACCTAATGGGCGGCGAAACCTATGTTGTTTTTGTAAGGGATTCTATGGGTTGCGAGGCAAACGTAATAGTTCCCATAACGATAGGGGTAGACCTTAATGCGGAGGCGATCGTAGAGTACGGTTGTGAGGGGATATTTCCCAATAGCACGGTTAGCATTCGTATGGCGGATGCTAGTTTAATGCCAAGATTACTCTTTTCGTTGGATGTGGACGATATGGCCATAGCGAACACCGACACTGTTTTTGGTGATCTGCCTGCAGGCGATCATACCGTTTATATTTATCATGAAAATGGATGTGCCACTTTTGTAGACTTTACGGTAGAAGCTTATGAGCCTTTAATATTGACGGCGATAAAAACAGGCCCTAATGAGGTCACGGCCACTGCAACTGGAGGCTTTGGCGATTATGAATATTTCTTCCAAGGAGATTCCTATGGGGACGTGAATGTGTTTTTATCCAATCAGGATACGAATGTAACGGTAAGAGTCATTGATAGTATGGGGTGTGAGGCTACCATGTCCATTCCTTTTAAATTCACGGGTATGTTGGAGGTTCCCAACTTCTTTACCCCAAATGGGGATAATATGAACGATGAATGGTCTCCAGGAAACAGGGATTTCTTTCCAAATATTGAAGTTAAGATTTATGACCGTTATGGTAGGGTAGTGGCCATTTTGGACCAAGTATCCGGATGGGACGGTAATTATGAAGGCAAGGCAGTACCTTCAGGTGATTATTGGTACGAAGTGAATGCTAATGATGAAGATAAACAACAATTTTTTGGACATTTTACCCTCTATAGATAGTAGAATTATTACCTGAATATTTCCATAAAAAGGGCACTAAAAGTATTAGTGTCCTTTTTTATGGCATATAACTTTTTATTTAGAAGGAATATACTATATTTGCAGTCCAAAAAATTGCTTCAATCTTTCATTTGAAGATAACCATTTCGGGGTGTAGCGTAGCCCGGTTATCGCGCCGCGTTTGGGACGCGGAGGTCGCAGGTTCGAATCCTGCCACCCCGACCAAGAAAATCCGATCACGAAAGTGGTCGGATTTTTTGTTTTTCAACGCCTAGTACCGCTAGGTGGTTAAGCAGTGGAAAACAAAAAATACGTACAGGCGCTAGCCTGTATCAGATTTGTTTGCGTACCTACCCTTGAACAGGTTCCATGGCAGTAACTTAAGTTGGGGATTTTAAAAAATACCAACAGACGACAGCCTATTAAAATGTATTTTCTTGTACTACAATTCCTATTTCAAATTAAATACCCCTTTAATTACTCTTAATCGCTAAATCAACTTTTAACAATATGAAAATCCCTACTTCTGAAAAATAACATAAAAAGATTTTCAAATCCTTTTATTATCATATAATTAGTGTTTTTCAATAAATGATGAATTATATTTACTGAAATCAATAATTATCAGAATTAAATACAAGTTTTTTGTGTAAATATGATTTTTGGAGGGTTTAAAATTGTGCTAAAAAGCTAACATTGAGCGTTATGAAAGACAGACTGGATGAAATGGATTTCAAGATTTTAAGTTTACTGGCAGACAATGCCCAGATGCCCTATACCGAGGTAGCCAAAAAAGCAGGAATTTCACCTGGTACGGTTCACGCAAGGACTAGGAAAATGATAAACTTGGGTCTGATTAAGGGAGCAACGCTGAAACTTGACTATAGCAAGATCGGTTGGAAAATGACTATTTTTTTAGGGGTTTATCTCAGGGAAAGCTTTATGTACAAGGAGGTTATTGAAGCATTGCAAAAAATCCCGGAAGTAGTAAAAATTCACCACAGTACCGGCAAGTATGATATTTTTCTAAAAATGCACGCCAAAGATAGTATACACTACCGAGACGTATACCAAGACACTATTTTGACTATTGAAGGGATAAAAGGTGTAGAATCTTTTATGTCAGTCGAGGAAAATATGAGCCGTCATATTATTTTTAACTGATTTATTCATGAAACCCCTATTTGAAAAGTCGCAGGCGCATTGAAACCTGAAATTCCAACAAAAACCAATTTTTTGGTGGGGTTTATGGTTTAATACCATTTGTTTTCCCAATACCGGGGTATTCACTAAAGCTAACGATAGGTTGGCCATAGGCACAAATAAGGTACTCGTCTTATTAATGAGGGTAGCAGTTCAGATATTAAGTTGCTTTGATCTAATAAGGACAAGGGGGCTGGGGTCAGGGTAAACCCCCTCGTCATTATCCTACTGAGGCAATTACCTCCATAAATTTACTTCTCTGTATTATTAATCCAGAGTCTTACATATTTTTCAATTCGGCCACTAAATCTGTCAAGGCTGCCTTTGCGTCGCCAAAAAGCATGGAGGTTTTGGAATTATAGAACAATTCATTCTCTATCCCGGCGTAACCTGCGTTCATACTGCGTTTGTTTACGATGACGTGTTTGGCGTTTTCCACATCCAAAATGGGCATACCGTAAATGGGACTCGCTGGGTTGTTGTGTGCGGCTGGGTTAACAACATCATTGGCCCCAACAACCAGTACTATGTCGGTATTGCTAAATTGGGGATTAATATCGTCCATTTCAACCAGCATATGGTATTCTACATTGGATTCGGCCAATAGCACATTCATATGGCCCGGCATACGCCCGGCTACCGGGTGGATGGCATATTTTACATTTACCCCCCTTTTTGTCAACATCACTTCCAACTCATGAATTACATGTTGTGCCTGCGCAACTGCCAAACCGTAGCCTGGAACTATGACCACATTGTTTGCGTAATTCATCATAATAGCCGCATCACTAGGGTTGGTGCTCTTTATGGACCCTAGGGATTTGTCCTCTCCTGCTGCAGACGCAGCTCCCCCAAAAGCTCCAAAAATTACCGATCCCAAGGTTCTATTCATGGCCTTGCACATAGCCACTGTTAGGATAATACCTGCAGAGCCTACCAGTATCCCCCCTACGAGCATCACCATATTATTATATAAAATTCCTGTAATGGCGGCTGCAATACCGGTCAAAGAATTCAACAAAGAGATTACTACGGGCATATCTGCACCTCCTATGGGAAGCACGAATAGAATTCCATAGATCAGGCCAGTGGCCAACAATGTGTACAACAATAACTGACTATCTACGCCAGTGGAAACCATAAAGGCCGCAAAAATGATGATTCCAATTATAACAATATTGCTTAGTACGCTGTAGTAGGGTATCTTTACCACACTTTTTAGAGAACCATTCAGTTTGCCCCAAGCGATCAAACTGCCGGAAAAAGTTATGGCTCCGATTATAATACCAGAAACTATTGTAGTAGCCTGGGTGGTGTCATTTACGTTTTTACTGTATTCCACCAATCCGATCAATGCTGCACTGGCTCCTCCAAAGCCATTGAACAATGAAACTAATTCTGGCATTTTAGTCATTTCTACCTTTATGGCAATCAACCAACCAATTATGGATCCAATAAGAATGGCCACACCCACAAGAATATAAATAAGAGGCGAAACCTCTATCTCATGAACAAAAACTGTTCCCACAATGGCCAGCCCCATACCGGCGGCCGCTATTAAATTACCTTTTTTTGCCGTTTCTGGATGGCCCAACATTTTTAGGCCAACTATAAATGTAACGGTAGCGATGAGATATATCATATTTAGTAAAATCCCCATTATTTTTTCCTTTTAAACATGTGTAACATTCTATCGGTAACAGCAAAACCGCCTACTACATTTATAACCCCTAAAACCACGGCAATAAAACCTAATGATAAGGCCAGATAGTCGGAAGGATCCGCATGTAACATCACCAAAATAGCTCCAACAATTACCACGCCGCTCAAGGCATTGGCCCCTGACATCAAGGGAGTGTGCAAAACCGCTGGAATACTCTTTATAACCTCCACGCCAACAAATATGGCAAGGATAAGGATATAAGTTATCTGCAGATTGTTCTCTATAAATTCCAAAAAATCATTCATCATTTATTTTTTTAATTTTTTCTAATAGTTCCATTTTGGACGATCAAGGTTTCATCCGTGATTTCTTCTTTTAGGTCCCATTTAAAATTGACCCCTTCGGTTAGATGCCTTATATAGTTGTAGATATTTTTGGCATATAGATCACTGGCATTTGTAGAAACACTCCTTGGATCAATACTTGTGCCAATAACTTTTACACCATTTTTTACTATTGTTTTATTTATCCTGCTAACTTCACAGTTACCACCTTGTGCGGCAGCCAAATCAATTATAACAGCCCCGTTTTTCATCTGCATCACTTGCTCTTCCGTTATTAATATGGGTGCTTTTCTACCAGGAATATTAGCTGTGGTTATGACAAGGTCTGCTTGAAACAATGATTTATTTACGGTTTCTTTTTGTCTTTTTACATAATCTTGCGAGGCTTCCTTGGCGTAGCCGCCTTCAGATTTTTCGCCCTCATTGTCTACGGAGATAAATTTTGCCCCCAAGGATTCTGCTTGCTCCTTGGTTTCAGATCTTATATCCGTGGCCTCTACTATAGCCCCCAACCTTTTGGCAGTCGCTATTGCTTGTAGTCCTGCTACACCAATACCATATATCAATACTCTGGCAGGGGCAATAGTCCCGGCAGAGGTCATCATTAAAGGAAAGATTTTGGTCATTTCAAAGGCTCCCAATATCACGGCTTTATAACCTGCCAGATTGTTTTGCGAACTCAGTACATCCATATCTTGGGCCCTTGATATCCTTGGGATGGCATCCATGGAAAAAGCGGTAACCCCTTTATTGGCAATGGCCTGGATTAGTTCGGGGTTCGACTTATGGTACAGCTTACTGATCAATATTTGTCCTTCGTCCACCAATTTTAAATCTTCTTCATCAAATGGATTGATTTTTAAAAGTATTTCCGCTTCATGGAAAACCACGCTTCTCTTCTCCACAGTTACCTCAACATTGGTATAATCCGAATCCTTAAAAGAAGAGTAGTCACCTGCACCTTCCTCAACAAGAATTTCAAATCCTGAGGCAATTAATTGTTTTGCAATATTCGGGGTAATGGCAACCCGTCTTTCACCATCCAAGGTTTCTTTTAATATGCCTATTTTCATTTTTAGATAATGGTTTGAATATTTATGATGTAAATTAGTTTATCGGTCAAAATCATTGAAAATTCGCAAAAATAGAGAATTATTGAAAAATACGGGGTCTTTTTTAATAAAGATTACAATTTTTACGTCAATTGTTTAATATATTGTAATTGTGTAATAAAACAAAAAGACTTTACTTTCCACAAGGTAATTTCAAGATTCATTTTTTATAGGTAATGGTAGTAACCGTTCAATACCCCAATATTATTCATGATTTTGGTTATAAGTATCCTGCTCTATCGGTTCCTTAGTTAAATAGTATTGAATATATTATTACCGTTTTAAAGGGGCGGTCTTTCAGTAAACTGCCTATACGTCTTATGGATTGTAACCAGACGACTGTTGTCAATTACGTTTTTGTGGAGTTGTTATGTTGGTAATTGTGATGCTTACTTTAAACGTTAGGGTATACAGCATTATTTGGTTTTCTATTTTTGCCAATTTAGGGTACACTAAACTTTTAGATTCAAGAAAAGTTAAACACTATATTTTTTAGATAAGGAAATTAATATATCAAGCTTTGGACGAGTTGATCATTTACAAAAAGAAATAAAAATTTACAATAGGGTCTGGCTTGGGGCTATTTTACATTTAGAAATAGGAGTAGAATTATTTTAATTCCTCGTTAATTATCCTTATCCTGTTTATGCGCTGCTCTCATTTGTTCGTTATCCCATTGATTGTCATATTCGATAATTCCCCTTTTAAGATCTTCCTCCAACTGTTTCTCCTGCTCCTTAATCATTTCAGTGACCCTAAAAATATACTCATCCCTAGTTTTATTAGGCTTTTCCGCCAATTTTCTTAGACCTTCCTCGTCATATTGAATAAATTTTTGAGCCTGCCTATGAATGGTATATCTTCTAAACCCTAAATGATGTAGGACGTCTCCGGCCATCTTTACCGAGGTATCCAAAGATTCCCTATATACATTCTCAATACCTGTATTAAGAAGCTCGTAAGCATCATAACGATTTTTTGCACGTACCATCAATTTTAAATTGGGATATTTCTCCTTTACCATTTTAGTTAAATGGATTACGGTATCGGGATTGTCAATGGCCGAAATTAAAATCTTAGCTTTTGCTATTCCGGCCGATTCCAAAAGATCCATTCGTGAGGCATCTCCATAATATACTTCAAACCCCATTTTTCTTAAGAGATCCACCCGGTTGGAATCGTTGTCCAAGATGGTGGCTTCAATACCATAAGACCGAAGAAATCTACCAATAGTACTTCCAAAATGGCCAAAACCGACAAGAATAACTTTGTGTGTCTTTGCGATATGATCTACTGATCTGTTTTCGGCTTTTTTTGTTCCTACATTGGGTAAGATTAAGCGCTCATTTATTATTCCCAGTATTGGTGTAAGGGTCATAGTTAGGGCCGTAACCACCAACATGGTATCCAGTTCCATACGATTTAGAATATTGAGTTGAAATGCAAAGGAGAGAAGTACGAAGGCAAATTCCCCAATTTGGGCCAGACCTATGGTGAGGAGAAGTCTTTGATCGGCCTTCAGCTTAAAAGTAACGGCGACCAAGAATAGGATTACGGCCTTTAATACGATTACACCAACTACCAGGCCACTTACCATAAAAGGGTTATCTCTGATGACGATAAAATTAATGGAAGCCCCTACTGCCATGAAGAACAATCCTAATAATAGGCCTTTAAACGGTTCCAGATTACTTTCCAGCTCATGCTTAAATTCGCTTGTAGCCAATACTACACCTCCTAGAAAAGCCCCAAGGGCAGGACTTAGACCAACCAACTCCATTAGGTAGGCAAGGGCCATAACGATAAGAAGGGCAGAAGCGGACAATAATTCCCTAAGTCGAGTTTTGGCAACAAGTCGCAACATGGGAACAAAAATATATCGACCGGCTAGAACCACTAAAACAACCGAGAGAACAATGGCCAAAGCTTGAAATCCAAGAGGTAAATTTTCAAGTAAATAGGTGTGATCTGAAGGGTCGTCGGCAACGGCGGTTTGCTCTATATCTGTCAATAAGGGGATTATTGCCAACATGAAAATAACTATAATATCCTGAAAAAGAAGAATGGAAAAGGAAGAGGCACCATAGGTGGTGTTCATTAAACCATTTTCTTTAATAGTCTGTAATGTAATAGCAGTGGAGGATAGGGCTACGGCCATGGATATGATCAAGGAGACTTTCCAATCAAATCCAATGGTATAAAATAGCAAAAAGGATAGTAACATAGTACCAAGCACTTGGGCGCCACCCATCCCTACTATAGTTTTTCGCATTTGCCAAAAGTTCTTCGGCTCTATCTCAAGACCTATTAGAAAAAGCATCATTACAACGCCAAATTCGGCAAAGTGAAGTATGTCCTGACCTTCATCGCCAACAAAGCCTAAAATATAGGGGCCAATTAATATTCCGGCCAATAGATAGCCAAGAACAGAACTTAACCCGAGCTTCTTGGCAATAGGTACGCAAATAATGGCCCCAGCAAGAAATACAATTGCCTCAAATAGAAAGCTACCACTCATTTGTCAATTTCTTTATTAAGTCCGGGAGTATCATTTAAGAATTCACAAGTATTTACAGTTCCAAAAGTTTGATTTTTTAACAGGAAACCTATGAGTTTCTTGTATTGAAGGGTATGTTTCTCAATCTCCAGATCGCCTATGTTATGGGTTCCCATAACGGTAAATGGAGGAAGATATTCCATTCCACAGAGTTTGGCAGTTTGTTCAAAAGGTCGTAAAAATTCACTTATCGAGTATTTATTAGTTCCCGTTGGACAATATACTTCCCTAGTGCCTCCCGTGGTAATTACATTGAAACATTTTTTGGTTTGCAGTGCGCTTGCTTGCGGTCCATATGCCCACCCAAATTCCAGAACAACATCCATCCATTGTTTCATTAGAGGAGGACAACTATACCAATAAAAGGGATGGTGCCAAATAATGACATCATGTTCCTGTAATAATTTCTTTTCCGCCTTTACATTTATGTTGAAATCTGGATAATGTTCATAAAGATCATGAAAGGTGACACCCTCTAGGTCCTTAATTATTTCCACAAGCGATTTATTTGCCCTGGATCGTTCAAATTTGGGATGGGCAAACAAAATCAACACTCGTTTCATAGGTTCAATTTAGGGGAAGTTTTCAGCGCTATGGTCCTACTTCCAATAATTATGGTATTTCTATCTAAGAAGCTGGACTTTCCTGTTCAGACATCACTTGATTTAAACCGTTGGTAAATGAGGTTGGTAGTTCAAAGACCTCCAACTCAAAATAGGGTAGCGCCGCCAAGAGATGGTCAAAAATATCGGCCATTATATATTCGTAATTCACCCAACGTTTGTCAATGCTAAAGGCATAAATCTCCAAAGGAATGCCTTGGGGAGTGGGGGGTAGCTGCCTTGTCATTAAGGTCATCTCCTGATTAATGCCTGAATGGTTTTTTAGGTAGGTCTCCACATATTTTCTAAAAACCCCTAGGTTAGTAAGGTTCCTTCCGTTGATAGCTATTTGTTTGTCAATTTTTTGCTCCTGGTTAAAGCTGTCTATATTCGTATTCCTTGTCTCTATGTATTTGGAAATAAGCTGTATCCCTTTTAGGGATTCAATATGTTCCGCTGTCAAAAATTTAATACTTTTTTGTTTTATAAGCAGGGCACGTTTTATGCGTCTACCCCCAGAAGCCTCCATGCCCCTCCAGTTTTTAAATGAATCTGAAATAAGTCCATACGTTGGAATGGTGGTAATAGTCTTGTCAAAATTCTGCACTTTTACCGTTGCCAAGGATATTTCTGTGACATTACCGTCGGCCCCATACCTTTCAAAGGTTATCCAGTCGCCAATACGGACCATATCATTAATACTTACCTGAATGCTGGCCACAAGGCCCAGGATGGTATCCTTGAATATTAATAGGATTACTGCTGAAGCGGCGCCCAGGGCCGTAAAGAATTTCCAAATGGAGGTATCGGTCAAAACAGCAAAAAGAGTTAGGATGCCCCCGATCCAAGCGAATATCATAAACACCTGAATATAGCTATCCAGAGGCTTGTCCTTCATATGGGGCAAAGTTTTTAGATAATCCTTTATGCTACGGAGAAGACTCTTTATCAGTATTAGGACCAAAATTACAGCAAGGACTTCAATGGCCTTTAGAATTATTCCCTCGGTGTATTCAAAATCTAGAAATGCTAGGGGAAGATACCTGTACAATAATAATAAAGGTATAATATGTGCCATATATCTGGGCACCTTGTTGAGCACTAAAAAATCATCAAAATTGGTCTTAGACTGCCTCGCGAACCTGACCGATAAAAAACGCAATACTCTCCAGATGATATAATCCAATAATGTGGCCACTAAAATTATTCCAAGGAAAAGTATAAAGGCATTTAGATAGGCAGCAGTATTAATTTCGAATCCAGTTTGGACCAGGTAATCATAAAGTAATCGTCTTAAACCGTTGTTCATGTTACGAATGCTATTTTAAGTGTTTTGGCAAAAATAAGGATTGAGCTTCAGTTGGAGCAGTAGATATACAAAAAGTATGGTTTGTAGGCTATGAAATTGAAATTTAAGCCAAAATAAATTACAGCCAAAAACAACCTACTATTTCTTATATTATATTTCATTAATTCCCACATTTCTTTTTGGTATCTATTATTTTCATTTTTTGCACAAGGTCATGAGGGCTGGAAGGACAGAATTGAAATCATTTTTCTAAAAAAAAAATATCCATTCCTGGGTTTGTGCGCTACCGTTTACTACGTAAAGATAATGGGTTAAAGGCCCCATATATTAAGTTTTGTCAGAACGTAAAAAGAAAATAGAGGTTCCATTTGGCCGGGAATAACGTGTCTGTGCCAAATATTATCATTTTTATAAGGTTGATTTATGATTTGAAGTTAAGATAACATAGAAATAGGAAAATCTACTTGTTTTACATTAAGATACCCGACCATAATTTTGTAACTGTATTCTTTAAAATACTTTGTTATGAAAAACACGAGCTTTTATCCCAAGACTTGGCAGGTGGTTCCCCAATTATCTGAACGGTATCAATTGGATTCCAATGGAAAATTAATTAGGGATTTGGTATTGCGTAATTCTTATTCCACAGATATGAAAGTGACGGAAATGCATTTGAACATTAACAAGTTTTCGGCCTTGGATAATGAGGGACAAGAACATTTTATAAGTGACTTTCCAGGTCAAGCAGCAATACCTGTTAAAGGGATGCATACAGGACTATTTTTAAAATCTAAAAGTGTACTTAGTTTGGAGCCGGGAAAATATATTGCATTCCGATTTTACCTTGGTAAATCAGGGAACAGTATTATATATAGCGACCGTTTGGAAGAAGGTGCGGACGGCATTAAATTTATGGATTTTGAGATTATGGACGGACTTACCATAAACGGGGAGGAGTCACCGGAAGCTATTCTCAGGTTTGATTTTGTGCCCTTTAAAACAAGTGGCCTTGTACATTGGTTCAGTCAATTATTTAAAGGCTCCACGACTTTTACAGGAAAGCTTGCCAACTCCATGAGTCATTAGAGAAAACTAGTTTAAATTTGATGATTAGGGTAAATCAAAAATCCTTAGGAGAAGGGACAGGTAGTTCCGTATGTAGCCTTGGCGGCCTATTGTGGAATTCATTTGGTAATACTTAAAATTTAATTTCAAGTGAAAGCTAGGTTACTATAAATATTGGGCCTAGATATAGCTGCTTATTTAAACCCCTCATAAAATAAATATTGATTTTGAGAGGTTTAGGGTTTACATATATAGTTTAAAATTGCTAGTAGATTATAGCTCGGCACCACCATTAAACTGATAAATATCATAGTTAAAACGTAACAATTGCCGAACTTTGTTTCTTGTGCTTATTCCGGTCAACTAACAAAAAAGCAAGCATGTGGACAGCTATTTTTATTAGTCTTTACTTACTTATCGCCATATCCATTATAATTAGTATTCTTATCCATGGCGCCAAACCCTCAAAAAGTTTGGCCTGGCTTTTGGCCATTTTTACCGTTCCCATTGGCGGGATGTTTCTCTATCTTCTACTAGGAAGAAATCGCAGAAAAAACAAGTTGTTAAAATTGAAAAAAAAGGCATTTTTAAACTTGCCAGAACCTTTAATGCAGCATATGGCCTCCATGAGTGGGAAGTACCGTAAGCTAATGACCTTGGTATATCGAAATTCACATTTTCCTCCAACAGGAAAAAATGAACTTCGATTGCTTAAAGATGGAAAATCGACCTTCGAATCCATCTTCGAATCTTTGGAAAATGCCCAATCCCGAATACACCTACAGTACTATATTTTTGAAGAAGGAGAACTCACCCATAGGTTATTGCAACTTTTTAGGCGTAAAATTAGGCAGGGGGTAGAGGTAAGGATGATCTATGACGGTATTGGTAGCTTTTCATTAAGTAAGGGCTATTTGAAAAAACTGACCTTCATTGGTGTAGAGGTTTACCCATTTCTTCCGTTCAAGTTTGGTCGGTTTTTTTCCTCCTTAAATTATCGAAACCATAGAAAGATTATTGTGGTAGATGGCAAAGTGGCATTTACAGGAGGAATAAATGTATCTGACAAATACTTGAAAGGTGATGTGGAGCTGGGCAATTGGCATGATATGCACCTTAGGTTGGAAGGTGCTGCAGCAAGTCATTTGGATTTCGTATTCGCAATGGATTGGTACTTGGTTTGCCAAAAGACCATTCCTGTGCTGCCCATAGTTCCGGAGCAGGAGGCCAATATGGAAAATAGAGATAAACTGGTCCAAATTGTCTCTGGGGGGCCGGACGATGATTTCCCTTCCCTGGAACAGGCCTATTTTACAATGATCAATAAGGCGAAGAAGTACCTGTTTATTACCAATCCTTATATTATTCCAGGACAGGCCATTATGCAGGCCTTACAGACCGCGGCATTGAGCGGTGTGGATATACGCCTAATGGTGTCCGAGAACGCCGATAACAAAATAGTAAGTTGGAGTGTACGGTCTTATTTTGAACCGCTACTTAAATCCGGTATAAAAATCTATTTATTTCCTGACGGATTTTTGCATAGTAAAATAATCGTTAGTGATGATGCTATTGCAACTATAGGTACGGCTAATTTGGATGATCGGAGTTTTGAACAGAATTATGAAGTGAATGCGATTGTTTATGATACGCCTTTTGCAACCTTATTAAAAGAAGATTTTCTTAGGGATTCTAAGGCAAGTAGAATGCTCACCTATGAGGAACATATTAATAGGGCATGGGTAGAAAAGCTAAAAGAAGGTTTCGGAAAAGTATTTAGTCCTTTGTTATGAATTAATCGATACGATGCCTAATTCGTTTTTACAAGGTATGTTTTCCTCCCAACAATTTAAATTTTCAAAAGTAATCTCGGCTATATTGGTCAAGGCTTCTTGTGTTATAAACCCTTGGTGGGGCGTAAGCAATACATTGTAAAAAGATAATAACTTTTTAAGTTGCAGATCTATGTTCCCATCGGCGGAATTATCCCTAAAGAACGTCCCTTTTTCCTTTTCATATACATCTGTACAGTAACCCCCGATCTTATTGCTCTCCAATGCATTTATCAATTCTTTGGTATCTACTAGGGCGCCCCTTGCCGTGTTGATCAAAATAGCTTCCGGCTTCATAAGGGCCAATTTTTGTTTATTGATCAAATAGTAGTTTTCTTGTGTAAGCGGAATATGAAGGCTTATGATATCCGATTGTTGCAATAATTTGTCCAATGAGGTGTAGGTAAGATCATATAATTGAACTAATTTGTAATCTGGTTTAATGTCGTTGGCCAATATTTTACAGCCAAAACCGTGCATAATTTTGGCCATAACACTGCCGATCTTTCCGGTACCAACAATGCCTACCGTCTTCCCGTGTAAATCGAACCCCATAAGGTCATTTTGCAGAAAATTATAGGAGTGTACCTGTCTATCTGCCAATATAATCTTTCGGTTAAGTGTCTGCAATTGGGCCACGGCATGTTCCGCAATGGAGTAGGGGGAATACTCAGGAACATTAGCTACTTTAAGACCATATTTTTGAGCCATTTTTAGATTCACGTTGTTATAACCGGCCGAACGGAGGCTAATATAACGCACCCCTAAATCCGATAACTTTTCCAAAACAAGGGAAGAGGCATCATCCCCTGAAAATATGGAAACCGCCAAATGACCAACGGCTTGGATAGCCGTTTCGAGATCCAAAGCGTCTTTTGTATAGGATACCTTATGAACATCCTTGTTTGCCTTGATTAAAAAAGGTATTTCAAAATCTTTAGCGCTATAGACCAGTAATTTCATTTTTTTCTTCTTTGATAAATATTAAATCTTGGTCTTCCATGGCCAGCACAACGAGCTTAATATAATCTTTTATAGTTTTTTGAATATTTTTGGGATCGGAGATATCAATACTTCCCCTCCATATCATTGCCCTTTCCTTGCCTTCGCAAATACAATATAGAGTGGTTTCTGCATGGTAGACTGTAAATTTATCATAATAACCCTGGTCATAATAAATGTCTTGGTTACTAATATAATCATCATTAAACCTGCCTTGATAATTGTTCCATCTGGAAATGGATTTTAAAAAACTTTCCCTATCCTCGGAACCGGTAATTTTGGTAAACAAAATGGCATCAAAATCCTTGTCCAATAAACTTTGTTCCACATCGTCCAGTTCTTTTTCCGTTTTTCTAGAATCGGTAAAGGAGACGTCAAAAACATCTAAGCTACGCATGGCTTCAACATTCCTTTTACTAAACTCTTTTCTTAAGGAGGTCTCGAATTCGGTCCTGGCCTCATCGTTTTGTGTCATTCCTACTATTAACACCTTATTGGCATGGAACAGCACAATATCTGGATTTTTCCAGTTTTCAACTAAACTTGTTGAGGAACATCCCGTTAGTAGTATGGTGAATATAATAAGTGCTTTTTTCATGATTTAAGTTTTAATGGTTATAGATTTTTCGGGAATGCTTATAAAAGGATTTTTGTGTCGGGTGAACTGTGCTATTGATAATCCAATTTATAAGCTTAGGGCAGCTCTTCTAAACTTGATCCTTGTATCCGCCCTGTTGATGTCACTATATTTTTTAATATTTAATATCTGGAATGAATGCGAAGGTAGTGGTTGTATTGAAGAAATAATATGACGTTGGTCATTTAGGTCATTCCTTCACTTTTGGCTCGTTCATTATAAGAATACTTCCAGTGTAATTAAAAATTTCAGATTTGAGGTTTTGATAATCGGCCAGACATTCATCCACTTCCATTTGAAGACTGTCATTTGTTTTCAGAATGTCTAAATTATTAGAACTGAACGCACGATCTCGTATGCCCCCTAAATTATTCTCGTGGGTTGAAATTTGGGATCTAATAGTAGCATTTCTACTATAGATTTTTTCTAGATGGGTTTTGTAATCCTGTAGACGTTCAAAGAGATTAGGGATGTTGGGTTTAAAGGCATTGGAATCCAATAACCGCTTAATAAATATCATTTCTTCATCCATTAATTGAAATTTTAATTTCCATTGTTGGATTTTCCAGTGGCATTGGGCTACTTTTTTCCCTTTATCCGTGGCGGTATTTTTCTTTTCCATTTTTTTGAATCTGAGATAAAGTTAAGAACTTTCAAAAACCTTCACTATGAGATTGGTCATCTTAGTTTTATATAATTATTTCTAATATTTCGTAAAGTTTTGGGATATGCACATTCCAACCATGAACGTCCTTAATTTTAGCCCTAAAGGCATCTAAAGAAGTGGGTTCTCCATGGATGAGGAATACCGTTTCGGGAATATTACTTATATCCTTCATCCAATCTAACAATTCGTTTTGATCGGCGTGTGCCGATAGACTTTCCAAATGATTTATTTTTGCCTTGACTGGACAGTATTTTCCGTATAATTTAAGTTCATGAGCCCCTTCCAATAATTGTCGTCCGCGGGTTCCTTCCGCTTGGAAACCAACCATTAAAATCGATGTTGATGACATGTCGATCAACTGTTTTAAATAAGTAAGGACCCTACCGCCGGTAACCATGCCACTTCCAGCTATTACTACCTTAGGCCTTGGGTCGTCTATAGTCTTCCAAGTGTCGGCATATGAAGTAATAATGTTGAAATTATTGCACATGGCGTGGTACTCGTTCATAGGTAGCTTATGCCAATGCGGAAATTGTTCGAAAACAGATAACACATTGTTGCCCATGGGACTATCTATAAAAACGGGAATATTGGGTATTTTATTTTTTTTGTACAAGTTCCAAAGCATATACATTAAAGATTGTAGTCGCTCTACGGCAAAGGATGGTATAATAAGATTTCCCCGTTCATGAATCGTTGTTTTTATAAGATTGCTGAGAATTCTTTCCACATCTTCCTCAGGATGTAATTTATTCCCGTAGGTGCTTTCCACAAAAAGATAATCGGCCCATTTTGGACGTTCCGGAGTGTTTAGGAGATCATCATGCAATCGACCAATATCTCCAGAAAAAACGAACAGTTTTCCGAAGATTTCCAGTTCAATAAAGGTTGCTCCAATAATATGACCGTTATAGCGGTATTTGAAGCGAATGTGTTCCGAGAGGGTAATCCATTGGTCTTTTTCCTGTGATTGGAACAAGTCGATAGTACGCTCTGCGTCTTTTATCGTGTAAAAAGGGAGTGCGGGGTTGTGCGTGCTGTACCCTTCCTTATTGGCCTGCTCCGCTTCTTCCTCATGTATCTTGGCGCTGTCCAAAAGAATGATTCGTGTTACGGCCAAAGTGGGAGCTGTGCCTACAATGTTACCTTTAAAGCCTTCCTTTAATAATCTGGGCAGGTATCCTGTATGGTCCAGATGTCCATGGGTCAATAGGACCAAATCTATTTTAGAGGCATCTATGGGCAGGGGATTCCAGTTTTGTTGTCGTAGTTCCTTTAGTCCCTGGAACATGCCACAATCTATCATCAGATTTAATTCAGAGGTTTCCAAATAGAATTTAGAGCCAGTTACGGTTCCTGAAGCACCAAGGAAATGGATTTTGATGGTATTCATATTCTAATGATTGCAAAGCTGTTTAATCTCGTTCAGAATTTTTTCTTTTCTGGTATTGGAGATTCCTAAATGGTCCAGAAAGAACTTATCTTTCCAAAGCTGCCTACATAGCACAACATCCCTACTCAATAAAAACTGTTTTTCCCTATTGCTGAGCAGGGTGGAGACAGTGATGGGGTAAAGTCCCAACCGATCTATACGGTCCTTTAGTCCATCATTTAATGGTAGGTCCCAACTTAATAGATACATTCCTGCACATTTCCCGTAGGTTGAGGCATCGCTGGTGAACCGGGTGTTGGTTACCACCCATCCTTTATCCAGTTCCCTGTTTTCATTTTTTCTGGTGGCCCAATGTGCTTTTACATCGTTATACCTGGAATGGATGTATAGGGGAATCTTAACATTGCAGTTGCGCCCTTCTTCCGAGTGGAACTTACATTCGACCACAATTACCTTTTCATTTTTTTCCGCGATTACATCAATTTCATGGGTTACACAGTTGCCGTTCATAATTTCATCTACACGGGTTTGGTAGCCCGAATATTCCAGGATGGCGGCCACAAAACGTTCAAAGGGAAAGCCTGTTGGTCCTAATTCGTAAATGGCTTTTTTTAGTTTGTATTTTGAGGCAAATACCGATTTGTTCTTTTTTAATAGCGCATATGCCCTGTTGTAAATCTCATTGGTAGAGATTCCTTGATAAAGCTCATTCTTTACCTGGCCTACAATTTGTTCCACTATATTATGGTCGGCCCCACTGTGCTTAAGGGAATTACGCAGTTTGTCCAAAGAAAACTTAACTCGTTTCCCGGAGGATTTTAGAATTTCAATGTCCAACTCCTTTTCCATAATATTCCTTTAAATTTATATCCAATTCTGGTATTTTTAGAAGTTGCAAAGTGGCGGAAGCTAATTTTACCTTTCCATCTGTGGCTATAAGGGATAAAACTATTTGCTCGAACAATTCATGCTTTGTAAGCCGTCTTAATTTATAATCCGTGATATACCTTAAATTTACCGCTATCCAATTATCCGTTGGACTAATAGCCAGGGTAGGGGCAATTTTAGCATTTTCTATATAATAATGCTCCACCATTTCCTCCCATTTGGCCAAAGAGTTCTTGGTGTATTCGGAAAGAAAATCCGTGGCCTTTTCTAGGACTATTTTTTTTGCCAGCGCAACATCGGAATCATAGGTTATAAGTATATCAAGTTCATCCCATACAAAGGGGAAATCCATGGAATAGTTCTTTATAGGACCCTTGAATACAAAGGCGTTGCTGATTTTGACGATCCGGCCCGAATAATTATCACTGCTCACCCATTCTCCAACTTCCATTAAGGTGGTATATATGCTATCTATATCAATGACATCTCCTTTAATACCGTTGATTTCAATACGGTCTCCAGGCTTATAGACCCTAACAAAGAATATATAGAAAGACCCTGCGATACTTAATATCAATTCTTGAAGGGTAAATGTTATTCCTGCTGTGAATAGGCCAATGATAATGGTGTAGTCTTTAATACTTTCTACGGTAAAGGCCATTAGGATCAAGAGTGCTATAAGTACATAGCCAATGATTTCTACTCCTTTTTGTGCCTTATATCTAATAGCTACGTTCTCTATTCTTTTTTTTAAGACCCTACGAAGAATGCCAATTATTAGAACTATGGCCAATATCCACAATAAAAGCTTTGCAATCCGTAGTACGACGGGGTCGTGAATAAAGTCCAAGGGACTGTTCATGGGGAATAGATTTTAATAAGACCGCCAAAACAATATTTATTTTAGCGGTCTCCCAATTAAAAATAACCAACTAATTTTTTTGGCCAAAAAAATCTCGAACTAAGGCCTTGGTCTGGTTCTCGGTCATGCTATCGGCTTTGGTGACGGCTTTTACTTTTCCTGCCAGGCCTTTGTGGTGTTCCAACAGTTCTTTTCTAAATTTCTCATTGGTATCTGCCGGACCAAAAAGCGCAATGGCATCTGCATCACCTATGGCATCTGCGAGTTTTTTAAAATATGTTTTCATTTGTGCTTTCTCCCTTTCCAGATAGGTGCGTTCGTGTGTAACGTCCTGTGTTACACCAGATTTTACCCTGGGCCCAGAGGTACCTTTGCGATTAAAAAATTCCATCTCCGAAAAAATGGTTTCCAATTTCTCTTCTTTGTTATCCAAGCGGATGACATGGGCTTTTTCCCTATCCATCCATATTCCAATATTTTTCATAATACAGTGTTTTTAAGATTCGTTTAACGCCAAAATAGGCACGGTGGCATCATAACCAATTTCCTTCACCAATGGTCTGGAAAAGATACTATTGAACAGAAAATGCTTTTTGTTGATGAACGCGATTATATCGCTATTTCTGCTTTGAACAAAAGAGGTTATTCCCTGGGCGACGTCCTTGTCCGTTAGGGTGTGGAAGCTATGGTCAACACTTTTGAGGATGTCGTCCAAGAGTTGTTTGTGTGTTTCTTGGTTTTCGGCAAGCGAAGTTTTTTTTGTAAAGTGTACAATACGTATGGCCGTATTGTGCATCATGGCAATCTCGATCAAATAATTCAATTCCTTTCGACTAAAGGCAGATTTGTAATTCGTAGGAAAGACAATTTCCTTGGGAGTGGTAAACCGTAAATTTTCTGGAATCGCCATAACGGGGCATTCCCTTATTTTCTCCATGGCATTTACCGTATTGCTGCCAAAAATCACCCCTTTGGCCCCAGTAGCTCCCTGGGTACCCATGACTACAAGGTTTATATCTTTGCCAGCAATGGTCTGTTTTATGGCTTCTGAAAGAAAATTGAAACTGGAAATAGTATGATAGCTATGTTTAGGATTGTTATGGTGTAGCTCCAGCATGTGCAACAGCTTGACAAAACCTTCCTCAGACCTAGCTTTGGCAGCTTCATATTCCGCACTGCCCGGCTCTGGTATAAGCAGGGTGCTAGTGGTGTAACTATCCAATCGAAAAATATTTAAAAAGTAGAATTCGCAGTTAAGCTTAGCGTATAGGTCCAAGGCAAAGCGTGTAGCATTTAGCGCGTTTTTGGAGAAATCGGTAGGAATCAAAATTCTTTTATTCATCACTACTCATCTTTAAAATGATTTATTAAATATAATAGGCTATAGTGACAGATACTATGACATTGGTCATTCTTGGGAGGGAAGAATTAAGAAGGGAATATCAGAATACATGCTTAGGTCTTTCACTATTGGTTCACGGGTCAATTTTTCGAAAAGGTTTCGTTTTTGATGGACCATAGCGTACATATCCACTTTCAGTTTTTCCAAAAAAACGTCAATTACCTTGGCGGTATCGTCAAAATTCTTTATCCATTGGAAGGAATGTCCTACGTTACTTAGACTTTTCTCCAAATTTTTTCTATTGGCTTCCTGGGTCGGGTTTAAAATATGTTGTTCATGAACGTGTACCACCCTTATGGCCGCTTTGGATAATGAAGCAATATAAAGCAGTTGGGCCATTGTCTTATGGTCACAATCTTTTTTTAGGTCGGTCACAAAGGCGATTTCCTTTGGGGAATGAAAATCCATTTCCCCAGGAATGGCCAACAATGGGCATTTTTTTAGACTATCTGCGACCTTTATGGTATTGCTCCCAAAAAATATATCGGTAGCCTCCGTGAGTCCTTTGTTTCCCATGCTTACCAAATGTATCTCAAGCTCTTCTGTCTTTTGCTTTATTATTTTGACCAAGTCTCCTTTTTGGGAAATGGTTTCGAAAGTGTGAAGGGGATTTTCATTGTCCAATACTATTTTGTGCTTTATATGGGTTAGTTTCTCCTTGGATTCCAATTCCAGTTCTTTCAGATGCTTTTTTATACCTAGTACTGGTAGTGTTTTACCGGGAGATATAGTAAGTTCCGAATAGGTGTTTATAATGTAAAATGTGCAGGCTTCAGATGCCATAAGCTTTGATACATAGAACAGGGCACAATAAGCATTATTGGAGAAATCAGTGGCTACAAGTATATTTTTCATGCTCTCGAAATTAGAATTGTGGAATTACCATAAAAGGTATGGTGACATGAAAACCTATCTTCTTAATGACCGGCTCTATAAAAAGGCGCTCCATAAAAGTATGTTTGTTCTGGATCATAACCAGTAGGTTGATTTTTTCTTTGGCCTGAAATGCATTAATGGCATCTATAATCTCATTATTGGGTACATCATGGAATAGTGCCTTGTTGCCCAAAATAGTTTCAAGGCCTTTCTTTTGTTTTTCTTGTTCCGGTGTCAATTCATATCCAGTGGATACGTGCAATACATTTATTTGAGATCCATGTTCATCGGCTATTTCCAGAAGTTGGAGTAATTTTTCTTTATTGTACTCTATTTCAAAATCGGTTGGAAATAATATTTCCATTGGATTCTCGTATTCTAAATTGGGAGGTATCACTAGAACAGGGCAAGTGGCCTTTTTTATTACATGGACGGTATTTGTGCCAAAAAGAATTTCCTCGGCTCCTGTAGCTCCCTTAGTGCCCATTACCACCAAATGAATGTCTTCGGATTCAATAGTTTCCATAACCTCTCCCAGGAGGGTGTTAAAAGCGGTGTGGGTAACAAACTTATGCTTAGGATTATGGAATTCTTTTTCCAAACGGGCTTTTAGTTTTTCCAGTTGCGTTATGGATGTTTCCTGAATTACATCACCTAGGCCGATAAGTCCCGGGCTCCCTACCAAATATTCTGCGTTGTATACAGGTGGCATATAGGTGTGTATAATGTAAAACTTGCATTTTACATTTTTGAAAACCTGCAAAGCGTATCTAATGGCTTTAATGGAATAGTCTGAAAAATCAGTCGGAAGCAAAATTCGTTTCAACATATTTTTTACTTTAGTACTGTAAAACTAAAGCAGAATAATTTTGAAAACCATGATATTCGTCAGTTCAAAATCTTCTTTGTTTTGGTAATTTTACTTCTTAAAATAGTACGTATGAAGGATAGTTTTAATAATATTATCAATTCGGATATCCCTGTATTGGTCGATTTTCACGCAGATTGGTGTGGTCCTTGCAAAATGTTGGCACCCGTTTTAAAACAGGTCAAGGAAGAAATGGGAACTGCCCTAAAAATTGTAAAGATAGACGTGGATAAAAATCAATCCTTGGCCAGTACTTATCAAGTAAGGGGCGTACCTACCATGCTGTTGTTCAAGAACGGAAAGCAGGTTTGGCGAGAGTCCGGTGTACTGCAAAAGAACGACATACTAAGTATTATTCAACAGCATACTTAACGAGCGGTCCCTAGGATTTGCCCGGTAATAAAAATTTAATCATGCTTAATTTTTGTGTTTTTTGATCATAGGTTTTTGTTATTGGGAGTAATGCAGTAGGACTTATATTGAAATTATTCTTTTATTTTATTCAAGAGGATTCTATTTGTTTCTTATCGGTTTTCGGGATTCTTAGAATTCTTCGCCGTCCAATGAAACCGACGTAGCCTGGTCGTTATACCTTATTCTAAAATAACCAGGGAATGAATAAAACGAAACCGCAGGTTGACGAATTTGTATTTAAGAAAATAAGCGGCCATGAGCTAAACAAACCTGCCTCGCCGGCAGGCGGGAGAAAAGAGCCCTCTTCACTATGTGGTCTCTAAAATCTTGGGATTTTAAGGACCAATGCCACGGCCTGAACTATTTCCAAAGCTTCGATAATTCTTTACGGCCTTGCCATCTCTACTACGGAACAAGCCCCACCAAATAAGGGGATTTCAAGGTAAATCAAGGGTATTCTATAATCTTCATTGCTTTATCGGTACTATGTAGTTTGACGAAACAAAGAAACGGCCTATTTTCAATTTACTTAAGTGCTTATTATTGTTTTTTATAGGTTTTCGTGAATCTTCGATTTCGTGTTAAATTAAGTGGTTTCCACATAGGGCGAAGGTAGCCCTGTCTTCTGCCAGGCAGGCGTCCGGCAGCGCATCTTCACTCAAGAGAAATCGGCCTGGGGGGTGTGGCCGTTAAGTTGCCTTACTTTGGACATGTGTCATCAAACTGGCCTTGGCTGCGGTTGGCTCCTACCAACTAAGGTACACCGTACCTTGGTTCTTCGGTCCTGGTCGTTTTTTGGGCGATGCAAAAAATAATCAGAACACAAACTGTGGGTTAGATTATACTAGCTATTTCTAATTCAAACACAACTTTTGAGATGGACCTCCAAAATCCAATATTCTTATTCGTGTACTATTAGAAATGGAATTTTGGAATGGTAACTTATTTTTTCGACTGCTGGTTTAAAAAGGATTCGCTCTAAGAAATTTAGGTTCTTGGCTACCATGACCAACATATCCATATTCCTACTTTCAACAAAAGCTTGTACGGCATCGTCCAATTTTATGTCGGTTAATGTATGAAAGGAATGTTCGTTTTCCATGAAATAGTCTTTTATAAATTCCTTGTTCTTTAATTGAATGTCGCTGAGGTCCTTTCCTTTTTGGGACACGTATAGGAAACGGAGTGCTGAGTTATGAATTATGGCAAGTTCCTTGATATCCTTTAGGACCTTTATGTCATAACTTAATTGGAAATCTGTAGGAAATCCTATTTCCCGTGGATTATTGTACTCAGCATCTTCGGGTACAGCAAGAACCGCACACCTTACCTTGGTTAGGACATTGCCAGTGTTGCTTCCCAAGGAAACAGCTTTAAGGCCGGTTGCGCCTTTTGTTCCCATAATGATCAGGTCAATATTTTTATCCTTTACTTCTTGTTTTATGTGATCTGTAAAAAATCCGTACAGTGCAGTCGTATGAAAGGTATGTTTGGTGTTAAGGGGCAATTTTTCAATTTCTTTAAGTAAATGTTCTAGTTTTTCATTGCTTTCCTTTAGTAAGGTTTGCTCCTGTACTTCTGGAGAAACATACATGGCAGCCTCACCTCCTGAGTTGTAGGAAATAGGATTTATATGGACGATATGAAAGGTACATCTAGTTTTATGGTACAGTGCAGTGCCATATTTTATGGCATTCCAGGCATTGTCAGAGAAATCGGTAGGTATTAATATATTCTTCATTATAATATTTTTGTCAATTCAATTTTGTTGGTGCAACACACTTTGTTAAAAGTAAATGCTCTTGGATTGTTCCCCAATGACAAATATCATGTTGACCGCAATTGGTACAAAATGTTATTCTACTTTTATGGCGCTATTAGGGGAAATATTAAAAAAGGCACTTCGGTACTGAAGGCCACCCTTTTAATAACGTTTTCTTTGGTGAGTTTCTCAAAAAAACTATGCCAATAATTGACCATGGCGATCATTCCTATGTTTTTGTTTTTATGGGTATAGCCATTTATGGCCCCAGAAATATTGGCATGGCTTTTTACTTCTTCAAAACCATATTTTAGACCATGTAACCGCTTATTCAAGGAATTCCTTGCCGTCTTCTGATGGGGCAGTAAATCCTTTCCCATATCAACATGCACGATTGTAATTTTAGAGTTCCATAAGTTGGCCAATCGTATTAGTGGTAGCAATTCTACCGCAGTGTAGCTATGCTCAAAGTTTGTAGCAAACGCTATTTCATCGGGAAGGTCAAAATCATAATGCTCCGGAACTGCTATGATGGGGCAGAAATTTATCTTTTGTAGCACTTTTACCGTGCTACTGCCCATAAAAACTTCTTTCAGCGCAGAGGAGCCTTTGGTTCCCATAAAAATATAATGTATATCTTTATCTATAGTGGTTCTGCCAACAGCATTTACCAAGGAATCGGCGATACTTAATCCCTTGAAGACGTGCAAACTATTTTTGTTTGCCGATTCTAGTTGGGCTATTAGGGATTTTATGTCTCTCTGTGATTCATCCTTTATTGCCCTAAAAAGGCGAGTGTCCTTTGCTTTTCCCATGGTACTGCTCAAATTGGAGGCCCCGACCTCAAAAGCATGCAAAACGTAGAAAACACATTCCACCTTTTCATGAAGATAAATGGCATAGTCTATGGCGTTTCGGGCATTGTCCGAGAAGTCCGTGGGTAGCAGTATATGTTGTGCTTTCATTTTAACTAATTTTAAATTGTCTTTATCCTATCTTTTTTAGGATTGCTCTGGAAGGAACAAGACCGGAACTTTGGAATGGAAGGCTATTTTTTTAATTACAGGTTCCCCTATAATTCGTTCCCAAAAGCTGTGCTGGTACCTGATCATGGTAAGTAGGTCTGCCCCGGTTTCGGTGATATATCCCTCGACACTATGTGCAATATTGGCTTCGAACCTAAGTTCGTGAAGGGAAAAGTTGGAACCCGCCAGGCGTTCCTCTAAAATTTTCATGTTCGTTTTCTGGGCATTGCTGAGTATAAACTCAGTGGCCACATGAACTACCATTATTTCTGAATTCCAAAGTTTAGTAAGTTCCGTCATGGGGAATAGCTCGAACTTTTCATACATTCTGGTGTAATCCGTAGGGAAAACCAAAGTTTTTAGTTTTTGGAAGTTGTAGTCCGTGGGAACCGCTAAAATGGAAATATTCTTGATTTGTTTAAGGACTTTAACGGTATTACTTCCTATAAAAATTTCCTTGGCTCCAGTAGCGCCTTGGGTACCCATAACGATGAGGTCCACCTCTTTTAAAGATACCAATTCCTTTACAGAACTCTCCAAAGTATCCGACATGGAAATGGTTTCAAAACTGTGGTTCGGATTGTTGTGGTTTTCATTCAGGTAGGCTATTATTTTATTTAATTCCTGAGTGGAATATTGTCCCAAAGAGTCATAAATGACTCCCAATCGCTGCTGACTTTTTTTACCCAACATATTCATGGCCTTTGGTTCATAGGCATGTAGTATGATAAAATTACACTTAAGGTCGGCATAGAGTTTTAAGGCCGTAAATAGGGCATTCCATGCATTATCGGAAAAATCGGTCGGCAGCAGGATCTTTTTCATGATTCAGTTTTTTTATGTGATTCTTTCCAAGTGTCCGGGATTACCAAAAAAGGTACCCTGGAATGATATCCTATTGAGTCTACGGTAGATTTATTGATCAATTTATGTAAAAATGAATGCTTGCGATTCATTATGGCCAATAAACCAATACCGTGTTTTTCTACGTACAAATGAATGGCATTCGGCATTAATTCGCCTTTTATCTGTTCAAAGGAATGGTCCAGGTCTTCAATGAAAGTACCGAGGACTATTTTATTGGTATGTTGCTCCTTGTTCAACACATAATTTTCCTTAATATTTAATATGATCAATTTTGCCTTTTGCAACTGGGACATTTTGACAAGAAAGCCTAGTGCTTCAGCATCATAGGGTGTAGTATAATCTGTAGGGAACACCATGGTGTTGATTTCCTTAAAAGTATATCTATTGGGAATAGCCAATACCGGTATTCCCGTTTTTTTAATGACATGGACGGTGTGTGTTCCCAAAAAGATTTCTTTGGCTCCGGTTGCGCCCTGGGTACCCATGGCAATAAGGTCTATTCCCTCGCGTTCTGTTACCTCTTGGATTTCATCAGTCAGCATATTGAACGAAGAAATGGTCTTGAATTGATGGTTTTTATTTGGGTGGGTTTTTTTTATATCTCTTAGGGTTTTTTCCAAACCTGCTTGGGCCTCCTCGACCCCCTTGTCCGGAATTGCACTATTAACGGGGCCGCCCATCATATAATCTACCCTGTAAAATGTAGGGGTATAGGTGTGAAGTATATAGAACAGACACTTTTCATTTTTAAAATAGTTGACCGTATATACGATAGCGTTCCAGGCATTCGCAGAGAAATCAGTGGGCAAAACTATTTTTTTCATGCGTGCATATTTTAAATTATCGGGGTAGATTCTGCATCACCAGAAGTGGAAGCTTCAAACGTAGTCCTATTTCATCTACAGTAGATCTGTAAAGCATATCCTCAAAGAAGGAATGACGTGAGTTTACCATGACCAATAGGTTTATGTTATTTTTTTTGATATAGTCCATTATGGCCTCTGCTTTGTTCTTGGCGGGACATATTTCAAAAAATAGAAATGTATCCGATAAGGATTCCTTAAGAAAGCGTTGGTTGTCTATTTGTCTATGACTTAAGTCTTCAAAGTCCGAAATGTATAGGCAATGGATTTCCGATTTAAACTGGGAAGCCAGGTTGTACAATAGCTTCAGTTCCCGACGCTTGTAGGGCAACATATAATCTGTTGGGAAAAGTATTTTCTTAGGCTGATGGTAGTTGTAAGCCAAGGGAATGGCGAGTACGGGACATTGTACGTATTTGAAAACCTGTACCGTATGGCTGCCAAAAGTAATTTTTTTATCTGCCGTTTGCCCTTTTGTACCCATAATCACTAGGTCAACATTTATTTGGTTAACGCAATCGTTCACGGCATCTACCAAGGTATCGAATGCCGAAAGCGTTTCATAAGTGTGTTTTGGATTATGCTCCCGAACGGCAAGATTTTTTATGAGATCTTTTAGGGATTTATCCGTATTTTTTTTAACAGTTTCCTTTTGCTGTTCAAAAGAAGTTTCTCCATTGGTCTTAAATGGACCATACACTTCGTCGGCATAGGCATGTAAGAAGTAGATATTGGAGCGTTCGCATTTAAGGAGCTTTAAGGCGTAATCTATGGCATGCGAGGCACTTTCGGAAAAATCGGTAGGAATCAAAACTGTTCTCATAAGTTTTCTTTTGGATACATACCAAAGTTATTAGTAGCGGTATATAAAACCTATGACATTTATCAGTAGTCCTATATCAAAGGGATAGTGGAAGTTTATTCGTGCAAAACCAATAAGGGAGCGCTGTTCTGAAAACTAATTTTCTTGATAGTGGTATCGAACAGCAGTTGCTGTAGAAAATTAAGGTTTTTGGCTACCATGATTACCATATCTATGTTCTCGTTGAGCACAAATTGTTCAATGGCACTTTTTATCCTTTCATGTTTTAGGTTATGGATGCTATGTGATTTTTCAAAAAGCTCCTGTAGATAGTCCTGTAAATATATCCTATTCTGATCTTGGGCCTGGTTTAATTTTATATTGGGCTTGGAGACATTTACAACCTTTAACTTGGCTTTGGTGATACAGAGCATTTTTGAAATGGCTTCTAAAATAGAATGGGAATAGAATATATTGTAATCCGTAGGAAAGGCAATTTCTTTAGGGATGCATTGCTCCGTCTTTTCCGGTATCACTAACAGATTGCAGGGTACTTTGGTCATGATATTTCCGGTATTGCTGCCCAAAATGGTTTCTTTTAGACCCGTGGCTCCTTTTGTGCCCATAACGATAAGATTTACCTTCTTGTCCAATACAGTCTTCCGAATTATATCTGTTAGATTTCCGTATTCGTGGAGGGAAATAAAATTATGTCCCATGTTGGCAGTAATGGCTCTAATTCCGGTACAGGTATCCTGTAGACGATCTCTCCCAGCTACATTGATGGCTTTTTTGGGAATGGCCAAAGAATTACTCTCTATACTGGATTGATTTAAAGGGGCTACATGCAACACATAAAAATTACAGGGAGTATCTTTAAATAGCTTCAGGGCATATTCAATTGCATTCCAAGAATTTTCGGAAAAATCGGTAGGGAACAATATATTCTTCATTCTAATAATTAGCTACATTACTGCAAAACTAGAATTATAGCCATAGCCGAAATATGACATTGGTCAGTGCGTAAGAAAATATTAGTAAAAAAAGTATACTTAAATCTAATTTATGTACTGTAAGGCCTTTAGTTCCTTGATCCGGATATTCCTGCCTTCTATGTCGATCAGACCTTCTTTTTTAAACCCGGATAATGTACGTATAAGACTTTCTGTGGCAATACCGGCCACACTGGCAAGATCGTTTCGGGATATTTTAATGGGTTCCTCCGTTTTTTTGTTCATGATTTCAGCAAACTGTAGCAGGGTTTGGGCCGTTTTCTTACGAACCGAACTATAGGCCATTTGCAATAATTGCTGTTTTATATCCTTAATATTTCCGGTAAGCAGTTCCATTAGTTCTAGGGAGATATTATGGTTCTGTTCCAATACCTGTTTTAAATTCTCTTTGGATATGCCGGCCAGTTCTACATCTTCGATTGCGGTTGCCGATTCCTGGTAAGGAATATTATCTAAAAAAGAAGTGAATCCTAAAAAGTCGTCTCCCCTATAAAGGGAAGTGATCAGTTCTTTTCCATCTTCGTCCATGGTATGGCATTTTACTACCCCTTTAAGGATAAGATATATTTTATGCGAATACGTACCTTCTTGGTAGATACAACTTCCTTGGGCAAAATTAGTGGGTTCCCCATTGTCGTCGAAAAAGTTTTTCAACTCGTTCAATGTGCGTATCTGGTCTTCTAAACCTGTTGGATTTAGTGAGCCTTCCTGTGCCATGCGCCCCAAAAGTTCCACTTTTGCCAAACGGCTTTCAATGGCATTTACAAGATCTTCCTCTTCAAAAGGCTTGGTAAGGTAATCATCTGCGCCCAGGTCCATTCCCCTTCGTATCTCTTTGTGTTCGGTTTTGGCAGATAGGAATATAAAGGGAATATGCTTGGTTTTTTCATTGGAAGACAGTTCTTTTAAAACCCCATAACCGTCTACCTCAGGCATCATAATGTCGCAGACAATAAGATCTGGCAATTTTTCTTTCGCCGTTTGAATACCTATTTTTCCGTTAGGAGCGGTAATCATAGTATAACCTGAAAGCTCAAGAAGCTCCTCGGTGTTCTCACGTAAGGCCCTATCGTCCTCGATCAATAGAATAGTCTTCATTGGTCTCTCAATTTAAGTTTTCTAATGGTATAACTATGGTAAAAATAGATCCTATGTTTTCTTTACTGGTAAATTCAATGTTGGCCCCAAGATTCTCCAAATGTTGTTTGGCAATATTAAGGCCAATACCCGTACCTTGGTTCAATAATGCATTTTCTGCCCTGAAATAACGGTTGAAAATATGTTTTTGTTCCCTGGCAGGTATACCAATGCCATGATCGATGACTTTTATTAATATATTGAAGGGCCCTGTACTTACTTCTAGCCCAATGGTTGTATCCTCTGCGGAATATTTAATGGCATTGTGAATCAAGTTGGACAAGGCCAGTTCCAGCGTCTTTTCATCAAACCTAATAAAAATATCATCGATATTTTCAGGATAGATGATTGTTTGGCCAGACTTAAGTAACATATTGGCGCCATAGACCACTTCGTTCACAATTTTGCTTAGAGGGAAGGTTTCTAACTTGTAATTTATCTTTCCTGAATCTAAACGCTCCACCGAAAGAAAATCCGTGAGTATGGTATCCAGATACCGCACTTTGTTTTTTATGGTATTAACGTGTTTGTCCCGCTTTTCTTGTTGGTGACCTTCGGTGTATTTGGCCAATAAGGTTATAGAGGTGAGTATACTGCTTAAAGGGGTCTTGAATTCATGGGAAACCAAGGAGAGGAAGCGTGTTTTTAGTTCATTTAATTCCTTCTCCTTTGCTAAGGCCTCTGTAAGTTGCTTGGTACGTTCCTGGACTGTCTTTTCCAGTTTTTCAGTGTAATTTTTTCGCTCTGTTATATCCAATATGATGGCGACAAAAACTTGCTTTTCCCCCAGAATGGATAATTGCAGATGCACTTCTACCGGATATATGGAGCCATCCCGCCTTTGATGGACGGTTTCAAATTTTACCTTGACCCTTTCATTTTTCAATAATGGATCAATGAGAACCTGGAATTGTGGGGCATCCATATGGGGCTTTATATCCAATGGTGTTTTTGTCTTGAACTCTTCCAAAGAATAGCCCATATTTCTTTGTGCTTCTTTGTTCACATTTACAAACCACAGGGAATGGGCATCGAACACATAGATCTCGTTCAATGAATCATCAAATATCCTGGCCCAATGACTAAGTTCCTTTTCCTTGATTTTACGTTCCGTAATATCGATTACCAAAGCCATTACATACGTTTGGTCATAGAGTTTGAACGGGTTAAGCCCTGCTTCAACCGGGAATTCCTCACCGTTACTATGCACCCCGTGTAAATCTCTCCCCTGGCCCATCTGCCTTCGTTCGCTTTTGTCAATAAAGCTTTCCACATGGTGACCGTGATTTTTATGGTATTTTTGGGGTATAAGGGTTTGCAACGGTTTTCCAAGTAATTCTCCTTTCTCGTAACCAAACATTCGCTCTGCAGAGGAATTGGTAGCAACAATGAACTGCTCCGTATTTACGACTATAATTCCTTCAGATACCCCTTCCGAAAGGAGGTTGAAGATTTCACTGTTTTTTTGAAAGGCATGCATTAGCCAAAGATAAAATTTTTAAACTGATTATTGTCATAGAAAATAACTTGCCTATTCTCTATTTTTAATAGTCTTTTATTCAATCTTATAAAAATGGGAAATTCTAGGAAAGTTGGTAAGGAATTCTATGAGAATTTAGGAAAATTGTTTTATGCCGTAGCTGCAGCGGATACGCGCATCCATACTAAGGAAAAGGATAAATTGAGGGAATTTATTCGAAAATATTGGTTAGATATAGATGAACTGGAGGATGAATACGGTACGGATACGGCTTTTCAGTTAGAATCGGTATTCGATTGGTTGGTGGAGTATGACAAGGGGGCGGAGGAGTGTTTCGAGGAATTTCAGGAGTTTTATAAGGAAAATACCAAAGCATTCAGTCCATTTATTAAGGTACTGATTTTAGATACGGCTAATGCTATTGCGAATAGTTTTTCAGGAAAGAACAAAGCGGAATTGGTATTGTTGGGTAGATTGGAACTTTTATTAAAGGCTTAAAAGATTAAATTCTTGGGTTGTGGATAAGGAGATTTATAGCTGGAGTAGGATACCGGAACCTATAGCACTATTTGATCCAATATTTTTTCCCATCAATGAATGCCTAGCATTCATGAACACCATTAATATACGATACACCATCCTATGAATAATAGAATATTCAAAAAAACCTAGGCTGCTTTTTGTTTAATTGAAATTTACGGACTTTCCATTGCCGCAGCGTCCATACCGCTTTCACTAAGGGGTAGTACGCTTTCGGACACCTGTCTGTGGAAAGAAGGCCTTCCTATTTCCAAAGTAGAAACCCTTTGATTTGCTACAAAAATAAAAATAGGCCGAAAACCAAAACTAGAAGCTTATTGTTTAGGCTCCTTATCCGCAGGATAGGAAACCGGACCGAGCGAAAAATGGAACCAGTTGCATTTAATCAACAATTGATCCTGATACAACATAATACGTACCTTTAAGGTGATTGTTTCATGGATTTAAATTTTAAATGTCATAACCGGTAATCTGGCGTGGTTGGCAATATCTTCTCCAATACTTCCGAGCAAGAAATGTGCAAGGCCTTTTCTCCCGTGTGTTGGAAGTGCCAATAAATCGAATTCTTTGGTCTTACTGAAATGAATTATACCATCTTCCACACTGTGATCATTGTAAATTTCAACTTTATTTTGAGTATCCCCGGCCTTGGACATAAATCGTTCGATTCGTTCTCGGGCTTCTAGACTGCTTAAAAAATCCTCATATGGGGTATTGATGTAAAGCAATGTTAGTTGGGCCGAAAATTTATGAGCCACAGATTTAACGGTCTTATAGGCCATTACCATATCTTCGGTAAAACTACAGGCGAATAAGATGTTCTTTAATTTAAAATTTGAATTTTGTTGTTTTATTATCAATACAGGGACATCGGAAGTACGGACTACCTTTTGAGTATTGGAACCTATAAAAATTTCGTTGAAACCTGTGCTACCATGGGACCCCATAACAATCAAATCTATGTTCTGTTCCTTGGAAACATTGTTAAGCTCACTAAATTCCTTGTAGTTCTGTACTATTTTATTTATTGTAAAACCTGTTAAATAGGGTTGGTCCAAGAAAGTTTTAAATCGCTTTTTGGCGAGCCCCATGAAGTATTTGGCTTCCTGGAAATCTAAATATTCCTCCTCTGGAATAATCGCCTCAGAAATTCCCATCATGTGAATAACGGTAATATTGGCGTTTTGCTGTTTCGCAATGCTGGCAGCAACCTCCAAGGCATATGCCGAATGTTTGGAAAAATCTACGGGTACCAATATGTGTTTCATCCTTATATGATTAACGTTTACGGTATATGTTTTCTGTTGGAGTGTTTATCTGGTTTAACAATGGTCTCTTTTTTAAAATATGAGTGGCTGCAATTGCTGTGCGTATCGTATTGGAAAGCAGTGGAATGAAATTAAAGAATATTAACATCACTTAAAATGATATTGGTCACTAGGTATTGGCTTAATGACGACTACTTTTCTAAGAAATTGGAGTGTTTTACTTCAATTTAATATTTAAAAGCGCTTCCCAAGCAAGTGGCATGGGTGAAAGTCCTCGTTGGTACTTTTTATTTGGGTCCTACTGACATTGGTCATTTTGTACTGGTATTCTGTATGTTATTTTAGTATAAATTAAAATTCAAAGTCATGAAAAAATATATAATTACCGCATTTGTAATGCTTATGCTTCCGAATGTGTTCCATTCCCAAAATATTACAAACATTGATGAAATAGCTCCCTTTAGTGAAGGATTGGCGGCAGTTAGGCAAGGAGATCAATGGGGATTTATAAATGAAGAGGGTATCATGGTCATCAATTTCAGAAACGACATTTATTGGAATAAGGATGCGGATACCTCCAAAAGTGATATTTCAGGGGTACGTTACCCCATGTTCAATGATGGCAGATGCCTTATTATAAAGAATGTAGAGGAAGATGTGCCTGCTTTTGGGTTTATAGATACTAAAGGCAATGTGGTGGTTGAACCGCAACTATTAAATGTTTATCCCTTTAAGGATGGTTACACCACGGCAGTCCTTTTTGAGAAGTCTATGAAGGGAAAAAACGAATTCAATCTAGATATTTACGAATTTAAGTTTCACGATGTTATGCTGGACACTTCAGGGGAAATTGTAGAGTTTTTCAATAGAAGGAACAATATACAAATGACCAAAAGAAGGTACCAAATGCCTTCAGTAGGGGTGAAACAATTGTCAGGTGGTCTTGTTGCGGTATATACTCAAGATCAAGGTTGGGAAGTAAGAAAGATAACTTTAAATCATTAAGAATGTTAAGATTAAAGGGTAAGGTAGCCGTTATAACAGGTGGTGGTGGAGGAATAGGCTTGGCCACGGCAAAATTGTTTTTACAGGAAGGTGCCAAGGTGGTTATCGTGGATATTGATAGGGAAATTTTGGATAAGGCAATCCTGGCCATGGATCACGAGAATCTGTCTATTTGTGTTGCCGATGTTTCAAAAGCTATGGACAACGAAAAGTTTGTCGAGACAACGCTAGAGGTTCATGGAAAGATCGATATATTTTTTGCCAATGCGGGAATTGAAGGTGTTTCCAAGCCAATTACGGAGTATCCGGACGAGATTTTCGATAAAGTAATTGGAGTAAACCTAAAAGGGGTATGGCTTGGATGCAAGTATGTGATCCCAAAAATGCAGCAAGGCGGAAGTGTAATAATTACTTCCTCTGTGGCGGGTTTAAAAGGTTTTCCGGGATTGGGGGCCTATGTGGCCAGCAAACATGCGGTAGTTGGCTTAATGCGGGTAGCGGCCCAAGAAAATGCCAAACGTAAAATTCGTGTGAATACCATTCATCCAGGTCCCGTCAACAATAATATGATGAGGCGTATTGAAGTGGATATGTCGCCCAGCAGTCCTGGTGAGGTCATGAAAGGCTTTGAGTCTGCTGTACCTTTTGGTCGCTATGCAGAATCTAGCGAGATCGCAGATATGGCACTTTTCTTGGCCTCGGACGAGAGTAAGTATGTTACAGGAACTATCCATGTGGTAGATGGCGGCATGTTAAGTGCATAAGGTTTGGGGATTTGGAAACTACAACTAACATAAAAAAATATTTAGAAGGCGGAGATATAAGATCCATAGGTCGTGTGAAGTTCTTGATACCTTTAATTCGGAATCAGGAAGACTTCGACCTTCTTTTTTGTTTTCTTCATTCCAAGGATAGGTCCACAGTTATGAGGGCTGCGGATGCCGTGGAAAAAATTACCACTGGAAGGCCTCAATATCTTCAAAGTCATAAAAGTGAGATATTGTCTTTTCTCCAAAACGCCGAAAACAAGGAGTTTAAATGGCATTTATCCCCAATGGTGGCAAGGCTTTCACTAACAGCGCAAGACTTGGATATTGTCTCGTCCAAACTTAACCAGTGGGCAAGTGACCCTGCCGAAAGTAGAATTGTAAGGGTGAATGCCTTACAGGCCCTTTGTAATATTAAAGACCAAGATCCAGGAATTGAAAAGGATTTTAGGACTCTTATAGGAAAATTGGAAAAGGAGGAAATAGCTTCGATAAATGCCAGGATTCGAAAATTAAAGATAAAATCAATTTAAACTAAGATATAGGGACACTTATTTAGGTTTGCTATTCGTTGCGTGCATAGGACAGGTCATGTCGCCATTTTTCATTTTGTCATCGTGCATCATGCCCATCATGTGCTGATTAGCCCCCATTTTCTTACACATTTTTTTACACATGGAAGAATCATTTTCCATCATTACCATCATATTGTTCATGATTATTCCGGCCATAGCCGTATCTTTTTGCATCATTTTCATCATCCCATTGTTACTACCCATCATTTTGCCAATCATGTCCTTATTCCCTTTCATCATCTGAATGGCATGATCACTTTGCATTATTTGGGATATCATTTCACCCATCATATCGTGGTCATTGCTAATCTTTTCCATTAGTAGCTCACGGTTCTCCTTATTTTCTAAAATAGCCATTGGATTTTGTGCCTGGTCAACACAGCTTACTATCATTATTAAAATTATGTATCCACTTATTGTTCCTATTGTTTTCATGGCTTAGATATTTTTTGGATTAAGTAATAATTTTAAATATATAATGTCAACTCCAAAATGATGTAGGTCATGTTTATTAAATTTTTTACTTAGAGGTTTAACACAAATTATTGATCGTGAACTACGTATTTTGGTTCTGGTTTTATCTTTATTTAAATAAGGATTTTACCGGCCAACTTAATTATGTCATATGATATTTGTCATTGTCAATGTCGCACAGTGGAAATATCTTCAATAAAATATTACTTATGAAGGGATTTTTAAGATTGGGAAAAGTTGCCGGTATTCAATTGGAGGTGCATTGGACTTTTGCATTATTGTTGATTTGGGCCGGTTTTATTGAGTTTCAAAATAGTGGAAACTTCGAAAGGGTAGCTGTTAACCAGGGTTTTATTTTGGTATTGATGGCATGTGTTGTACTACACGAATTGGGTCATGCCCTGACCGCAAGAAAATTTGGTATTAAGACCCGAAGGATTATACTGCTCCCTATTGGGGGCGTGGCCACTTTGGATAAAATGCCAGAAAAACCTGGGCAGGAACTACTGGTGGCCTTGGCCGGACCGGCAGTTAATGTTGTTATCGCCATACTTTTGTCATTAATAATACCTCTGAAGAGCTATTTTAATTTTGATAATGTGGTTGTGGAAGAGATGCTCTATGCCCCTAATTGGCAGAATTTCCTTTTTTATCTTTTTATTGCGAATGTAATGCTGGTGGTGTTCAACCTTATTCCCGCATTTCCAATGGATGGTGGCCGAGTACTAAGGGCTTTGTTATCCTTCAAAATGAGCCGTGTGGTAGCCACAAATATTGCTGCAAGTATTGGCCAGGTCTTGGCAGTGGTATTTTTCATCCTTGGCTTTTTCGTAAATCCTTTTTTAATATTGATAGCCTTTTTTATTTTCTTCGGGGCCTATGGCGAGAATCAAATGGTTAAACGAAACTCCCTGTTAGAGGGACACCTAGTAAAGGAGGCCACCTTGACCAATATCACGGTCCTGCGCCCGGATAATAATGTACAGGAAGTAATCCATATTCTATTGACTAGTTCCGAAAAAGATTTTGTAGTGGCGCTGGACCAGGAAATAAAGGGAATAGTGACCCAAAAAGATGTTATTAAAAACGCCAAGACCCCGTCTTTATTAGTGAAGGATATTATGGATAAGTCCTTTACATCTATTGATGAATCTACAGAGATCATTAAAGTACTGGAACTGGTAGCTAGGGAAAAAACGGCCTTTTTTCCAGTAACGAAGAATTCAAAATTGATCGGAGCCATTGATACAATTAATATTAGCGAATTTATTTTATTGAAAACCGTATCTTAGAACCAAAACGACAGCTGATGATCATACATAGCTTGGGTGAAGGAAATTCACTGCTGAATAAATTTGTGTCTGAAATTAGGGATGAGAAAATTCAGCTTGATAGTATGCGTTTTAGACGCAATATTGAACGCATTGGAGAAATACTGGGCTACGAGCTTAGTAAGACCCTCAATTATCGGGAGCAAACGGTACATACGCCTTTGGGTTCAAAGGAAATGTCTTTGCCTGTTGATGATTTGGTTTTGTGTTCAGTTTTACGTGCGGGTCTCCCATTACACCATGGCCTATTAAATTATTTTGACACTGCGGAAAATGCCTTTATTTCTGCCTTTAGACATCACCGTGGGGATGAGGACGCGTTTGAGGTGATCGTTAAATATTTTGCCGCCCCTTCCTTAGAAAATAAAACCTTGGTACTGACAGATCCAATGTTGGCTACAGGTAAAACCTTGGAAAATGTTTTAAATGCCCTAAAGGATCATGGCAAACCCAAGCAGATCCATATTATTTCCGTAATTGGTTCCCAGTCAGGGATAGACCATATTAAAGCGGTTTTTCCAAAGAATACACAATTGTGGATTGCAGCTATAGATTCCCAATTGGACCCTAAAGGTTATATTATTCCCGGAATAGGGGATGCAGGAGATTTGGCATTTGGGCAGAAACTTTAGTCAAGAAACTTATAGTACACTCATTAGACATTTTTTATTTTCTTTTGGCCCGTTTTACCAACTTCACCAATTCATACCATAGAACCGACAGCATACCTATAAAAATTGCAGTTCCCAGTTGATTTCCGTTTAAGGTTTCGAATTGGAAAAATCTAGTAAATGGGGGTACAATGAGTAATAGTGCCGATAAGATCAAAGTAATGCCAATAATCAATGGTACCAAGTTGTTCTTGTATTTCAAGGTGGTCCAAATTGAATAATAAAACGAGCGGTTCACCAAGGTTAGAAAAATATTGGCGGAAATCAATACCATAAATACCATGGTTCTTGTAATGGACTCATTAAATCCTTGAAAAACGGCGTATTGGTATACCGTTAAAGACCCTAGGGTAATTGCCAATCCCTGAACAATACTGGTAATCAGTTCCTTGAACTTAAAAAAAGTTGTAGTAAATGGCCTCGGTTTTTGAATCATTGTATTTTTCTCCATAGGCTCGTTTTCATAGATGATGGAACAGGTAGGCCCCATGATCAATTCCAGTAAAATAACGTGGGAGGGCGAAAAAATAGCGGGGAAGGTCCAGCCCAAGGCCAAGGGAATAAATACCGTTAAAATGATAGGAATGTGGATGGATATGATATACTGTATTGCCTTTTTTAAATTGCCATAAATCTTTCTGCCCATGGCAATGGCATCTACCATTTTTGAAAGGTCATCGTCTACCAAGATCAATGAGGCGGCTTGTTTTGCAATTTCAGTTCCTTTTTTACCCATGGCAACACCAATATGAGAAGCCTTGAGCGCTGGACCATCGTTGACCCCGTCTCCGGTCATCGCCACTACTTCGGTGTTGGCTTTAATGGCATTTACGATTCTTAGTTTTGCTTCGGGGAACATACGGGTAAAGACTTGGGTCGATTTCACCTTTTGCTGTAATTCGGTATCCTTCAACTGCATCAGTTCTTCACCTGTCATGCTTTTTTCATAACCAGGGAAATCAATTTGTTTGGCAATGGCCATTGAAGTTTCAGGATTGTCACCGGTAACGAGTTTTACTTGGATTCCTGCCTTAGTGAAATCCTCAAGCACCTGGCGAATGTTGTCTTTTGGTGGGTCGTAGAATGCCACTAAACCAATAAATGAAAATTGAAAATCCTGTTGTCTTTTAGGAAAATCATACCCCTTAAAAACTGTTTGCCCAACTCCTAACATACGATATCCTTCCCGACCTAAAATACTCAAGGTGTCCGTCACCTGTTTTTTTTGAACTGCGGTAAGTGTGGAAACTTCCAATAGGGCTTCCGGGGCCCCTTTGGCGGCAATGATACGATTGCCCTCATCATCTTCGAAAAGATGGGTCATCATTGGAGGTTTTCCACTCAGGGGATACTCGTGTACCATCTTATAATTGGGCCGTATATCTAAGGTGACAATTCTGCCATAGGCGGCATGAAGCGCCTTTTCCATAGGGTCGAAGGGTATAGGTTCACTAGCCCACATAGCCAAGGTGATCAATTGTTTTTGGGAAGTATTCAAAGGGCCGTCTGGAGAAATCACCTCTCCCGTGTCCACGGTGAAAAGTTTTGCAAGTTCCATCTTATTTTGAGTTATTGTGCCCGTTTTGTCCGTGCAAATTACAGTAGCACTTCCCAAAGATTCTACGGTTTTCATTTGTTTTACCACAATGCCCATTTTCATCAATCTGTAGGCGCCAAGAGCCATAAAAGTGGTAAAGGCTACCGGTATCTCTTCTGGCAGTACACTCATGGCCAAGGTTAATGCTTTTAGCAAACTGTCCAATACCTCACGCGATTGAAAATAATTAATACCCCAAACCAAGAGAAAAATGATTCCTCCCCAAATGGACATATTTTTTACGAAACTGGAAATCTGTCTTTCCAAGGGTGTCTTTTCCTCTTGAATACTTTCGAGACTTTTTCCAATCTTACCCAATTGAGTTGAATTGCCTATTTCCGTAACGGTGACAATTGCCAAGCCACTGGCTACAGTGGTGCCTCCAAAAACTTTGTTATCCAATTTTGTGGTATCCTTGAAAACGGATAGGGATTCTCCGGTGAGTATAGATTCGTTGACGGAGAAATCGTTGGAATGCACAATAGTGCCGTCGGCAGGAATGGTGTTGCCTTCTTCCACCATTAGACTGTCGCCTACCACCAACTCCACACTTGGTATTTCTATAACCGTACCGTTCCTTATGACCTGACTATTAGCCTGGGTTAGCTTTTTTAATTTTTCCAAAGCCATTCTACTTTTCGAATCCTGATAAAGGGATATGGAGGCCACTAGGATAATGGCTGCCGCCATAAATAGGCCATCGCCATTATTTCCTGTGATAAAGTAAATGGAGGCAGCCACCATTAATAGGATGACCATAGGCTCTTGGGCAACACTTTTTAGGGCGCTTAAGAAACTATTTTCTTGTTTGTAGCTAAGGCTATTTTCGCCGTATTTTTTTCTAGAACTTTTTACAGCTTCATCCGTCAGCCCTTTAATGCCAAAATCGGTTGGATTGATCATAATATCTAAATTAACAAAAATGTGCTGACCCCTTTATTATGAACGACTTTCCTTATTAATTCAATTTTGGATAAGGATATAAAAGTTTCGATACACTTATTGGATACGGTAAAAATAAAGGTAAATAAATTTTACGGTACTGACCTATATCATTTTGTAACAGGGTAGTTGGATGTACATTGGGACCACAATAAACGTTTAACCTATTAAAGCAAAATATTATGTCTATAGTTAAATTTAAAAGAAGACCATTTGGGAGCCTAATGAGCCAAGATTTTTTTGATATGGAGGATTTCTTTGATAATCGCGGTTGGGTAAGGGATATGCTTCCAGATAATTTCTGGAATAGCAAAAGATCTGAACCTGCCCTGAACATCAAGGAAACCAATGACCATTTTGAGATCGAGCTGGCCGCTCCTGGATTTGAAAAAAAGGACTTTGAGGTAACCATTGAGAATGGGTGTTTAAACATTACTGCTGAAAAGTCACAATCCAAGGAAGAAAAAGATAATAAATTTACGAGACGTGAATTTAGTTACAACTCTTTTGAACGTGCCCTGCAACTACCTGAAAATATTAAGCAGGAAGAAATTAAAGCAGCTTACAAAGACGGCATCTTGAGTTTTAACCTTGTCAAAAAAGAAGAAGCTAAAAAAATGCCACCTACCAAGGTGCAGATAGGATAGTAGGTTATTATTTATTAGTTAGCAATGCCTTCCCTCCTAAACCCAAAATATGTCCATGTGGGTGGTTTAAGTGGGAGGCTTTTTAATTTTGTTACCTCACTAAGTGTTTAGTTTGTTGTATTATGATAGGGTAATAATGTGAGATTCCTATAGATAATGGTGAGACTACGTAAATTGATGCCTTTAGTGAAACTCTACCTTAAATGAGATAAAAGATATTTCTGAAAGTCTATTCTTGCGACGTGTCCAATGTAAATCCATTCATGGCTTCCAATTCCGCCGATAAAAGTAATTCCGAGGAAAGGGGTCTGTTTTTCAGGATATTGATCGTGGTAGTATAGCCCAAGTCAAAGATAGTATCGATATTCTTTAGGGTGAACATTCCAAAACGGTCCATGTTCAAAGGGCGTATCAACACATCACAATCCTTAAATTTTCGTGTCGTTTCATTGGCCACCATGACATGATAGGTCCTCTCCAATACCTTGCTCACATGATTAAGGTCTTTTATGCTTACCTGGGAGAACGGATTTACATAAACACCAACAATCTGATCACAGTATTTTTTTATAAGGTCTACGGGAAAGTTGTTTAAAGTGCCACCGTCTACATAATATCCATTTTCAATCTGAACAGGGGCAAATAACCCTGGTACGGCTGCCGATGCCAATACAGGTTTTATAAGCTCTCCACTATTAAATACCCTTAGGGTACCATCAAGAAGATTGGTAGCTGTTATATAAAGTGGCTTTTTTAGGGATTCGAATGAATCATGGGGCATGTAGCCCTTAAATTGGTCGTAGAATTTTTCTGTGTCCAAGAAACCTGGTTTTCCCTTAGCATAATTATTAATGCTGAAAATTTGGGTTGTCTTAAAGAAATCCAAAATTTCATCCCAACTACAGCCAGCAGCGTACAAGACACCGACGATGGCACCAGCACTGGTACCTGCAATATGTGAAGGATAAATACCGTATTCTTCCAAAGCCTTTATAGCTCCAATATGTGCAACGCCTCGGATTCCACCTCCGGACAATACCAAACCATTTGTCATAATGTCTTATTTTTAATTTAAGCTCAAAATTATTTCATAATTGGAGACACCGATATGACCATTATCAGGTTTCGAATAAACAGGGGAAATGTTATGACGGATATCATTTCTTACAGCTATAATGAATAATAAATTTGTACAACTGAGTACCATTTGACCTGAATACTAAATACGATGGGATAGTTAATCAATTAACCTCCTTATCGGTCTTTCCTTTCCGCTTTGGTCAATATAATTTTTTGTGAATATAGTAAATGGGCAATGAATGAAAAAATAACACATACCGATCTTTTTCAGAGCATTTTTGAATCCTCCTTGGCGGGGTTGTTTGTCATTGACCAACAAGGATCCATTCTTATCTCCAACTTGTCGGCAGAGGAAATTTTTGGTTATGGGGCAGGGGAGTTGGAGCAGAAGAATATCCAATTGGTCATTCCAAGTTGGAAGATTAAAGCTTTTGCTTCCCAAATAATAGAAATTGTAGGAGAGCCCAATCAGTTTAATGGCCGTAAAAAGAACGGAAAGAAATTTCCTATAGACATCAGGGTAGTTTCAACAGTAGTGAAAAATCAAGGCTTAAAAATTATTTATTGTAAACCAGCGGATAGCTCTGTTTTTGAAAGTGATAGGAAGCTCCGGACATTGGTGTCCAACGTTGCCGGTATAGTTTATAGTTGTAAAATAGATAGGCCTTGGTCCATGGAATTCATTAGCGAGGCCTGCAAAAACATTAGCGGTTATTCTCCTGAACAATTTTATGATAGACCGGGATTTGGCTGGGAAACCTTAATTCATCCAGAAGACCGGCCAAGGGTTTTATTAGAGGTTAAGAAGGCCATTTCAGAACATAGACCCTATCAGCTAGCCTATAGGATAGTCACAGCTAATAACGAAATAAAATGGATATGGGAGCAAGTTTCACCTGTTACCGATAATCAAGGTAGTGCCCATAGTTTGGAGGGTTTTATACAGGATGTAACAGAAAGGAAGGAAATAGAAATAGCCCTTGACAAGGAAAAGAAATTGCTCCGTCAATACCTGGATACATCCGCCTCTATGTTTTTGGTTATCAATAAAGACCATACTGTTGAACTTGTCAATAGAAAGTCGTGCGAGCTTTTAGGTTTTGATCGAGGTGAAGTTTTGCACAAGAATTGGTTTACAGGTTTTGTACCCCAAAGGGAAAGAAAGGGAATAATACGACTTTTCGATGCTATTATAGAGGATAAGGTGAAGCCTCCCGATTTTTACGAAAACCATGTAGTGATCAAAAATGGTACTGAACGACTTATACAATGGCGGAATGCCACATTGCGAAATGCAAATGATGAAATCATCGGAATTGTGAGTTCTGGGGTAGATATTACCGAGACCAAGACATTACAGAATACCTTAAATATAAGAAATAGGGCCTTGGAACTGGCAGGGAATGGTATTATTATTGTAGATGCCCAAAATAAAAAACTTCCAATTGTTTATAGTAATAGGGCCTTTACCCGAATAACCGGATATAACCGCAATGAGGTTCTTGGAAAAAATTGTAGATTTTTGCAAAATGATGACCGGAACCAACCTGAAATTGCGGAGTTGGCCAAGGCCATTCAAGAGGGACGATCCTGTAGGGTGCTACTTCGCAATTATCGTAAGGACGGCACTCTTTTTTGGAACGACCTTACCATTACACCCCTATATGATGAAAATCAAAAAATGACACATGTTATTGGGGTTCAGAACGACGTGACCGAAATTCAGCAGAACAAGAAAAAATTGGAGGAATATGCCCAGCAATTGGAGTATAAAGTAAAAAAACGGACAAGGGAGGTGGAATCTACCGTTCAGAAATTGGTAGCGACAAGTTTAAACTTAGAAGATCAGGTAGTGGAGACCCAGAGAGCGGAAAAGAAAGTAAAGCTGAATAGGGCATTGTTCACGGCCATTGCGCATAATTTTCCGAATGGGGTCATCATGGTTTTTAATTCAGACTATGAATTGGTTTATGTGGAAGGAGAGGAAATGGAACGTATCAATATTAAGAAGTCCGATTTAGAGGGTATTCCTATAGACGGGATTCCTATTTTTTCAAAAAGGCAGCTCCAAAAAATAAAGTCCGATATTCGAAAGACTTTAAAAGGCACCAAAATTTCCTTCGAAGTAGATTTTCAAGATCAATGTTATGCGGTACATTCCACTCCGCTCTATTCCGATGACAAGAAAATTATGTGGGCCTTGTTCGTCTACAACAATGTTACCGAGCAGAAAGAGGTACAGCATAAATTGGAAAAGACCTTGGTTGTGGAAAAGGAACTAAACGAGTTGAAGTCGCGTTTCATTTCAATGGCTTCCCATGAGTTTCGCACACCGCTCAGTGCCATTCTTTCTTCTGCTATTCTAATCGGAAAGCAGAATGAGCCTGGTAAAGAGGATAAGAGGTTGAAGCATGTTACTAGGATAAGGACCAATGTCAAGGACCTCGTTGTTATTCTTAACGATTTTCTATCCTTAAGCAAGTTGGAAGAGGGCAAGGTCCAGGTAAAACCACAATCCTTTGAATTGATACAATTTGTAAAAATGTTGGTAGATGAGATGGAACCAAACAAAAAAGAAGGACAGGACATGGTTTTAAAGCATTCCCAAGTTTCTATATCGGTTTATCTTGATCCTAAATTATTAAATCATATTCTTATAAATTTACTCTCCAATGCTATAAAATATTCTCAGGAGCAACAAAAGATCGGCATTGAAGTTTCGGTCAAGGGAAAAAGCCTACATATTCATATTGAGGACAAAGGAATAGGCATACCAAAGGAGGAACAAAAAAATTTATTCAATCGCTTTTTTCGTGCAGAAAACGCTACGAATTTCCAAGGCACTGGGCTTGGACTTCATATTGTAAAGCAGTATACAGAACTTTTGGGCGGTAGTGTAGGCTTTAAAAGTGAAGTGGGTGTAGGAAGCACCTTTAGCCTTATACTTCCTCTAAAAATAAATGAATATGAAAAAAATTCTATTAATTGAGGATAACAGGGATGTGCGGGAAAACACCGCAAACATTTTGGAATTGGCCAATTACGAGGTAGCCACTGCCGAGAATGGGAAAATAGGGGTAGATCTTTCGGAAAATTTTATGCCAGACCTAATTATTTGCGATATTATGATGCCTGAACTGGACGGATACGGGGTCTTGGAAATGTTGGGTAAAAACAGTAAGACCTCTAGTATACCTTTTATATTTTTGACAGCAAAAACTGATAGGGCAGAGGTGAGATTGGGAATGAATTTGGGTGCAGACGATTATTTGACCAAGCCTTTTGAAGAAAAGGAGTTGTTGGAAGCCATTGCCTCCCGTTTAAGAAAAAGTGACTTTCTTAAAAATGAGATAGTCAAAAACATGGAAGGTCTTAATAAATTTTTGGACGAGGCTTCCCAGTTTGGTGATATGAAAAGTCTTTCCAAGGATTATCCCCTTAAAAAGTATAATAAAAGGGATATTGTTTTTTGGGAAGGTGATAATGCACAATCTTTATATTTCATTGAGCAGGGGAGTGTTAAGACTTATAAAAGTACCGAATCCGGAAAGGAATTCGTAACTGGAATTTTTGGACCTGGAGACTTTATTGGGCAACTTTCCTTATTAAACTCCAATAAAGTCTATGTTGAAAATGCTACTGTTTTGCATGATGCCGAATTGTGTGCCATTCCTAGGAAGGATTTTACCAAATTACTTTATGGCAATTCGGCTGTTTCTCAGAAATTTATAGGAATAATATCCAATAATCTCATGCACCTGCAAGAACAATTGGTGGACATGGCATTTGCCTCGGTAAGACAACGGGCAGCAAAGGCACTTTTGGAACTTTATGATAAACACGTTATACAGGATAAGCCCAATGGTGGTATAGGAATACCCCGAGAGGATTTTGCTGGTATGATCGGCACCGCAACGGAAACAGCTATCCGTGCATTATCGGATTTTAAGGACGAAGGCCTGATTACTACCGATCACGGCAGAAAGATTATTATTTTAAATGAAAAGGGACTTAGGGATGTAGCGGATTTTTAATAAAACTGTTGATTAAAGCCTCCTATCAAGCGATTATCTTCTTCTAAAAATTGCCTTTAGTTTTTTAATGGCATAGATCAATAGCATTTGCTGTATGCCCCCTTTAAGTTTTCCGGCCAATTGCAAAGGTCGAAGGGAATCTTTGGTCTGGTTAATATTCAATTTAAGGCTTTCAATTTCAATTTTACGCTGTAACTTCAAGACCATTAACCTTTCATCAATTTCTTTAAAAGTGTTGTAGTGCTTTGCCATAGTTCTAATCAAAAAAATGTTTGGAAAATGTGCGTAACAATGGCCTATTGAGCCTACACCTAAGAGCATAACAAATGATGGCAAAAAGGATATACCCCACACCAATAAGTAAATATCCAAGGTAAGCGCTTTCCAAAGCTTCATTCAGTGCATTGGATGCGGCCCAAGACAACAAAATCAAGGAGAGTATGGCCAAAGCCCCTATTAAAAGAGTTTGCGCAAAAATTGTCACAAACTCCATTAGTACCTTAAATATTTTAAGCTTGGCATACTCTTCACTATTTTCTAGATAAGACCTTACATCCGATTCTGCCCCTGTAAGGTCTCTCTTTAGTTCTTCGAAGGCCATAATATCTTATTTTTGAAATTGGGCGTTCTTCTTTTTTAAGTCTTCCAATTTACGCTCCAAGGTGGCAATAATGTCATCTGCCTTATAGCTCATAGTGGAAATAGCTTCATCCAGTTTTCGGTCAAAAACATCTTTTTTTTCGTTGGCAGTTTTGGTAAGCTCTTCCTTGGCATGTGAGATTCTATCCGTTATGTCGTGGGTAGTTTCGCCTACCTTTTGCTTTATTTTTTGTCTGGTCTCTATACCCTTGTCAGGAGCATATAGTATTCCAATTCCTGCACCTATGGCAGCCCCGGTCATTAAAGCCAAAAGAATATTTCCGTCGTTGTTTTTCATGATTTTTGATTTTAGATTACTATATGTTTTTGAACAATAATCAAAATTAATCTTAACAAAGGCGTTTTGAAATGATTTAAATCATGTCCTACGACCTAATTGATTCTTAAATTAGGATTAAACTAATCTACCAACCATACCACTTCATAATTTATCAATAAATGAGACCTAGGGTTAAAATATCGGGAAAAAGGTTTTTTGTAATAGCAGATTTTCAGCATTTGCAGAAGTTAAAAAAGGCTATTAAAGTACTCCAAGGTACTCAGGGTAAACCTCAGTTATCCATTCTGGGCAGACTTGGCAACGATGATTTTTTCCTAGATAGCATGGAAATGCATTTAGAACAAGAGTTGGAAGCCTATTGGAATGAGGTTTTAAAGGCCAAAACCGATTTTGGATTTTTTATTAATCCAGAATTGGGGACCCTGTTTGTTGCAGGTCCAATGGCATCCCAATTTCTAAGTGATATATCCGGGGAGCCATTGGGCACCATGGCGGCAGGTCCTTATGGTATTTTAAGGGGCTTGGACATAAATGAAGATAAGGTTAACTACTATTTGAAATTATTGAAGGATGGTCATTACTTGCTTTTTGTCCGGACTTCTACCCAACAATGGGAATTGATACAGGAACAATTGGGAAAACTTAAATAGTGGGTAAAGAGGCTTTATTTCTATATTGTTGTAGTAGCGCACTCAAATATAAAGAAACAGTAGCCCTAGAGCTACTGTTTCCCTTTTGGGGTTAAATTCTGCTTGGTCTTCCATTCATGCCCTTAAGTCACTTTATCGCTAAAATGATTTAAAAGTCGATTTTAGAACAAGCGGTATCGCTCCCTTCAATTTAGTTCCCAAGGCACAACCTTATTTAGGAACTAATAATAATTATTTATTTAAGAAACCGGGATACCTGTGTGTCCCGGTTTCATAGAAGGTAATGCGTTTGCCGATACGCTAACAATGATTTGTACATGATGACCTTGGCAAGTCAAGTTTTCAAATTACATGGTCTGTGGCATCTCCATTAACTTCTAATGGATTGTTGCTATATGACTATAACACTACATCCGTATCATAAAGTTTGTAAAGATTTAGGTTGCTATTAATGCTTTAGCACATATAAATATACACCAACATCCGCTTGGGGGAAATGACCTAGGTCAGTATAAAAAAAAATAACTTTTTTATGGGAATCATTGGTTAAAGAGCTGGCTATACTGATATAAATCATTTTTTAAGAAAATGGAAGTTTGCATTTTTGATAGAAAGTTATTTTATAAATAAAAAGGCATGGAAGAATCTGTAAATATGTTTCACAGGCAAAGAGAGATTCACTTATTTGTAGCCGGTAAGTTTTCTGATTTATTGAGATATAAAAAGGAAGATGATGTAGCATCATTTAATAACCTCTTGCTAATGGCAATGCCAGCCGTTAATCGATATGTTCAAAAAAACCTGAACCGTGCTTTGGCAACAGGTAAAATTGATAAGAATAAATATAAGGCAGATGATATTATAAACCAACTCTATATAGAGGTCTATGACCATATATATGAGATTGAAAATGATAAACAATTGTACCCTTGGATGTTTGGAAAAGTAGAGGAATTAATGGGGGATATTTTGGAAGAGGAAGAATTTGATTCATTATTTTTTCAGAATATAGATGATTATTCCAAACCTGAATGGGATGAAATGCAGGAGAAGTTTTCTACTGACGGTGATGGTGATTTGGTGATGAACGAAGAATTGGACGATATCTCCTATGCCAAGAAGGATTTTATCCTGAACCATGTTTTTATTGAGGATAAGGATCAAAAATTAATAGACCAATTGGATGGGCAATTGGATGTTGAAAATATTCGGAAACATTCCGAAATGGTGCTGCGGCAATTGCCGATGCCCATGCATAAAGTATATGAACTTTTTAGCGAACATCATTTTGATTTGGTAGAGATCGCCAAAATTCGCAACAGCACTATCCAGGAGGTAAAATCCCTTTTGGAAGCTGGCAGAAGGAGCTTGCGCACTAGTTTCTTGAAAAGATATGTAGACTAGTCTGGTTATAATTTAAAATGTCAACTAATGAAGGCCAAATCATCAGCTTCCAAAAAGGAATTAATTTTGGAAAAAACATTGGATACGTTGCACCGTGAAAGTCGGGAATGGTTGAATACCATTGCATTTTGGAATGACCAATCCAAATTCTTTACGGATCTGCTTGATAAAGAACAGGTAGATGCATCTAAATATGGACAGATGCTCCAATATTTGGACAAGATTCACGACGCGCTATTTAATTATTTGGCCGAGGATATCGTGGCCCATGAAAAGCTGTTGTCCAGATTGATAGGAGGTGTAAAAGGATTGAACGAGCAGGATTATCGGGAAAAACATACAATCCTTAAGAATCAAATGGATTTGTTTACCAACGACTATAAGGAATTCAAAAAAATGGTATTCGGGTACGCCAAGAAATTGTGATCCTACCTTTGTTCCTTAACACAGTGATTAATTAATTTAGAACGAAAAATTATGGCAATATCAATTTATACTTCGGAAAATAAGACCATGGATAGTATTGCCAATTTTTTGGATTTCTATTATAGCTTTCGATTGAAGCATCTGGCCAGTGACCTTTTGGAACAGGGTTTATCGCCCAAGCAAATTACGGAAGCAGTGGTCAAGGCCATGGGAGTAGGGAAATCTTCCGGTTTGGATATAGACCAACACTTTAGGCCAGTATTCACAGGAATTGAAACGCAAGTAGTAAGCGATTGCAAACTATCACATTTGGCTTATGGATTGGTACTTATGAATGCGGATGCCGAACTCCCGGTCGTAGGTGATTTTCAGGTAAGTGTACTGCAACAATATTTAGGGGATTACGGAACGAATTAGAATTCTATTTCCAAAACAATCGGGCAGTGGTCCGAACCATAGTAACCTGAAAGAATGTCAACAGACTTTATACGGTCCACTAAAGTCTGGCTCACCAAGAAATAGTCTATACGCCAGCCCGTGTTTCTTTCCCTCGACTTAAATCTATAGCTCCAAAAGGTATAGGCTACGGTATCTGGATGAAGATATCGATATGAATCCACAAAACCAGATTTTATAAAATTATCCATTCCATCAATTTCAACTTGGGTGTATCCTGCCGTTTTGTTGTAGTTGCTTTTATCGTTCTTAAGGTCTATGGCCCTATGGGCCACGTTAAAATCCCCACAAGCAATTACAGGTTTTGTCTTTTCCAGGTTTTTAAGGTAGTTCAGAAAATCGGCATCCCATTTTTCACGATAGTCCAAACGATCCAATTGTTGTCCGGAATTAGGAACGTAGACATTTACCAAATAAAAATCATTATACTCCGCACACAGTATTCTACCTTCGCTATCGTGCTCCGATACCTTCATATCTTTGGTTACGGCAAGGGGTTCTGTTTTGCTCAGGAGTGCGGTACCAGAATACCCTTTCCTATCCGCCGAATTATAATTTATTTTATAATGTTCCATTGGGGAAAGTGCCACTTCAACCTCATTGTCCTGTGCCTTGGTCTCTTGAAGGCAAAGAATGTCAGGGGCCATTTTATGTACAGATTCAAAAAAATCTTTTTTTATAACTGCTCTTACCCCGTTGACATTCCACGAAATTATTCTCATTGTTTGGATTTTACTTTGGACATGGCCACAAAAAAATGGCCACGATAAAGATAAGGATTGGGAACTGTTTTTGAAAAATGATGGTTGAAATTTTTGCCCAATCTATCATCAACAAGGTGAAGGTGTACCATTTAAGACTTTGTCTCTTAGGAAGTTTTATGCAAAACGTAACACTTATAGATACTTGGTCAAAAAGCGAAAGAAGCCCTTTTTAAGTTTCGCATAAATTTCTTCCTGTACCTCCATTTTTTTTCGGAATTCCATATGCCTTTTAACCATAATCGTGTCTATAGCATCAAGTGATTCTAAATCTTGGCCAGCTAAACGTGTTTCGTGGACTTCAATGTCTTCCAATAAATCTTCAATAACCCCACCGTGCAGTATAAATTCATTTTGAAAGTGCTCTAATTCTTTTAGTACTTCTTTTTTGGTCCATCTAGTTACCAATTCGCTAAGCCTGTTATTAAATATTATAAGTTCATCCTCCCAAAAGAAGAGTTCCCTTCTCCAAATTTCGTGTTCAAAATGTAGGTTTGAATTATATATGATTTGTTTTTCCATGGTATTTTGATTATATAAATGTGGTATAGTCCAAAATTATTTAAATGCATTGACCTCTAAAATGACATATATCATTTGAAGAGGTATACATATCCCTTTACTTTGAAATGTTAGAATGAAAATAGGGCATAGGAAAGAGTTGGTTAAAACGTAGTTCCGAAGTGCAATTCTTTACGCTTGGTTCCTAATGTTTTTAGCATCAAATTAAAATAATGAGCTGTAATTAGATGTAATAAGAAGTTCATTTTAGGCTTTCAGAAATTAATAATTTTGTTCATTTGGGCTATTACTGGTTGACTGAGGATTTATATTGTAATGCTAGTAGGGCAACGGAATGAATGTAGGTTAAATTATGGCTTCTGGGATAGATTATAGGCTTGTTTTGCAATCTCTAACTCCTCATTGGTGGGAACTATCAAAACCTTCACCTTGGCCTTGGTACTGCCAATTTCTCTAATATCGGAGGATTTTAATTCATTTTTGGAGGGGTCCAATGCTATGCCGAAATAGTCCATTTCTGTACATACAAGACTTCTAAGTGTGCTGGAATTTTCCCCAATGCCAGCGGTAAAAATCAAGGCATCCAAACCGTTCATGGCTGCCGTAAAGGCACCTATATATTTTTTAATACGGTAGGCAGACATTTCCAAGGCCAATATACACTCCTGGTTCCCTGATAGAGCTTTGGCTTCAATATCCCTTAAATCCCTATGCCCCGTTAGTCCTAACATACCACTTTTTTTCGTTAGCAATGCGTTTACTTCTTCCAAACTATATCCTAAATTATGAACTAAATAGAAGATAAGGCCATGGTCTATATCCCCACTTCTAGAGCCCATGATAAGTCCGTTGGAGGGGGTAAACCCCATGGAATGATCAACACTTTTTCCATCCTTTACGGCAGTGATACTACAACCATGGCCCAGATGTACGGTAATTACCTTGGAAGATTTTAATTTTAAAAAGGAAGTTGCCTTCTCGGATACATATTTGTGACTGGTGCCATGAAAACCATAGGCTTGGATACCGTGATCTGTATAAAGTTCATTGGGCAAAGCATATTTCTTAGCTTTAATGGGCATAGTCTGATGGAAAGCAGTATCAAAAACAGCAACTTGTTTGGCATTTGGAAAAAATTCTTCGGCCAGTACAATTCCTTCCAAGTTTTGCGGATTGTGTAACGGTGCCAATACCGAAAGTTTCTGGATTGTACCTTTTACATCCTTTGTAATCAATGTAGTTTTAGTAAATGTATTTCCGCCATGTACTACCCTGTGGCCAACAATCGCGATGTCGTTGACATTTGTAATAACGCCTTGGTCTGGATCCATCAAGAGTTTGGACATTTTTATAAATCCGGCACTATGGTCGGGAATCTCCAAAACTTCCTCAATATCTACGGTACTGGTTTTATAGCTCACCGTGGCATTTTTGGAGCCAATACGCTCTATCAAACCCTTACAGATGACTAGCTGGGAAGGTATTTGTATCAATTGATATTTAATGGAGGAACTTCCTGCGTTAATGATCAGTATGTTCATATTTTAGGATGTATTAGATTTAAATTATAGCCCTTGTGCTTGAATGGAAGTGATGACTACGGTGTTATAGATGTCCTCCACTGTACAGCCACGACTTAGGTCGTTAACAGGTTTATTTAGACCTTGTAACATGGGGCCAATGGCCAGGGCACCTGTTTCCCTTTGAACGGCCTTATAGGTATTGTTACCTGTATTGAGATCTGGAAAAATGAATACACTGGCCTGTCCCGCCACTTCCGAATCCGGTAATTTACTCTTACCCACATTTATGTCAACTGCAGCATCGTATTGAATGGGCCCTTCTACTTTTAAACTGGGTCGTTTTCTTTTTATAATATCCGTGGCTTTGCGTACTCTATCCACATCTTCGCCAACTCCTGAAGCCCCGGATGAATAGGACAACATGGCAATTTTGGGTTCAATACCGAATGCCATGCTGGTAGCTGCGGAAGAAATGGCAATTTCCGCCAATTGTTCTGCGTTGGGATTTGGATTTATAGCGCAGTCCCCGAATATGGTGACGCGGTTGGGGAGACACATAAAGAATACAGAGGAAACAATGGAGACCTCTGGTTTAGTTTTGATAAACTGTAAGGCTGGTCTTATGGTATGTTGTGTGGTATGTGCCGCACCGGAAACCATTCCATCTGCATGGCCTTTATAGACCATCATGGTTCCAAAATAGGAAACATCTTCCATAAGATCTTTGGCCATGGCAAGATTAACATTTTTTTCTTTTCGCAGTTCGAATAGGGTGGTGGCGTAATCCATAAAATTGGGCGATGATTTGGGGTCTATAATACTGAAGCTATTGGCTTCCAAACTTATATCCAATTCTGAAATTTTTGCCATTATTTGCTTCTCCTCTCCCAACAATGTAATAGTAACGGCGTTGGTATCCAGAAGTTTTTTAGTAGCCTTTAGAATGCGTTCGTCATTTCCTTCTGGGAGGACAATATGCTTCTTGTTCGATTTTGCCCGTTTAAGAAGATTGTACTGGAACATTCTAGGGGTAATGCCCTCCGCCTTAAAGGTAATAAGTCGCTCGGCCAATTCATTTGTAGGGACAAATTTTTCAAATTCCTGTATGGAGGTTGTTATTTTGTCCTTGTTCTCGGGATAGATCCTGGGTTTAATGGTTCCTATGCGGTTGGTTACCGAAAAAGTACCATCGGTAACTGAGATGATAGGTATAATATCGGAAAGGCCCTCGATAAGTTTAATGATGGAATCCTCTGGTAATAGACCGCCTGTTAGGACAATACCGGATAAATTGGGGTAATTTCTGGAGATGTTGGCCTGCAAAGCCCCTAAAATAATATCAGCCCTATCTCCAGGGGTGATGACCAAGCTATCCTTTTTTAAATGGGTGATGTAATTGCGGAGCTGCATGGCGCCCACGCTAAATTCACCGGCCTGATTGTTTATAAAATCTTTTCCGAACAAAACTTTGGCCGAAAGGGCCTGTGCAATCTCCTTGACAGTCGGATTTCCCAAAATAGAGTTTAAAGGGATTGCAGCTACCAATACTTTTTTGGGAAGTTTTGTCTTGAGCCCGGATACTGCCTGTTCCAAATTTTCTGGCTGTACTTTATTTGCAACGGTGAGTAGGACCTCAACTCCTTTTTCCCTAAAGGAATCATAGGCCATGTATATATTTCCGACCAATTCTTGAATTGTTTTGCCCATACCGTTGGCTACGATAATTGCCGGAATTCCCAAATTTTTGGCGATAAGTACATTAATGTCCCATTCTATGATAGCGCCTTCCCCTGAAAAATCTGTTCCTTCCACTACTACAATGTCGAACCTGTCCTCAATGGCCTTGTACTTATTGATGATATTGCCTATAATTTCATCATCCTTGTCCATACTTTTAAGTTGTACCACTTGGCTACGGGTATAAGCATAGGATTCCTCAAATTTCTGGTCTATTTCAAAATGCTTTAGTACCGTATCTATATGGTCATCGATCCTGCCCTTTTCAAAGTCATCGATAATGGGCCGGAAATAACCCACTTTGGCGGTTTTCCCCAATAATAATTGCATCATGCCCAAGGATACGATAGATTTTCCACTATTGGGCTCTGTAGTGGCAATGTATATGGCTTTGCTCATGAATTATTAATATTCTTTGAATTTATTTAAAAATGGTTCTTTTTCTAGTTGCGAAGTTCGGGCATAGAAATATTACCATATATGATAGAAGTCATTTGTGGATACTACATTAGGTTCTAATTTTAACCAATCAGCTTTTTCCTTTAACAATTTAACTTATTAAAATAGGCAAGTATTACGGGATGTACTCCAATTGGATCATTGCAAGTTTTGCCGATAAATTACAATATGAAGACATTGCTTTATGCCACGGATTATTCTAAAAACTCGGTCGCTGCTTTGCAGTTGGCCTATAAATTGAGTCAGGACCTGGGAACCCGGCTGGTGGTCACCCATACATTTAATCTCCCTACTGTACTGGGTGTTGAAGGACAGGATGACCGGCCTATACTTGAAGGAAACCCGTTTAAAATTCACCGTGCACAGCTGGAAAAATTTTGCACAGAACACCTTGGAAGCAAGTGGAACAATCCCAAAATACAATTGGAGCCCGTTCAGAACAATTCGGTAATCAATGGAATTATAACAAAGGCAGAAGAGTATCATGCACAACTAATCGTGGCGGGTACTAAAGGAGTAAATGGTCTTGAGGAAATGATCATGGGTAGTACCACCAAGAAACTCATAGAGAAAGCACCTTGTCCCGTAATTGTAATTCCCAATGAGGTATTAACTAGAAATATGGATACCATGGTCTATGCCACAGATTTTGAAGAGGAAGATATACATGCCATTCAAAAACTTTCCGAAATTGCCAAACCTTTAAAAGCAAAGATTAAGGTGGTGCATATTTCCACTAAAGAGGAATATGCAGGTGACTTGTTGATGGAGTGGTTCAAGGAGATGCTGAAGTCCAAGGTAGATTATCCAGAAATTGAGTTTGAACTATTGTTTTCTGAAGATGTATTTGATACCCTCAGAACCTATCTTGGGGTAGTAAATGCGGATATGGTAGTGATGCTGGAAAGGGAAAAGAAAGGGTTTTTAAAAAAATGGTTCCATAGGGATTTAGTACAAAAAATGGAGGATAATGGTGAGATAGTATTGATGAGCTTTAATGAACACAATCATAAAACCCTATTTTTCTAAGCTATCTCTTGTTTGTTTACCGGGATTAGGCAAAGAATTCTAGATTGATACCTTATGGCTATCCAAAAATTTAATTTCGATGCCATTTGGCCATCAAACCTTAGTCCTATTGCAGAGTCATAGCACCAAAATAGGCAGCTCCTAGAAGTGCCGTTTTTTCGTTAAGGATTACCTTTACCGGTATCATTTCCAACAGAGCGTTAAGACGCCCAGATTGAACGAAGTTGTTGTAAAAAACTTCCCGATTTATACCTGACATAATTTTCGGTAAGATACCCCCGCCTATATAAATACCACCCGTGGCCTTGAATTTTAGAGCCAGTTGTGCCGCTTCAATGGCCAAGAATCGAATGAAAAGGTCCAGGGTCTCTACACAAACGGAATCTTTTCCTTCCATTGCTGCCCCGGTAATAGTGGCTGAAGGATTTTTCCGTGACATTTTATCACTGAGCCATTGCGGTTCCTTTATACCACTTATCGTCCTTAAGTAAAAATATAAATCCAAGATTCCAGGGCCGGATATTAATCTCTCCCAGCTTACATGTCCATATTTTTGTTGGAGGTGTTGAAAAACTCCTATATCCAATTCAGTACGAGGACTAAAATCGCAATGCCCGCCCTCGCAAGCGAAAGGGTGGTAGTGCGATCCGTCCCAGAACATGCCTGCCTCCCCAAGTCCCGTACCGGGAGATATCAGGGCAGCGTTGCCGGGTATTTTTGGTCCGGATTTAAGTGTTTCGAAGTCCTTTTCTTGGAGAGCGGCCAGTCCGTAAGCATTGGCTTCCATATCGTTGATCAATGTAACGGAACGGATATTTAGTTGCTTACTAATTTCATCACTGTCAATGGCCCACGGAAAATTAGTGCCGTTTACCTTGCCCTGGGTAACAGGTCCGGCAACACCCAGACATATTCCATTTATCTTTGATAATTCATCCGTGTGAAATACAGAGACCATATCCAAAAAGGATTTATAGTTTTTGGTGGGATATGATTTTTCCTTTAAAGGGATTAGATTCCCGGCCTGGATTTGAAAAAGCGCCAAATTTGTTTTTGTTCCCCCAATGTCCCCGGCCAAAATCACCCCTGTATCGCGGGAAGCGTTGGCGTTCATAAACGCTAAGGGAATTTCCCCTTTATGTATGGCAGGCAATGGAAAAGTATGCATTTTGTTCATTATATCTAAATTTATGCAATGGTTAGGTTCTTGTATAGATAAATATACTGAATCAAATGAAACAATTTAATACCTGCTTTCAAAGCTTTATGAAAAGCTCTTCCAACGATAAGCAACCCGAATGATGTAGCGCGGAACGAACATTTTCTTTTATCTGTTTCCGATATCCAATTGTTCTTATTGATATTATGATTTTATAGGTTCGTTTGTTTGGTTTTGAATCCATTTGTATAAATTATCGGCATCTTCCTTGTTGCACAATTGAGTTCCCTCATACATGGTAGCTGCCGTACCACAGGCCACCCCGTATTTTACCATTTCGCTATATGTTTTGCCCCGAAGCAAGCTCACTACCATACCTGCTACCATACTATCACCCGCCCCAATGGTACTTTTTTGTTGCACCGTGGGTGCCGGTATATGTTCCATGAGGTCTCTGGTAGCCAATAAGGCGCCTTTTGCACCCAAGGAAACAACAAGTATTTCACAATCATGCTCCGCCAAGAACTTCTTTGCAAGGGGTTCCAATTCCATAGCTGTAATTGAGGTAACACCGCACAAAGAGCTCAATTCCCCTAGGTTGGGTTTTAGCATAAATACTTTGGATTTAGTAGCCTTAACCAGGGCCTCACCGGAAGTGTCCAAAACAAAGCGTGAATTTTTCTTTAGGGCAAGATCAGCTATATGGACATAAAAATCATCGGGCATTCCCGGAGGTAATTTACCGCTGGCCACCAAGTAATCTCCCTCTTTCAAATTCTCTTCCAATTTAATCAGTAAGGTTTCCCACTCTTCCTTTTCAACCTGTGGTCCTGGCACTCCAAAGCGGTATTGTAAGTTGGTGGTGGTATCGGTAACCGCAAGATTATCACGGGTCCACCCCCTAATGGGCACTGCTATTTGATCAATACCTATCTTGTCCAAAATTTGTTTTAAATGTAGCCCTGTAGGCCCGCCTGCCAGATATATGCAGAGTGATTCCTCTCCTAATTTTTTAACGGCCCTGGACACATTAATGCCTCCACCTCCAGCGTCATAAATTGGGGAAGTACAGCGTAGCTTGGTATTGGGGCTAATGCCTGCTACCGATACGCTCTTGTCAATTACAGGGTTTAAGGTAAGGGTTATGATTCTCTTTTGCATCTTGATCGAATTTTATGATTGTGCAATACTTTATTAATTTGATTGAGGCAGAAATTGGCCTTATCAAGTTTAAGTTTCCTTGATCTAATTGGAGACGCCTACTTTTTAAGTTGGTGGACATAATTTCATAAATAATCTTAATCGGTATCGCAAAGGCAGTATAAGATGATAAAATATTATAGTAATCACTAAGCTCTCGGAAATTCCTATTACATTTCTGAATCGAAACTAGTAGACGATCCCCGTATTAGTTTTGGGACATACCGGCCATGAACCTGGCATTTTAAATTTATCCAAATGCTGTAATAGAATATTCATTCAATTTTCAAAGGTGGTCCAACTATCAGCATTTCATTGTCTGCAAATAATTGCGACATTTCTTTGGCGCTGGGTTCGTGGTCTAAATGGGACACGGCCACAAAAAACTGCTCTATTTTGCCGGCAGGCTGAAAAATCACCAACATCTTGCCTTTTTCCGAAACCTGTGTCCAGGCATGAGGTACTTTTCTTGGCAAAAATATGCTATCGCCCACAGTTAGGTCATAGTTATCCCCGCCTACCTTAAAATAATATGCCCCCTCAAGGATATAAAATATTTCATCTTGGGAACTATGAACGTGCAATGGTGTTCCTTTTCCTTGGGAAAGGGATGTCTGTTCAAAAATGGCCAAATCATTCTCTGTATCACTTCCGGATATTTTAACATCCAAGATATTGAAATTTACCCCCTTTAATTTTATATGGCCATGAATTCTACCTTCCCCTGCCTTAATTTTAAAGCCCTTGGTCTTTCTTTTTATAACTTTCTCCATTGGTGAAAATGATATAAAAGGAAGCGTGGCGAGTGCAGATAGGGCTGCAATGAAGCTGTTTCTTTGCATATGTTATAGATTAAAGATTGAAAGGGGAAGTGGGAACCTGCCTTGTTGTTCCTATATCTAAGTTAGGGAATAAGTGGATGCAATTATATAAATTTAATCAAAAAAAAAATTTCTATTTCCCTTAGGTCAATTTGTGGCTTTTGGGTCATGTTTCAATTACTACTTTCCGCCATTCCAAAGCTGATTTTACTTTGCTCCGCCATATTTATATTCTTGATCCCTTCAATGAGCGCATCCGGATTAAAGGAGATGGAATTAATGCCTTTTTCTACAAGAAATTGAGCAAATTCCGGATAATCACTGGGGGCCTGTCCGCAGAGTCCAATTTTTGTATTTGTTTTATGGGCCGAGGCAATGACCATAGCAATCATTTTTTTTACACCGGGGTCATTGGCATCAAAAATGTCGCTTAAGAGTTCTGAATCGCGATCTACACCCAAGGTCAACTGGGTAAGGTCGTTGGAACCTATGGAGAAGCCATCAAAAAAATGTGCGAAATCTTCGGCCAGAATTATGTTGTTGGGAATTTCGGTCATCATATAGAGCTGCAGTCCATTTTCGCCCCTTTTTAATCCATAATTTGCCATAAGATCCACTACTCTTTCTGCTTCCTTAAGGGTACGGCAGAAGGGAATCATAATCTTAACATTATTAAAACCCATTTCCTCCCTGACCATTTTCATGGCCTTGCACTCCAATTCAAAAGCTTCCTGATATTTGGGATGATAGTAGCGTGATGCTCCTCTAAAACCGATCATGGGGTTGGACTCCGATGGTTCAAATTCTTTACCACCTATTAAATTGGCATATTCATTGGATTTAAAATCACTTGTGCGTACAATAACATCTTTGGGATAAAAGGCGGCTGCAATGGTGGCAATGCCCTCTGCCAGTTTATGCACAAAATAATCGGCCTTATCCGGATAGTGGTGGGTGAGTTTTTCAATATGCATTTTGGCCGAAGCATCTTTCAAATTGTCAAAATGTTTCAAGGCCATAGGATGGATTTGTATGGAGTTATTGATGACAAACTCCAGACGCATCAGACCAACGCCGGCAGTGGGGTAAAATGATAGTTTGAACGCCTGTTCCGGATCTGCCAAAATAAGCATGGGTTGGGTTGCTGGTTTTTTAAGTGATTTGGTATCCACTACCTTTTCATCCCATTTCAGTATTCCCTCGTAGACCACCCCGGAGTCCCCATCCGCACAGGATATGGTAATATCCTGGCCGTCCTTAATTGTTTTTGTAGCATTAAGGGTGCCAACAATGGCCGCTGCACCAACCTCTCGGGCAACAATGGCGGCATGACTTGTGCGTCCCCCTTGGTCCGTAATGATGCCGGCCGCCTTTTTAAGGATGGGATCCCAATCGGGATCGGTCTTTTCGGTAATAAGAATTTCCCCTGGTTGTAGTTTATCGGATTCTAAGGGCTATGGATAATCCGTGCTTTCCCAGCGGATATTTTGTTGCCAAGACCCATCCCCTTGGTTATTTCCTTACCTTTTTCCAGTAAGGTATAGGTACTGATTTTAAGTTTATCTTTTTTTGGACTTTGCACCGTCTCCGGTCTGGCCTGAACTATAAACAATCCATTGGTCAATCCGTCCTTTGCCCATTCTATATCCATTGGACGTCCATAATGCTCTTCAATGATTATGGACCATTCAGCAAGTTTTATCACCTCGGCATCGGTAAGTACAAACTTTTCCTGATCTTCTATTTTGGTGTCTAGGTTAAGGGTACCACTACCTGAGCTGTTGTAAATCATGGTTTTTTCCTTGCTGCCCAATTTTCTTGAAATTATGGGTTGTTGAATGCCTTGTTTTAGGCTAGGTTTAAAGACGAAATATTCGTCCGGATTTACACTACCTTGAACAATATTTTCACCTAGGCCCCATGTGCTGGTAACAAGAACTACCTTATCAAAACCGGTATCCGGATCTAAGGTGAAATTTACTCCGGAACAGGCCAAATCCGAGCGCACCATTAATTGAACGCCTATGGATAGCGCTACCTGGGTCTGGTCAAAATGATTGTCTTCACGGTATTTTATGGCCCTATCGGTAAACAAGGAAGCATAACATTTATGACTGGCAGCTATCAATTCATCAAGGCCCTTTACATTAAGATAAGTTTCCTGTTGCCCTGCAAAACTGGCATTGGGAAGATCTTCTGCTGTAGCACTACTGCGGACCGCCAAGGAAATCTGTGGGCCATATTTTTTAACCAATGAATCATATCCTTCTTCAAGGGAAGATTTGATGGCTTGTGGAAAATCCGTTTCGGCAATACTTGCTCTTATAGCACTCCCTACTTCCCGTAAATTTGAAAAATCTTTCTTATCCAATTTTGCAATTTCGGTAAATATGGATTCTTTTAATTGCCCTTCTTTCAGAAAAAGCCAGTAAGCTTCCGAGGTAGTGGCAAATCCGTCAGGAACCTGTACACCCGTTAAGGTCAGTTTCTGGTACATTTCACCCAATGAGGCATTTTTACCACCCACTTCTGGAATATCGTTTATATCTATTTCGTTAAAGTGTTTTATGTAGTTTTTCATCTCCAAGTGGGTTGTTGAAATTAACTATATAGAGATGTACGGCTAATTGCCAATAGCCGGAAAAATAGGGGAACTGACCTGCAGGTTTTGTACTCTAGGTCTCTTTTCGTTTCCCGGTAACCTCTAATATTTTGATGCGATATACCGTTGGAGTTTCGCGGGAGTATAGTTTGCTGGAAAACTCACTAATGAATTCAGTTTTCCGGTTCTCCTTGCTAAGTATAAGGTTCTTTACCCCTTCCGTAAATTGATGTAATTTGAATTTGGCATCGGAACCTTGAAGTTCTTCGTAGGTGCCATGGGCCATAACCGACTGCCAATTGTTGGATGATTTTATCTCCTCTACCAATAGTGAAACCGCAGTATTTTTCCTCATGGCATCTATCTTATGACCGTCCGAAGAATAACTTATTAAAGAATGATCGTCCTTGTCGTAATAGTACGTCATAGGTAGTATGTAAGGCTTGTCCTGGCATATATACCCCAAGTGGCCTGTATAGTTAGTCTTAAGTAAGCGAAGACACTCGCTAGTGGTTAAATCTGTCATTATCCTAATTAAAGAATTTAATAAATAAATAAGTAATTATCGTAAAGCACGGTTTAAAAGAACATTGCTTTAGAAACCTTGTTAAGACCAAATCTAGCTTCTTCTTATCAGGTAAAATATGACATTGGTCAGTTCGGACATACAGATGTAGTGTTTTTCTTAAATTATTGTAATATAATGACTTAGGTCATTGTAAAAGCCTTGAAGTTGGAATAATTTGGTGTCAATGGGCAACGAATGTCCATATAAACACTAATTAATAATTTAAACTTAAAGATCATGAAAAAATTTCTATTTGGTTTATTAGCTTTTGGACTAACCACTCAAGCCTTTTCTCAAATTATCCCTACAGTAGAACTCTCCGAAGTAACGGTGTACGCGACCAACTACAAGTATTTGAATAATATGAATACGGGTGAGTTGGCCTCGATACCAGTGAAGCTGTTGCAGCAAAAAGTAGCGGCCTATGATATTAAAAGCTCCGAATATTATCAAGACGATTATGACTTGTATAACATTACCTTCTTTATTCCCGAAGGTAAAATATTAGCGGCTTATGATGGGGAGGGGAAGTTATTGCGTACTGCTGAAAAGTTTAAAGATATAAACCTACCCAAGACTGTTAGGGAATCAGTGGCAGATCGTTTTCCTGGGTGGACTATTACAAAAGATATTTATTTAGTTTCATATTCTGATACCAAGGGGGCAAACAAAGCCTATAAGCTAAAATTGGAGAACGGGAATAAAACGTTGAGGGTAAAGTTAGATGAAACAGGAAAATTTCTATAATAGGTAAGAACATTGCCCTGAGCTTATATAAAATTGAGATCAAGGTAAAAGATTTTTTGCAAATTAAGTTAATGGACATTTTCAAGACGGTGGGTTTGAGATTCCCGTTTTGCTGATGTCCTTATTTTTTGGGTAAGTTGTACCTTCTGTTTATATCCTGTTAATTTTATAGGCCTTTAATGACTTACTGGCAATCGGCGTTGTGTCAATAGGGATTCAGAAGTTTAATAACTGTAAAGTATCTAATTTTATGGTCAAGTACTTTTTTGATGGAATTTTCAAGAATTAATTGGGAATTCCCTTAGGGTTAGCACATTTATGACTTTGCTCATATTCTCCATGGTTAAATTCCCTTTATTTTGGACTATCCTAACTTTATATCAATGAGGAATTTAATATTGATGAATTCTTTACTTCTGCTGTTGTCCTGCGGTGAGCAACAAGAGAAAGTGCTTCCTACTAAAATGCCCTTAACAGAATCGGTATATGCTTCGGTAACCGTACAACCAGATAGTATTTATCAGGTCTATGCTCCCGTAGCCGGTCTTTTGGACCTTAATTTATTGGAAGAAGGGGATATGGTAAAGAAGGGAACACCAATTATTCAGATAGTAAATAGTACCCCGAAACTCAATACGGATAATGCCCGTTTGGCCCTTCAATTGGCACAGGCCAATTATAATGGAAGCTCCGCCGTTTTGAGTTCGTTGGAAGATGAGATCCAATCGGCAACCTTGTCCTTTAAAAACGATTCCATGAATTATTTGAGGCAAAAGAGGCTTTATGATCAAAATATTGGATCAAAAGTGCAGTTCGAGAACCGAGAACTGGCCTATGAAATTTCAAGAAATAGTTTAAAGCAACTTAAAAATAAGTATGTCCAGACCAAGAACGAACTTTCTACACAGGTACAACAGGCTTTGAACAATTACACCACCTCCAAGATTTCCACCCAAGATTTTACGGTTAGGAGTAAAATCAATGGGAAGGTTTATGCGCTATACAAAAGCCCAGGGGAAATTGTCAATTCTATGGAGCCTTTGGCATCGGTGGGAAGTGCTTTGGATTTTATTATTGAGTTGTTGATTGATGAGGTCGATATTGTAAAACTAAATTTGGGTCAAAAAGTACTTATTACCCTAGATGCTTATGGGGATGAGGTCTTTGATGCCCAAGTAAGTAAAATATACCCCAAAAAGGATGAGCGCTCACAGACCTTTAAGGCAGAGGCTATTTTTAACGATCCACCTAAAGCACTTTACCCCGGTTTGGCAGGAGAGGGCAATATTATAATTTCAGAAAAGGAAAACGTCTTGACCATTCCCAAGGAATTTTTGTTGGAGGGCAACAAAGTAAAGACTCCGGGCGGACTTGTTGAAGTTGTTCCCGGGCTTCAAAATTTGGACCGTGTCGAAATTATTAATGGCATCAATGAGACCACAGAAATTCTAAAACCACAGGAATGATCAATTGGAAGGTCATATTAAACATTGCCAGAACACATCTGCTCACCAAGATGAAATCTACGGTCACCGCCTCCCTAGGTGTTACCTTTGGTATCGGGGCCTATATTACTTTGGTTAGTTTTATGACGGGACTTAATGAAATGCTGGACAGCCTTATTTTGAACCAAACACCGCATATCCATATCTATAATGAAATAGAGCCTTCGGAAAAACAGCCCATTGCCCTTTACCAGGAATTTGAGGACGCCTTAAATGTGGTGAGATCCGTAAAGCCCAAGCAAAGTCAAAAGAAAATTCACAATGGTCTGCCCATCCTGAATTATCTAAAAAAGGACAAAAAGGTTTATGGTGCCACACCCCAACTAAGAGCACAGATTTTTTATCTCTCGGGATCCATAGAACTAGGGGGGAACTTGGTAGGAGTAGATATTCTGGAGGAGGCCAGACTCTCAAACATTGGTGATTATATTGTAGAAGGAACGGCCCAGGATCTGAAAAATAGTGAAAATGGCATACTATTAGGAGCCGGCCTTGCCAAAAAAATGTCACTTAAAGAGGGGGATCGCGTACAGGTCAGCACCATAAAGGGGGATGTTTTTCCCCTAAAAATTGTAGGAATATATCAAAGTGGAATTGCGGATATAGATAATATTCAAAGTTATGCCAATCTAAAGACGGTACAACGCATTTTGGGGGAGGCCCAGAACTATATTACGGATATCAATATAAAATTGTACGATATTAACGAAGCCACGACCATGGCAAAAAGCTTGGGAAAACAGTTTCAAGTAAAGGCTACAAGTATCAACGAGGCCAATGCCCAATTTGAAACCGGATCCAATATCCGTAACCTGATTACCTATGCCGTGTCCATTACGTTATTGATTGTTGCCGGTTTCGGAATCTATAATATCCTCAATATGCTCATTTACGAAAAAATGAAGGATATCGCCATATTAAAAGCTACTGGGTTTTCGGGTATCGATGTACAACTTATATTTATGAGTCAGGCCATGATTATTGGCGCATTAGGCGGGATTCTTGGGCTTGTAGTTGGATTTGTGCTTTCCAGACTAATAGATAATGTGGCCTTTGTAACCGAGGCGTTACCAACCATTACCACCTATCCCATAAACTATAATATATGGTATTATGTAATAGGATTTTCCTTTGCCCTGATTTCGACCTTCGTAGCCGGTTGGTTGCCATCCAACAAAGCAAGGCGTATAGACCCTGTGCGTATTATTAGGGGAACTTAACCAAGAAAAATGGAGTTCGTTTTAGAGACAAAAAACATCAATAAATACTTTGAAAAGCCCGTGGAATTTCATGTGCTCAAAGATATTTCTTTCGGAATAAAAAAGGGGGAATTTGCCTCTATAATGGGTAAATCGGGATCAGGGAAGTCTACCCTGCTTTATATTCTGTCTACCATGGATACGGATTATACCGGTGAACTATATTTGAACAATGAATTGATTACGGGTCAAAATCACAACAAACTGTCTCAAATCCGAAATTATAATATAGGATTCGTGTTCCAATTTCATTATTTGTTGTCCGAGTTTAGCGTATTGGAAAATGTGATGCTTCCTGCCAAAAAAATGGCAGAGAAATCCCTAGCGGAAATAGAACATGATGCCATGGAGAAGCTAAGAATGTTGGACATAGAAAAGTTGGCCCATCAAAGGGCCTCAAGGATATCCGGAGGAGAAAAACAACGGGTGGCCATAGCAAGGGCGTTAATAAACAATCCTGCTATTCTCATGGGAGACGAACCTACTGGGAATTTGGATAGCCATAATTCCGAAAATGTCTTCAGTATATTTAAACGGCTAAAGGAGGAGGAGGGACTCTCCCTTTTGATCGTGACACATGACGACGACTTTGCCAAACGTACAGATCGCATCATTCAGATGGAGGATGGGCGTATTTTGGATTAAATAATTTTTAGTTAAAACTTGTCATAAACCAGCATAGCTTTATATAAAATCCTTGGGGTGTGGATGTTTCCAAGGGGCACGATAATCTCTTTGCAAAAGGGCCGTTGCCTCTGCATCATTTACTACCACTATATTTTTAGGGTCATAGATCAATGGTCTTCCTGTGGCCATGGCCATATTGGCCAAAATACAGCTTGCGGTGGATACATGTCCTTCCCGTATGTCGGCAATAGGCAAAGTTCCTTTATCAATGGCCGCAAGGAAATCTAACATATGTAATCTGGTGGCCGGTGCTGCGTTCAATTCTATATTCTTTTCGGTGAGGTCCTCTGGATACTTTTCCTTTTCATAAATAACGTCCATATGGATCTTTTCCCCACCCCCATGGGGAACAAAGTCATATCTCATAGTGCTTCCGGACAATGTTCCTTTCTCCCCATACAGTTTAAAGGACCAAGGGTAATCCGGGTCTGTAGGGGTTCCCCAGCTTCTATGTTGCCATACGCAGTTGAGTTCCTCATATTCAAAGAAGGCAGTTTGGGTATCGGCAATATTGGATTTTCCGTCTTTTTGTACATAGATTCCTCCAGTAGAACTTATTCTTTTTGGCCAATCCAACTCTAGCATCCACCTTACGGTATCCAACATATGCACGCACATATCACCCATTATACCATTGCCGTACTCCATAAAGGTACGCCACCAACGCCTATGGGGAATCCCATCATAAGGGCGCATGGGAGCGGGTCCGGTCCACATTTCATAATCCAAAAAATCAGGAACCTTTTCTATAGGAGGATTGCCATTGGCCCTCATATGGTAATAGCAACACATTTCCACATGGGAAACCTTGCCCAATAAGCCAGCATCCACTATATTTTTTTTGGCTTCTATAAGGTGCGGGGTACTCTTGCGCTGGGTTCCCACCTGAACTACCCTGTTATATTTTCTGGCGGCAGCAACCATAGCTTCACCTTCTATTACATCAACACTTATTGGTTTTTGCACGTAGACATGGGCACCGGATTTTAAGGCCTCTATAGCCTGTAATGCATGCCAATGATCAGGGCTGCCAATAAGCACTATATCCAAATCTTTTTCTGCCAGCATTTTTCTATAATCCCTATATGTTCTGGGGGTTTTTCCAGACGGCTGTCTAAGACGGATCAGATTTGCGGCTTCTTTTAGTAAGTTGTCGTCCACATCACAGATAGAAACTACGTCTACCTTCGTCACTTGCATTAGCCTAAAAAGATCGCTTTTCCCATACCATCCCGTGCCTATAAGTCCAACCCTTAGCGGTTTATCCCGATAAATAAGTTCCATGCCATAGGACCCAAAAGAGGAAAGCGCTAATGAGGCCGCAGCGCCCTTTATAAAGTGTCTTCTGTTAATGTTGAAAATCTTAGTATCCATGGTGGTATGATTAATTTGATCGGTTTATTTAATGGGGCCCAAAAAATACAAAATATCTTCTCTATTTAGCGAAAATATTCTAAAATATCTCTAGAGCGGTCATACCTTCAAACCAACTTTAGCTTTTTTGTTGACCTTATATCTGCTTGATTTTATCTTCTATCATCTCTACATGTAGGTGAATGTGTTGAGTGTTTAATAGCTTCTGTTGTTGACGGATAACAAGCTGGTCCAATTTACTATGAAGAATGTGAATTTAAATAGCTTTAGGCGTATTGAAATACGATGTTCGAACTAACCCAGGCGAAATGGTGGGGTTTATGGTATATGCTCCAACCCTTGGATATGGTCTAAGGGTTGCCCTGAAGTTCAATACCATTATTTAATGTTTGATTCCAATGTAACCGACATTTCCCTGTCAATTTTATCCAGTCCATAATCTATGTATAGCTTTATAATGGCCGCAACGGACCAGGCTTGATGAATACATCCCTTTCCTTCCTGGGGGGCGCTACCGTTAAAAATCTCGGAAATACAGTGGATGCCATTATAGGAATAAAAGTGCTCTTTTAAAGGTCCCAATTCCGATAGGACCTTTTTTTTATTCCCTTCGGAAGTGCCATATATTTTGAAATAGGATTGAAAATATTCATGAAGCAGAAAAGGCCAAGCGGTTCCTTGATGATAAGCATGGTCCCGGGACCATTGGTTACCTTCATAATTCGGTTTATATTCAGGGCTATCCGGATCTAAGGTACGAAGTCCAAAGGGGGTATAGAGCTTATTTTCTACGGTCTCAAAAATCGACTTTTGCTGGTCAATATCCAAAACGGTGAAGGGTAGGCTAAGACAATATATTTGATTTGGACGTAGGGTATTGTCCTGTGAGATGCCGGGGATGATTACATCGAATAAGGTTCCTTGTAGATTGGTGAAAAATTTGGTGAAATTCGATTCAAACTTGGCAATCAATTCTAGGTAACGGGCTTCAATATCAACATTGAGAATTTCGCAGAAATTTTCATAGACTTTAAGGGCATTATACCAAAGCGCATTGACCTCCACTGGGCAACCCACTCTTGGAGTTATCACTTTTCCACCCACAATAGCATCCATCCATGTCAGCTGTACCTTGCATTCCCCTCCGTAGATAAAACCTTCCTTCGTAATGTGAATGTTGTAGCGGGCACCCGCAATATGCTGGTCCAATATATTCTTTAATATTTGAATATGATCTTTTAAGAATGCGATATCTTCGAACTTTTCTTGGTAATCGTAGCTGGCCACAAAAAGCCAAAGCGTTGCGTCCATGGTATTGTAATGAACAGGGTCTTTAGCGTTATCCGGAAATCGGTCCGGGATCATCCCCTGATCTACACTTTTAAAGAACGTATTCAGAATGGATTTGGAGAGCTCTTTTTTGCCGGTGGCAATGGTTAATCCGCGCATAGCAATCATGGTATCGCGTCCCCAATCCGTAAACCAATGATAGCCCGCAATGATAGACATTTCATTGGTAGAGTTCCTTTTGACCATAAATTGATCACCGGAAGCTATCAGATCCTTGAAAAACCCTGCAGGAATCTTTTCTTCCTTGGGTATTGATTTTTTATCACCAAGGGATATGATTTTTTCTATTCCTTCCTTCACTATGTTTTCTTCCATAGTGAAGTACATTGTTACTTCTTCCCCTGGCTGCAGTTCATGTACCAGATACCCGATTCTGTAATAGTCGCAGACCGACCCTCCGCCACGAGCTTTACCTTTGGAAAGGATAATATTATTAAACCAACAACGAGCCTCAAAATAATGTCCTGTGGTCCACCCGGTATAAACCGGATTACTTCCATACTTGGGGTATGTTTTTAGGTGGTCATTATTGAATTCTGTAAAGAAATTATAGCATGAAGCTTCGTGAAAGGTGGTATGAAAGTCATAATAGGCGTAAAGCGGATGTAATTCTAAAATCATGGCTGTTTTTCCATCATTGGTATATGTTGCCACTGTGGTGTTGGACCCTGATATCATTTGTACCTTTTTGCGCAAATTCCAATTCTTGTCCGCAAATTGCCAAGTAGGAGCGGGGGCAATATCAAAATTCATTAAATAATGACCGCCGTTCGGAAATACTACTTTGGGATATTGATTGGTGGATAGATCGTGATAGTGGCCATTAATTAGAACGCGTTCCTCAATTTTTGCTACTGCCACTGTGCGATCCGTAGGTGGTTCAAGTGCAGCGATCAAAAGACCGTGGTATTGTCTTGTATTGGCGCCGTTAACGGCACCTGAGGCATATCCTCCCAGTCCGTTGGTAACCAACCATTCCTTAGTGAACAGATTTTCCAAATTCAACTATATTTCTTCCATTAAATTCACCACCAAAGCGGTCCATCCGGTTTGATGTGAAGCTCCTACACCTCTGCCACTGTCCCCATGAAAATACTCATAAAATAAGATGAGGTCTTTAAAATGTGGGTCCTGGTATTTTGCTTCATGCAATTGGTGAATGGGTCTATTACCGTCCGCATCCTTTTCAAAAAGTAGTATGAGTCTTTTGCCAATTTCATCACTAATATCCTTTAGGTTCATCATATTTCCATTCCCTGTTGGGTAGGAGAATTTTAAGGTATCCCCAAAATAGCTATGGTATTCCCTTAGGGAATTAATGAATAAATAGTTCATAGGCATCCAAATAGGCCCTCTCCAATTTGAGTTTCCTCCAAAAAGCCCAGTGGTAGATTCCGCAGGTTCATAATTTATCCCATAGGTTTTTCCATCTATCTTTATGGTGTAGGGGTTTTCATGTATTTTGGATAATGATCTAATGCCGAAATCCGAAAGAAATTCCTTTTCGTCCAAAATAGTTCCTATCAGCTTCTGCAAACGCTTTTTTGGCACTAAGGATAATAGTACATCCTGATCATTGGAGTATTCTTCCATTACCTGATATTTTGCGGTCTCTATACGGTGTCTCCGAAACCATTCCATACTTTTTCTAAACCTGGGCAACTTGTCCAAATATTCTTTTTTAATATTCAATACCGCGGTAAGCGATAGCAATCCGGAAATGGAACGTACTTTAATAGGAATAGGTTCCTCTTGGGGGAGTATCAACTTATCATAAAAAAATCCTTCGCTTTCATCCCATGAACCGTTGTAGTCCTGGCTTATATTATTCAAAGCTTCCGCAATAAAGACAAAATGACCAAAATATTTCATGGTCATATCCTCAAACGAGATGTCCTCCAATGCTATCTCCAAAGCCATTTCCAACATGTTTAGACAGTACATGGCCATCCATGAGGTACCATCTACCTGTTCCAAGACCCCACCTCCTGGAATATCGCGACTACGATCAAAGACCCCAATATTGTCCAAGCCTAAAAATCCCCCTTCAAAAACGTTGTTTTCAAGAGTATCCTCCCTATTCACCCACCAGGTAAAATTAAGGGCCAGTTTGTTGAACATCCGTTTTAAAAAGATCAGGTCGCCTTTACCGGTCTTCTTTTTCTCCATTTGATATACCTGTAGGGAGGCCCAAGCTTGTACGGGTGGATTAACATCGCTGAAATTCCATTCGTATGCCGGTATCTGTCCGTTTGGGGCCATATACCATTCCTTAGTAAATAACAACAATTGATCTTTGGCGAAATTGGAATCCACAAGGGCCAGGCTAACACAATGGAAGGCGGTATCCCAGGCCGCGAACCAGGGATATTCCCATTTGTCCGGCATAGCAAGAATATCATGGTTCCTCAGGGTTTTCCATTCCTTGTTTCTACCGTTAAATCTATTTTGTGGCGGAGGCATCTCTTTATGGTCTCCGTTAAGCCACTTTTCTACTTCGTAATTGTAATATTGTTTGGACCATAACAGTCCGGCAATAGCCTGTTTCTGTATTTCTTTGGTTTCTGTGGAGGCTGTTTTAAAAGTAGCATCCAGAAATTCTTGGGATTCTTGGATTCTTTTTGAAAAGTCCGATTCGAACCCCTTATCGAATGGAGCTTCCATTGTAGAGGAAGTCAACCTCAATTTAATCGTTTTTGTTTCCCCACCCTTAAGATTCATTTCGTACATGGGTGCGAATTTGGTGCCTTGATTATTTTTAGAAATAATGGAATAATCGTTATTCACCACTGAATTGTGAAAAAGATCCTTTTTAAAGGGATGATCGTTGGGCTGCGCATAGATCTTCTCCATATTGGTCTCGTTCTCGGTAAACAATAATCGGGATGGTTCTTCAAAATACAAGTAGTAGTTACCTACATAGATGTGATTTATAGAAACAAAGGTCTGGCCTTTACTGGTTTGTTTTTTTATGATCGGTTTTTCGGGCATGCCTATAAAACTCCACAAATTTCTGGTCCATAGCGTGGGTAGAACATGTATGGGAGCAGGCTTTGAACTTCTATTGCTAATAGATATTTTAATGAGAATATCTTCGTTATCCGCCTTGGCATACTCAGTAACAACATCAAAATATTCATTGTTGTCAAAGATTCCCGTATCCAAAAGTTGGTACTCCAATTCGTTTTTTCCCCGCCTCCTGTTTTCTTCCACCAGCTGTACATAGGGAAATTCGTTCTGTGGATATTTGTACAGATGCTTCATATAGGAATGGGTAGGGGTATTTTCCAAATAGTAATACAGTTCCTTAACATCCTCACCGTGGTTACCTTGTGGACCTGTCAGTCCAAAAAGACGCTCCTTTAAAATACCATCCTGACCGTTCCATAAAGAAATTCCGAAGCATATATTACAGTATCGGTCGGATATACCGGCAATACCGTCTTCCCCCCATCTGTAAGTTCTGCTTCTGGCATCGTCATGGGAGAAATAATTCCAAGCGTCTCCATCCGGACTATAATCTTCCCTGACCGTTCCCCATTGCCGCTCACTTAAATAGGGCCCCCATTTAAGCCAATCCTTTCTTTTAGATCGGGAATCGTCCAATCGCTTTTGTTCTTGAGCAGTTTTATCTTTATTCATTTAATTAAGATCACGTAATAAAGGTAATGCCACTGACCAATGTCGTACGCAATAGGCACCTTTGAATTCTATAATTAAAGATAGCATAAGTTTAACACATTTTTAACCTGACCACCCATTAAATAATAACTTGGATGGCATTTTTTTTGAGGTTACAGATGAAATGAACGGAGGTTTAATTAAAATTTTTTAAGATGAAAAAATTTGTATTTACCCTTTTGTTGGGTCTTATGTTAGCTGGATGCCAAGCACAGGACGACCGTAGCAAGTCCAAGGTTGATTTGGCGGAAAAAAGTACAGACAGTATTTCTGTCGACAATCCTAAAATACGTTGGAAGGTTGATAAGGAATACGATGAGGAGGGAAATATTATTGAGTATGACTCCATTTACTCCTATTCATATGACAATCTAATGAACTTGCCAATGGAAATGAATCTGGACAGTGTAATGGAATCAATGAAGTTTTTTTCCCATGGTAAATTATCTTCCTCAATGAAGAAACAAAATTTAGGGCCGTTTATGGATTTGGATTCCCTTATGAACGGAAGCCAATATTTTAATGATTTCTTTGAAAGGCAGCGTAACAATAACTTTTCGGACATGCGGAAATTATTTCAACAAATGGATTCTTTACAAAATATGATGATGGGAAATCATAGGAATTAAATAAAGAATCTGACTGAGAAATAATCCAAAATATAAACATGCCCACCTTGTTTTAAAGATGGTTGGACAAACTATTTCTTTGATGTAAGCCAATTTTATAAATATTATTTTATCGGAAAAGTAAATATTTAACATAATTCATGTCTTTCCTTAAAAGCGTATATTGTACGTTTCCAAATAAAGTTCTATCTTGACCTCCCGTACATGCCTGTTTAATATAAAACAAGTTAGTACTCATTTTATTTTTAACTTTAAATTCTAAATAAATTAGTAAAGCCATGACCAATATTAAAAATAGTAGAAGAGATTTTGTTAAGAGCAGCGCCTTGGTAACCGGGGCACTGATTTTACCCACCATGCAGATGGATGCTATGGTAAATGTAGCCAATGATAAGAAATTGAAAATTGCTTTGATTGGTTGTGGTGGTCGTGGTACTGGTGCTGCAAGTCAGGCTTTGCAGTCAGATGACAATGTGGAATTGGTAGCCATGGCCGATGCTTTTGAAGATAGACTACAGGGAAGTTTAATGAACTTGCAGAAGGAATTTAAGGATACCAAGAAGCTAAATGTACCCAAGGCAAATCAATTTGTTGGTTTTGATGGTGCGGAAAAGGCCATAGACTTGGCAGATGTGGTTATCCTAGCTACACCCCCAGGATTTAGACCTCAACATTTTGAATATGCCGTTAACGCAGGCAAGCACGTGTTTATGGAAAAACCTGTTGCTACCGATGTTCCGGGAGTACGGAAGGTATTAGCCGCGGCACAAGTAGCAAAGGATAAGAAATTAAATGTCGTTGTAGGCCTCCAAAGACACTATCAGGATAACTATTTGGCGGGATTAAAACATATTAAGGATAATAAAATAGGAAAAATCGTATCTGGGCAGGTATACTGGAACAGTGGCGGAGTTTGGGTTAGGGAAAGACAGCCTGGGCAATCCGAATTGGAATATCAGATGCGTAATTGGTATTATTTTAACTGGCTGTGCGGAGACCATATTTTAGAACAGCACATCCATAATATTGATGTGGCCAACTGGTTTATTGGGGAGTATCCTATATCTGCTCAAGGCATGGGCGGAAGACAAGTAAGGACAGGGAAGGATCATGGTGAGATATTTGATCATCATTTTGTAGAGTATACCTATCCAAGTGGTGCGGTAATTGCCAGTCAATGTCGCCATTCACCGGAGACCATGAGTAGGGTAGCTGAAACTTTTCAAGGTACCAAAGGCACAATTGAAACCTACGGGGATAATACGTTTATTAAAGATTATGACGGAGGGGAAATCTTTACCCATCGTGGTAAGGATGATCCAAACCCGTACAAAATGGAGCATGTTAAACTTTTTGAATCTATTAGAAATAAAGGTGTTATTTCCGATGCAGAAAATGGTGCTATGAGTACGATGTCTGCCATTATTGGTAGAATGGCCACTTATTCAGGAAAAGTTATTAAGTGGGAGGAAGCCATGACTTCCAATATTGATTTGGCACCGGACCATTTAACATGGGATTCGCCGGCACCAGTTCAGCCTAATGCGGATGGTACCTATAATATACCAACTCCAGGAAAGACCGTAGTGATTTAAGAAGAAACTACTTTTAATAAAAAAAATCCCAAGCATTCCACATGTTTGGGATTTTTTTGTTTAAGTATAATTAGTAGTATTGATAATGTACGTGTCCCGACTGTTTTGTAATTAGGGTAGGGAACACTTTGTACTTGGGGAATAATGAAAAATGGTTTGTTTTGGAAGGTTTTAATTTCCAAAGCAAACCATTTTTTTTGAGGTCTATATACTATAGGCTTTCACCTATTTCTCTGATTTACACCGTCAATTATTGTGTCGGATTCTGTGTTAGTGTACCAGGATACGAATTAATGGCATCTTGTGGAATGTAGTACACTACACGGAAGTCAGTAGCAGATATATCTTCAAATTGATTGTGAGGACCTGGATACTGGCGTGTAAGTTCTTTTCCATTGCGGAATACGTCATAGCTTCGCTCTGCCTGATAAGCAAGTTCCAGTTGTCGCTCTTTATCAATTCGTTCACTTGCATTGGAAGCATCTAATGAGGTATATCCTCCGCCTACAATGGCACGCTCTCTGATGGTGTTTAGATCAATTAGTGCGGCATCATAATTTTTCAGTTTTGCATACGCCTCGGCACGGTTGAGATAGATTTCACCTAAACGACTGATGAGGGGGGAATGTAAATGGGTATCCTCTCCTTCTTTTGAAGCTTTTGTTATGTAAAATTGAGGATAGACACGGTTTAGTGTAATGAAGTTATCTATTACACCGGTATAGGTTTTCCCATCTTTATATAGAATGGAATAGATCTCCTGATCGGTGTCTACAGGAATAAGGGTATAGGTGTCGTCCCCGTCTTTAGCGGTAATAATGCCACCGTTGCGGGTGGTTTCTGCCTGTACATAGTTTAGAACATCGCCATCTTCCTTAATAAAACGGAAGACTTCGGTATATTCACCAGTGCTGGCATCTGTTGTATAGGTAGGCTCGATAAATGCAGCACGTGCATCCACCATATTATAGCTATCCGTACGCCAGTCATTGCGACCGGTTTCGTCCAGCAAATCGATATACTTGGCACTGGCATACATTTCTCCCCAGCCCATACCACCAATGTTGGCATACATGCCCCCAATACCATAATAGTGGTCATATCCTGAATACTCCGAAGCCACACGTTTTATAGCAAAAATAGTTTCCGCATTGTTCTCTGGTACAAAAGTATTGTACTTCATAAATTGCTCTCTAGGCAACAAGGAGTACTTTCCGGAGTTGATTACTTTATCCGCGTAGTCAACGGCAAGTTGTGCATATTCTGAATTCGGTGTTGTATAGGTACCGCTCATATAAAGATAGATACGGGACAGCATGGCCTGAGCAGCTTCTTGGGAAGCGAAAATAGGACCCTTGTCCACGGAGAGCAATTCTTCTGCCTTCTTTAAGTCACTGATGGCTTGCTCGTAAGTTTCTTTGACCGTGGCTCGATCAGGGAGCTCCAGATTAATGATGTCCTCTGGAGTACCATTAACGATAGGTACACCCAGGTTTGTTTCGGGACTTTGGTAATACGGACGGCCGTAAGCACGACATAGGTAGAAATACAACATACCCCTAACATAGTAGGATTCTCCTATTTTACTATCAATTTCTGCATTTTGTCCTTCATCGATCATCCCAATGATGTTGGAAGCTTGTGCAATTGCTTTATAGCCCGAATCCCAAAACTGGGTCAAACGATAGTTATTAGGTGTACGTGCATACGAGATAAATTCGTAGAAGGCATCCGTAGATGACCCTCGGATCATCATATTGTCTCCTGCATACTCACCGCAACGGTGCATGGGATCGGACCAAGACTTTAACTGGGCATACATCCCAGTGAGCAGTGATTCTAGGGAAGCATCCGGGTCATTGACTATAGTCTCCGAGTCCATGCTCCCATAGGGGTAGCGGTCAATATCACAGGCAGAAAGTGCTGTAATGGCTAATATGGTTATAAATATTTTTTTCATGTTTTTTCTATTTAGAATTTCAAGTTAAGTCCAAGCATAAATTTACGGGTAGCTGGGTACACACCAGGACCTGTTGATCCTAGAATGGCTCCGTTATCTTCATTAATAGGAATTTCAGGGTCTACACCGGAATAGTCAGTGATAACGAACAGGTTTTCCCCGGTTAAGGAAATGCGTAAATTATCGATATTGTATTGGCTTAGATCCAGATTGTAACCCAATGTAAGCGATCGCATCTTTAAAAAATCACTTTTTTCAAGATAGCGCGTAGAAGTAGAATTCCCTTTATCCTGGTTATTGTACCTTGCAATCGGGTGTGTGGCAATATCTCCTGGTTGCTCCCAACGGCTCCATTCCGGCATTAGTTTCATTTGATTACGGTCTGTATAGGTTCCGTCCGCATCGTACTCTTGTCGGGAATAGTTGTAGATTTTACCACCTATCGAGTATCCGAACACAGCTCCAAGATCAAATTGCTTGTAAGATATCGCCGTTGAAAAACCTCCAAAGAGATCCGGGGATACTTTTCCGGTCTTTTCAAATGTTGCTTCCGAGTAGTTTGAAGTGGTGGTTCTTGACAATTCATTTCCGTCGTCGTCCCTTTCCACTATGTACCACAAAGGTAATCCATTATCAGGATTTACGCCGGCCCATTCCTTAAGATAATAGGTGTCTACCGGACGGCCAGGCTCCAACATACGCTGAGCTGAACCTGCAATTCCCAGACCATCGCTTATGATGATAGGTCTTACCACATAATCTCCACTGGCATCTTTCGTCTTATAAAGCTTTGTTAACTTGTTAACATTATGGCCTAAGTTCACATCCAGGCTCCAGGTAAGGTTCTCATTGCGGATAAGGTCTCCACCAATAGCAAGTTCAATTCCTTTGTTCTCCATTTCACCGATGTTCTGCCAGATGCTAGTAACACCTGTTAAACCAGTAACTGGAACTTGGTACAATATATTATCCGTATTTTTTTCGTAATAATCAAAGGTAATCCTAGCGCGGTTATTAAGAAGTCTGGCATCTATCCCTACGCCACTAGTATATGTTTTTTCCCAGGTAAGATCTTTGTTTCCAATTTGACTAATCAGGGCTCCTGGATTTTCATTGTAGCCCGCACTTGTAGAAACGGCATAAAGATCGTATTGCGGATAAAGGGCGCTAGGACGGTTTCCTACAGAACCGTATGCTAGGCGAAGTTTAAGAGCATCTACCCATTCGGCATTAAACCAATCTTCCCGGTCTATATTCCATCCTCCACTTACGGAGAAGAAATTACCATACTTGGCATTATCACCAAAATTAGATGCACCATCCCTACGGAAAGAGACCTGGGCCATATATTTATTGTCGAACGAGTAATTTGCATTGGAAAGAACGGACTGCACCGCCCACTCATTAATGGCTCCTTTTGTACGTTCCGGTTTGGCCACAACATCCAAAACTTCAAAACCAGGAATAAATCCGGTACCGTAAACATCCAAAGTTTCACTGCGGTAATCATTGTACTCATAGGCCAGCAAACCGTTTAGGTCGTGCTTGCCCCAGTTTTTGTTGAATCTTAAAATCTGGTTGGTATACTGGCGTGTATACTCGGATCGGTAGTCTGTTATACGCCCGCCTACGCTCTCACCTCCGTTGGAACGGGGGTCAGTATAGCCGTTTGCCTTGTAACTATTGTAACGAATGTTGTTGACAGAAGAGAATGTCAACCAGTCGGTCAATTCGATGTCGAAATCGAGATTTCCCATAAATTCATAGTTCTTATTGGAGGAGTGATTCCACTGAAGGTCGTATAAGTAATTTGTGCTGGCACTATTTACCCAATCGCTACTACGGTGGTCCACTAGGTTGCCTTCTGCATCGTATGGACTATCCCAAGGAAGGTTAGAGTACATTGCCGTCGTAGAATACTGTCGGTCTTCTACGTCCCGTAGTGAGCCTACCAATGCGGGTTTAACGGTTAACCATTCAAAGGGTTTATATTCAGTTTTGAAGCGGAAATTGTAACGGGTATAATCATACCCTTTTATAGCACCTTCTTCATTGTATACCCCTACGGACATAAAGGACCGAAGTGTTTCGCTACCCCCTTGAATGGAGACATTGTAATTACGGGTAAACCCACTTTTGGTTGCAACATTCCACCAGTCAAAATTGCTATTGCGTAAATCGGGGTTCCAACGTGGAAACGATATTTGATCGGCATTGGCATAAGCGGCATAAGTGTCATACAATTCAGCTCCATTCATCATTTCGAGATTACCGTTATTGAGCTGGTTGAAACCTATTTTAGAAGAAAACTCCACAGTGGTTTTTCCAATTTTAGCCCTCTTTGTCGTTACTACAATAACTCCATTAGCCCCTTGAGATCCGTAAATGGATGTAGATGCGGCATCTTTTAGAATGGTCATGGATTCGATATCGTCCGGGTTCAGATCACCTGCCCCTGATCCAACTATAACCCCGTCAATAACCCAAAGTGGGCTGGTAGTTCCGCTTAGTGTAGCCTGTCCGCGAATAACAACACCACCTCTTGAACCGGGCTTTCCTGATCCAGGTGCCACAAACACCCCGGGAGCTTTTCCATTTAACATATTTTCAACCGAAGGTGTGGTAATGTCCCTCAGTTCATCTCCTTTAACGGTCTGCAAAGCACCTGTTAAGCTTTCCCTTTTCTGTGTGCTATACCCTACAACCACAACTTCATTCAATTGTGCGGCATCTTCTTGTAGGTTCACATCTATAGTTGTTTGGTTGCCTACTGTAACTTCTTGAGTTAAGAAACCAAGATAGCTAAATACCAATACGCTGCCGTTAGCTGCATTAATGGAATAATTGCCATCAAAATCTGTAGCAACACCATTAGAGGTGTTTTTCTCGACAATATTTACTCCTGGAATCGGAACGCCGGTATTTCCGTCGGTAACAATACCTGTAATATTTAGTTCCTGCGCTTGAACCGTATAGGAGAAGGTTAGTACAAGTAGGAACAATCCTTTTGTAAGTAGTTTTTTCATTGATCTAGTTTAAATTAATAATCGGATGTAGTTAAAATTTGAAAAATAAAAGTTGTGTTAATATTGTTTAAATGTTTCTGTTTATAAATGTTTTGTTCTGTTATTGAGGTATTGCTGATTGTTTTACCCATTCTATTTGCATGAAATGGGTTTTGAAAAACTACCAACCCCAACAATTCAAAAAATATTTAAAAGCCTTATAACAAAAAGTTAATACGTATCCTTGATCCAGTTATAAGGTTTTCTCTTGATCCAATTTCCTCTGGTAAAATCTGGGAAATCCTGTGGCTCCCCATTATTTTCTATAGATAGTTCAGAAAGTGGAGTTACTGCGCTCCAGGCTGCCGCATCGTAAGCGTCCATTGGAGGTGCAATATTTTCCTTGGCAGATTCTACAAAGGCATTCATCACAAAGAAGTCTATCCCTCCATGTCCAGCTTCTGTGGCACTGTCACCAAATTTTTTCCACAGGGGATGATCGTATTTTTCCAACCAGGTATCCATGTTTTCCCAACCATGTCCCTCCGTAATTCCTTCGATATGGATTCTTTTTGTGTGGTAGTCGAAGTCCGTAAGGCCTTGTGCTCCCTGAACTTTAAATCCTAAGGAATAGGGATGTGGGTTATTTACATTGTGGGTAACTATGATGGTTTCACCATTTGAAGTTTCAATGGTGGAGGTAATGATGTCACCTTGCTTAAATTTTAATTTGGCATTCGGATGGTCTTCCCCGCCTGTTTCCACTATGTATTTGTGCAAACCAACCCCTTTGGTAGCATGTGAGGTAAGGGTAAGCATTCTATTTCCCCGGTTTACGTCGGCCATAACGGCAATTGGTCCTAAACCGTGGGTAGGATACACGTCGGCGTTTCTAAGTAACGAATGTTGTGTACGCCACGCAGATTCTGATATTCCTTTCTCCCCAAATTCTGCACCTTTCCCGTAGGCAGTTTTTCCGTCATTGAATTTCACCCCTCTCAAATCGTGTTGATACCCACACCTAAAATGCAACAATTCCCCAAAAACGTTCTGTTTTACCATATTTAATACGGCAAGGACATCTCGTCTATAGTTTACATTTTCCAATAGCATAAGATGGGTGCCAGTTTCTTCATGGGTGTTGACCAAGTCCCAACATTCCTCTAAGGTGTTGGCGGCAGATACTTCCAGTCCTGTATATTTTCCTGCCTTCATGGCGTCTACGGCCATCTTAGTATGCCATAGCCAAGGAGTGGCTATGACCACGGCATCGATTTCTGCCAAAGCCAATAGGTTTTTGTAATCCTGCTCGTTTTTCCCAAAAACGATGGCTTTCTTGTGACCTGCCTTTACAATATGATCCTGGGCTATATCAATACGGTTCTGGTCAATGTCACAAATTGCTTTTACGACCACATCACTTCTTTGTAGTAAGTTGTTCAAGTGATTAGTTCCCCGGAGTCCAACACCTATAACACCAACACTCAACTTTTGGGTCTTTCTGGAATTAATACTTCCTATGGTAAGGTTTGGCATCATGGCAAGGCCGGCCCCGCTGATAGCTGTTTTCTTTATGAAATTTCTTCTTTGGTTCATAATTCACTAAATAATACTTGTTATTAATGTTCCACAAATATTAAGATTGTGTTAATTAATTTGGTGTTTATTTTTGGCATTCTTGGGGTAAATTTTCGGATAATTCTGGTATTTGACGTTTTTTTACACCTTTTTGCTAAATATACCTCCTTTTGGGTGAGGGTAATTTTAGGTACATTTGTTTCGTGCGAAATAAGGAAAAAGTAATTCAAAAAACGGTATGTTGAGCCATAAATTAAATAGGAAAATTATCTACGCCACATTTGTTTTTGGTCTATTTTCCTATGCTCTTTTATTTGGACAGCATAACTCTAATTTTATCCACCTGCCCATTAAACTGAATAACCATAGTATAAAGGTTACTCACTCCGAACAGGATAGTTTAGGTTTTGTATGGTTGGCCCATGCGGAAGGGATATCAAAATACGACGGTTATAATTTCGATTTTACTCCAAAGAAATCAATTTTTAAGGAGGATACAAGAGCGGATGAGGTAAAAAAAATATTCAAGGACTCAAAAGGGATTATTTGGGCCTTGTCCATGAACGGGCAACTATCTTATCTGGAGAAAAACGGAACATTTTTGTCTATTGATCGTTCTATTAATGGTTTCCAGAAAAAACACAAGGTCAATATAGTAAGCGAAGATGAAGGCCTTATTTGGATGGCTATGGAAGGCGGGGCTATTTATTCTTATGATCATAGTAGGGCTGTTTTAGATAGTATTACCACCATTCCTGCTAACACTTCGGGTGTAAATGAAGTCGACTCCATGGTGCTTAGAGAGTCTGACCAACTTATTGTAAGTACCCATAGGGGGCCCCTTTATATTTATTATTTGGGCACTAAGCGTTTGGAGACTTTAGCGGTACCCCATGACTATACCTTGGCCGAAAAAAACCAGTTGCTTTTGGATAGTAAAAGTAGATTGTGGATCGGTTCTTCCTATGTTGGCCACGGCATAATGGTTTATGATTTTAGCAAAGAATCCTTTGTTCAGGACGAGATTATAAATCCTCAATGGCGAAGTCAATTAAATGAATTATTTACAGCCATGTATTGTGATGTTAATGGTTTTATTTGGCTGGGAACGGACGGCAATGGACTGTACAGAATAGATACGGAGTCCGGCGAATTGGAAATTTATAAGCACAATAATCTAAATGGATTTTCATTGGGAACCAATACGGTGATTGGTATTAATGAAGACCTAAACAATAACTTATGGGTGCTTACCAATTATGGAGATGTAAATATTCTACGAAATAAAAATAACCAGATAAATTATCATTCCGGTGCTGTTCACGGTAGCCCTGCAAGAGTGCTGTCTTCCCATAGGGCGAAAGATGGAACACTTTGGATAGGAACGGATGGGGAGGGAGTTACCAGGGTTACCGATAAAGGACAGGAAAAGCAATTTTTTAATAATTCGGCCCAAAGCAAGGGATTTTACATTCACTCTATTAATGAGGATAATAATGGTAATATATGGGTTGGGACTTATAAGAATGGACTATGGGTGTATAATGCCAAACAAGACAGCTTCTCCAAGATGCCTTTAAGGAATTCTAAGAATAATGAGGTGTTGGATGTTCGATTTATTTTTAAAGATTCCAAACATAGATTATGGGTGACTACCGATTTGGGGATTTATTTGTTTTCAGAGCAAAACAAATTGTTGACGAATTTTGAGAAGGGAACAGCCGGATTAGTTGGTGGTATTTCGCAGTCTGTGGTAGAGGACTCCTCTGGCACAGTTTGGCTAGCCTACAATGAGGGTGGATTATTTAGGTTCAACGAAAATAAGGACACTATTTCAGAATCCAACTTCTCCAGGTTTCTACATGTCAATGATACGCTCATTGCCAATAAAAATTATTATATATGGTCTATGGCCGCAAGTAATGCAGATGCCATTTGGTTAGTGTTGGTAAGCGGGGAGTTGATTAAATTTAATATTGAAAGCCAAAAGGTTGAAAAAATAAAGATAAATGGAACTTATGACAATACTATTTTTAGATCTTTAATATTGGAAGACCATGAGAATTTGTGGTTGGGGTCTACCAATGGCATCTGGCATTTAAATGTACGCGATTCAGTATCACGGGTGTTTCAAAAAATAGATGGCCTTCAAGATGATTCCTTTATGCAGCGAAGTGCCCATAAGGGCTGGGAGGGAAACTACTATTTTGGTGGATTAAACGGGGTGAGCTATTTTAAACCCAATCTCATAAAAAAAGAAGAGACAGTAGCTAAATTATTTATTGAAGATATAGATATTCTGAACCAACCCGCCATATCGGTTATCCCCGAACAAATTAAAGGAGGGGTGGAAAAGTTGGGGGAATTGAAGCTAGATCACGACCAATCCTCATTTTCCTTTCGATTTTTGGCTATAGACAATGTGCTTTTTTCCGATTATAATTATGCATATAGACTTAAAGGGTTTAATGATAACTGGATAATTTCGGAAAAGGAACGCTTGGCGACCTATACCAACATACCTCCAGGGAATTATGTTTTTGAAGTAAAGGCCAGTTCCGGGAATCTTAAATGGGATATAAAACAAAAATCGGTTGCCATAAGTATTTCACAACCATTTTGGAAATCACAGGTTGCCCAACTGATTTATATAATTTTATTCCTCGGCCTAGTTTATGGAATCCTAATCTGGATCAGGCTAAGGAACAGAGTAGTTGCCGATGAGTTGGAACACAAACATGAACGGGAACTCTATGCCTTAAAAATGGACTTTTTCGCCAAAATGTCCCATGAGATCCAGACCCCTCTGACCTTGATTTTGATACCGTTGGAAAATATGTTACAACGAGCTATGAATAGCGGTAATGTTTTGTTGCAGCAACGCCTTAAGTTAATCTCGAACAATGCCAATCGATTATCCAGAATTGTATTTGAATTGACTTCCTTGCGGGATAAGGAATTGGAGAAATTGGTATTAAGGACTGCACAACACAATATTGTTGATGATCTATCAGAAATAACGAGCTCTTTTGAGGAGCAAGCCAAATTCAAGGGAATCAATTTTAAATGTACTTATCCCAATGAGGAGTTGAAAATGTGGTACGATAAAGATAAAATGGAACATATTTTCTTTAACCTTTTATCCAACGCCTTTAAATTTACGCCCAAAGGTGGTACTATTTCTTTGGATGTTATAGTGGAGGATTGGGAAAGAATTGTAAAAATTTCCGTGACCGATTCAGGACCAGGAATTCCTAAAGAAGACCTGGAGAATATTTTTCAATTGTTTTATCAGGCTGATTCCGGAAAACAAAAAGTAGGTACGGGAATTGGTTTGGCGCTGACCAAGGAATTGGTAGATCTTCATGATGGTAAGATCGATGTAAAATCGGACCCGGTAAAAGGCACCTGCTTTAGTGTAAGTTTTTCTATAGATAAAAATAAAAAACATAGTTCACAAAATATTCTAGCTGTGGAAGAGGCTATTGTGGAAGTTGAGGATATTGATTATGATGTAAAGGAAGAGCCTACCATGACGGGTTCAGCAAAATTAGCAAAGACCATATTGGTAGTGGAGGATAATTATGAACTTCAAATATCCTTGAAAGATATTTTTAGTGACTATTATAATGTTCTTTTGGCAGAAAATGGGGAAGAAGGTTATGCCCTGGCCTTGGAGCATAACCCAGATCTTGTAATAAGCGATGTTATGATGCCAAAAATGGACGGAATTGAAATGAGCGATAAGCTTCACAAAAATGACCTTACTACCCATATCCCAATTATTCTTCTCACCGCTAAAAAAACGGCAAAAAATAAAATATTGGGATTGCGTGCAGGAGCCGTTGAGTATATAAATAAACCCTTTAATATTAATGAGCTGGTTCTTAAAGTAAACAATATCATTACGCGAAGTGATCGGTTGATTTTAAAATATAAAAACGACCTAATAACAGCACCCAATAGTGGAGGGAGTAAATCCCAAGATGAAATTTTTCTTGGTAATTTGGTAAATCTCGTTGAAAATCAGATTAGCAATCCAGATTTTAGAACGGAAGATCTGGCGAATGATCTTAATATGAGTTATTCTGCCATTTATAGAAAATTTCAGGCCTTAACTGGTAAGAAAATAGTAGATTTTATTAGGACTATGCGTCTTAAAAAGGCGGCTGTTTTAATTGGAGACTGCAATTATTCGGTGTCAGAGGCCGCATTTTTGGTGGGCTTTAATGATCCCAAATATTTTTCAAAATGCTTTAAAAGGGAGTTTGGTAAAAGTCCTAGAAAACTAAAAGGTAAAGTAACCCTTGTAAAAGACCATAAACTATAGTACTCATTATTATATTATTCACTATTAACTGTAACAACTAAATGATTAGAATTAGGGCAATATCCAATATTGAATCAGGGGTTTTAATATTGGGAACGAAAAAGATTATTTCATGCTGCCTCGGCTATAGGGGGGTAATAGGAATATGCTTGTTGTTTTTTGTTGTATCCTGTTCCTCTTTGGCCAAAAAGGATAGTCAGGAAGAAATTATTCCTGAAAACTTAAATTTTACGGCAGCTATACACCCGGGGGGCAATAGTTGGGTCGTTAATGAGGTAAGGGATAATCGCCATCTAATTTCTGATAAAGGTATTAGGAATTGGAATGATGCGAATACGGTAATAAGAACCTATTTTAAAACGGACCAAACCGGTCCATTACATGTTGGGCTAAAACTTAAAGTGAGCGCCGGTATTTCTAAAATCCGCATTTCTGTGGAAGGAGCCACCAAGGAAATCGAAGTTTCTAATCAAGACTATGAGTTAATACCGGTAGGTGTGTTTGAGATAACCAAGCCAGGTTATCATTTTTTGGAACTACAGGGCTTGGGAAAATCAGGAAGTACATTTGCAGAGATTAATGAAGTGCTAATCGGGGGAGAAGCAGCAGATGGAGACCTTACCTATGTCGAAGAAGATTTCTATTGGGGCAGGAGGGGGCCATCCGTGCATTTGACCTATACCTCTCCATCGGAAACGGACATTTTATGGTTTTATAATGAAATAACCGTACCTGAAGATGAGGATGTTGTTGGGTCCTATTATATGGCCAACGGTTTTGGTGAAGGCTATTTTGGAATTCAGGTAAACTCTGAGACCGAGAGAAGAATACTGTTTTCGGTATGGAGTCCGTTCGAAACCCAAGATCCCAAAAAAATCCCAGAAGACTATCGAATAATATTGTTGGGTAAAGGAGAAGGGGTTACAACTGGTGAGTTTGGGAATGAAGGTTCTGGTGGCCAAAGTTATAAGGTCTTCAATTGGAAAGCCGGCAGGACCTATAGTTTTTTATTAAAAGGTGAGCCTTCGGTAAATAACTCAACGGATTATACAGCCTATTTTTATGACCCTGAAACTAAAATATGGAATTTAATAGCCAGTTTTAGGCGTCCGCACACGAGTACCTATTTAACCAGGCCCCATTCTTTTTTAGAGAATTTTGAGACCGAGATGGGTCATATATCCAGAAAGGCAGCGTATACCAATCAATGGATTTTCGATACCAAAGGTGGGTGGCACGAGCTTACCGAAGCTAAATTTACAGCCGATGCTACGGCTAGGAAGGGTTCTAGGGAAGATTATTCGGGAGGAGCTATTGGTAATAAATTTTTTATGAAGAACTGCGGTTTTTTTGATGAAGAAACTACAATGGATACTTTTCACCAAAGAACGGCTAATGGAGTAGCCCCTGCCATAGATTTTTCAATATTAGAGAAGCCAATACCATAGAGATATATAAATTTGTTAATTTGAAAATGTCCACTAGGAAGGGTCTTAGGTATTTTACAATTTCTTGTAGTCCAGAAACAACATCGGTATGAAAAAAATAACCTCTTTTTTTTTAATTCCAATATTCCTTTTGTCCTGTATGGAGGAAACTAAAAAGGAAGCCCTTGCCGTACGGTCCCACAAACCAAATATAATCTACATTTTGGCTGATGATCTTGGATACGCGGAAGTGGGTGCCTACGGTCAGGAAAAAATAGAGACCCCCAATATTGACGCCTTGGCAAAACAGGGTATGTTGTTTACCCAACACTACACTAGTGCTCCGGTCTGTGCCCCAGCAAGGTATATGTTGCTCACGGGTACCCATTCCGGGCATGCCTATATACGCGGTAATGAGGAATGGGGAGAACGGGGAGAGGTATGGAATTACAAGGCAATGGCTCAAGACTCCGTCTTGGAAGGACAAAGGCCCATGCCGGACAGTACCATTACCATAGCTAAAAAATTAAAGGAAGTAGGTTACAGTACGGCAATGTTTGGTAAATGGGGGCTAGGTGCCCCGCATACCAATTCTATTCCTACAAAAATGGGGTTTGATTATTTCGTTGGATTTAATTGTCAACGACAGGCCCACACCTATTATCCGCTTCATTTGTACAAAAATGATAATCGGTTGCATTTGGACAACGATACCATTGCTCCAAGCACTAAATTGGCCAAAGGGGCAGATGTTAACGATCCAGAGAGCTATGCGTCCTATACATTAAAGGAATATGCGCCTGATATTATGTTCACGGAATTACAAGGTTTTGTGGAAAGAAACAAAGAGCATCCATTTTTTGTTTACTGGGCAACACCAATACCACATGCGGCCATCCAAGCTCCCCAAAAATGGGTAGATTATTATGAAAATAAATTTGGGGAGGAGGAGCCATATTTAGGAGAGAGAGGTTATTTTCCGCATCAAAGCCCCCATGCCGGTTATGCCGCTATGGTCTCATATTTGGATGATAATATTGGTAAGCTTGTGAAAAAATTAAAGGAGGAAGGTTTATACGATAACACCCTTATTATTTTTACTTCGGACAATGGCCCTACTTTTAATGGAGGTTCGGACTCAGCGTGGTTTGATAGTGCCAAACCATTTAGAAGCGATAAAGGGCGTGGAAAGGGATTTGTTTACGAAGGAGGGATTCGAGTACCCATGATAGCTTCTTGGCCCGCACATATAAAATCTGGAAGCACAACAGATCATATTTCCGCCCATTATGATGTTATGGCTACCTTGGCCGATATAGCAGGTTATGAAAAACCAAATAACACGGATGGACTTAGTTTTTTGCCAACATTGCTCGCCCAAGGGGATCAGATAGAGCATGACTTCCTATATTGGGAGTTTCCTGAATACGGAGGGCAATTGGCCATTAGAATGGGTGATTGGAAAGTGGTGAAATCGCACCTTAAAGATTATAAAAACGAACCCACATTGGAATTGTTTAATTTGAAGACGGATATAGGGGAAACCACAAACCTTGCTGACCAGCATCCAGAGATACTGGAAAGGGCAGCTAAAATATTAAAAAGTCAACATAGGGAACCCTCCATCGAAAAATTTAAGATTCCCGCACTTAAGTACGGGTTGTAAGCACCTTTTTTACTATTTATTTGAACTAAATGCTAGCTTTGATGATTTAGAGAAAATCTTGTTAGCCATTAATAATAATTTGGTGCGATTATATTTTACGTTATTCTCCTGTTGTTTTCTTTTTGGACTGTTACAAGCGCAGGAAGATATTTATAATGAGGAACTTAAGGAACATATTACCTATTTAACTGCCGATAAAAACTCGGGGAGATATCCTGAAGGAAAAATCAATAAAAGAGTTGTTTCCTAAATTGTAAAGGATTTTAAAAAGTCGGGTATATCTCCATTTTTAAGATCCTATAAGCAACCCTTTTTGGCACAATTAAGGGGGAAGAAGGGGGAGAAACCGAAGGCGACTGTTAAAACTTGGAATGTTAATGGTGTTATAGAGGGTAATAATCCATAATTAAAGAATGAATATATTGTTTTGGGTGCCCATTATGATCATTTGGGAATGGGGGTGGACCGTCCACAAAATCGGACAAAATTGAAATACACCATGGTGCAGATGACAATGCAAGTGGTACTTCCGCATTGTTGGAAATAGGGGAGAAGCTAATGACTCACAGATCAACGTTAAAAAGAGGTGTTTTGTTGGTCGCTTTTGGGACAGAGGAACAGGGACTTTTGGGCAGCAAATATTTTGTGGACAATGCTATAGTTCCGATATCACAGATTAAATTAATGATCAATATGGATATGGTAGGCAGGTTAAACGATGCCAAACAGGTCTATATGGGCGGAGCCGGAACCTTTCCAGGGGGCGTGGAGTTGATGAAGGAATTGGTTCCTCCATTGGGCTTGTTGCCGGTAGTACATGCTGGCTCTGTGGGAGGTTCAGACCATGTTTCCTTTTATAAAAAGAATATTTCCGTGCTTGGAATCCATACTGGTGGGCATCCACAATACCATACTCCTGAAGATACCGTGGAACTGATTAACTTTAAGGGGCAAAAACAGGTTTGCCATTATATATTTAATGCCATTATGAAAGTGGCGTCAACAGCTTATGACATGAAATTTATTCCACAAGGAGAATAGAATGATTTTCGTTCTTTACATTTGTAAAATAATAAACAAAACAGAATGCAATATTATAAGCTATTAAGTGCCCTTCTTTTGGTGGGATTTTTAACTCAATGCAAAGATGAAAATAAGTCATCAGACAAAAATGAAGTTAATGCCAGCATGTCGGAGTCGATGAAAATCAAAGTGGACACAACTCCTATTTTGGTGGAAAAACCAGAAAATATAAAAGCACCGGAGGGTATGGTGTGGATTCCCGGTGGGGAATTTACTCAGGGCGCAGTTCCATTGGATAAAATGGCCATGGACCACGAAAAACCTGCCCACAAGGTTAGGTTAAATGGTTTTTTTATGGATATTACAGAGGTTACCAATGCCCAATATGCAAAATTCGTAAACGAAACGGGTTATATTACGGTGGCGGAACGCGCCATAGATTGGGAAGAAATGAAAACCCAGGTTCCTGAAGGCACTCCAAAACCGCATGATTCTATTTTACAGCCAGGTTCATTGACGTTTAAGAAGTCAAAGAGTTCAGTACCTAATCTTTATGATTTTTCACAGTGGTGGAACTGGACCATTGGGGCCAATTGGAAGCAGCCTAACGGACCTGGAAGCTCTATTAAAGGCAAAGATAACGACCCTGTAGTGCAAGTTTCCTATGAAGATGCCGTGGCCTATTGCCAATGGGCAGGTAGAAGATTGCCCACAGAGGCAGAATGGGAAAGAGCAGCAAGGGGTAATAAGGAAGAAAGTATCTATTTCTGGGGAGATGATGCTTCTGTACTTTCCGAAATGGCAAATACTTGGGAAGGGGAATTTCCTGTAAATAACAGTAAAGCGGATGGATTTGAACAGCGCGCAACGGTAAAATCGTACCCGCCAAACGATTTTGGATTGTATGATATGGCCGGTAATGTATGGGAATGGACCAGTGATTGGTACAACATTAATTATTACCAGGAATTAAAAGCATCAAATAGCCCTATCGTAAATCCGCAAGGGGCAACTAATCCGTATAATCCCAATATGCCTTACGCCAGGGAAAAAGTAATGAGAGGAGGTTCTTTTTTGTGCAACGCTTCTTATTGTGCCAGTTACAGATTATCTTCTAGAATGGCTTCAAGTTTGGATTCCTCTTTAGAGCATTTGGGCTTTAGAACCGTAGCTACGGTTCCTATGCTTACAGAAGAGAATTAATACCCCTTTTAACTTTTAAATTAAAATCCCGCAGGTTGTACCTATGGGATTTTTTTGTTCCATATTTTTTGAAGATAGGTGGTAGATAGGATAGTTGTTACATTATAAACGTAAATTTTACATTTATAGTCGTGTTTTTATTATATTTGTGATTAAAATAGTACATTAATCTATGTTGGTTCCAGAAAAATTTATCCCTGAGCTAGTTGTTGAATCCCCTGGAAGGATCAATCTAATAGGGGAACATACAGACTATAACCTTGGTTACGTATTGCCAACGGCAATTGAGAAAAAAATCACCTTTAAATTTAAAAAGAATAATTCTGACAAGGAATGTAATTTATATAGCTTAGGGTATAATACCGGTTTTACGGTACAGTTGGATAAAATTGCACGTAGCACAGTGGAGTGGGAAAATTACATTCTAGGTGTTTTAAATGAAATTTTGTTGAGGACAGATAAATTAAGGGGTTTCGACTGTACCATAGAAAGTAAATTGCCCATGGGTTCTGGATTAAGTTCTTCTGCGGCATTGGAATGTGGACTAGCTTTTGGACTTAATGACCTGTTTGACCTTGGGCTTTCCAAAATGGATATTGTTCAGTTGTCGCAAAAAGCGGAAAATACCTTTGTAGGAGCTCAATGTGGTATAATGGATCAATTTGCCTCGGTAATGAGCGAAAAAGGGCATGTGATTTTATTGGATTGCCAATCGCTGGAACATCAGCAAATCCCCATCCACATAGAACCCTATAAAATGATAATGCTGAATACCAAGGTATCCCATAATTTGGCATCCAGTGAATACAACACTAGAAAGCGCGAGTGTGAAGAAGGTGTTGCAATTATAAAAAGACGCTATCCTGAGGTTGGCTCATTGAGAAATACAAGCTGTGAAATGCTAGAAGCTTGCAAAAGTGAAATGAGTGACACTATATATAAAAGATGTTCTTTTATCATAAGCGAAAACAACCGGGTATTGGAAACTACCAAAGCTTTAAAAGAGAATGATTTAAAGCGATTTGGGGAATTGTTGTATCAAGCCCATGAGGGCATAAGTAAAGACTATGAGGTAAGTTGTCCGGAATCTGACTTCTTGGTAGATTTCTCCAAGGACTTTGCTTCTGTGCTGGGCGCTAGACAAACCGGAGGTGGATTTGGAGGCTGTACCTTGAATATAGTACATGAGGATCATGTTGAAGAATTCGTCCAAGTGGCAACCAATGCTTACAGGGAAGCTTTTAAAATTGAATTGGAATCCTTTGAGGTAAAACCAAGCGCAGGAACTTACATCCAAAATTAATTATGATGCCAGCTAATTTTAATGATAACCCACATAGGAGGTTAAATATTCTAACAGGTGAATGGATTTTGGTATCTCCCCATAGAACCAAAAGACCATGGCAGGGAAAGACAGAAAAGAGTGCAAATACGGACTTGCCGGTTTATGATCCCTCATGTTATCTTTGTCCCACTAATGAAAGAATGGGCGGGGAGTTTAATCCTGAATACGATAGGCCATTTTCTTTTGTTAACGATTTTTCCGCCTTATTACAGGACGTTGAGGAAGAAACATATAAGAACGGATTGCTTTATGCCGAATCCGAGTCCGGTATCTGTAAGGTAGTCTGTTTTTCACCGAACCACTCCTTGACCTTACCACTTATGAGTGTTTCGGCCATTGCGGATGTTATTTCTCTTTGGCAAAAAGAATACAATGAATTGGGTAGTAAAGAAGCCATTAACCATGTTCAGATATTTGAGAATAAAGGAGGTATAATGGGGTGCAGTAACCCCCACCCACATGGACAAATATGGGCCCAAAATAAAATACCGCAAGAGGTACAAAAAAAAATAGGCAACCTAAAGGCTTATTGGGAAAAGCATGGTAGCAGTATTTTAGAGGATTATATGGAACAGGAGTTGAAGTTGGACGAACGGATTATTCTCGAAAATGAACATTTTGTGGCCTTAATCCCCTATTGGGCTGTATGGCCTTATGAGACTATGATCGTACCTAAAAGGAAATTAGCGCATATTGGTTTACTATCTGAAACCGAAAAACAATCCTATGCCGAAATTCTCAAAAAACTCACCATTAAATACGATAATATTTTCAATACGTCCTTTCCATATTCGGCAGGTATTCATCAGGCACCAACAGATGGTAGGGACCATCCCGAATGGCATTTTCACATGTCGTTTTATCCGCCCTTATTGCGATCGGCAACTGTAAAAAAGTTTATGGTGGGCTATGAAATGTTTGCCAATCCACAACGGGATATTACGGCCGAACAGGCGGCTGAAACAATGAAGTCATTATCCGATATACATTATACTTTTACTGAATAAAAGATTAAGGTTTAATTTATCATAAAGTTTTTAAAGGCTACTTTGCCATTTGGCTTTAGTGGATGGTTCGGTGTTGAGGAGAATAGCCAACACGACCTAATTCCTTTTTTGCCTTGTCCAATACGTAGGGGTTGTTGTAGACAAGAGATATGCTCTTGTTGGTTATATCTATGTTGATAATTCTTAAATCTAAAATCCGACTGAGGTTTCTAGTGATAATATTTTTACTTTTTTCAGAAATAATCTGTTCAACTTTAAGCAGTGTTATCATGGAATCAAGGTTTTGGATTAATAAAATTAAAATTAGACCTCCAAACCTTTATTTAAAATGATATAAGTCAGTATAAGGCAATTGTTTGTAAACCTATTCCGAAGCAGGGAAGAAAATGTATTTAAAGTAAAAGGGTCATTACTCGGTATACAACCATTTGGGGAAATTACCTTTGACCTTTATTTAATTGCTGGAATGTATTTATAAGTTGTTTTCGCACTATTCATAAAGCGCTAGTTTATTCTTGAGCAATGTAATTTCATCCTGCATATTTTCAATTCGCTTGAGCAGCCTGGTAATTACGGCAATGCCTTCCAAATTAATGTCCAGATCGGAATGGAGTCTTATTATTTTTTCGGCTTTTGGTAACTGCTGAAGTGGGAGATAATGTATATTTTCTTTGACTATCACGTCTACCAGCCCATATTCGAAAAGTTCCATTACAAAATGCGTTTCAATATTATGACTTAAACAGAAGTCCGTTATCAAGATATATTGCTGTTCCATGCGTTTAAATTTAAGGATAGTAATTATCGAATACCTTGGAGTGAAATTCGCTATCCATTTATTATTTATTTCTTAGCTGTGAAAGTTCCTTGAATAGTTCTTTTTCCTTAGCCGTTAAATTGGTAGGGGTAACTAGGTTATAGGTAATATAAAGATCTCCAAAAACATCATTTTTTTTATAAACGGGGAAGCCTTTGCCTTTTAATTTGATTTTGGTGTGGTTCTGTGTCTCCGGTTTAACATTGAGTTTAACTTGTCCGTCAAAGGTATTTACCATGATTTCACCACCTAAAAGAGCAGTATATAGGTCTAGGCTTACCGAAGTGTATAAGTTGTTTCCGTCCCTTTTAAAAGGGGTGTCGTTTATAATTCCAAAGGTAATATAGAGGTCTCCTTTAGGTCCTCCTTGTTGTCCCGGCCCACCATGACCACTAATCTTTATGGTTTGCCCGTTTTCTATTCCCGCGGGCACCGTAATTCTAATATTTTTACCGTTAACAGTGAGCGTCTGTTTGTGTGTCTTAAAAACATCCCTAAGGTGTAATTTTAATTCAGCGTTTAGGTCCTGTCCTCTAAAACCAGCCTTTTGCCTTCCGGAAAAACCTGCGGAACCTCCAAACATGGATTCGAAAAAATCAGAGAAATCATGTTCCCCATAATTTTGGGAGTAACTATCACCACCTCTTCCGTAGTTGGACCGTTGAGTAGATCGGGCTTTTTCAAACTCCTCGGCATGTTCCCAATCTTTCCCATATTTATCATATTTTTTACGCTTTTCAATATCGCCCAGCACTTCGTTGGCTTCATTAATTTCTTTGAATTTCTTTTCCGCCTCCTTGTCGTTGGGGTTTAGGTCGGGATGGTGTTTTCTGGCTAATTTTCGATATGCCTTTTTAATGTCGCTTTGGCTGGCACTTTTTCCCAAACCCAATGTTTTGTAGTAGTCTATAAATTTCACCTGCCTGTTATTTATGCTTTACACTCTATTGCTTTTTTTAACCAAACCATATCAGCAATATTTATAATGGAAATGAGGTCCATCGATTTTGAATACCCATTTTGGTTAAATGTCATGTAACAAAAATATTCAAACTCAGTGTCGGTAGAACTGATGAAAATCATATTTGGTTACAAATTTTTTCTTAAATTTAATTGAAACTTAATAAAAAAGCAATTGGATATTACTTTGATTATGATGATTATTAATTCATTTCACCCGGTTTATTGGTACATATAATATCTGGGGTAACTGCTATTGACAATTGACTTTTGTGAACCAAAATAAATTCAGATGAAAAATATTTTAATTCCCACAGATTTTTCGGATAACGCCTACAAAGCAATAACTTATGCAGTACTTTTATTAAAAAATGTGGATTGTACCTTTTATTTATTGCACACGTATACGCCAGCTATTTATCAATCCGAGTATTTATTACACAGTCCCGGGCAATTAGGGTTGGGGGACCTTTACCGGACCGATTCCGAAACAAAATTGGAAGAGTTAAAGTCGAAAATAAGTAGTAGTTATAACAACCCTAAGCATCAATTTACAACCTATAGTGCCTTCAGTGTTTTAATGGAGTCTATTGATGAACTTGTGGATAGCAGGAAAATAGATCTTATAATCATGGGCACCCAAGGAGCAACTGGAGCTAAGGAAATATTATTGGGCAGCAGTACGGTGCAAGCCATTAAAAGAGCTAAATGTCCCATAATGGCTATTCCTTTTAATTTTGACTTTGAGGTACCCACAAGTATCCTATTTCCTGCAGACTACGAAATACCATATAACAGTTCTTTGTTGAAAGAGTTGCTGTTTATTGCTAAAAATCATAACTCCAAAATAGATGTAATGCACGTAAGTAATGGCTATGAACTAAATGGGGAGCAGAAAAAGAATAAGGGTAAATTGGCCCTTTTGCTTTCGGAAACCAGACATAGTTTTCATGAATTACCGGATCAAGGAATTATTGAGGCCATAAATAGTTTTCAATCGGGGCAAGATGCCCAAATGCTTGTTATGGTTAAGAATAAACATAGTTTTTTAGAGAATCTTTTTTTAAAACCGGTGATTAACCAAATTGGATTTTATACCAGTATTCCTTTCTTGGTTTTGCCTTACAATTTATTGGGTTAATACATAGTGGTCCAACTTAGAGATTTGGTATGTGCAATAAAGGGTTTTATGTTAAACCATTCTTTTCAAATTTTCATAGGTCTGGGTATTACTGGCTAAACTAATAGCATTTAAGACCGTATCAAGTGGCTACCGTATCAAGTGGCTACCGTATCAAGTAGTTGCAATATGTATGAATATCAATTATTTCTGTGTAAAAATATACACTTAGGGCAGTAAGTATAAAAGTCTATAATTTTAACCACTACTTTTATAATAACTTTTTATAACTTTTGATGTAAGTTATTTATTGAAAATCCTACTTTTGTTTTCTAATAAGTAATGAAGATTTTGATTATGGCAGAAAAAGTAGAGCGTTTAAAAACGTTGATTATTGGATCGGGACCTGCGGGCTATACTGCAGCGATATACGCAGCTAGGGCAGATTTAAAGCCGGTTATGTACACGGGAATGGAACCTGGGGGGCAATTGACTACAACTACCGAGGTTGATAACTTTCCTGGTTATCCGGACGGGGTTGACGGTCCTACCATGATGCTACAATTACAGAAGCAGGCAGAAAGATTTGGTACCGAGGTGCGGATTGGCATGGCGACCGCAGTAGATTTCAGCAATGAAGTAGGGGGCATACACAAGGTTACTATAGATGACAATAAGATTATAGAGGCAGAAACCGTAATTATTTCCACTGGGGCTACCGCAAAATATTTGGGGATACCTAGCGAGCAAAAACTACGAGGTGGTGGCGTATCTGCCTGTGCTGTATGTGACGGATTCTTTTACAAAGGTCAGGATGTAGCAATTGTAGGAGCAGGGGATACTGCTGCTGAAGAGGCATCTTATTTGGCTAATATTTGTAAGAAGGTCACCATGCTGGTAAGAAGGGATGAAATGCGTGCTTCAAAGGCAATGCAGCATAGGGTTAATAGCTTGGACAATATTGAAATCCGCTATAACACTGAGGTGGATACCGTTTTGGGAGATCAAGTGGTAGAAGGTTTAAGAATGGTCAATAATGTCACAGGAGAAAAAGAAGATATAGCCATTACAGGATTGTTTATTGCCATTGGACACAAACCAAATACGGATATTTTTAAGGAACAGTTGGAAATGGACGAAACTGGGTATCTAATTACCCAAGGTAAATCTACAAAAACTAGTAAACCTGGTGTTTTCGCAAGTGGTGATGTTCAGGATAAAGAATATAGACAAGCAGTCACGGCTGCTGGTACCGGTTGTATGGCAGCCTTGGATGCCGAAAGATACTTGGCAACCATTGAAGCCCATCAGGAAGCCTAGTGCAATAGATGAACTGGAACTGGGTGGGCAGTATTAAACACCCTCTTTCCATTAAATTGGGGAAAACAAAAACAATCTGTACTTGGAATTATAACCCTCGTACGGATTGTTTTTTTTATAGATCCTTATTTTAAAGGCCGTTAGGCGCATTGAGATGCCACAATCGAACTTACTCCGTTTTTTTCGCGTGCTATCTAATTTAATACCACGCATTTAGGAATATAGTATATCGCAATAGTGTACCTCTTTTTTTGAAATTGTTTAAGGTAGCTTTAGTTTAAGCGCTTATAGTTCTCGGAATTAATACGATTGCCATCTGCATCGGTAAAGATCTGGCTGAATTTGTCCTTTTCCAGTTGTAATTCCATATTCCATTCCATATTTTCATTGGCTACTTTTCTCATAGATGATGACATATACTCTAATTTTTCTGTCAAGGTACTGTCCGTAGCCACATAAGACCCATAACCAAACCATTCAATGGAGTCGGTAGGTACATACCTGGTCCACATTACCTTGCCATTATAATACATTTTAATTTGACGGTAGCCATCGGTCGGGGGTATGGTCTTTTTTATCTCGTTATCATCGTAATTGTTAAAGCTTACTAATTCCCATGTACCTTCCAAGGTATTTGGGTCTTGATTTTTGGGATTCGTTATTTGGGTGGCAGACACCAAAAACAACATCAAAAAAACTATTCCAAGTATTTTTTTCATGATTATTTTATTTATGAGTTTATATACTAATAAGTTACGAATTTTTTAATAAAATTAACATATTAACTAGATTTATGTTAATGTGATGGTCAAAAAAGTGTTGAACAAAAGTAGCTTAGCATCCTAATAATGTGGTGAATACATGGAAAAGTGCTTTCGAATTTATCTATACTACAATAAGTGACTTCAATGTTTGTTTTTTAAGATTTTTTTAAGATTTTAGCCTAGATTAACTAAAACAACTAATATGATACAAAAACTTTTATTGTTGTGTATGTTCATGCTCACATGGCATGGCTTTGCGCAAAATGTTACTGGTAATGTAAAAGATGAAAGTGGTGCTCCACTTCCTGGCGTTACGGTATTGATTCTAGGTTCTAATACAGGAACAACAACAGACTTTGATGGTAACTTTGAAATTTCTGCAAAACAAGGAGATATGTTACGTTTCTCTTATTTAGGAATGAAAGCTGAAGAGGTTACCGTAGTATCCAATGCAGAATTAAGTGTCGTTTTGTTAGAAGATGCTAGTGCTTTGGAAGAAGTTGTGGTTACAGCCTTCGGTGTAGAGAAAAAGCAAAAATCACTAGGTTATTCTGTTACCCAAGTGAACACTGAGGATCTAAACCTTGCAGGACAATCGAATCCTATGGAGAGTTTACAGGGTAGGGTAGCCGGTGTTCAAATTAACCGAACCTCGGGATCGTCTGGAGGCGGTGTCGATATCTTGATAAGGGGTATAACCTCGGTAAACCCTAGTAGGAGCAATCAACCCTTAATTGTTGTCGACGGTATTGCCTTAAACAACGATACTTTTTCTGGAGAAGTAAGGCCAAGTACGGGTTCCAATTCCCCCAATAGCTCGGAACAATTTGCTTTTTCCAATAGGGCAGGGGACCTAAATCCCGAAGATATTGAAAGTTTCAACGTACTTAAAGGAGCTGCCGCAACTGCATTGTACGGTGTAAGGGCGTCAAATGGGGCTATTATCATTACTACAAAAAAAGGTAAACAGGGGAAAGCCAAAATTAATGTAACAGCTTCAACAACCTTTAGGGATGTACAAAAAACTCCTTCATTACAAACCACCTACAGGGAAGGGTTTAGTGGTGCTCCAAGAACACTCTACGATCCATTTTCAGAAACCGGTTTTAATAGGGTGCAAAATTCCACTTCGTTTTATAGTTGGGGGCCTAAATATTCGGATGATTCCTATACCCTTTCCAGCGGTACTGTGGTTGATTTAACCGGAGATCAATTTTACAGCCCATATGATATTTTCAGGACTGGCTTTAATTCTCAGGTGAACCTAAATTTAAGTGGAGCCAACGAAAAATTGGACTATTTCTTTTCTATGGGAAAGGACAAAGAAGAAGGTATTCTACCAAACACGGATTACAACAAAAATAATTTTAGGTTAAAGGCAGGATATAAGATATCGGATCAATTAACATTAAATACTTCAGTAGCTTACACTAAATCTGGTGGTCGTAGGGCTAATGGAGGGGATAAATCGGTAATGAGTGCACTTTCATATTATTCGGGAACTTTTCCAATTAATGATTACATGAACGCCGATGGAACGGAAAGGGACTATTCTTTTGGAATAATAGATAACCCTCGTTATGTAATGGAAACAAGTAGTCTTGTTGATAATGTAAATAGATGGATTGCTAATGCCACGGTGAATTGGAAACCTAAGGATTGGGTTAATTTGACCTATGCCGCCCAAATAGATAATTATTCGGATCAGCGTAATAGATATGTGGGTCCTGATTTGGATGGTGGTGCACAAGTTGGTGGTTTTGTGTTAAATCAAAATATCAATTTTACCGGTTTGGAATCGAACCTTTTGGTCGCATTTACCAAAGAATGGTCAGATGATTTTACCACAGATCTTACCTTGGGTCATCAGGTTTCCGATACCAAAAGGGATTACGCCCAAGCAAGGGGAGAGGGGCTAAACGTACCAGGAATCAATGAAATTGGCAATACGATTAATTACTTTTTGGATAATAGTGTAACCCAATTGCGAAATGTGGGAGCTTTTGGAGAATTAAAGTTGGGCTACATGGACAAGCTGTTTCTAACTGTTACTGGTAGGAACGACTGGTTGTCTACCTTGCCAAAAGAAAATAGATCCTTCTTCTACCCATCCGCAAGTTTAGCCTATGATGTTTCCGATTTGTTTGGGGACAATGATGTGTTCACATTTGGAAAGCTTAGGGCTTCATGGGCCGAGGTAGGTAAAGGTCCTGGATTTGGAGATGTAGGACAGTATTTTGTGGTTGATGGCGATTTCCCATTTGGAGGAGCAGGAGGTTATAGAAGAAGTACCTTATTGGGAGATTTGGACATAGTGCCAGAGCGCAACCAATCAACTGAATTTGGTGCCGACCTTAGATTTATAAATGATAGGATAAGATTGGATTATGCCTACTATAAGACACGAGTGAAAGATCAAATTTTTACCGTTGGAACTGCTTATTCTTCTGGGCTTTCGGGAATAACTAGGAATGCAGGGGATTATGAGGTCTTTGGACATGAGCTATTGGTTAGTGCAGATATTATTAGAGGCAATGATTTTAGGTGGGAATTAATTTTGAACTGGTCTACCAGTGAAGGGAAAGTACTTGAAATTCCAGAAGATATTGAAGCCATTATTTTTGCGGATTCGGGATTTGCAGGAATTACCTCGGAAATCAGAGCCGGAGATAAAATGGGGACGCTTTATGGTTATAAATGGCGCTATGAAGATGGTCAACGCTATTTGGATGCCAACGGATATCCAGAAATTGTATTAGATGAAAGGGTAAAGGTTGGAAATGCCTTTCCAGACTTTATATCTTCCTTGGGCAGTAATTTTAAATGGAAGGGAATAGGATTCAATTTCTTATTGGAATATAAGGAAGGTGGCGATCTTTATGATTCCGGACTTAGAAATTCTATTAGGAACGGTAATCCTATGAGTACTTTGGTCAGGGATGAAGAAGTGGTCCTGTCCGGGGTAATGGACGATGGAAGCGGAGGTTATACCACCAACACTACCCCAGCTTTGATAGATCAAAATTACTATAGAAATTCAAATGTGTATAACAGGGCATCCGAGATATTGGTGCAGGACGCCTCATGGGTTAAACTTCGTAACATTAGTTTAACTTATGATTTGAGCAGTCAATTTATTAAGGACCTAAATATGGAGAAAGTAAGTATTTCCGCAAGTGCTGGAAACATACTTTTATGGACTCCGTTTGACGGTTTCGATCCAGAAGGGAACCAATATAGTGCAGGTAGTAATGTATACGGTTTCACCGGACTTAGTGTTCCTTTGAGCCAAAGCTACTCTTTGGGTCTAAATATTTCATTCTAAAAATGATAAACATGAAAAACAATAATATAAAAACTGGAATTTTATCACTTCTATTAGTTGCGCAGATTTCGTGTAGTGATGATTATTTTGATGTTAATACTCCTTCCAATACAGCAACCCTGGAGGAATTAAGAATGCAGGATTTAATGGCACCGGTAATTCATAGTACCTTGGAAGGGCAGCGATCTGCCGAATTGGCCTTTGGAAATTATGTGCAGAATTTTGTGTCTACCGGAGGCGGAGCTGCAGGACAGACAGAAGCAAGTGGTTTATGGAGTCAGGTATACCTTTATATTTTGCCTAATCTTAAGGCAATTAAGGAGAAGGCTGTTGAGAGCAACGCCACACATATTGGAGCTATATCGGATATTCTTATCGCTATAAATCTTGGTATAGCTACGGATACTTGGGATAATATACCCTATTCTGATGCTACAGACGGCCCGGACAATAATTTCCCGACATTTGATACCCAAGAGCAGATTTACACGGAAATATTTTCGTTGTTGGATTCTGCTATTGCTTCCTTGGAAGGACCCGATGATTCTGGCTTTAGTTTAGGGAGTTCCGATCTTATTTATGGTGGGGATACTGAGCAATGGTTAAGGGCGGCTTACACCATTAAGGCAAGATACCAATTACACTTGGTAAACAAAGGCGTTGTTGCGGCCAATGAAGTATTGTCATCCATAGCCAATGGCTTTACCTCCAATGATGATAATTTTGATATGGCTTATAACGATAAGAACATAAACCCATGGTATTCAGCAGAAGTATTGGCAAGGTCTACAGGAAACCTTAGTAATGATATTGCCAGTCAATTGGTGAGTTCCATGAACGGGGATTACTATCCATTTGAAAGTGGAGCGCTTACCATAGATCCAAGACTGCCCTTATTTGCCGAAAATGGGGATGAAGCGGAGTGGAAAGGTTTTGTGAGCGGGGGAACGGGTGTAGCCCCGGACGGCAGTGATGCCAATACCCGATTTAAAACCGATGGCTATTATACCAGTGTAGATTCCCCTCTATTGCTGATCAGTTATGCAGAGGCCAAATTTATAGAGGCGGAAGCAGCTTTCTTGGCCAACGGAGGCAACACTACAAGTACAGGATCCAGTGCGGAGGCTTACACTGCTTATTTGGAAGGTATACAGGCTAGTATGGATATGTATGATGTGGATGGCTCCGATTATTTAGCCGATGGGGCCATTGCCGTTGGTGAAGGACAATTGATGTTACACCATATTATGAAGGAAAAATACATTCATAACTTTTTAAATCCAGAGACCTTTGTGGATTACAGAAGATATGATTTTTCCGATGAAGTATTCACCGGGCTTCAAATAAGGTTAGAAGAAGCAAGTGATGATAGTGAATTCTTTGGTCAATGGTTCAGAAGGGCAATTTACCCTTCAACCGAGTTGAATAGAAATGAGGCCAATGTAGTAGCAAATCAGCAAACACCGGTAACCCCAGTATGGTGGGATAATTAGGAATAGAGTATGTAACGGATAATTTTAACGGCCATCCTTTTTTGGGGATGGCCGTTTTGTTTTATAAATAGGAATTAATCACATTGCACAATAAAAGAATATCCTCCTTTTTATGATGGGCACTTATTACAATTCTGCTCATAAGGTGCGAATCCTCATTGGGATAACGAAAACTGGTCACCAAAACATTTTGTTGCTCCATGTAAATGGTAAGTTTTTCATCCGTAAAACTGAAGGCCGGATGGCCCTCCATATATTTAAATTTATCCAAAGCCTTAATGTTGGACTTGAATAATTTGATATTATTGATTAGAGTGGTTCTTTTTTCAAGGAAGATTTTATTTCCATCTATAAGGCATGCCAGAGCTGCAGGTGCTGCGGGACTGGCCCCACCAAAAAAAGAAGTGTCCATCAATTGTTCAATTCGCTTTTTTGCTCCAAAAATGGAACCTGCCTGAACTCCGAACCCTTTTCCCAAAGAACAACAAACAATTAATTCTTTAGGACCTAGTTCCTGCAACAAACGAAAAACACCCCCTCCGTCTTTACCAACAATTCCTATTCCATGTGAATCGTCTACCACCAGAATGATCTTTTCCAAAGGCAACATTTGTAATAGCTCAAAATCGGGATAATGGGCCCCTGAAAAGTCAATGGCATCTAAAAAAACCACGGGAGTAGCCTCCTGATTGGCTTCTATATGATCTCTGATAGCCATGTTTAAGGCTGAAAAGTTAATATATGGTTTTGGTTTTGTGAAGGAAGTGGTAGGGGAATAGAGGGCAGAATGGGTGTTGGGGGCATAGAATAGTGTATGTTCTCTGCTATCCATAGTTTGCCTCACGAGTTGGCCTGCCAAATAACCAGAAGATAAAGTGACGCATGACTCGGACCCGACCAGGTGGGATAAATATTGTTCTACTTCATCAAAAATGGAAATACGGACATTGGATTTTCTAGAAGCCCCATAACTGATGCCATATTTTTTGATATTGGAAATATAGATATTCTGAAAAGCTTCATCGGTCTGTAGCCCTAGATAGGAGGTGCCTCCAAAATACAAATATTTTCTATGGTCCAATTCCAATTCCCTTCCTGGGAATCCATCGATATAAAAAGGCATTAGCGTAAACTTATTCCACTTCCACCAGTGCTGGGAAAGATTACTTTACCATTTTCTTGGAGGATTACCCCATTGGCAATATCTTCTTTCAATAACATGGCACCGTCCATATCTACATAATCCAATTGAGGAATTAGTTGGGCAATGGCCGAAATACCAACGGTAGATTCAGTCATACAGCCTACCATTACCTGGAGATTTAATTCCTTGGCTCTTTTGATCATTCGTTTTGCAGGGGTAAGGCCGCCACATTTTGTTAGTTTTATGTTTATTCCGTTAAAATGAAGTGCACATTTCTCTACGTCGGTTTCCAGGATACAACTTTCATCGGCTATTACTGGCAGAACACTTTGATGAATTACTGCTTCCATTCCTTTCCAATCATCTGCTTTAAGAGGTTGTTCTAAAAACTCCACGCCCAAATCCTTTAATATTGGGGCGTATGCAATGGTTTGCTCCGCTGTCCAGGCGCAATTGGCATCTACCCTGAAAATGGCATTGGTATGTTTTCGCAATTCCCTTATTATCTCCACATCATTATCGGTGCCTAGTTTAATTTTATATATGGGCCAGGGCGTTTCTTTCATCTTGTCCACCATTTTTTCAATGGTATCCAGTCCAATAGTATAATTGGTGATGGGATAACTACTGTTGTCCGTATTCCATAATTCATACAAGGGTTTACCCAATATTTTTCCATACAGATCGTTGGCGGCAAGATCTAAGGCGCAGATAGCAAAATTGCTCAAGCTTTTGGATACCAAGAACGCATGGAAGGCCTCCGGTTCCTTAAAATCGAAACTTTCAATTTCCTCCCTGACATTTTCAATCTCCGACTGCATGGTTTCAAAAGTTATTTGATAGTAGGGATTGGATGTCGCCTCCCCATAACCGGTTTTACCTTCCAGTTCCAAGGCAACAATCATAGAATCTTGAAAATCATGGGATTCCCGAGAAATACTAAAAGTGTGTTTTAACGGTAGAATATATTTTTTGATCTTTATTCTCATAACAATATTTATGGAACGAATATAAAGAAAGATGATGTATCGGAAAATGAAAACCCACTGAAATCTCAATGGGTTTTATAAATGTAAGGAAAGATGATTTCTTATTAAAACCTGGTTAGACGTTTACAAAGCACTGACACTTCCCGAGCTCGACCTTTTCTGCTCTATTTTTGCATTTCCGGTATATCGTATGTTACCGCCGCTACTGGCTTCCGCTAGTAATGATTCGGTGACGTTTACGGTTATTTCCGCTCCACTACTTGCATTGGCGCGGCACTTTGCTGTGATTAAGTTTTCGGCTTTTATTCCTGAACCGCTACTGGCATTACTGTTAAGGGCTTGTGCTTCTCCTGACACTTTAATATGGGCTCCACTACTGGAATCGGTGGATACATTTTCCGCCCTTAATTCTTCAATTTGTAGATTTGAGCCGCTGCTTGCACTTAAATCAATATTTTCAGCCTCGATAGCATTTTTGGTGGAAAGTTCAGCACCGCTGGAAGTTTCCAAGGCTGTAATGACAGGTAGTGTAACATAAACTTTTTTGGTAGCTCTACCAATATTTTCAATGGCATGAATCCGTAAGGAGCCATTTTTGATATCGGTCCCGATCAGGTCTATAATATTTTCGTCTGCCTCTACTACAATTTCGAAATCGCTGCCCTGGTTGACATATGCGTCCAAGCCTTCCGATACGGAAATGACAGTGAAATCGGAAGTCACCCTGCGATTGTCTTTTTCAACAATTCCATTCCCTTTTTTGTCAGGTCCGATATTTATATCGAAGCCACAGGAAGAAAATAGGATTGCCAATATTACTGTGATGGTAATTCTTGCTAGTGTTGTCATAATTGTTGTTTTAGAGCCTTGTTGTAAACTCTCGGGGGACAGAGTATTTCAAGAATTGATTAATGTTCCTACTTTAATGGTTGTTTAAAATTATGTATTGGTCTTCTTCCGTCATATTATTAATAGCCGAGTTGTCACAAGTGCTTACTGAACTGTATCTTTTTTTAATTCAGGTTTCCTTGCCTCGTTGGTCTTTATTTGCACCCCCTTCTTGTCAATTTTAAGCTTAAAATTGTCACCGTCACCTTTTATATCGATATCCACACCATCTTCATTGATGATGATTTTACCATTACCATTACCATCATCGTCCTCTTCATGAATTGGACAATTTTGACAGATTAATTCCCCGTCGCTATCCATTTCCCAAGTGTATTTTGTAATCTCACATCCATTCATATCTTTATCGTTATTGGCTCTAATAACCCAACAGTTTGTGGGAGATTTATCATATAGAACCATTGTGCCGATAGGCAGGTATAGATATATTCTTACTTCTTGGTCCCTATATTTATTTTCTTTAGGAGTAGTTAAAAAATCGTCCAGGATTATTGTATTTCCTTGTACTTCATAATAATAGTCGATTTTTTCCGCGGTCTCCGTGGCGTTTTTAAAAGAACTACCATTGGCATTTTTTCGAACCTGCAAACGGGCCACAGAATCCTTGGACATTTTTAAGTTGATACGCACATCTTTCGATAACAGTACTTCCTCCCCACTTTCAGTGTAATTAAGAACTACCCCGTTTATTCCTATTGTATTACCATCATTTTCATGTGCAGTGGATGATATACTTATTTTTATGGGTTGGCCAGGCTGTTGGAAGGCCAGTTCCTTTTCCATAGAAGCATTACCGGAATAAGCATGGGCAGCAGCTTGTCTTATCCCAAAAACGGTGAGCAGGATTATGGCGATCAACCACAATCCCAACAATGTAAATTTAACAATATTACCTATAGATTTTAGGTTGTTCACTAGGATTTTTAGGCCTAGATACATGAGAAAGAAAAAGGGGATCCCTATAGCGAAAAAGCCTAGCAGGGAAACTAACCAAACAGGGGTATTGGTAGAGTTGATCATATAGTAAAAATCTATGCCTGGAAGGTGTATAATATCCAATACACCCACGGTAAAAAGTCCTACAATTAAGGCAACAATACCTGCTGCGCCTATCATGATCAGGATTATCCCAATAAGTTTGCCAATGATCTTAAAAAAAAACATAAAAATGTCAGTAATGGCATTAAAGAAGCTCCTACTACTATCCTTTACCTTAGATCCCACCTTTTCATAGTCTACATTTTTTACTTTTTCGGCTACGTCGTCAAAACCTTCCTTTACTTTTTTTTCAATATTACTTATGTTTACGGCTTCACCACGCATGTCCAATTTTTGGGCAGTAGTAACAGCTTCGGGAATTAATATCCATAATAGCCCATAGATAAATACAAAACCACCCCAACTAAATATAGTGAGTAAAATCCATAACAGTCTAACCCATAGGGAGTCTATGCCAAAATAATGTCCTAATCCGGCAGATACACCCCCAATATACTTATTGTCTATGTCCCGATATAATTTCCTTACGCGGCTAGGGTTTTTGGAAGTTTTGGGTTGATCATCAAAAATATCCTCGTCAACCATGTAGTCTTCCGGTTGTCCCATGATGCTTATAACCTCGTCTACCTCCTTTTCGGTAATTACCTGCCTTTCATTCTCCATTTTTTCATGGAACAGTTCGGCAATTCTAGCCTCTATATCCGCTATAATCTCTTCACTACCACTGGTATTGGCGAAAGAACGTTTTATGGCCTCTAAATAACGTTGAAGTTTAATATAGGCTACCTCATCTATATGAAAGAATAAATTGGCCAGATTTATATTTATTGTCTTGTTCATTTTTAGTTGTTTTTTGTTTTGGTTACGAGGTTTGTCGCATTTCTTAGTTCATCCCAGGTGCTATCCAGTTCTTTTAGGAAAAGTTTACCGGTTTCTGTTAGGGTATAGTATTTTCTTGGGGGGCCAGAAGTAGATTCTTCCCAACGATAGTTGAGTAATCCAGCATTTTTAAGTCTTGTAAGAAGGGGATAAATAGTACCCTCTACCACTAGCATTTTGGCATCTTTTAAGGTGTCCAAAATTTCGGAGGTATACTTGTCTTCACCATTAAGAATGGAAAGTATGCAGTACTCCAGGACTCCTTTGCGCATCTGTGCCTTTGTGTTTTCAATATTCATAGTAGCATGATTATAATAATTTAACTATTCGTTTTTTCAATGAACCCATATTGTTGTTTCATTTTTGATTGATTGATGAATAAACTCTGGAATTAGTGTGATGAGTACTAATCGGGTAATACCTTAGTTAATAAATGGTATGCTGATCGGATACTTAAAATCTTGTCCTTCACTGCTACGAATGGTAGCTAAAATGGTATAGACAATATTTACCAAAAACAACCCTAATTGTGCAAGGGTGGCTATCCCAATAGGCCAGAGCAGTTTGCCCAATTTTAATTGGTGGAAATCGAAATTAAAATTGATGCCATTAAATTCATTAAAACTGGTGAACCCTAAATCTCCAAGTTGAAAAATTTCAGGGATAATCCCAATAACGAACGGAAGGGTGAAAATACCAAGTATTAAAGAATAGAGTAATAGACTAATCTGAAAATTAAGAGCCTGTTTGCCATTTTGATCCACAAATGGTTGATTTTTTCTATTTGTCATCCAAAGTATCAATGGTAATAGCAAATTTCCAAATGGGATAAAGTATTTTGAAAATGTGGAGGCGTGTATTATTGCCGATAAATTTCTTTCATGTTTGCTAAGTGTTTCGGTCATGACTTTGTAGTTAGTAGTTTTAACTTCTGTTTTGCGGTCCCCAAATATATTGTGGGGTTAGGGATAACTTTTTCGTATTTACCTTATTTAAGGAGGGCGGTATAAGATGTGTTTAGGGTTTTTAAAGTACCATACATAATATCTTCCTATGCAAATATATATCTAAAAGAAGGTACTATGCAAAGCCAAGTACTAAATATTAACAATAAATTAACATTTATATTGTTCGCCTATTTTTCCATATTTTTGACTCTATAAAACCCTATTATGGCCTTGAGACCTAGAGATGTAAATTTGTTCAGTTTCTTTAAACTTCCTGCTGTATGGTGGATGGGAGTGCGTCTAAGTTACATTGATGACCAAAAAGCCATTGTAACCGTTAGACATAGGTGGATCAATCAAAATCCTTTTAAATCCTTGTTTTGGGCCGTTCAGGGAATGGCAGCGGAATTGACTACAGGAGCCATGGTCATGGATCAGATTAAGGAGAGTGGAAGGAATATTTCGATGCTGGTGGCGAACAATAATGCTAATTTTTCTAAGAAAGCGACTGGTAAAATCACCTTTACATGTATAGATGGTCATCTTATTGCCGATGCCATAAAGAATACAATTGCTACAGGGGAGGGGCAGACCGTTTGGATGAGATCCGTTGGGGTAAATGGAGATGGCGTAGTGGTATCGACGTTTAATTTTGAATGGACGTTGCGGCTAAAGCAATGACTTTCTTCCTTTTCCCCTGATACTTTAAAATGGAATTATTACCAAAAACAACCATTATTCATGAGCTTTTTTGTTGGAAGTGTTAAGAATTATAAAATGAAACTAGGTTGGTAGACAAAAATGCCATTTTGCTCTATATGGTTCTCCCCGATATATATTTGGATTGATTTTACATCATATTTTAAACACCTTTGTGGTCTATAGAATGGATTGGACCGTTCTTGTAATCATTAATGAAATAGTGTTGCTATATGAAGAAAATCTTGATTCTTTTACTGCTACTAGAAGGTGGTTTGTCTTTTGCCCAGGATACGGATGATGTTTATATTAATTCAGAGTTGTTTCCTAGTGCTGATATAGGAAGTGTTGTTAAATTAAAAGCTGGAATAGATATTCCTTTATTAAATACCAGTAAGGATAAATTTACCATTGGAGGTAAAATTCAAAACTCCACTTTTAATTTTGTTGACAAAAATGTGCCTTTTGAAACGGACCAAATCGAAAGTTTCAATTCCTTTAGTTTAAAGTTTAAGTACCAGAGAAGGTTGGTTAATGATTGGGCTATAAACTTGATGGCAGAATCGCAGATATCATCAAATTTTGATGATAATAGCATCAGCACAAATGATATATTCATTAATGGCTTGATTACTTTGGAAAAATTTAATGAGGAAGAAAATAGTAAGTGGACATTTGGTGCAACCTATGACATACAATATGGTTTATACCATCCAATTCCAATAGTGACGTATACAAAAAGAATAAGTGATGCATGGGCCTATAAATTGGGCGTACCGGATAGCCGTGTTAAATTGTCATTATCGGAGAATCACGATTTTGAGGGTTTTGCAACCTTAACGGGATTTACTGGTAACATTAATGATGATATAGACGTTTACAAGGAGGATTATACAGGGACTTTAAGGCAAACCAGTGTATTAGTGGGATTGGGGTATAATTACACCTTATGGAATAAATTTAAAGCTAGCGTAAATGGTGGCTATTCCTTATACAACCAGATGCAGATCCAAGATTATGATAATGAGGAGATTTATGATTTTGATATCTCTAATAGTTTCTATTTAAATTTAGGTTTAAAATATATTTTCAAAAACAATACTGAAATTAAGAGTCTATACTAATCCAGTCTTAATGGTTTCCACACTTTTGAGCGTTCATAAAAATAGTTTTGACACCCAACTATTAGAGAAATAGAAATTCGAATATTGAATTTCTATTTCTTTTGAATTATGTTTGTCTTCATTATAAGAGTTAGGTGATGTTTTGTAACAAATAAAGCATCGACCCTACTAATAAGATGAAAATTAAAATTTGATTTAGCTATGAACGCACACGAAATAGACTATGTTATTTACGGAGAGGAAATGCAGTATGTGGAAATTGAATTGGATCCACAAGAGGCTGTAGTGGCTGAAGCTGGCAGTTTTATGATGATGGATTCCGACATAAAAATGGATACTATATTTGGCGATGGCTCCAATCAGGACAACAGTGTCCTGGGGAAATTGTTCTCTGCGGGCAAGCGATTACTGACCGGTGAAAGTCTTTTTATGACGGCATTTTTAAATATAGGTCAAGGTAAAAAACAAGTGAGTTTTGCTTCCCCATATCCAGGTAAAATTATTCCAATAGACCTGACTGAATTCCACGGAAAGTTTATTTGTCAGAAAGATGCCTTCTTGTGCGCAGCAAAGGGGGTTTCCGTTGGCATTGAGTTTTCAAAAAGATTGGGTCGCGGACTATTCGGAGGAGAGGGATTTATAATGCAAAAATTGGAGGGTGACGGTATGGCCTTTGTACATGCTGGAGGGACTACTGCCAAAAAGGTGTTAGGTCCTGGGCAAACCCTAAAAGTGGATACAGGTTGTATCATTGGATTTACCCAAGATGTGGATTATGACATTGAATTCATAGGAGGAATAAAAAATACCGTATTCGGAGGCGAGGGGCTTTTTTATGCCACCTTAAGAGGCCCGGGTACTGTGTATATTCAATCGTTGCCCTTTAGCAGATTGGCCGGAAGAGTGTTGGCTTCCATTCCAAGAGGAGGAAAAGATAAAGGCGAAGGCAGTATTTTAGGGGGATTGGGTAATATCTTGGATGGGGACAACCGATTTTAATCAATTTATAGTTTTCACATTTAACTAGGTATCCTAAATGAATTTTAATTCCCTATTCCAATTTCTAACCGAACTTAACCAAAACAACTCCAAAGAATGGATGGATAAGCATCGTACATGGTACCAGGAAGTTAGGAACGATTATATAGGATGGTTAAATGAATTGGATACGGCATTAGCAGCGGTGGATGATGAATACTATGGCACGCCGGGGAAGAAAGGAATAAACCGCATCAACAATAATCTTATGTTTCATCCAAACAAACCTACTTACAAAGATCATTTTGGTGCTGGATTGGATAAGGCACCCAATACTGGAGATTTTTATATTGAGATCGGTCTTGGCCAGTCCATGTTGGCGGGCGGATTTTGGAGACCGGATTCCAAGACCTTAACAAGTATCAGGGAGGCCATTGATTACGATGGGGAAGAATTAAAAAAAATCCTGGAAAACAAATCTTTTAAGGATACCTTCGGGGAATTGGTAAAAGATGATTCCTTAAAAAAAGCGCCCAAGAGATTTTCCAATGAGCATCCGCATATTGATCTTTTAAGGAACAAAACCTTTGCCGTTATGCATCCCTTGACGCAAGAAGAAATACTTCGAGTTGATTTTAAGGATAAAATAATCGAAGTTTATTTAGAAATGCTTCCATTTAGGAGGTATTTGAACAGGGCAGTTACGGTGTAAAGACTTGTCTTTTGGAGCTTTAAATCTGTTAAGGTGACCAAAAACCAGTCATTTAGAATCAGCAATAGTGAGTAGAAATCCACCATAGGCTGTACCTTAATATCAATTATTGTAAAACTTTTGAAATTGGCACAAGAAAAAAGGTGCGGGGATTAAAAATCCTACTTGTGTAATTTCTTATCGTCCCCAAAAAAGGACCCTTACGAAGTGCCTTCCCTGTTTCTCCCAACCCAACCCATTGTGTATAGAGAGATAAGCCATCAAAAACAATTAGCCGTAAGCATTAAAAAGAGCAGGGTTTAATCTTTAAAATCCCTAGCTTTGTTTAAAAAAGTTAAAGTATTGAAAAACGGGAATGTACGAAATATTAAGCAGGAGCTGTTATCGGATAACTGGTATAGGTTGCACAAGTTAACTTTTGAATATCACCGCGAGGACGGCAGTTGGGAAACCCAATCCAGGGAAGCATATGACAGGGGTAATGGGGCAGCAATTTTATTGTACAATCAAAAGAGGGGAACGGTAATACTTACTCGACAGTTTAGAATGCCTACTTATATAAACGGAAATGATTCGGGTATGATGATCGAAGTATGTGCGGGATTATTGGACGGTGACCATCCCGAAGATTGTATAAAAAAGGAAACCGAGGAGGAAACAGGATATAAATTAGATCATGTGGAAAAGGTGTTTGAATCCTATATGTCGCCTGGATCCGTAACGGAGATTCTATATTTTTTTATCGGGTCTTATGAAGAAAAAATGAAGGTGGGTGACGGGGGAGGTGCCGAGGAAGAAACAGAAAATATTGAAGTCTTGGAGATGGACTTTAAAAAAGCTCTGGATATGATCGGTACTGGCGAAATAAAAGATGCGAAAACCATTATGCTGTTGCAATACGCTAAAATTAATGGGTTATTTTCCACTTAGTAGTGCGACTAAGCCATTATGGGGGCAAATCAAAGAATTGCACTAGGAGGCGGTTGTCATTGGTGTACTGAAGCGGTCTATCAATCGATCAAGGGAGTAATTAGTGTGGAACAGGGTTTTGTAGCTTCGGAAGGAGAGGAAATCAACTTTTCTGAAGCGGTAATTGTGCATTACGATCCAAACGCCATTGGTCTGGAAGATTTAATATTAATACACCTCTATACCCATAATGCAACTTCCGATCATAGTATGCGTAAAAAATACCGTTCTGCCATTTACACCTTCGCCCCTTTAGATAGGAAAAAATCTATTAGGGCATTACAAAAATTTCAAGATAATTTTAAAAATGCTCTGGTCACCAAAGTCCTTCCGTTCAAGAAGTTTAAGATTTCTGATAAGGCATTTCAAAACTATTATTACAAAAATCCACAAAAACCATTTTGCGAGACCTATATTGCTCCAAAACTGAATATGCTGTTATCGAAATTTGCGGATAAAGTAGACAAAAGTAAGGTCATTAATCAATAATTATCCCTGATCATTTCAAAAATGGATGCCATATGTTGTTTTATCTCGGCGTTGCTCTTTGTGAAATGGTTGTTCATAAAACTAAATATCAGCGTTTTTCCGGATCGTGTAATGAGATAGCCACTAAGGCAGTAATTATTACCCAATGAACCTGTTTTGGCATAAATAACAGGATGCCCATTATCATTGAATTGGTTTTTTAAACTTTCGATATTGCCACCAACTGGAAAAAAGTTGAATAGTCGTTCCCTAGGTATTTCTTGATACATTTTATTAAGTACGTATACCATAGTTTCCGGGGTAAACAAATTGTAGCGGGAAAGTCCTGAGCCATCCACCCATCTTGGTGGTTGTTTAAGGTCCTGTAAATAATTGTCTATAATATGTTTTCTGGCCCTGGTGCTGTTTAAGGTATCCGAAAGGGTAGAGGAGCTTAAAATTAACAATTGCTCAGCAAGAAAATTATCACTTACCTCCATCATTCTCTTATAAAGTGAATCTGAAGATACACTGTACAATACCTGTTTTTCCTCATTCGGCATTTTCTGTACGATATTAACCTTTTTAAGAAGGACATCTTCCATAAGCTTTTTGGTAAGTGTACTATCTACCATAAAAGGGCTCTCCACGGTATCTCTTCTAATTGGATCAAAATAAAAAGTATTGTTATACAATTCCCTGTTTACTTTATATTTAATAGGTATTACATAATCTTTGAAATAAGCAGGTGTAACAACGAGATTTTCTTTGTTGAAAATAGTTACAACATTGCCGTATAAGGGAATACCACTTCTTTCAGGACTATAATAGAGGTCATAATCTTCCCATGCCCATCCAGGTCCAAACTTACTTTCGTTAAAATTATTTAAATATAGGGATACATTATCATATTGTTGTGCCAGTTTTATGGCAGTACTGTCTTCAAAATAGGGATGTAACAAAGTTGGGTCGCCTGTGCCTTCCATATAAAGGGTGTCATTACTCACGGTATATTTTAAGGCAGGTATGTTATCTGGTAGTGTTTTAAGTGAAGTGAACAACGTCATTATCTTGATATTACTGGCCGGAGTAAAATATTTTTGGCTATTATAACTATACACCGTATCCTTTTCAGTTGGGTCATAGACCAAGATGCCTTGAAAGTATTTGTTGGTTGTATTTGAATTTATATGTTCATCAATTGATTTTGTTAACTTATTGTTATTCATTGTTTTACATCCTAAAAAAATCAGCGAAAAACAAATTGGAATCAATCTTCCAAGGCCTCTTATTATGCTAAAAAAAAATAGTTGAAATTGTACGTTCATCGACTTTAACATCCTTTTATCTATTATTTAACGGATATACGGCAATAATATATACCTTTTATTGGTTATCTTAGTCCAAGCAACCTAAAATATTTTGAAATATGGCAAGAGCTATGTTAGAGTACACTAAAACTGTACTGCAAAAGGTTAGTTTTGATACAAAGTTATTTTGCAAAGAACTAGAAAAAGCAGTTACACGATTATTACCATTTGAAATAGAAGAATTAAAGCTCTGGTTAAAGCAATTTATTAATGATAAGCCAGAACTACAACAAAGTTTACTTTATTTGAAAGCTTAGATACTAGCCACCCAATTGGGTGGCTTTTTTATGAGTACTTTTTTTGGACTAGCTTTGTTTTTTTTAAACTTCTTACCGTTAAGGACAACCATTTTGTTTACTTCCACCGTATATAATTGCGGATTCCCCTATATTGTGTATAATGAAACATTTAACCTACGTATTTATCCTATTCCTCTTTAGTTGCGGTAAGGATGAAGACACCTTGCCCAAAATCACCAATGAACTTCTAGGAAAATGGCAATTGGAAGCTACCAAAATTAGCCCTGGCGACATTGTTGAAAACTGGACCACAGTATCCAATGGACCAATGTTTGAGTTTAAGGACAATGGATCATATACGCACAATGAGAAGGCTTGTGGCGGAACTGTCAATGGAATTTACAGTACAGGCAATAGTGTATTAACCTTGCGATATCACTGCGACAATCATGCGATCGAGACTAATTTTAATATGAATCTCTCCGAAGACCAACTCATTCTATCAAATGTAGGCTGCATTGAAGAATGTTCATATAAATATCGAAAAATGGAATAATTATTTGTTTAAGGGACTAATAATTTTTACATCCTGGAAAGCAATTGCACCCCGCACTACACTGGCAATTACATCGTATAAGGCTTCGGTAATCTGTATTTTAAGTTCGCTTTTGTGATAAATAAGACTGACTTCCCGAGCAGGAGACGGATTTTTAAAGAATTTTAGGTTCTGCCTCTTTTTATCATCAAGTTCTATGGTGTTGAGAAAAGGTAGTAGGGTCATGCCCAAACCTTCATTGGAAAGGTTGATCAAGGTTTCGAAACTACCACTTTGCAATTGAAAGTGTTCTTCCTGATAATTCTTTGATGCATTGCACAAATTTATGACCCCATCCCTAAAACAATGTCCGTCCCTTAACAGCAATACATCCGAAATTTCCAGATCTTCAGGTTCCAATTCAGCTGAGTTTCCAAGTCTATGGTTTGGCGGTACATAACCCACAAAGGGTTCATAGTATAATGGGCGTTCCTTGATAAATTCAATTTCTAAAGGGGTTGCCGCTATGGCCGCATCAATGTGGCCATCTTGCAGGTTACGGATCAAATTTTCCGTGTTTTGCTCTTTAATGATCAGGTTTACCTTTGGATATTTTTTTATAAAGGTCCTCAAGAACATAGGTAATAATGTGGGCATAATGGTGGGGATAATCCCTAGGGTAAACTCGCCCCCTATAAATCCTTTTTCCTGATCTACAATATCCTTGATGCGGTTGGCTTCATTGACAATATTCTTGGCCTGGGCTACTATTTTAGCACCTACTTCTGTTATAGTAATGGGTTTTTTACTCCTATCGAAAATCAATATGTCCAACTCGTCCTCCAATTTTTGTACTTGCATACTCAATGTAGGTTGTGTTACAAAACTCTTTTCGGCCGCTAATGTAAAATTCTGGTGTTCGGCAACGGCTAGTACGTATTGCAATTGTGTAATGGTCATGAAGTATTGTTTAAGTGATAAAATTATGAAATCTAAAAACAAAACCTACATAGTTTGAACCTTACTTATCAAATCTGCAGAAAAAGCCTTAATTGCAGTAGATCAAATTTTGATTTGTTCAATGTAAAACAAGGTAGATTGAATTTCTTATAGGGTTGCCCAAGCTCGTTATGGTCCTTTTTACTGCAGGGATTGATTGTCTAAATATTTTTAATTTTCTGGAATGTTGTTGCACATATATTAATTCATTTTACCCATTGTATATTACTATCCAATCATAAAATCTATCAATTAACCTTACTTCCAAATCGCTTCTATTTATGTAATTTAGAGGTATCTTAAAAAGTATATATTATGAAACTAAACAGTATAGGTTTGGACATTTCCAAATCACAATCTTTAAGCACGGACTTAAATCAATTATTGGCAAATTTTCAACGCTACTATCAGAACCTTAGGGGAATTCATTGGAATATTAAGGGAAAAAGATTCTTTGATCTTCACGTAAAATTCGAGGAACTATATACGGATGCTAATTTGAAGGTTGATGAAATAGCGGAACGTATTCTTACTTTGGGTGGAGTGCCCCTTCATACGTTTGAAGACTACATAAGTAGTTCAAAAGTACCGGTCGGTAAAAATATCACCAAAGACGAGGAGGCCATACGCTTAATTGTAGACTCCCTTACCCAGCTTCTGATTATTGAAAGGGCAATTTTGGAGGCTTCGGACGAGGCTTCTGATGAAGGGACCAATGCTATGATGAGCGAGTTTATTACCCAACAAGAAAAAACCGTTTGGATGATGAAAGCTTGGTTAGCGGAGGAAATCTAACTAAAAGCATCAGAACTTTTTGGGCAGTAATTTTAAATTACACCCAAATAATCAAGAATTTACCTTATCCCTAATTATGAAATTACTTTTGGTTATAATATCAAAACATTCATCATTAGGGATAATTCTTTTATACGCATATCAATTTAAAAATTCCCTATCGAATAAAAAAGGGTAATCAAGGTCTGTATCCACGGTAATCTTAACCGCAGTGTTGCGTCCGTCTATCTGTAGACGGGTAATATTTTGTTCCTCCCAAGGCTTATCCTTGATCCAAAAGTGGCCATCTCCCTGAACCATAAGCACCGGCTTGTTAAAAGATTTGGCGGCGGCACGGAACAAATCCGTAAAGGGTTTAAACTTATCAGGACCAGCTTCTACTATATTGGCATGACCAAAAACAACCATTGCCCCTACCTTGCTCCCTTGTTCTTCCAATAGTTCTTGTACCCATTGGCCATTTTGGAGTAACCTGTTTTCCCATTCCACGGAATCATGGACTTGGCTTCCCACAAGGTTGATGCCTATAAACAATACATTGTTCTCTTCCCAACTAAAATTTTCCGCACGTTCGGGCTGATAGGTTACTGATGGTTCAAAAGACCAATTTTCATTAAAATGCAAGAAGTATTTGTTCCAAAATTCCAAACCCTGTTGTGGGTCTTCACAGTCGTTGTATTCATTATCTCCCAGCACTATAAAGGTGGGTACTTTAAATGTCTTCAATATGTCGGAAACGTCTTGGTATACGGGTTCGTCACAATCAGTGGCACCTGGCTTGATATCACCAACGTGAATAACAAATTCAGAAACATTTATCGCATTGTGTTTGGATATAATCTCAATTAATCCCTCGCGTTGCTCATTGTTGTATGGGACATCACCTATGGCAGTGAAGGAGATGGGCGAGCTTTGATTCCCTAAATTATCATCTAAATTGGGGTCTGAACTTTTGCTATCTCCGCAAGAATAAAGAAAAAATGTTACTATTAAAAATGTCCAGTAATGTCTAATGGATGTTCTAAATTTTAGGTCGGTATAGGTCATAATTATATTTTACCATATAAAAATAAATTTTAAAAATAGTTTTAACACGGTGTTTTTTGCCTTATTTCTGCATTTTTAAATAATAATCCGCCGAATGTTTTCCAGAACCATAAAACATAAAGAATATACAAGCCAAGAGGGTTATAAATGCCAAAACTAGGTTCAAGGTATTCATTTCACCAAGAAAATTAACCATGACGGCACCAATAAGTATAGGCAATTGGGCTATTACGGCCCACCGGGTGAGTAAACCGATAACCAGTAAAAATCCGCCTACAAAATGTGCAGGTGCCACATAGTGCATAATCATCATACCCCCAGGAAGGTTCTGAAAAGGCTTAATAATCTCTGCCATTTGTTGATGATTGGACATAAAATCGACCCCTTTCATAAATAGAAAAACACCTAACGCAACTCTTAGCAAATCCAAAGGATAATAAGTGTGTGCATTGGCCCATTTGTTTAAAGATTTAATAGTTGCCATAGCCAGGAATGTATTTGTTACTTACTCTAAGATACTCATTTTTAATGAGATATGAAAGTTGTGCTGAGTGCTATTTAAACATCATTCTGCTTAAAATAGCATTATTGGTTATTGTATATTGTTTTAACAAACCGAGCTTAAATTGTAGTAGGGTTTATACCAATACATTTTCAAAATCCGAGTCGGAACAAAAAACGGCCGATATTCTGGAATCATTCACAATTTTGACCATATCATCAATGGTAACTCCTTGTTCAATATTTAATATATTGACATCAGCATTTTTCTCCATAATAACATTTTCGAGCAGATTGCCCTGATGTATGTTAATCGTGGTATGCTTTGGGAACCGGACCATTGTCTTTAGGTCTTCAATATCATTTTCGGCGAAGGTCAGATTGGGATTGTTGTTAAGAATATGTACATCTATGTTGCCTTTCCAATTTCGGCAAATTAGAATTGAGGTCAGGGAGGATAGATTATTGTTTCTTACGCTAAAAGTTTCCTTCCAATCCACGGGGATATCGGTCATCCATAAATTGATGCTTTTTTCTATGGCCAGACTTGCAGTGGAGAAAGGAATGTAAATAACCATTCCAAAATTATTTTTTTTTGTATCTGTAATTAGTTTATTGTAATAGGCTAAATTGGTAGTAGCGGGATCTATACTCACAAAAATGATATTGGGTTTAAAGAAAGCTGCATTTAACGATTGCATACTTACATTTACGGTAGTGTTGAAATCCGTGTTATCTATCACGGAATAGGAAACTGATAGATCACTCTCCTTAAACTTTTTTACGGCATTTTTAAGAAAATTCTCCATGTTTCTCTGCTCGGTTTCATTTTCATTTCTTAGAGCCAAAATCTTTACGGAACCTTTGGGGTAAATCATGGAATGTATAAGTTTAAAAGAACTTCTTAGTTCCTTGGGCATGGTAACCGGAATCAACAAATCCGGGCGCCATGAACGTACCTCCCGTTCTTGGCGTAAGCTATTTGTTTTTTTTGTAGCCCATTCTGCCAAGGCTGTAAACAGTCCACTTCTAGAATCTCCTGCGGCCGATTTAATGTTCATTTTAACCAGGTAGAGATAGAACAGCACTATAAATATCAAGGAAAATAAGGCCACGATCACATTTAAAACAAACATTATGGCAATGGAACCAAAGGCCCCAGTTGCGGGAACGATTATTGGGATTTTTAGGGTAGGCCTATAACTCGGTAATCCTAAGGTCTGTTCTACAAGGGCCACTATATTTACCATGGCATAGGTAATCATAAAAAACATGGTTAGTAAAGGGGCAATAGTATTTAAATTACGTAGTGATATACCAAATAGTACCAATCCGGCCGTAATCAACATGGCATTCACGGGTTCTCCCTTTTTCGATTTTTTTGACAATTGTTGGCTTTTCGGAAGAATATTTTTTTCTCCCAATGCCAATAATATTCGTGGCGCACCAACAAATGATCCAAGGGCAGAGGAGAGGGTAGCGCCTAGAAGGCCTGCTAGTACGATAGGCCCAAAAAGGGATTTGTCTATAAATACATTGTAATTTCCTGCCAATTCGGCGGGGGAGGCAATAACTGCGGCAACAAATATTAAACTGATATAAATGATTGTGGTAAGGACTACGGATGATATGGTACCCACTGGAATACTCTTTCTGGGATTGGTTAGGTCGCCGGACATGTTGGCCCCTGCCATAACCCCGGTAACCGCGGGAAAAAAGACGGCAAAAACAATCCAAAACGAGGAACCGCCAAAATCGTTCTCTATAGAGCCTGGGTATTCACCGATCCATTGAATATTAAAATTCAGTTCATTTACAAACAGGGCTCCGTAAATTGATACCAGGGATAAAACGATAACCCCCAAAATGACAAATTGAATTTTAAAGGCAAAACTGGTACTAATGAATGCAATGGCCATGACCACAGCAAAAATGGCTAGGTCCAGAATCAATGGATTAATATCCGGGGTTAGTGTTTGTATACCTTCCCTAAATCCAAAAATATACATGGCAACGGCTATGGATTGAGCAAAATAGAAAGGAATCCCTATGGCCCCGCCTATTTCCAGTCCCAAGGATTGTGAAATTAAACTAAAGGCGCCTCCACTGCCAATTCTAATATTGGTGGTAATGGAAGATAGACTGAGCGCAGTGGTCAAGGTAATAGCGACCGATAATAAGACTATACCTAAGGCCCCCATTACCCCGGCATTGCCTACAACCCATGGCTGGCGGATATACATAATCACCCCTAGAATAGTTAGGGTAGTAGGGGTAAACACCCCTGCAAATGTACCAAAGGTCTTCTTTACCATGTTTTAAATGTTTTATGAAGCCTATTTTTTAGGATCGTACTGGAAATGCCTAGGACCGCAAACCATTTTTAAGTAAAAGTCAAGAAATTGTCAATTATTATAGGTATTACCTTTTGTTGGAATGACCACCTTTAAGGTATTCATTTTATTTTAAATAAGTACTAGATATGCCGTGGGGTTTTAACATTTTTGGTTGCAAGTGACCTTGGACGTAATTATCCTACCCCTTTTTTAAGCGACATTTGACAAAGTGAAATTTCCTGGGGCAGGGTATTTTAGAGCTTGGAAACATCGATCTTAAAAAGCTCAGCAGCATTTTTCCATAGTATCAGCTCTTTTTTTTCCTCTGTAAAATCCAATTGTTTCATAAAATTGAGATAGGAATGCATATTGGAAATAGGCCAATCCGTACCGTACAGGAGATATTGTGGATTCCCTGCATAGGTAATCATTTCCTCCAATTCATTTTTCATATACCTTTCAAATTTATACGAGAAATTACCCAAAACCAGGCCTGATACATCACTGTATACATTTTGGTTCTTATAGACTACTTCCATACAGTCTTTGATCCAAGGATTGCCTACGTGGCAAATCACTATTTTTAGGTCCGGATGGTCCACGGCCACATCGTCTATGTGAATGGGGTGTGAATATTTTATCCTTCCTGTTGGGGAGTAGGTGTCCCCGGAATGAAACATTACGGGAACGCCATATTCCACCGCCATATCATAGACTACCTTTAGCCTATTATCATTGGGGTAGAAGGGTTCATAACCGGGATAGAGCTTTAGACCTTTAATTAAGCCTACATCCAGGTATTCACTTATCTCCCTTAAGTCCCTATGATTGTAATGTAAAAAGCTGATACCGGCCACTACCCCTAAGGTTGTCTCTTCCACTAATAGCTTCTACTGCCTGTCGGGTACTCGGCCTATGCTCAGTTACCTTGTAGGAGGTAAGGACCAATGAATAGTCTACCTTGTTTTCTTCCATGGTATCTGTAAGACGGTTAAGGGAGTCCTCTAAGGAAACTACCCGATCTTCATGATAGTTGTTGATATGGGTGTGGACGTCGATTATCATAGCTGTTGTATTGGTTTATAAGTAAAAATAAAGAAGCTTTTTTAGAATTGGTGTTAAAGTTGGCTAGTCTGGAAAACTAATTAAAGGGGCCTTACTTTAATTGACCCTTTTTTAAATTCAATGGCAAATGGTTTTTCTTTTTCGAGTAATCTTATTTCGAACTCGGAAGGGTAGGCTTTGTCATTTGTAGGGTACCAATATTTCTTATCCTTATTGATGCAGATGAACAACCCGCTTTCATCCCCAATGGCACAAAAATTGCCCAACCCTCCGGAGTAAATCTCCATCTGTAAGGAGTTCCTTAAAATAGTATATACACTTTCAACATCTTTTGTTGGTACCCCAATTTCCGATATTTCAAGGAATTGTCCGGGACCAAAATTTTGATCAACGGAATTTTTGAGATTTTTCCGGGCAATGAGTTCCACAATGTTATTGGCACTGTCATAAAAGTAGATGGCCTTTGCATTCCAAGTGGTGAAATCTATAATTTCGTCCGGGCCGTCCTTTAGTACTTGAAGTCGTTCCTTTAACCATTTTAAGGCTTCCTTTTCCTTATTGGCAGGAATGTTAATAGCGAAGTGATAGGGAGTTGCACCACTCTTTTGTTCAAAGTGAAGTATAGAATTTCCAATTCTAAAAGTAACACTTTTTTCCGATTGGTCCAGAATATTCAATTCCAAAACATCCGTATAAAATGCTGCTTGTTCCTTAAGTTTAGAAGTGTATAATCTTAATTCCTTGATCTTCATGTTACTTTACTGAAGTAGCTGATAATTGGAATTGACCAATCACTAGTCTACTCTTCCCCTAAGATACTAAATCTTTGACATTTTTGGGGCCTATAGTTTTACATTGGAAGGATGATGGGAATAGTGCTATTGGCAGTGGCCACAGTTGGATTCGCCCACAAGTTTTCCTTCTTCATTGATGGTGAACCTACAGCATTCATTAAAATTTTGGATTAAAATCCCCTTTGCCCTGCGAACCCTTGCCTTTATGTTCGCTAGACTTAAACCGGTTATTTCTGCCACTTGCGCTTGTGTCTTTCCCTTGAAATACACCAACTCTATTACTTCATTGTATGAGCTGGGCAGATCATTGATGAACCGATCAAAACAACAGAAATCCTGAAAGTTCTTCTCAGCTATTGAAGGGATTTGGCCGTCTAGAGGTTGAACCCCTTTCCGTATGGATTGAAAATAATTAGCAATTTCATTTCTGACAATTTGAAACATCCATGCCCGTACCTTTTGCGGGTTTTTTAAGGTGCCGAGATTTTGATGGATTTTTAAAAAGGAATTTTGCAGGATTTCGTTGGTGATATCCGTATCCTTTACTTTTTTTAATATAAAAAAATAAACCTCACTGTTATATTTGTTCCAAATTTCCGTAGTTTTCATTTCCATAGATCCTCATATACAAGGTTGGCCGAGAAGGCCAACCCTTTTTTTAGCAACATTCACATTTGGTACATTGACATTTGTGGCAGTTACAATTCTTTTCCAAGCAATTTACACAATTGCATTTGATACATTCACAATTGGTACATTTACAATTATTCATTTCAATTTAATTTAAGGTTCACTAAGGAGACCGCTACTAAGTAAAAAGGATACATTATTTCTTATTAATTTTTTCGTAAAACTATAAGGCTATATGGAATTGATAACAATTATCTTATTATCAGTTTGTTGTGATGTTGTTTAAACAATTGTATTTTAATGATACTTTCTCTTTTATATCAATTTATGGGCCAATACCACTATGTTCAGAATATTTTTTTGATTACTCTTTGTGGTTTTAAGTTATCGTTGATTATTATTTCAAAATCGACTACTCCTAGGACCAGTTCTTCATCAGTTAATACTTCCACTTTCCACATTCCTTCTACCAAACTGCTTTTATAGGTATAACCGCGATAACCACCATCTCTTCCGCCTGTGATATCGTAGCCAATATCCTCAATTATTTCCCACTCATTTGTCTTGTTATTGAACCAGTTCCAACGGTGCAAAATTGATTTTTTGAGGGCCGTAGGGGCAAATATGGAGGAGAAAACATAAACGTTCCCGTTAGGTTGTTGAATAAATTTTAAACGGTGTTTTCTCCAAAATATATACCACTCATCTGTTTCGTAGGTAAGCTCATAATTATTGTTGACTACTTTAATATTATGGGCCACAATACCATTGCTCAAGGCCAGAGGTACGGGAGGGATAAGTCTAAAAAAATAAAAAACATTGATCAATACGTAGACGGAAAGTACAATACCAATGAGTTTGCCTAGATGTATTTCAGCTCTAGTGCTGGGGCTTACCAGATAGATAGTAGTAATGAGGCCCAGGGTGCAGGATAAACTTATAAAACCAGAGAGAATAAATATTTCTGTGCTCATTTCTTTTATGAAAACGGGAACCATAAATGTGAAGAAAGTGAAGCTAATAAAGAAATATACACTAAACTGTAAATATTTATTGGATATCCTTTTTTTTAGTAATTCATTGGCAAAAAGCAAGCAGAGCAGTATGATCAAGAAGAATACTGTTTTGGACATGGATACGCTGCGTGAAAAATAAATGACATATGCACTGGAAAGACCACCAAAGAAAAACTGGATGGCCAATGGGAAATAGTCTACAAGACGATCTAAAATAGTGTTCTTCCATTTACCGTCATCAGCCAGATTATAGAGGAAAATTGTGATGGTTAGGGAAATCATATGCAGGCTTAGTACAACAAGGTCATACAACCGGTCTACACGTCCAAGGGTAAGTGTATCAAATATAAACCCGCCAATAAAAAATAGGATCGGAGCATATTTTTCATGTTTTTTAATAAACCTACGTAATCGGCTATGTCTAAATTGTACAAGGCTACTTTTCATCTCATGGTTAGAAACAATTCATTTTTTGTTTACCGATAATAAAAGTAAAGCAATAAAGGTCATTGGAGTACCCCGTATCAACAAGTTTTTGCTTCTACTACTTTAGTAATATAGGTAAATTAATTTCTATGGGTTAATGGCATTGACCTTTACTTTCCACTGTATAATTTATATACTTCTGAACCTGCACTCAAAATAGCACCGCTACCATACACCTCCGTTTTGGCGGCCCAAGACTTTTCTGCTGCGGCTCCTATTGGTGGAATATAGCCCAGCATTCCTTCAGTGGTAACGCGGGGCCTTATGGCGTTTCATCCATTTTTTACAGCGGAGGTACAAGTTACTTCATCCAATATGCCTTGATTGATGCCCCCAAGCCGTAAATACTAAATGCGGTTCCACTCGTTTCAGGTGTGGGATAGAACTTTTGCTCCAATAGACTCATTGTCCAGTCGCCCGCGGGGGGGTGAATTTCTAAAAGTTTGATAGCCATTTTTTTGTAAATTTTCAGGAAATATTTGTATTCCTTGCTATGCGGATTTGGTTCGTTCATTACATTGACGAGTCCAGCAAATTCCCAACCATTGCCCCTTGACCAAAATATTTTGGTTCCGTTGTCCAATTTGCCCATATAGCTTCGTCCCTGTAATAGAGGTTTTTCTTTTTATTGAACAAAAAATCGGTGGTGAGTTTAAATTCTGCCCTCCTAAAGTTCAAATACTTTTTTTCTCTTGTTAAGTTATCAAGTTTAGCTCAAACAGGAGGCGACATAAAAAGGACATCGCACCAGTTCCAAGGGCTCTGGTGGTAAAGTAACCTCCATTGCAATGAAGTTTGTACAGGATGGTACATAATAAAATAGAATTGCTCCTTGGTTGGTTAGATCGTTTCTTTGTCCCGATACCTTCAATATAGATTACTGTACAACTGACCAGCCGTATGATCATCTGCATGGTATTTTCTACGGGATATTTGCCATTCGTGCTTTTCTCCAATTTTTTTGAGCCACGCATAATATTTATCACTTTCTGCCATTGCTGCCCATTTTACCATGCCTACGTACAAGGCTCCATTGGTCCAATCCAATGGGTGGTGAGTTTTGTCACGTCCGCTAAACAAATCTCGGTAATGTTCTATCTCCTAGTCCGGAACTTTTTCCATAAGCTGTTTTACTTCGGTCGGTTTAATTTTTTGTGCTTGGAAAAATGTGGTTATGGCAAATACCATAAGTGCTTTAAAAAAGGTTGATCAGTTCATTGATTATTTATTTTTATGATCCATTAAGGTTATGTTAGCGCGTTAAAAAACCTCATAATAGTATTTTACAAGGCCTTAAGTATTTCTTGAGTCGGATTGTTATGGATATTATGATGTTATTGTGAGAATAGTGCAGTTTTAGACAATAATATAGTCCTGGCGTTACTACAGGGAAGAACGGGAATAGGGAGGAGGCTGCAACCATTGCATCATGGAAGCCTGTTATTTAGACGTATTGGATAAGGCAGTTAAAACCTGCATAGCCTTATTCGAATCCTTTGTATCCACAAAAATATGGTCGTGATAATAACCGGCTATAACATTACAGCTTATATTATTTTTGGCCAATGCTGTTGAAAACACGGCAGTAAGACCTACTGCTTCCAGTGAGGAATGAATTTTTAAGGTAATCCATGAGGCTACATATTCGTAGGATAGGTTTAAGTGGTCCGCTTTGTTCTTTTCGATTACTATAGTAGTACCTTCCTTTTCCTTGAATTCACAGATGGTATCCTTTCTATCAATATAATCCATGTTTTGCACCGTAGAAAATACATATTTTCCTTGGTTCAGTTCAGGGGACATTTCAAGGATTAATTTTGAAATGTTGGTTTCTCCACTCATTTAGTTCAGTTGTCTGTGATTATCGATATTTATAAAGCTTACACATTTATTTTATGGGCCATTTTTTGACCGGTCAGTGCCAATTCCGTAGCAAGGAAACAATGTTCCTGAGTCATGGCAGTTTCCGTACGGTGTACCACATCATTGACCAGGTGTTCCCCATAGGGGGCGTATATATTGGAACAATTGTAATATTTTGTTTCTTTTTGGTTCACTAAAAACAAATGATTTCCTCCTTCACGTCCGGCAATATCAATATATTTTCGCATTTCAATATATCCTTCCGTTCCTAGTATAAATGTCCGTCCATCTCCCCAAGTACCAAGTCCTTCTGGGGTAAACCAGTCGATTCTAATGTAGCCTGTAGCGTGTGGACTTCTTATGCTCATATCACCAAAATCTTGATAATCGGGATTATTGGAATTTTTAAAATTTCCTATTTGGGAAAAGTTGACTTCTGCCTGTTGTGAGTTGGTATAAAAAAGAAATTGGTCACATTGATGTGAACCTATATCACATAAGATTCCTCCAGCTTTGTTGGGGTCGAAAAACCAGTCGGGACGGGATTCAGGTCGCATTCGGTGTGGTCCCAGTCCTATGGTCTGCACCACCTTCCCTATAGCTCCGGCCTTGACCAATTCCCCGGCTTTTACGGAGGCCGGATTGCCCAACCTTTCGCTGTAGAAAATGGAATAAATACGTTGGGTAGCTTTCTGAACTTTTTTTACTTCTTTTAATTGTTTTAAAGTAAGTATTCCGGGCTTGTCTGCCATAAAATCCTTGCCGGACTGCATTACACGAATACCTAGAGGCGCCCTTTCTATTGGTATGGAAGCGCTGGCCACCAACTGAATGGAAGTGTCTTCAATAATTTCTTTTTCGCTTTTTGCGACCTTAACCTTAGGGTAGCGTTTAGTGAATTGTTGTAACAATTCGGGCTCTTTGGCATAAACCGCTACCATAGTACCGCCGCCAGAGACTAACGAATTTACCATGCCGTAAATATGGCTGTGATTTAAACCTATTACCGAGAACTTAATGGTTTCTTTGGGGTTGGATGGCTTGTTGGGTAGCAATATGATTTCTTCCGGCCTTGATGTGTTGTGTAAGTCCCCTCCAAACATATGTGTCGGAATCATGGAAGTGGTTGCTATACCAGCGGCAGAGGCAAAGGATTGTCTAATAAATTTACGTCTGTTGACAGGCATATAATATGGTTTTAGGTTTTTGAAATATAAGTTTAAACTTTTGATATTCGATTAAAAGAGTAACCAATTCTCTTTTAGAGGTAGCGTCTAGTGCTCTCCACAAGATATTTAGGCCCCTGTTTCAAGTGGAATTATATATCACTTAGTATAACCTTAGTACTGGATACTTTTAAATAAACGCAATTTAAAAATTAAAATATTATAGCGTGCTGGTAAAACAAAAAGAAGTAAAGCCACCGCTGGCCCATGGCCGGAACAAACCCCTTATTGCTTATAGTATTTTGGTGCGGTCTTTCTTTTTTAGTGTTTAGTTGGGGGAGTGAAGACCAATTTTATTCCCTTCGGAGTCAATAAATATTCCAAAATATCCGCTTTCATCTGCGTGAAGAGATTTTGGAACAATTATTTTTCCGCCATTCTTTTCTACCTTATCAAGGATTATTTGAAGATTATCTCCTCCATTTAGATATATGGTCACTCCATCAGCAGAGGGTTTGTTACCTTCTGCTTTCATAATAACCCCCGTAACCATTTGTCCTTCATATGGGAATATGCCCATTTGCATTTCTGGGAATTCCATTTTTTGAATGTTGATGTCTAAAATTTCCTGATAAAAATTGACTGCTCTTGAAATTTCTGTCGCTGGAATTTCAAAAATGGAAATAAAGCTTTTCATATCGTTTATTTTTTGTGTTTCGTTTGAATCAATTTGCTGGTTCTCGGTATTTAATTTGTCTTGATCTTTATAGTTCACCGTACAAATATGAAATTTTTGCGAAATCTAAAATTGTAAAAATGCGACACTGTTTTTATGTGTAGAAAAGCGTTGAAAGAGCCATATTTTTGTTACTTAAAAACCCCTTCGGGTTGATTCCTGTAAACTCCTTAAAGTCTTTGATGAAATGTGCTTGGTCGAAATATTCACTTTCGTAGGCAATGTTGGTTAAAGTGTCCGTCTTTTTGCTAAGTAACATTTTTAATGCAGTTTGAAGTCGGATTACCTTGCCTAATTGTTTTGGGCTAACACCAATTTGCCTTTTAAAATTTCTTTCGAGTTGTCTTCTTTTAGACAAGTCTTCTTTAAGAATTGTTGTAATCGATTCAGTTCCATTTGATGATAAAAGGGCATCAACGGTCTGTCTTACAATATTGTCAATGGTTGTTTTATCATTCAGCTTGGTTAAAAGAAAGTCTTCCATGATTTCAATTCGTTGTTTGCTACCTGTTGCGCGAATTATTTTTTGTTCTAATTCTTGTGCGGTATTATCACCGAACAACAATGCTATTGGGGTTTCTTTATTTGCCAAATTTTTAATGGGCGTAGAAACGAAATTAGCAAAGCCATAAGGATAAAATCGGATTGCGAATGTATTCACATATCCTGTTGGTTGGATATAAAATGGTTTAATGGTTTGTCCAAGTACCATTGCACGGGGTTGTAGGATAAATTTATTTTGCGAGGTATAACGCTTTATGTCGTCTCCAAGGATAAATGCCATTTCAATACAGCCATCAGGTATAATGCGCTGTCTATCTGTATTGTTTTCGACAGGAACTTCTAAGGTCCAATAACAACTTACAACAGATTCCAAATCTGGATGTGGTGGGAATGTTTGATAGTTCATTGATTGATTTCTGTTCTTTTTGAATGTGTTACACTGGTCTCGGCTCGTATGATTCTGTTGTGGAATCATCTGCAGGATTATTGTATAAATTCGAGATTGGGTATGTTTTTATCTTCAAGGAAAGTTTTCAGCTTGGGCGATATAGGGATAACGCTTTGAGTATTACCAAAATTATCTAACATAAGCAAATCATTTGGGTAATCAGGATCAGCAGTAAACTGAAGATTATTTGGCATATCATCAACAAGAGAAACGCCCATTACAAAACGTAGCATTTTCTCCATATTCAATAGTCTCTTTGGAACATCTTTAAAGCGCCAGATAGTAAATTTTTCATTCATTATCTTATTTCTCATTCCATTTTTTTTAGCTTGCAGATAACGTCTCGTATAAGAAACGTAGGGCAGGTGGTAAGCGATACGTTTCGGTTAGGTACTAATCCAAATATAAATATTTTGCTTGTATCATTTTTTGCAAACGCCAAATTTTATAGTTGGCGACTCAGCCAATAAACACCTGGCTTTTGATTTAGCTTAAAAGGCCCTATGTTTTTCACCTCAGTTCTTTGTTAGCGGTAGTACTTTTATTCAATTAAAAGACTGTCTAAATTCAATAGGGGAAATATTAGTCTTATTCTTGAATAATTTACTAAATGAAGCAGGATATTCAAAACCTAATTCATAGGCAATTTCACTCACGCTTAGTTCTGTAGTTGATAATTTCTCTTTGGCTTTTTCAATTACTTTGTTTTGAATGTGTTGTTTTGTGCCTTGTCCACTTACTATTTTTAACGTACTACTTAGATAATTAGGTGAAAGATTTAAATCATTTGCAATTTGAGTAACCGTAGGAATTCCATTAACAAGTGATTCGCTATTATTAAAATAGGTGCTTAATATTTGTTCCAGTTTTACAAGAATTTGATGATTACTAATTTTTCTTGTGATAAATTGTCTTTCGTAATAGCGTTCAGCATAATTGAGTAGTAACTCAATTTGTGAGACGATAATATTCTGACTGAATTTGTCAATATTAGACTGATATTCTCTTTGTATACTTTTTAAAATCTCTATGATAATATTTTCTTCTTTTTCGGAAAGGAAAAGAGCTTCATTAACAGCATAACCAAAGAAATCATAAACTTTAATAGATTTAGCTAAAGGTGTATTCCATAAAAAGTCTGGATGGATAAGAAGTAGCCATCCAGACGCGTTTACTTTTATGTTCTGATTTATTTTAATCGTCAGTATTTGTTTTGGTGCAACAAATGAAAATACCCCTTCGTCAAAATCATATTTTTGTTGTCCATAATTAAATTTCTCACTTACATTTCGTTTTAAACCAATAGAATAAAAATCTTGGATCCATTTAATTTTATCCGAATCTGTAGCGTAATTTACTTTACTATAATCAACTAAACTAATTAATGGATGTTCCGGCGGAGGTAAATTACTATAGTTGTGAAACTCATTAATAGATTTAAATCGATGAATCGTTTTCATTATTTAAAGGTATAAATTAATTCTCTTTGTATAGCACCATTCCTGCGTGATAAAGGATTCCATTTCTAAATTCGCCATCAGCTGTAAACCCTGTATCGTCTTTATAATCAATATGATTTCCTGTTACGAAATAATCTCCTTGATAAGCACTTTTTATATTTCCTCTTGCTTCATCATATCTATTGTTTGGGAGTAATTCGTGACGGATATTTCCATCTTCTGTTACCCACATTCCAACATGTTCTTTTGATTGTTCAATAGTCATTTACCCTAAAAGTTAATTTTTAAACCCTGTAGATGTTCCTAAAGTTATATTTTCTTTCATAGCCTTTTGAATCGTATCTATTTTTAGGTTAGCATAATGATACGCATCTTCGCCCATAAAAAAATGAATTGGAGGATTCTCTTGTTCACTCAAAGTAATAAGTACTTCTGCTCCCTTTTCTGGGTCATTTGGTTGATTGCCATCAATATCTTTTAAATGTGTTTGTTCCATTTCACGAGCAGGTTTATATTCTTTAATTGGATTATTAGGTGTTTTTACAGAACCTTCCGATAAAAAATTGGTTCTAAAATAACCAGGATATATTAAGGTTGTGTGTACTCCAAATGATTTCATTTCTTCAGCTAAAGCCTCTGTAAAACCTGCAACAGCAAACTTTGTAGAACAATAAATGCCAAAACCTGCGAAATTCCCTGTATAACCACCTATGGAAGCTATATTAAAAATGTGTCCAGATTTTTGTTTGCGTAAATATTGCGAAGCATTTCTAATTAAATTTAGTGAACCAAAAACATTTACTTTAAAATTATTTTCCACTTCTTCTTCGGAAAGTTCTTCTAAAGTTCCAATTTGGCTATAGCCAGCATTATTAACTAAAATATCAATTCTACCAAAATGACTAATCGTAGTTTCAATAGCTTTTTTAACATGTTCGTCTTTTGTTAAATCCATTTCGATTGGTAAGAACTTTTCATTTTCTTCTCCAATTTCTTTAATTAAGGATTGTTTGCTTCTTGAAGTAGAGGCAACATTATAACCTTTTAAAAGAAGCTTTTTGGTTAATATTAATCCTAAACCTTTTGATGCTCCTGTAATAAACCATACTTTTTTTGTGTTCATATTCTTTGAATTTAGATTATGATACAAAATTGGTTTATTACGGCCTTTTTCACTTTTCCAAATCTAAGGAAGGCATGGTCAAATCTATTTTATTCAATGATTTTTGGTCGTATTATCGCTAACGTTTTTGCTATACTTAGTGTGGGAATAGAAAGTCAGAGACTTTCAATTTTCGATAATTTTTATTTAATGCTATTATCTTCATTATTTGCCGTATACGCCAAGTGCAATATATTTATTGTTATGGCCAGTTTATTGCCTTATCAGTTGGTCTGGATTAGTTATTTTTCCCAGGCCAGTCCCAATTGAGTAGATCATCGCTCCAGGCGATCCCAATCGACGCATTTTTATCAAAATCTCCTTCACTTTCGGATTTTGGACCTTAACCATGAAAAAACATTAAGTACTTTCCCAGCTCTTTCTTTTCCCTTAGGTTCATTACCGTTCCCGCTATAATTCTTCCTTTTGCCCAGTCCCATTCATTTTGCCCCAAAGTGATAAGGTTTCCCCAATCATTCCAGCTTTTTAAATCTGAAGAACGTTTAATAGCTATTCCATTTGGTGGAGAATGAAATAATAAATATTCATTGTTCTCATTCAAAACACATACATTTTCACCTGATTTTGTGTGCCCATAGAATGTCCAGTTTTGCAAGTCGTAACTGTAAGACATACTTACTCCATTTTGCTTGTAAAAGCATCACCACTTTCCTTTTTCATCTTTATCTTCCAATATATACGGATCAATCATTCTTCCTATATTGGCAATTTCCACATCAGGGCCTTTTACTTTGATTATTTCAGGTTCACTTCAATTTTTCAGGTCTTTGCTACGCATGGCATATAATCTTGCATCGCTTGTCCCATAGCGCACCCCTTGGTCCGATGTATGGTCAGGACGAGGATAAGTTTGCAGACATAAAATCCATTCATTTTTGTACTTGATAATATTTCCGAGACTTGAGAAATTCAAGGATTGATCTTTAGGGGTGGCTATTTCGGAGTGATGGTGCCACCTGTTTCGGTCAAACAGTGCCACTTTGAAAGATCTTTCAATTATACAAAAAAAATGTGTTAGTCGTTTTTTAAAATTCCTTTTCTTAAGCTTTCCCCTTTT